>Ga0209491_10002355_pt1 | contig 33858 bp, 19 predicted proteins | sample BON02_FD_187213 | JGI IMG/M metagenome (GOLD analysis project Ga0209491, IMG submission 187213) | Freshwater microbial communities from Lake Bonney liftoff mats and glacier meltwater in Antarctica - BON-02 (SPAdes) (version 2) | ecosystem: Environmental > Aquatic > Freshwater > Ice > Glacier... | reverse complement strand
CTCATGGCATGCGCGAGCGGAGAGCGTTCCATAGACGAGCCTGTAGTGGATGGATACGAAGACCTGAGCGCCGATTTAAAGATTGGTCTGCGTGATGACTTGACAATCACCACAAAAAGGAGTTTTACCAACGTGACGACCATCAACTCCCATGTATAATAATCCCTGTGCAGCCCCTGCTGGGTAATCTCGAATGCGTCCATACCGAGGTGACCCATTATGAGAAAGGACAGCTGTGGGCTAGAGTAGGCATGCCGGACCTTTGGCGTGTGCGGGAGGTCTGCTGATTTTGCATACACGCCCATTTCCACCGTGCCCAAGAAGGCGGACTTTGGGTCACGGTTGAACACCTTGAGCACGTTTTCCGCGTTCTTGTCCGTGTAGACAGTCGAGGTGTCCGAGGCGAACATCTTTATAAGGTTCGAGGAGTCCTGGAAGGACTCGGTGACGAGCGCCCGAGCGGACGGCGAGGCGTTAATGCGCTGCAGTGTGTCCCGGTCTCGGGGGTGGACTTCTTCGCTTTTTGAAAGAACAACTTTGACTATATTCCGGCGGAACATGCCATCAAAGCAGCGTAACAAGTTTGCATAGCAGCCCAGAGTCATCTAATCAACCATTCGCATTTTTCCGCGCACTCCATTATATATACGATTGGACGGGCGTCCAGAGAGATGCAATAAAATGAGCGCCAGGATGTATCGTTTTCGTTTCTGAATTAGGGGAGACGGATATAAAAAAAACTGTGGATGTTATTAACAAATAAAAATTCAGCGGGTAATTCGCCAACGGATGCTGCGCACCTATTTCCTGTAATCCATTGTATCATGTCAAGTATATATAACAAAGAGTAGAAAATGGGAGCCGCGGGAGCCATGGGGTGGTGTTTGAGTTTTGGTTAGGTTCTCGCGCCAGTGCGGCGGCGAATTCGACTCGTGTGTCAAAAAACGACTGGGGTGCAGTGTTGGCGTGATTCGGATTGCACACCTGGGAACGATTGCTTGTCTAACATGTGTACTTCGGTGCCCACTAGACTGCCTTCGAGCTCCCCTACAGCAAGTCCGGTCACAGCATCGCCGTCGGGTAACCCCTCGGTTACCCGACGCAACACCCCAGTTTGGCAAAATCCGAGCTAAACTAAACTAACCTATCGATAAATTAATATGAAACACTTCTGTGTTCCAACCCCGTGTATCCTAACACTAGACGTTGGTTGGCGTTGAGGGACAACACGACGGTCCCAACCTTGTACACCGATAGTAGCATGAGTGGTACCATAATTACACTGATTATTATTACTATCCACACCATGTTGCTTTCCCAAAAAGTCATAGAGTCTACTTTTGTAGTCGGGTGGGGGGTGGGGGCCACCGTGGGGGCCCCCGTGAGGGACGCCGTGGGGGCCCCCGTGAGGGACGCCGTGGGGGCCCCCGTGAGGGACGCCGTGGGGGCCCCCGTGAGGGACGCCGTGGGGGCCCCCGTGAGGGACGCCGTGGGGGCCCCCGTGAGGGACGCCGTGGGGGCCCCCGTGAGGGACGCCGTGGGGGCCCCCGTGAGGGACGCCGTGGGGGCCCCCGTGAGGGACGCCGTGGGGGACCCCGTGGTTTGTGGTGTGGGGGACGCCGTGGGGGACGCCGTGGGGGTTCCGTCAGGGATATTCGGTAAGGTGTTTTGCATCGAAAATACACGCTTTTGGTTGAGGATCGAAACCGCTTCATCACTTGAAATGCCAAGATTTGTAATCTCGTCGTCTATTGAATGTATATACGACGGGGCGGTGTACACTTCGCCGTCCTTATCAAATTTCCCCTGCCCAGTGTCTTGTATAGACTCTTGTATATACGCCGATCCTGTACGTAGCGTCCACTCGGCTTTATGCTGTAAATCCGTACCAAAAAGCAAAACCGCGTCGCATTCTAAATTACGATTCGTTGTCGAACCGGTGTCCGTTGAACAAATTTCAGCCATGAAGTCGTCGTGTCGTTCCACTTGCTCAACCCCAGAAATAAGCGTTGGAAGAAACGACAAACTAAACTCAAACTGTTCGTGTAAAAAATCAGTGAATGCCTTTGTATCGGTAACATCTGCCAATAATACCGGTATGTCCGATAACAACACAACGTGGTTGTTATTTTCATAATTGGCAGGAATCCCCCCGTCGGGCCAAACGAAAATATTAGGCATTCGTATTGACCCTTCAAATAATTGCCTTTTGTACCCGATATTATTAGCACCATTCGCATACATGGGATTATACATTACTCGATCGATCTCATTCGACCCCACATGTGAGATGCTCGCCCCGTTGTCCGAAGTCAGTATAATGAGTGTATTATTGAACTGCGCCCTCGTCTCAAGTAAATGTACCAACTCACCCACTTGGACATCTAAATAGTTCGTAATGGAACTCCCTTGCGCACGCATCGTATCGGTGTAGTCGCTGAATGCTGTTGAGTAATCGACAACTCCTGTCAATGACGGCACTAAATAAGTGTTGACGCTACCCGAAATACGCCCACTGTCGTGTGGGATTGCCGACGCGATTAGAACAAAAAATGGTACAGAATCGTCGATTGCTGTGGAAATATAATCAAGCGCCTCTGTATGAATAACATCGGGGGCGTAATTACACGCAGTTGGGCCTTGTAAATGACAACGACCCATTTCGTTGCTATGTGAACTAATACCACTATTCAACGGTGTGTAGGCCGTCGTTGATGTGATGCCTCCTCCACTATCAACGGTGAGTGCTTCGGGGAAATAGTAATGTGAATCTACATGCGACACCGTACCTAGAAAATAATCAACGCCCACGGTACTCGGATCAGACCGAAATCCCCATTTACCGAAAACTGCCGTACGATACCCTGCTTTTTTGACGACTTCGAACATCGTCACCTCACCATTGCTCGATAGAAAGTTATCGACCCCTCCTCCGAAGTTGCCCCTAATGCGACTATACGCGGTGCCGGTTGGAATACCTGTCATTAGGGCATACCTCGACGGCCCGCACAGGGGGCTCGTTGTATACATGCGTTTAAACGAGCTTCCGCGGGCTGATAAAGCCCTTATATTTGGAGTACGGATCGATGTGGTCGAGTCTACGAATTCACCCGAATCGACACTTTGTTGGGTCTCTATACTACATAATCCCGCGTCGTCCAGTAATACCATTAGAATGTTTGGAGGACTAGTTCCAACGACTAATGCAATGCATGCCATCCAAATATAAACACATAAAAACGTAATCATAGTCCTAACACATTAAAGTTATTTTGGCCTTCAACCTAATATTTAATTAGCCCCGGTTATTTTGCACGCTGTAAAAAATGTATATATATGTGTTTTTGTTTTAGTTAAGCGATTCACAATGAGGATTTTATTTGTATTTTTTTGCGCTTCGCTACTAGCGCGCACTACACTAGCAGCAGCACTTGACAGTTTCGGCTTGTTTGTAAATGTAGAGGGTGATGTAATGTACCGTAAGTGTAATGGGGGCAAAACAATCAATGCAGCTTATTACGATTTTGGTGGTTTGACCTTTTCAGAGGCAGAGGACAGTTGTTTAACACTGTGCTTGGGGGTCCCCGAATGCTCCTTTGCTGGGTTGAACGAGTTTCAACGCTGTAATTTATTCAGTTACTGTGATACGGCCCTCGCTGCATCAACTGCGGCTAGATTTTACTACAAAACGAATTATACCAAAGTCTTAGCTGTAACGCCAAGCGGTTCGTGTAGTGACACAGACAAGCTTATTATCGATAATACGCCCAACCACCCCGTCAGCTCATCAACAACCGGTCATTTAATGGTTGATGCCTGCGTTAGTTATTGCAATACTTTAGCTGGGTGTAATTTCATATCTTTAGTCCCGCAAGGTAGTAATAACCAGAGACTACAAAGTTGTGTTTATTATAGTAGTTGCGTTATTGAGATCAGAACTTCCGGTGAATCACGTTATTCTATCTATAGTATTGATGCAACACCACCACCGACTATTGCACCAACACCACCGACTATGGCACCTACCATACCCCCGACCACCCCACCACCGACTATGGCCCCGACCATACCACCGACAGTGCCTCCCACCACGGCCCCACCGACTATGGCCCCGACCATACCACCGACAGTGCCTCCCACCACGGCCCCACCGACCATACCACCGCCGACAGTGCCCCCGACCATACCACCGACCATGCCCCCTACCACGGCACCGCCGACAGTGCCCCCGACCATACCACCGACAGTGCCTCCCACCACGCCCCCCCCGACCATGCCCCCGACCACGGCACCGCCGACCACGGCACCGCCGACAGTGCCTCCCACCACGGCACCCCCGACCATGCCCACGATGCCTCCCACCACGGCACCCCCGACCACGGCCTCCCCGACCATGCCCCCGACCACGGCCTCCCCGACCATGCCCCCGACCACGGCACCGCCGACAGTGCCTCCCACCACGGCACCCCCGACCACGGCCTCCCCAACCATGCCTCCCACCACGGCCCCCCCGACCACGACCGACATTCACATTGAATTGATAATAGCACTATCCGTAGGCAGTACTCTTTTCGTCGCTGTGGTAACGAGGTTAGCTTGTTTTAGTAGAGAGAGATCTCGCTTTAGCCGTATCCCCCCCGACCACGAACCCAGATTCTGACGACCGCCAGTACTCTTTCGCATTTATTAACTTGGACCCCCGCATCCCTACCTTACTACTTTTCCAAAAAAAAATCAGCTTTTTTTCTTAGTTTTCAAAAGTGCTCTCACCCCCCCCGCATCCCATAGACTTTAAAGATCTCCCTTTTTGATTCCCCTTTGGGTTCCTCTTTGGGTTCCCCTTTGGGTTCCCCTTTGGGTTCCCCTATGGGTTCCCCTTTGGGTTCCCCTTTGGGTTCCCCTCTAATCTCCGGAGACTGACTGTTAGCAAATAGGATAAGGTAGCTACGCTGATACCCATTTGGGTAGCTACGCTGATACCCAAAATGGTACCCAAGTTACTAAACATATCTTTATTAACTTGGACCCCCGCATCCCTACCTTACTACTTTTCCAGAAAAAAAAGAGGTTTTTTTCTTGGTTTTGACTTTTGCTCTCACCCCCCCGCATCCCATAGACTTTCAAGATCTCCCTTTTTGATTCCCCTTTAGGTTCCCCTTTGGGTTAGAGGGTTAGTTTGATGGTCTCGCTTTTCTTGTTTACCGGTATTTTTAACAGAGCGGTGGGGGAGGTGCACCCCGACAAGTTTGTCTGTGTAAAAACGATGTCGTAGAACACGACACCTGGGTCGGGCTCCGAAGGCAAAATCTTCCCATCGAACAATAACGCCACGTTGATTTCAATCTCCATCGCAAGTAACGAATGTATAAAGAGTAACTGCCTTATATATATATCTATGCTTGTGGAATAACCTAACCAACATGAACGCTAAAATTATTGTTCTGGCGTTACTCATGGCATGCGCGAGCGGAGAGCGTTCCATAGACGAGCCTGTAGTGGATGGATACGAAGACCTGAGCGCCGATTTAAAGATTGGTCTGCGTGATGACTTGACAATCACCACAAAAAGGAGTTTTAAGCAGGCGTAATGAATGGCGGGGGTTTCGTAAGCGAAACTAGATTGTCCCATGCGTCAAAAATATTTGCCCTTGCGGAAGCTTGGTAGGGTGATTTGCCTGCATAACGACATGTCCGTGAGTGCGGGCCCCATATCAAGTACTTGAAGGAGACATCAAGTTGGGATAGAACCACCTCGCTGAGTGCCCTGGTGAGTGCCTCCCCGCGCGCGTTAGTTGGCATTTCGGGCCAGATGCATTTTGTAAAGTTAGCCGCGTCCCCCTTGATCATACAATAAGGCGTAATCGAAATTCTCGCAGTCCCTCTGCATATCTCCGTATCCTCACCGTTTCCGCAATGTGGTGGGATGCATGGCGCTTTGCCTCCACTGTCCACATCGACGCCCGCGAAGGCGAGCAGCGTGAGGCAGAGCGCAAAGCAGTCTGCTGCGCGTTTCTTGTCGTCTACGCTACGGAAGTTGACCGTGTCCCGCATGCCACCGTAGTGGGGGAGCACGTAGGGAAAGGTGCCGCTGAAAGTGACCGAATTACGGTGCTGCTCGGCCAGCCCAAAGTCTATAAAATGCCACTCTTTCCCGTCGAAGGTCACGTTTTCCAGCTTGACATCACCGTGTAGCGCGCCCGTTTCGTGCAGGCGCGCCAGCGTATTCACCAACGTGACGACCATCAACTCCCATGTATAATAATCCCTGTGCAGCCCCTGCTGGGTAATCTCGAATGCGTCCATACCGAGGTGACCCATTATGAGAAAGGACAGCTGTGGGCTAGAGTAGGCATGCCGTACCTTTGGCGTGTGCGGGAGGTCTGCTGATTTTGCATACACGCCCATTTCCACCGTGCCCAAGAAGGCGGACTTTGGGTCACGGTTGAACACCTTGAGCACGTTTTCCGCGTTCTTATCCGTGTAGACAGTCGAGGTGTCCGAGGCGAACATCTTTATAAGGTTCGAGGAGTCCTGGAAGGACTCGGTGACGAGCGCCCGAGCGGACGGCGAGGCGTTAATGCGCTGCAGTGTGTCCAGGTCTCGGGGGTGGACTTCTTCGCTTTTTGAAAGAACAACTTTGACTTTATTCCGGCGGAACAGGCCATCAAAGCAGCGTAAGAAGTTTGCATAGCAGCCCAGAGTCATCTAATCAACCATTCGCATTTTTCCGCGCACTCCATTATATATACGATTGGACGGGCGTCCAGAGAGATGCAATAAAATGCGCCTACTCGTGTTGCTAGCGAGTTTGTTTGGTGCGTTTGCGCAGAAATTCCAGTACGAGTCCCTTTACGAAGAGTTCCCTCCCTTTCGACTGCAAAACAATGTCTTGTCCACGCTTTCTCCAGTCGTACCCGGGGCCATACCCGACTGCGCTGAATTTTGCGCAACGCACGACTGGTGCATACGAGCCTATAACGATTCCTGTGTGTTCGCGAGCGACCGGCTCTTGCTCAACATGCGCTCGGCGTACGAATTCACGCTCAACGAAGGGTCTTTGGTCAATCTAGACGGAGTGGTTTTTGTTATCGAGGCGGCGTTCGGAATGAAGAGCAACGAGCACGTGGATACACGCCGCATACATGCATGGGGCGCCACCATGAGCCCCGCCAAGACGAACCCTGCTTACCCCGACTTACCTGAACTCGCCTCGCTGTACGGCGAGAGCTTTGCGAGCCCCTACCCTGGCGAATATTCCGGACACGCATCACAATGGTTTTTCGATTACCCCATGAGCGGTATTTACATGTTAGAAAATCCATTGAGACGCCTACGGTACACGGAGGCGATACGCTGCAGCGCCCACCGCACCGGGGCGCCGATTCTCCCCCTTGAGGCCCTTTACGGCTCAGGACGTTTCCATATCATAAACGGGTATACCAACCGATTCCTCAATTGCCTCGTGGAGCAGGATGACGATATCCAAGGATGTTCGTGGGGGCAAGTACCTACAATGACATGGGCTTACGACAACTTCGGTCCTAATGGCGGTTTCGCACTCGTCGCCTTCGATGAGTCGTCTGGGGCGTACTTGGGGCACTTTGACCGATCGCGATGCCACACGACCCCTTCCAGCACGCGTCTTTTGGCCAACGGTGGGATTAAAGATGGCGAGAGCGCGAGGCACTGCGGGGTCGGTAACTTACGGTTTCCCACAGAAATATCGGTTTATAAAAGCCTGGTCTTCGGTGACAACACCGCCCACGTCTTGGGGCCGGAAGCCCAGATTGTTGATGGGGGATACTTGTCAATGGTCATGGCGAGACCCGTCGTGGATCGGGACGACACGAGGCCCTATTTTCTACAATTCGCAGACGGCTCTTTTGTGCACTGCGACAGCGCAGGCTGTCACGCGTCGGGCGAAATGCGAACGGTGTTCACTTTTGAAGAAAACTACGCAGCGGGCCCCGTAGAGTTCCAGCGTGATATTAACGTCAGGGGGTCCGTCACCGTTTGGGAATTAAATCCTACAAAGAATATCTTTGAGAAACGTGGGTCGCTCGCGTTTATGCCCGGTGACGATCCGTTCGTGTACGTCTCGATGTCCCAGACAACAGGCTTTCTGAACAAGAACCAGGTATTATTGCAGGACCCAATTGTCAGCCTAATTCAAACACTCGGGTCGCGGAACAATAAGATGCATTTATTTGCCGGGGGTGACGACGTCGACCCAATACGCGTTTCCGCTTTCGCGAATTTCACGGTTGGAGGAGGATCGTCAACGTGCCCTACGGGACACTACGTGCATTCCGTTTACATGGCCGATCCGGTCACACCCATTCTATCCTGTAAGCGCGCCGACGCACCGTGTGCGCTCACGGGACCCTCCGTCCAAGTTAACATTTCAGATGGTTGGACGGTATGCGCCAAGGGTTACGTGGGGATCGGACTAGACAGCACTACGCTGACATGTCAGAGACTCGATGTGCAGCCCCCTGCGCCACCGCTGCTCAACGAGCCCGTGGTCCCCTTCGTGGGGGCCATATCGCTGTCCACATCGAAGAACGACGTGACGTTTCACCGCAGCATTACACCGGAAACCTGGACGGGGACCCCATTACAGGCCATCAAGGCAGTGGATAAGACTCGCGTTCAGGCGTGGGAGTACGGCAAGGCCTGCTACACAAAGTTCGGGTCAGCTTCTTTTACTCTTTTAAAAAACCAGGACTCGGTGATTGCGGTTGGGACCGAAACAGAGAAAGCAGAGTGCCGCTCCAAAAACCAATTCGTGACATTCGTGCAGTGCGTCGAAGAGGACTGCTCGCTAGGGCTCAACATTACCTGCCAAGACGCACCCTTCTGCGTCATCGACGAAAAGCAGGCCTTCTACGCGAGGATATGCCCCCCGGGGTTCGTGGTGATCGCGGTAGCGTGCGTCAACGCAGATTCCCCAGGCCCATGTTCCGACCTATCCCTGAGCTGCGCGCCCATTTCATATGACCCAGACGCGCAGATTGAAAAGCCGGAAAACGATAAAACGCAACTTTACCGCCTCCTGGGATACTTAACGGGTTTTACGCTAGTCGTCATGGGGTTGACAGTGGGCTGCATCTTCTGCGGCGCCGAAGACACGGTCCCTGTCGCCTCCGTGAGCGCCAGGATGTATCGTTTCTGAATTAGGGAACAAATAAAAATTCCGCGTCAAGTATATATAACAAAGCGTAGTCCTCTTAAAGAGGTGCGATGCAAAATGGGAGCCGCGGGGTGGTGTTTGAGGCGCTGGTGGCGGCAGGGCTACTCCTACTCATCGGCGCGCAGACACCAAAAAGCTACCGCGAGTATTGTACCGGCTGGGCCGATGGATGCGAGCCCGCCTACACATGCAGACAAGAGTACTGTCTCCCATCGCAGTGGTGCCTGGACTTTTCGAAACCGCGCGATCTGCGCTACTCGGACGCGCTATGCGCGCCCGACGAGTACTGCTCAGTCACAGCCATGACAGGCAACGACGCGAGCTTGTCCGGGTTCACGGGATCGGGTACGTGCAAAACGGCCATGCAGGCCGGGGGCGCGTGCTGGTTCTCGCGCCAGTGCGGCGGCGAATTCGACTCGTGTGTCAATAACGCAACCGAAGGTGACCTCGTTTGTATGCCACAAAAAACGACTGGGGTGCAGTGTTGGCGTGATTCGGATTGCACACCTGGGAACGATTGCTTGTCTAACATGTGTACTTCGGTGCCCACTAGACTGCCTTCGAGCTCCCCGACAGCAAGTCCGGTCACAGCATCGCAGTCGGGTAACCCCTCGGGTTCCCCGACGCAACACCCCAGTTTGGCACCTACGGCCACTGAACTGAACAAGTGGGACTCGTGCAGCACATCGGTTGGGCCGTTGTGTGGAGGTGGGCTGACCTGTACGACTACAGATTTTTTCGGGGACGTCTGTCTTGAATCCGTTCCGCAGCCGACAGGGGCACCGACCGGGGCCCCCAGCGAGGCGGCCCCAACCGGGTCTCCCATAGTCGACTTCGGGCAGTCGATCGCGGGCGACCCGGGCGCTGGTAGGTTTGGGCATGCTACAGGGACTGCAGGCACCTTTTTGGGCACGGGGGATCCCGTGGACCGCGTGGTGCACCTCTACGTGCGCCGCGCGTCCGGGTTGTGGGAACCCTCGCAAACACTCACTCCACCGACAACCACCATCACCTCCTTGTACGGCATATCACTTGCCTTTGACCCGTCCGCCACCTTACTCGCCATCGGGTCCCCTGGGGCGGGTGTCGTATACCTGTACGAGCGCTCCGGCGGGGGGGAGCTGTTCTTCCCGCTTAAGTACTCGTTGCACGGTATCCCTGGGAGCTTTGGTTTTAGCCTGGCTGTGGGGCGCTCAGGGCGCCTGATCGTGGGCAACCACGGCTCCCGCAAAAACAGCGGGTCGGTGTGGCTCTATGACATCCCTGGGGACGGCGGTAACGGTTATCCCACGCCCGCCGAGCCGCTGGTCGGGCGCGAGGTCATTAACCCGCGGATAGCCGTCCCGGGCAACGGTGACGAGTTTGGGTACTCGGTTGCCGTCTCCGGAATGTACTTTGCGGTGGGAGCCCCGGGATCGGTCGGCCAGCTAGCGGTGTACAAGTGGATGGACGAGACACTGGTTTCACATGTGATCGGGCCCCCGGGGAACGGGTGGTCCGTCGGCTTGAACTACCCCGCGGTCGCCTCAGGTACCGAGTTCGGGGGCGCGAGACTGTATCGCATGGGGGCCGTGATCACAACCGGGAAGCTCTGCGAGGGCACTACCAATACTACAAATACAATCCAGGCGACCTGCGCGGTCAACACCAAGTGCACGTTCTCCTACAGCGATTTGTCGGACGACTACTACGTGTGCAGGGGACGCGCGTCTAAGGAGGGCGGGGAGGGGGACCTGTGTGGCGCGTGGGGGCAGACGTGCGATGGCGAGACGCACTCGTTCTGCGCGCCAGGCATGGTCTGCACAAACACGGGGACGTACGATAGCAGCTCATGTCTCATACAAGAGTGTCGCGCCCCGAGGGGGGCCCCTGGAGACTTTTGCGGGGAGTTAGTGCCCGCCGGGTACACCAAGACGGATGTTTGTGAGGAAACTTCATGCGAGTTCGCTTACGCAATCACGCTATTTGGCACCAGCGAGTATTTTAGGTGTACCGGGCCTGGTACCACAGTGGGGTCCGTCGGCGATCTGTGCGGCTGGCATGGTTTCGGGCCGTGTGAAAACACGCGCTACGATTTCTGCGCGGTGGGTACTCGGTGCGAGGCGGACCCAACCTTCGCACAAGACGCCGAAAACTGCCCGCTGTACAGCTGCCGGCCGTTTACCGCGCCCCCTACGCCGAAACCGACTTGGCTTCCATTCCCTGGTGTGCAAGGGGACTTGTGCGCGGGTACGACGCAAGATTTCCCTGGGTATGAGATTAAAAACACATGCTTTTACCCCACGAGGTGCGCACTGGCTTATAGCTTCGCGTATTTAGGCAACGCCCCTACGGAGGTGCATCGGTGCATCGGTCCGAGTTCGGTGCTGGGGAAAAGAGGGGACTACTGCGGGAACTTTGCGGGGGGCTGTGCGAACACTCCAGTGGACTTCTGCGAAGGAGACCTGGTGTGTCGACCGGATTTCTTGGTAGACTCGGAGGGGTGCTGGACGCATAAGTGCAGATCTCTGACGCCCACGGTTTCCCCAACGAGAAAACCGACGGTTTCCCCAACGATTGCGCCCACGCTGCCCGGCATACCGGGCGACCTCTGTGGGGACTCGACGTTTGCACCTCCTGGGTTTAAGAAAAAGGCCCTCTGCCAGGCCGGGAGCGTATGCACTCTCTCGTACCAGTTCAGCTTTTTCGGAGACGTGCTCATCTACAGGTGCTCGGGATCGGGCATGACCTATGGCTTGGAGGGGCACCGCTGCGGAGGCAGCCTTTTAGAGACGGTAGGCGGGGACGATTGCGAAACCCCGCGAAACGATTTCTGCGCAAACGGTATGCAGTGCAAGATCGATTTCGCCACGCCCGTAGACACGGGGGGCTGCTTCGACTTCCGCTGCCGCGTCATAACCTTGCCTCCCACGAACTTTCCCACGAACAAACCGACCACTGCGGCCCCCACTGCGTTTCCCACACTCGCGCCCGTACCCACACAGGAACCGACCAAGTCACCCACGTTGCCGGGCATACCGGGCGACCTCTGTGGGGACTCGACAATTGCACCTCCTGGGTTTAAGAAAAAGGCCCTCTGCCAGGCCGGGAGCGTATGCACTCTCTCGTACCAGTTCAGCTTTTTCGGAGACAACCTCATCTACAGGTGCTCGGGATCGGGCATGACCTATGGCTTGGAGGGGCACCGCTGCGGAGGCAACGTCCAGACCGTAGGCGGGGACGATTGCGAAACCCCGCGAAACGATTTCTGCGCAAACGGTATGCAGTGCAAGATCGATTTCGCCACGCCCGTAGACACGGGGGGCTGCTTCGACTTCCGCTGCCGCGTCATAACCTTGCCTCCCACGAACTTTCCCACGAACAAACCGACCACAAAGGCACCCACTACAAAGGCACCCACCACAAAGGCACCCACGCCAGCACCAACTTTACCAGGTGTACCAGGGGACCTGTGCGGTGCCACAACCTTTGCGCCTTATGGATACGAACTGAAAGAGCAGTGCCAGGGAGGAAGCTCGTGCACGTTTGCGTACACCTTTGTTTTCTTCGGACGAAGTCATTTTTACCGATGTTCGGGCGCGGGTATGACCACGGGCGCAGTGGGAGATCGTTGCGGGTTTCAGACAATGGAGGGCACGAACACGTGCTCTTCGTCGCGCAAGGACTTCTGCGGGGGCGGATCAGTCTGTACAGTGGACAGCGGGTACACACAAGACGCAGGTAACTGTCCCATTTACCACTGCGTTTAAGAGGCATATATATAAATTACGGGATGCGCTTTCCGTGTTACTTAAAATGATCATTTTATTCCTGCTTCTTTTTTATTGTTCTGTCGGGCATGGGGCTTTGACTGTTGGTGACGTATGCGGTTCCCAGGGGGCCTGTACGGCATACCCCACACGAGAGTGTGGTGGGAACTTGGCGTGCGAGTACAGCCGCACGGAGCCGTGCGGTTTCGTGTACACATGCAAGATGTATTCCGCCGCCCCGACGTTCGCCCCAACTATCCTGACGCGCGAGAACGCAGGGGATATCTGCCTCGTTACAGGGACCTGTGGTGCCATGCAGGCCGACTGCTCGGGCACCGACCAGTGCGAGTTTTTCGAGCGCCTGGGCTGCGGGGACATCCACCGATGTGTTAAGCACCCAGAGTTGGATTTGATCCCATTCTCTACCGAGATCACGGAGATGCACTCGTTCACGGCCAGTTCACCAGTCGTGGTTACTCTGGAGGGCGCTGCGTTTGGGTTTTCCGACGGCGGCAACGTGCGCGTGTACCAATACTTTGACGAGGCGTGGGAGTTCAGTTTTCTGGTGCAGACATCTATGTCTACGATCACTTCGCTGCACTTTTCAGAGAGTGTCGTGATAACGTCCTCGACGGAGGGTGCGGGCGCCGTAACTGTTCACTCACGGAACACCACGCCGCGGCCCACCACGTCCCCCACCACGGCTGCCCCAACGCCCTCCCCAACGTTTGACAAAACGTTGGCCTATTTGGAAATTATACCGTACATCTACGAAGAGGCGTCCGCCGGTTTCGTGCCGATGGCCGAACAAGAGTTTGATCTGATACGTTTCACGCGCCCAGAGGTGTACCACTTTGACATTGCGCTCAACGTGACCGAGGCGGAGTTCGATGACACGGGGCGCTTTACGGGGCTCGTCTCGCTGGCGGAAATGCAGTTCACGCACATCGCGTTCGACTTTACCGTCACCAAGCCCGCCAACCTCGTGCTCGCCGATCAAGTCATGTTTACGATCAACATATTCGCCGACAGCACGCGAACCAAGCTGTTGTACTCGGCGCCCCAGCGGCATTCGTTTCCGATCGTCGCGGAAAACTGCGCCCTCTACAGCTCGAACGGCCCGGGTTTTTGCGGACCAGGGGACCAAGGCCCCAAGGGCGGGGACTTAGAATTCTGCATGGAACCGTACGACTGGAACGGCAGCCCGTTCGACGAGGCTTACCTCAGTTCGATCCAAACAGTCTTCGCGAAAAGGTACCGGAGGCTCAAGGTGCTCCCCGGTGCGGACAACGTAGGGTTCTGCTACGCGTACGTGGGGGGGACCTCCGATGTATTTATCAAAACGCCACGGTCAGGAACGACGTTGACAAAGTCCGTACGCGTCTTCTTCGACGATACCAACATGCCGTATTCAGGCGCGGCCGTAAATATCCCCTCGGATAAATACGCGCAGCCGGTAACGGTCACGCTCACGAATTGGCAATCGGACGATATAGCGATGGTATTAGGGCAGGTGCAGGCGTTCGAGCGCTACGGCAACGCACTGCTGCACACATTCACTCCAAGTGAGATCGAGCTTGTCGCAGGCAGCCGGTCAGAGGTCGACGCCAAGCGCTACTACTGTGCGAGTAACCTTTTCGAGTACACGCAAGGGTACTGTGTGTCGACGTTGCGCGAGTACACGAATCAAACCGAGTCGGTGTGTATTGGTGATACCTTATCGGTTTCGTTGGGGGGAGATTCAGAGCCGGAGTGCCTCGAGACGTGCCATTTGCACCCTGCCTGCGTAGGGGTCTCGTTCGATTCCTTACGCTCTTCATGCATCCTCTATAGGTCCATTCTCGGCAATGACGTGCAGGCGGGGACAACATGCTATACCGCCACGTTCCCATTCACGGTGAAGGAGGGGCTGTTGCCTCTCGGTGTGTTTGTGAACCAAATGACCGACTTCTTCCCGAGCTGTAACGCGCCGCTGTACGCCCAGATTGGCACGGGGGCTGTGTGTGCGTACAAAAACCCATCGGCGAGTCTCTGTTACAATGAGGGAGGGAAAACTCCTACGGACAAAAGGGTTCCGTGCACGTACACAGTGCCCGGGCTTAAGACCGCGAGAGTGCTCTCCAAGGCCCGCTTCACATTGCCACCCAACGTGGGGGTGCTACAGGTAGACATGGGCGACACCAAGTACGACAGTGACGGGCTGCACTACCACAGTTCCGCGAGCTACGTGGTGGAGCAGGCGGGCGCGGTCATCGCCTCGGGACTGCTGAGCGCCCCGCGTACACACATCCATCTGTCCCTGCTTGTGGAACAGTCCAACTTGCGTAAGAATTACCGCAAGTTCGACGACATGCGAAACCTGCGTCTGTACGGGGCCTTGTGCAAGGAAGACTCTTCGGGTAGGCTGCTTGAGTATTCGAGTCATTACAGGGCCATGATGCGCGGTGTCGCGGTAGATTTAGACGAGTTCTGCGATGGTGCGTACGGAGATCTGAACGGTGGCGACATCATATCGTTCGAAGCCAAAATTTCCGCGATCCAGCTCTCGCTCCAGGAGCAATACGCCGTGCTCGGTTTCGACGGGACACCGAACGCGTTTGTTCGATTCGAGTCAAACTTCCCTGATATCAAGCACACACAGGAGAGCTTCAAGGAAGTGGTGCTCTTCTTGGACATCATCGGCCGCCGCGTGGAGTGCAAGGACTATGCGTCGGGAGGCAACGGCGTTTTCTACAACGCGGGCGCGGTGGCCAACGAGCTCTTCTACCAGTACTCGTACCCAGGGGCTTACACTGCGCGGTGCACCAAGGATCAAATGGGCCGATACAGTTATTTTGGGAACGAGTACAAGAGGGGGCTGTCCGAGGCGCCATGCGTGGCGAACGCCATGTGCGCGGCGGGGCACGTGTGCGTAGGATGGCGGTGTATCCGCACCGGCGAGACGGGCGCCGCGAAAACAATGTGCATCGCAGAATCGGAATCGGTCAGGCAGCCTGATTACTCTGTCTTGCAGCCGCAAAATAAGACGCAGAAGAAGTGCTCCAAGGAACCAGTCTACTCGAATGCCGGTGAATACGATTACACGTTGTCCGACAACGGGGTCTCACTGGTGGACAATTACAACCAGCCGCTCGGAGGCAACTGCCTCAAATCGGGTGAGGTGCACAGACAGGCATTCGGGCCCAAACACTTCGCAGACAGAGGCAACCAACAGGAATGTTCCACCGCCGGGTCGTCCGAGATGTTCGAGGAGGGGCCTTCCTTTAAGATGCCCCTGTATGGCTTTATTTCGCAGACAGGCGACCCTTTCAGCATGGACCCCAGCCTCCGGTGCCCGATAACGGAGAGCGCGTCGCGGTGGTCGGGCTTCAGGGGATGGGTAAACCGCCTCGTACCACACAAGATCCCGAGCAGCTTCCTCACGGTCACCGAGCAAGACCCGTCTGGGATATCACACAAAACCATGCCTTCCGAATTCGGAGTGGACCAGGACGAGTACTTTGAGTCGCGACTCGAATCAATCGACTTTTACTGTCAATCGAGCTCTAACAGAGCCCTGACCGGTCCTTTCGGGGGCAGTGAAATACAAATGAAAGAGGCATGTCTGGAGAACCCAGCGTGCGACTGGCACAAGGCCTTGCGGCAGTGTGTGGCAGGCAAAATAGAGGTGCGGCGGCTCATGTGCACGTCCTTTCAGTCGTACGACCAGTGCGAGCTGAGCGGGTTTTGTTATTGGTACCATACCGCGAACGTTTGCTTGATCGAAGGCGAGGCGGAGTCTAGTACGGTAGATTTCACGGAAGCGTTCTGCCCTACGTTGCTAACGGTCACCGAGTGTTCGTTGAAGAAATGCTACTGGGACGTCGTTTTTGAAAACTGTGTATCGAAACAGATTAAAACCACATCGGGGGACGTGTTGCATAACCTCACCGCGATGACCAGGCTCAATTTACTGCCCAGCGATCACATAATCGGCATGTCGACAAGATTGTTGTACAGGAGCTGCCTGGACGCAGGCGGTGTGATTTACCGCTACGCGAACGGTGCCTTTAATCACGAAACAGAGGCCCGCGCCGGGACTCTTGAGATATGCATGAGAAAAGAGCAGCTGTGGACAGAGACAGAATGCAATCTCTACAGCTTCCGGTGGATGTGGTCCGCCACAAAGGGCTGGTACTGCATGGGAAGCGACCCGGTCTCGTTAGAACGCAGCAATGCGTACGGCCTACTCCCCGTCTGGGACGGGTACCCCTGCGACAAAAACTTATTTTCCGATGCGTGCGTCGCCGCCACCTCAGGCGGCCTTGACTTAAAGTGGTGGCTAAGCAACCCCGGTGTGCGCAAGCTATACGGTTACGTCGAGGTACGGCGCCCGACCTGTCGTGCATATGGGAGTCGTTTGACATGCTTAAACGCAGCCTATTGCGAATGGATGCTCGCAGCACATGTCTGCGTCGCCTTCAATAGCAAGTCTGGTGCGGGCTCCGATCACCGCAAGCTGTCTGCCGCTCTGTTCGATATGCCCGCCTACGACACAACTGCAGATATCCTCCGTAACTACAACACCAGCTTCCCTCAGTATAACTGGGACTGGCATTTTCGCGGATTCGGTGACCAAGTCGCCGACGAATTGGTCATCGAAAATGTCCTGGCAGATCTAGAGATGTGCCCTTTCGACAACTATCTGGACTGCGCGTTTACTTCGGTTTGCTATTGGGACATGGACCTGTCCGAATGCGTGGCGCACGAGTGCCAAGCTCTGACGCACGCATATGGTACCAGGGTCGTCCGGGAAACACCAGGCGTGCACGACAACAAAGAGGGCGCTGCCGTGCGCGCCTTTAGCAACCCCTGTGGGCGCTTGGCAGGCTGCCACCGAGACCCGCAGACCGACCTATGCTTTTATGACAGCCCCCCGAACGAAAGCGCGCGCTTGGCGGAGGATGGATTTGCCTGCACCGCCATGAGCGAAAAGCACCGCGGGCTTTGTAACTACCACCTTGCCGGACGCGAGCACGTTTGCGTGGTACAGGGCACTTTCTGCGAAGCACGGTACCTCTACATCAACAGCGTCGAGCTCGACACTGCCGTGCAGCTCATCGTGAGGCAAAGCTTCCAGCAAGACTATCTCACTCCTTACCAAGAATTCCACAGGACGTGGTCCACTTCACCGACGACCGCGCAACAGATATTCGAGGCGGGTATCGTCACATTCCAGTTCCTCTCCGCGGGCGAGCGCACCATGCTGGAGGCGGACAGGTTCATGGCCCCCCCCGCGGACCTACTCACGCTGTTCGGGGGACTCTACACGGACTATGAAGTGAATGTTATGGTGTACGAGCGCGGCGCCCCGTTTGGACCCGAGGTGTTTGCGTCGCGAGACCCAACGATCATTCGCATAGCCAGACTCGGCAACATCCGCGCCTACGTGATCGACGGGCGCCCCCAGCAAGATTTCCGCGTCGACAAAATAACCGCAATGACACACGAGGCGCTGGATGTTTACCGGCGCTCCAACCTGCACATATCCAGCTTCGCGATGCACGGCGGCTCCGTCACAACGGAAGTCACCATCCGCATCGAAGAACGCTTTCTAGCCGAGTACGATTTGTACCCGCTCCTGGACCGGGAGTTCACGTCCGCGCTGATTCTCGCGCTCGCCGAGATGACGTCCACCGAACAAGCGATCCGGTTTTTACGCTCGCTCTCGTTGGAGGAGGTGAAGACTTTCGAATACGAGGACACACAGAGCGACGTAGGGGTACTACAAAACCTCATACGATCCTCACTCAACCGTAACTCCCTCGATCTCGTGCGCGCCATGGCAGACAATGACGGAAAAAGGCTCACGGACATGACTCCCCCGCCACTCAATTACAACCCGCAGGAGGTAGACCTATGGCGTCCAGCGGTTCTCGTTTTCTCGGGAGCGTTCGCTGTGCTAAGCGTCATGGGCAAGGCGCGCAACGTAGAGGTCTACATGGAAACAATACAAACAGTGATGACGGTTTCACCGCCAGTCATACCGCCAGTCATACCGGGGGGCATACCGATGGTCTTTGAGGAATACGTGGATGAACTTGTGGAAATACAGGCCCTGCAATTCACTGAATGGGCGGAGGATAACATAGAACTCGATATGCGCAAGGAGATGGCGCAAGCTATCGATCAAGCACCGGAGAGAGCGCTCGTGGCGCGAATTGCCGATATCACAACCGAGTCTACGACAGTGGAATACTTGGAAAAGACGCAGGCCACAACCGCAAAGCAGCCACCGCTAAAAAAGAAAAATCGCATACCACAATTTATGCTCCCGAAAAGACCCGTCGCGCTAAGCAAAAACCCTTACATAGAAAGGATGGAGGCTAAATACAAAGACGGCCCAAGTGATTGGCGAGGCGCCGGCGACGCGAGCAGCGATTCGCTCAAAGTGCACATAGACCAGCAGGATCCCGACCTACTCAGGCGCATCGAGGGCAGGCAGCAGATGACCAAGTACATCGACCAAAGGGCTACAGAAATGGCCGCGCCCCCTCCTACGCCCGCCCCGCCGAAAGTCGACCCTCCCCCCAAGGCACAAATGGCGATGGTAGAGGTAAAGACAGGGAATCGTCTCGCGGCACAGATCGACTCGGTGGGGAAGCTCACCAAATCGTTTAGCTTAATAGGGAGAGTCGACACAATTACGTCTATCGCAGGGTTTATCATGAATCCGGCGGACCCCAAAGCGATTGTGGAAGTCACGACGGAAGTGGGGCCCTTTGTCGTCAAAGGACTGAACAAACTACCCTTCTTCCAGAAGTCGATTTTTGCCGCGAACAAGGTTATTTCGGTCGCGATTTCGAGGTATGTTCCCGGCCTCGCAGCAAGATTTTCAGCCTTCATCGTGCAAACCAACACATTTCTAGCGACGCTCGGTGGATCGGCCATTCTAGGCCCGCTCATGGCGGCCGCGACGGTGTTGCAGATTGGCATGATGATCAGCGACGTGTTCGCCGCATACGACCTAGCCAGGAAAAAAGACCCCGGCTGCCGGTACAGCGAGGGGAACACTTACTTTTACACCGAGATGCAGGCCGCGTTCGGGGAAACAGATGTGTATACGGCGGAAAACATCTGTAGCCAGCGCGCGTCGTACGCTTTATTCGATTCCCTGGGGACGATGGGCTTTATAGACGCTCGTGCAGCCATCCCCATCTGCTCAAACGACGTCGACTCGAGTAACATGGACACATACTTTTCAGAGCCCGACGCCGGGTTGAACACCATATGCTCCACCAAGTCAGACTGCAAGCTGTTTTCCGCCGTGGGCCGCTGTATTTCGGGGCGCTGCGTTTTCCCAGTAGGGTACGTAGGGCACCAACTGTGCACCGAGCAAGTGCTGCCGCAGACAAGGCCTTTTGAGATCCTGAAGGGCTCTTTCTTGGGTTCAACCAGGAGGATATCGCCTGACATGGGCCTACAATTCTTCAGACCGGACCCGCTCCTCGACGGTCAAAAGGCCATAGAAGCATGCAATTTCACCAAGTTTGCGGTCATCACCAGTGTCGGAAATTGGCAGACCTCTACAAACAAAGTGGTCTGTTTTGATACGTGCACCAAATGGGAAAAAAGTACCGATTCGGGCAAGCACACATTCATGATGAAAATGGACGAGCGCACGATGCAGCAAGATCCGGTTGTTTGTACTTCTTCCCAAACCTGCCCGCAAGGACAGATCTGTACCTCCGGGGGGTACTGTCACGGACCCATAGAGTGCGACGCCAACGTGGACTGCTTCGGCACGTTTTACAGGGAAGGCCGCCGACCCCTTTGCGACACCGATGCACGGACATGCGTAGACAACGAGACCATAACGGATGATTGCGGGGACTCTGTCAATAACGACTGCTACACTTATCCCCCCACCGGGATTGTATTTACCCCCACGGTCTCGCCCACATCCAAACCAACGGTTACCCCGCCGCCACCCGAGTGCGTTAGCGGTCTAGGTGACAGTTCCCTGATGACAAACTTTATGCGCCCACCAGACTTCGCAGACCTTGACGACTTTGGGCGCACCATATCCATGGATGGCGCTTTTGCGGTCGTGGGCGCACCCCAAAAGGGCTCCGGCAACGGTGCGGCATACGTACTTAAGGCAGAGGGCAACGCATGGGTGCACAAGGCCACTCTACCGCACGGCACGTCCACCGCCGAACGATTCGGGAGTAGCCTTGCCACGAGCGCGCCTTGGGTAGCCGTCGGGACTTCACTAGACATCGTATATTTGTTCAAATTTGCCGATGACGCCTGGGCCTATTACACAGGGTTCAGCGGGGATACGGGGTTTGGCTCCTCCGCAATGGCGATACACGGGGACATAATGGCCATCGGAGCACAGCAATCGACTTCCATGTACAGGTTCTCAGGCGTTTCATGGACCAAAACACTTACCATCGCGCGCGGGGCCGTTTCATTATCCGTGAACGGAAACACAACCGCATTAGGAGACGGGAACGGCAAAGTGTACGTCTACGAAACAATCAACGAGGGGCGCAATTGGGTTCAAGTTTCCGAAATCGCGCACGCAGACAAATCATTCGGGAGCGCGATCGCACTGTCAGGCGACACGCTCCTCGTAGGTGCGCCAACCGCAGACGTACCACAATGCGGGTTCTCCGACACAGGCTTCGTAAACGTATACGCACGCGCGTCAGGGTGGGCGGTCATGACACAGCAACTTCTAGCGCCCGCATCCGAAAACTTCGACGCATTCGGAGACGCACTGGCCTTGGACGGGCTATGGGCGGTCGTGGGCGCCATGGGAAAGTCAAACTTCAACGGCGCCGCATACCTGTTTACACGGGACGATATAAACGGGTTGTTTACCCTCGACGTAGGTCTACGCGACAGCGCTGGCGCCTACCTAGCCGTCGGTACCGCTGTCGCGGTGCGCGACGGAATTGTGGCCGTCACATCTCCAGTAAAGGCAGGCTCCGGTGTCGTATACTTTGCCGCGGCGGCAAACGCGGTCAAAGAAACACAACTTCCCACGAGTTCGCCCACGAATTCGCCTACGCGTTCGCCAGTAACAGCCAGACCCACGAATTCGCCCACGGACACTTCCCCGCTCGCAGGAGAGCAATGCAGTTTCACGCAGCACAGGGGGAGCCGATGTTTTTCTCAAACCAATACAACGACGTGGGAAAACCCTCCGGGGGGGTGGGCTGCATGCTCATTGCGCTGCCGCGACGATCCGACATGCATGGCATTCACGTACAATTACGGCGACGACCCGGATTTCTGCGCTTTCGTAACCGACCCGGCTGTGTATCCAGTGGGAAACCTGTTCAGCTTCTGCTTTACCAAGGACATACCCTGCGTACCAACTGCGGCACCCACTTCGCCTGGTGTCACCCCAGCGCCTACACCACTTCCAACCAGAGGGCCCACACTAGTCGACTGCTACGGAGATTCTATCGGGAGCGAGCCCTTCACCTCGTGGGGTGACATCATAGACTCAGCGGAGATACCAGGGACGGCAACCTCAACACAAGCCGACTGGGGTGACCGAGAGTACACAGCCAAGACGATGTGCGACGCAAACCCCGCATGCACCTTTACCCGCGCCACATGGGTGCGCTTCGGAAACGACTTAATCGATCTATACGGGGACATTCTAACAGACTCCCAGGTCGTCGTACTCGGGCCGACGGAGTTCAAGCGCCTGTACAAGAAAATGGACACATGCAAGCAAACCAGTTCGCCCACAACCCCGACTAAATCTCCCACCAAACCAGAAAAGCTATGCCAGTTCGACGTACTTGTAGGGAGAGAAGCAACAGGATACGAGGACCCGCGGTACCCCCAAGCCATACGCGGCAACGCAGAGGTATGTGTTGACCTATGCACCGTGTCCGACACGTGCGCGGGGGTCGCTTCATCCGCAGGGGAATGCCGCTTCTACGGCAGGGTCACCGATCTAAGCGCCGCACCGGACTCGACTGCATTCATCAAGAACGATCCCGCATGCACAGTCTTCGAGGTCCCCACGCGAAAACCAACTAAATCCCCCACGCGCAAACCAACCGTTTTCCCGACCGCCTCGCCCACGCGCTCCCCACAGATATTCCAGAACTTTACCGGGACGGCGGGGACACAACCCCCCACTATACCCGACACCGATTGTCAGTACAACATACGAGCAGACACGCATTGCCCAGGTTCTGACCTCATAGACATGGATACTACAGGCACTTTATCAACACAAGGATGCGTCACGCTGTGCGACGATAACCCGCTATGCCGCTACCTTGTCATACATGGAACAAAGTGCTTTTTGTACAGTAACACGGACGGGGACCAGCCCCTCACAGGAATCACATGCTACGAAAAAATGACAGGCTGTAACGTTCCCTGGGCGCCTACTGGTGCACCTACGAGCGCTGCTCCCTCAGAGACGCCCTCAGCCGCGCCCACATGGGCTCCCACCAACCCGCTATGCTTTGACTTTATAGCAGACAGTCTCGTGGACATACCCTACATCACGCTTGTAGTCCCGCCCGACCGCGAGCGCTCCCCAGGCAAGACAGCCTACGCACTAGCACTTTGCCTAAACAACCACACATGCACATTCGTAAGGGTATCGGAAACGGGCCCCATCGATCTATACGACGTTGTCATGCCTTTAACCAGAAACGAAACGGGCTTCGCCACTTACAAAAAAAATGAGACGTGCCTGCCACAGCCCACGAGTACACCAACGAGTGCGCCCACGAGTGCGCCCACGAATACACAAGAGGAACCGCACACGAAAGACTTTCGCTGGTGGCTCATGCTCTCCATATACGTGACGATACCAATAATCGTCATCGGCGCGCAACTCTGTGGGGCGCAAATATCGTCGCCCTCTGACCAAACGATGTTTCAATAAAAACAATTAAAAAAATGAATGTTCAAAGTTGCCTTTTTCAAATATAAATCGCTTCTTCATAAAAATAATCATCCCTCTCTTGGTCATAATAAGCGCTCTCGTTGCTGCTGCTCTGGTTGTCGCTGCTGCTGCTGCTGCTGCTGCTGCTGCTATCGCTGTCGCTGCTGTCGCTGCTATCGCTATCATAGACGTCAGACACGCTATCGCTCTTGCTCACACTCTTGCTCACGCCATCATACAAGTCAGACACGCCCTCGCCCTCGTTCTCGTTCTCGTTCTCGTTCTCGTTCTCGTTCTCGGACTCGCTCTCGGACTCGCTCTCGGACTCGCTCTCGGACTCGCTTTCGCTCGCGCCGCCGTTCTCGATCTCGCTCTCGCTCTCGCTCTCGCACTCAGACTCAGACTCGGACCCTGACTCGTAAGCGTTGTACATCAATGTGCGCCGAGGGCATGAAAAATTGAATCTTTGCAGGGCGCGCTCAGTGATGCTCATAAGGAACCTCTCATTCAAATTCCACAAGGCCGAACCTATGAGAGGCGAAATAACGATCCTCATCTTCTTTATAGTTTGGGGTTTGTCTAAAATTCAAGTGACCCTGTCTGAATGTAGGCTCTACCGTATATGGCGCCGTAGATCATAACTGCAAAAATAAACAGGGCGCTTAATACGTACAACGAAGCAGAAACGATGTTTTCTAACGAAAAAAGCGAATTTGTGGTCGGAGGACCTGTCGGACCTGTCGGACCAGCCGTGGGCGTTGCGGAGGGCGTTGCACTGGGAGTTTTTGAGGGAGATATTGAGGTCACTGTCGGCACTACGGGCGCAGCGGAAGGGCTAGGCGTGGGGGCTCTCGAAGGCGAACCGGTCGTGGGTTCCCTAGTGGGCGCTGGCGTCGTCGGAAATTGCGTGGGTGGGTCGGTATCCGGGATGCAGCTAAAAACGACCCCGCAACCCCTCACGTCTGGGCTAGAGCAGATCAATCCCGTAACGCACTCCCGCGCGGCAAACCCGCAGGAACCGCTCGAGGAACAAACATCTCCCAAACCACCAGGCGATGATGTGGGCGATGCTGTGGGCGATGACGTGGGCGCTGAGTTACAGATCCAGGCACAAATAACCGATACGAGCAAAAAACGGAATATCATCGGTCGCGCGAAGATCGCAGAAATACTCAAGTACGACGAGTTGGTATTATACTAAAAGGACCAGCACAAATCCCAAGTGGGGCGCTCTGGAAGGCTTATCCTATTCGGTTACCTTATGGTTTCCGCAAGCGCATCGTCTAACCAAATCCAGCGGGGAATAAATACATGTTTAGTATCTTGGTTACCTTATGGTTCCCGTCTAACCAAATCCAGCGGGGAATAAATACATGTTTAGTATCTTGGTTACCTTATGGTTTCCGCAAGCGCATCGTCTAACCTAACCTAACCAAATCCAGCGGGGAATAAATACATGTTTAGTATCTTGGTTACCTTATGGTTTCCGCAGCGCATCATCTAAAAATATTAATTTTTGGCCTTTTTCACGGTTTCTATTCCCTCTGCGTCGCTCGGGGGTCTTTTATTGGCGCTCTTAGTCGTCGTGAAGGCGCTGCGGCCGAAAAACCCTAGTAGGTTTCCAGGCGCTGCCTTTATGGTATTTTTCCGCAAGTAATTGCTCGGGTCGAGAAGGGCACGCTTCCCCGCCTTGCCCATGATCACACTCAGTGGCACAGTGAGCGGGTTGCTTATCTGCGTCTCCATGTATTTGTCCTTGTCCACGTCTGCAGCGGAGAGGCCGGATTGGTCCGCTAGCGGGTAGTCCACCATGGCATGCCCTAGCCCCTTCTTCTTACGATCTATACGCGTGACGACATAGTCGAACTGCTCTCCTACGGACGGCGATTCACCCTCGCCTAGACGCCGGACCTGGCGCTCCCAGGCCTTGACGTGTGGTGGGATCACGACGTACTTGTCGCACGGCTTGGAGATTTTCTTCGTGAGCTTAAAGTACGAGAGTGGCAGCTCCTCCGCATACAGCTTCGTAATGTGCGCGCGCACATTCTCTATGGCGCCCGCCTTGTCGCCCTGCATGATCAGCTTGTCGAAGAACCCACTCATAGTCTCCTTGCATAGCACGGTCGAGTCGCGCTTTTGCATCTGCAGCCCAGTGCACGACATCTTGGAATAGGTGTGCTCACTGCCCGCCTTCTTCAGGTCTATCGGGTAGCAGCGCGCCGCGTACCGCTTGGCGGTGCAGAGCATGAGGTTCACGAGCACCTTCTCCGCCTCCATCACGAGTGCGTTGGGCTTGTCGTACAGGTCCTTGCCGATCGCCGTCATCAGTAGCTTGGCAAAGTCCACGGACTGCGCCAGGGTCGTACCCGGCATCAGGATGAAGATAGAGTCCTAGGTTACGATTACGTTAGGGTTAAAAAAAACTTAGGCTATGTTGTTTATGTAAACTTACCGTATCGCCATAGATGACGCGCGCGGGGGGGCCCTCGAAACCGGTGATGCGCGGGTAGTGCTCGTTCACGTAGTCCCTCGCCTCGAGCAGGTTTTGGCGCCCCATACCAGTGATGGTAGCGGCAACCTCAACGCACGGCACCGTGGCGTTAGGGGACCCGCACATGCCGTACAGCGAGTTCATAACCACCTTGGCAGCGTTCTGCTCCCCGTCGAAGATCATCGCCTCCATAGACCCCTTAGGGGCCGCCTTGAGCTTTGCCTTGGCTAGCTTGCGCTGGATCGCCAGCTCCTGCTCCAGCAACGGCAGAACGCCAAAGTGCACGCTCGTCTTGACGAAAGGGACGCCGTTGTGCACATCGAACTTGTCCGGGTTGCTCGCCATCCACTCCTTGTCAAACACGATGGTATCGTACGAGAGGTTGTAGTAGATCATCAGCGAAGGGTACAGCGAGGCATAGTCCAGCACGGCCACGGGGTCCTCGTAAAAACCCACGTCAGGATCCAACACAAACGCGCCCTTGTATGTCCCGTTGAAGACGGGGCGTTGCCCATCGTTGAACGAAGGGATGAGCAAGTTGAACCGCTCCGTGTACTGCTTGAGCTTGCACATGAGCTTGTGCGTCAGACCACGCGTGAGCACCGTCTTCGCCGACACACCCAGCACGCGCGCCATGGACCACGTTTGCGTACCGTACATGAAAACCTTTTCCAGCTTGGGCAGCAGCACCGTGTCCTGCAAGCAGTACGACGCGATCTTTGACCGCCCCTCAGCCGTCTGGAACAGCACCGGAATGTCGCGGTACCGCAGGTCCTCCTTGTTCGCACCCTCCTTCTCCAGGAAAATAGCGCACACACTCTTCAGCGAGTAGCTCTGCAGCTTCTTCGTCACGTCCCCCTTGAGGATCTCATAGAGGTCGAACATGATGATCCCAGGCGCAGTGTACTCGTAGTACACAGTCGTGCCAGCCTGCTTGCTCGACTTGGTCTTCCGCGTGTGCCGCACGAACAGCCCCTTACGACGCGAAAACTCCTTCGCCAGCTCCACACCCAGCACATCCAGCCGGTCCAGAATGTACGGCATGTCAAAGCAGTTGCCGTTGTACGAAACGAGCGCGTCCACACGGTGCACCCGGATAAGCTGCATAAAACGGATGAGCAGCTGCGCCTCCGTGTCAAAGCTCTCGAACAAAGCGCCAGGGGTATCATGCAGACACAACACGCCGCGCACAAATTCCTCCTGCCCCACAGCACCCAAGTACGAGATCTGGATAACCGGGCATACCGTTGCCTCAGGAAAGATGTTCGGATCCAGAGACATGCACTCCAGGTCGTAGTACAAGTACCGCGGCACGTAAGTTGTTACATCACCAGCACACACATCCACCTCCTCAGCCTCGATAAGCATATCGCACGTGCTCAGGTCGTTGCACGCCTTCACCAACGGGCTCCGCACGCACACAGCAGCACAACCACTCAGCTTGTGCTTGGTCAGGAACTTGTTGATGTAGTCCGTCTCAGCCTCAAAGAAACACCAGTCCGGATGCTTCTTCGACAGCCCCCGGAACAAGTCCAGGGTCACGGCGGGGTAGTTACACGTAACCTTGAGGAAACGCTGCGCGTACGGTTGGTACCCGTACAAACTCCGCAAGTCCTCCACCACCTCCGTACCCGCCACCAACGGCAACGCACCGCTGCCGACACGGATCGAAGAGAAGTGCCGCCGCTTGTCAGGGCAACTGCCGCTAAACTCACCGTACTTTTTCTCACGGAGGAACCACTCGTACCCAGAGACCTTCTTCTTCACCAACGACTCAGTCACCGTACCAGTGAGCTGGACGTAAAAGTAGTCCTTGAAAGGCACAACGACTAGCGCGGTCTCAGTCGAACCCGACACGCGCGTGTACAGGAATACACACGCACCACGAGGAGTGTTCTCGTAGTCAATATCCACCACATCAGCCACCAAGTCATGACCCAACAAACGGTCACCGTCTCCCAACTTTTCCACCTCTCCCCAAACATGACAATCACCACCAACAACATCGTCCACCTCTCCCAAAACACCACCTTCACCGCCAACAACATCGTCCACCTCCCCCAAAACATGACCCACGTCAACCACCCGATCTTGGTACTGCTCCGCTTTCGCCAAGATTGAACAGACGGGCCCAAAGTCGTACTCCTCGTGCAGCCCAACCCTGATGCCTTTCACAAGAGCAGGAAGCCCTACGTACGAGTGCGCATCCACATCGTCAATGCAGCCGACGCAGTTAAGCCTGCTCACGCGACCAAGGACATCATCGAAACTCGAAAGTGTTTGCTTCCAGCTAGCGACAGATGCCGCGTCAGAATCTTCAAAGTCCATACGTTCCACAACGCGCAGCTTTTCAGCAAGCACACGCAGCGACTCCATTGCCAATAAGGAACTGTGTTTTCGAAAATTGCGATGCTTTAAAAAAATTATATATAAGAAACGAAATCCAGTGAGAAACTGAGAAACTGAGAAACTGAGAAACTGAGAAATGGCATACGGTACTAAAACGCAACGATTCGACCACTTGGTTGATTCAGACTACCCTTTTCGCAACGATCGTTATCTTAACTTGCAAACATCAGTAAAAGTGAACGAAAAAGATGAGTTCGTTAAAAAACAGAAAGACATCGCCCGCGGACAAAGCGTTGCGAACCGTCTTGCGAACCGCCTTGCGAACCGCCTTGCGAACCGCTTTGCGAACCCCCTTGCGAACCGCCTTGCGAACCCCCGTATCGGCGAGCAGGAAGATACACTTTTTCCCCCTGGTTTAGAAGACTCCCATTATTTCGCCAAGCCGAAATTTGGTCAAGAGTCGCGCCGTCAATACCACGGCGAAATAAAAACAGGCGCGTTTGGTTTAGGCGGGACTTCCAAGGATACGCACGCGCTGTACCTCGAAATATCCAAAGTTCGCACCAAACTACTCGAATTGCACGCCAAAATGGAAGTTCTAGAAGGGACAGTTCCCACGAATGACGATTTTTTCGAACACAAGGGGGCTGCTTTGATGGAAAAAATCATGCGTAGCGAAGGGCGCCTCCACAATCGCGTACAAAAACTCGCCATCGCATACAAGAGAGAGGTGAAAGATCACGTTTACGCGATTCAACTGGCCATAGCTGACACAACTCAAAACGCAGCTACGATGGCTTTTTGGAGTGCGCCACAGGAACCAATTCGGGCGCTCCGTGTACAGATGATGCGCACCAACGCGGAGACGGATCATTTGTGGGTCCAATTCCTTTTCCTATACAATAACAGAGCCAACAACAGCGCTTACTATGGGAAACGCGGCAGGCTTGTTATACAATCGCTTATCAGCGCAAACAAGGAGGAGTACGCGATCGCCTACCAAATCAGGGACTCTCACAGAGTCAAAGTAAAGGCGCACAAAAAAGGCGTTGAGGCAAAACATAAAAAGGAAATCGATCGTATTCGCGGTCAGTTCAAAGCTAGCGCCTCTACTCCAATAATTCCTCTTCCTCGTTCACGAGACCCGTAATTGTCCGCCGGGTTTTCGCAGCATCAACAGAGAACACAGAGTATCGCCTAAGCTTCTTCTTGGGTGCGTCGACCACAGTTTTGCGGATCTCACCAGTCCAAGTATCGACAAGGGCCACACCATCGCAGGCGTTGACTACGATAAAATCGCCCGACGCGCGAATTACGCCACCAACCTCGTCCTTGTCCTCGTCGGCGATCTTACCACTCGCGTTATCGATACCACGCGAAATAGTCATTTTTAAAATCAAAAAGTGGTTATTTAAAAATGTCAAAAGAATCGGTTCTGTTAAGCAAAATGCAATCTCCATTTATCTTTTTTTTTATAGAACACTTGCGCCCGATTTCGTCATTGTACGAAGGAACAAATCTCGACACGACATCTTGATAAATTTCTTCCCGATCGTCGTAAGGATCGCCGGTGAGAATAAACCACCTTTGCCGGCAGTCGAACTCGCTCGGGTTGAAACACCCCCTACGATAGATATGGCGAGCGACGACTTGCCAATGCTCCCCGAACTTTTTCACCGCGCGTACCAGGCTATCAACATCGCTCGCCCTCCATTCGTATTCATAGAATTTACATTTGTCTTCAGGCCACAAGGGACCGAGCTTTTGCATTATAGTTCAGGGTTTGCTTTCCAAATCAGCGCTTCCTGGTATCCCAAGCTAGTGATCCTTTGGAATCCCAAGGCGCGCGCGCAGGTTAGAAGCAGACCCCTATCGATATATGATGCAGCTCTCTTTCGAGGTTAGCGGGAGAAACCTCATTAAAACATTCGCAAACGGAGTGCAAGTCGACCGCGAGGACCTTACGGCCGAGTTGTACAGCATTTATAGGACGGAGAAGGCATCTACCGGGCGAGATGATATAGAGCTCGTTCCCGGAGTCTACTATGATTTCCTCACGAGTGCGCCCACGAGTGCGCCAACGAGTGCGCCCACGAGTGCGCCAACGGGTGCGCCCACGGGTGCGCTCACGGGTGCGCTCACGGGTGCGCTCACGGGTGCGCACACGGATGCCCCTTCACTGATCGACATCGTGTTCGACCAGAATGCTTGGGACTCAGTGATGCGGCCAAAACTCCCAGACAAGGTGACTGCATCGATGTTTGGGTTCCAGCGAGAGGCTGTATTTAGGATGGTACGCACAAGGCGATGTATTAACGCAGCCCACCAAGGTCTCGGCAAGTCACTGATGGCTTTAGCCGCAAAGCGATGCTTGGTGGACAGTGCGCGCGGGGACGTTATCATCTGTCCAAGTTCTTTAAAGCATAACTGGCTCAACGAGGTGCGGGTCTGGCTCGGCGCGGATTACCCGGTACAAATAATAGATAATGGCAGCAAAGCTCACGTCGAATCTTCCATTAAGAAGCTCCTCTTCGCGCCGGGAACTAAAATAGTTTCATACGACATGGCGGCGAAACTATTCTCGCTTCTTACGCCACGCGCACGGCGGAGGGGCTACTTCAACACGGTCATTTGCGATGAGAGCCATTACATCAAAGAGACCTCCACGCGCCGCTACTTGATGCTCAATGCTGCCATCAAAAACTCCCGCAACGTGTTTCTGCTGAGCGGTACGCCCGCACCGAACCGCAACAGTGAGCTCTTTGCGCAGTTTTCACTCATCAACCCAAAGGTTTACTCCAACAAAAGGCTATTCACGGACCGCTACAGCGATGGCCACTTGGACACATTTGGGAGGTATGATGACAGAGGCGCATCCTGCACACAGGAGCTCGCCTACGCCATGACGCACATGGCCATCAGGCTACGGCGCGAGGAGCACCTAGATGAGCTTCCGCACGTGACGCGCACCAAGGTGATCTTGTCCCCGACCTCAACGCCGAGCGCGTTCAAAGAGCAAATGAAGGAGTTTCGCGCTGTAGAACAAGACGCTAACGCCGCGGCCAAAATGCAGTGCATGGTCAGTGAGCTCTTCCGCGAAACGGCCAGGGTCAAAGAGGCGCCCGTCCTTGAATTTCTAAACTCGTTTTGCACGGAGAACTCCGAGAAGACGGTTCTGTTTTGCACGCACCACTCGATGCTCGACGCAGTGACCGTTTTTCTGCAAAAACACGGCGAAAACAACCATGTCGTTATATCAGGCAAGACGCCCATGGGGGCCCGCCCGGAACTCATCGAGCGGTTTTTGACAAATGCGCAGTGCCGGTACGCGCTCCTAACGCTCGGTTCTTGCAGCACCGGGCTCAACCTCGTGCCCGCGCCGCGCATGGTTTTCCTAGAGCTCTGCTGGACGCCCTCAATACTGACGCAAGCCGAGTGCAGGATTAACCGCATCGGAAGCGCACCCGCGCTCGACTACACTTACCTCTTGTGCGAAAATACACTCGACGATCTGGTATTCGCAAAGCTGGAGCGAAAAAACGACAACACCGTGATTGTCGTAGAAGGCGGCAAGGACTACGGGGACCTCGATTTCGACCACATCTCCCGCAAGCGAGGACGCGAGTAAATTGATTTTAAAAAAGAAAATACTATTCATATCAAGTTACCGCAAGCGCTTACGTTATAAAGACCTCTTCTCGGCATCCACAAGCTCGTCAAGATGACACACGAGGCAGCAGTAGATCCTATAACCCCACACCTCTTGTGCGTACTCCACGACCTCGCGGTTCACATTGCGCCCACTAAAAGATACACCGGCGGAGATCAAGGCGATTGTTACACAAGCGCTCAGACCAGGGTCCAGATGCCGTGGCAGCGGCTGCCCCCTAGCGAATGCACCAACCAATTCCTCGACCTGTTTCAGCAAAGGTGCACGGATCGCACCGTACAGCGCCAAGCGTTGGCGCGCACTCAAGGAGAATCCCCCGGCTGTTTCAAAAGTTCCACGCAAGTCCCAGTAGTTAAAGTTAATGTGCAAGACAACAACGCTAGCGAGGCCATCAACATAAAAGATGCTCCCGGGGGTTAGCAACGAAGGTTCCCTCTCGAATTCGGGGCAAACCCTCTTCCATATGCGCTTAGACAGCATTGTCGATTGGGATCTGCGCAAATTTTAGATGGGTACAAAAATAAAAAATCTCCCCGTCTCCGGATTCTAATCCAAATCCAAATCCAAATCGATCTCCGGAGATCAAAGGGAAATCAAAAAGGGGAATCTTGAAAGTCTATGGGATGCGGGGGGGTGCGTGCAAAAGTCAGTCTCCGGAGATCAAAGGGGAATCAAAAAGGGGAATCTCGAAAGTCTATGGGATGCGGGGGGTGCGTGCAAAAGTCAGTCTCCGGAGATCAAAGGGGAATCAAAAAGGGGAATCTCGAAAGTCTATGGGATGCGGGGGGGTGCGTGCAAAAGTCAATCTCCGGAGATCAAAGGGGAATCAAAAAGGGGAATCTCGAAAGTTAGGTTAGGTTAGGTTAGGTTATCGAATTCGGAAAACAGGGGGAGTGAGTGCAAAAGTCAAAACCAAGAAAAAAACCGCTTTTTTTTCCGGAAAAGTAGTAAGGTAGGGATGCGGGGGTCCAAGTTAATAAATGTCAAGTCCTGTTTAGTAACTTGGTTACAATTTTGGGTACCCAAATGGGTTACCTTATCGAATTCGGAAAACAGGGGGAGTGAGTGCAAAAGTTAAAACCAAGAAAAAAACCGCTTTTTTTTCCGGAAAAGTAGTAAGGTAGGGATGCGGGGGTCCAAGTTAATAAATGTCAAGTCCTGTTTAGGAACTTGGTTACCATTTTGGGTACCCAAATGGGTTACCTTATCCAATTCGAAAACAGTCGGTCTCCGGAGATCAAAGGGGAACCCATTGAAAGTCTATGGTATTTGCAAACAGTCAGTCTCCGGAGATCAAAGGGGACCAAATGCAGTTATGACATGACATAACCTAACCCTACTACAGGTTAGTTCTAACCTAACCTAAACAGGGGGAGTGAGTGCAAAAGTCAAAACCAAGAAAAAAACCGCTTTTTTTTCCGGAAAAGTAGTAAGGTAGGGATGCGGGGGTCCAAGTTAATAAATGTCAAGTCCTGTTTAGTAACTTGGTTA
>Ga0209491_10002353_pt1 | contig 33864 bp, 20 predicted proteins | sample BON02_FD_187213 | JGI IMG/M metagenome (GOLD analysis project Ga0209491, IMG submission 187213) | Freshwater microbial communities from Lake Bonney liftoff mats and glacier meltwater in Antarctica - BON-02 (SPAdes) (version 2) | ecosystem: Environmental > Aquatic > Freshwater > Ice > Glacier... | reverse complement strand
CCACCACCACCACCAACAAAAGATCAGCAACGTCGTTCCGACCAATCTCTGATCTGACCGCCCGCGTTGCTCCTCTCCCGATTCCCTCGCGCCCTCGGCGCCACTCCCTCCGGCTTTTCCTGTGTCGTCGGTCTCTGCGCTGGGCGCTGCTCTCCCTCCCGCCTCCTTGCCTCCCTTTGTCCCCCCGCCCTGCCGCTTCCTTCCAAAGGAACCCTAAAACCCTAAAACCCTTTCAGCTCCCTTCCCCCCGCGTCTTCTGTGTCCAGAGCCGCGGACAGCAGACGTTTTTGGGTTCGACTTCTTCGTTGTTTCTTGGCACGAGAATGCGAAACCGGGCCCTGCATTATCTGAAATGGCCTCCGGTCTCCGCCCACAATGCAAGTAATTGAAATTCGCGCGCCCTTTTCACAATCAAATTTCACCCAAATGTCTCCTCAAACGCCCGCCCCCAAAGGGGCTGGCGCCGTCTTTTTCCCCTCATTCGTCGTCCAGCACCGCCTCGACCTCCTCCGCCGCGCCGACGCCCCCGCCCCTCGCCGGCCGCGCCACGGCCAGCCGCACGGCGTCGCCCGCGGACCGCTCCGCCAGCGCCGCGGCCAGGTCGGTCGCCCCGCCGACCAAGCGGCCGTCGACCGACAAAATCACGTCGCCCGCCACAAGGCCGCCCGCCTCGCGCCGCGTCGCCCGGAGCCCCGCCCGCTCGGCGGCGCCCCCGGGCCGCGCAGCCTGGATCAGGGCGCCGGATACCGACGCCAGGCCCAGGCGCGCCTTGACCGCCTCGCCCGCGACGACGACGCCCAGGCCGGCGCCCCGGACCGTCTCGCCCGCAGCCAGGCGCTGCGCCGCGCGCACGACGCCCTCGGCCGGGATCGCAAAGCCCTGGCCCGCCGACACCCCCGTGGGCGTGAAGATGGCCGTCGGCACGCCCACCAGCAGGCCGCGGCCGTCGATCAGCGCGCCGCCGGACGAGCCCGGGTTGGCGGCGGCGTCAAAGGCGACGCACCCCGTGAGCGTTGCCCCCGGCCGCGCGAGCGAGGGGATCGCGACGCCCAGGGCCGAGACGACGCCGGCCGAGACGGAGCCGTCGAAGCCAAAGGGCGAGCCGATGGCGACGACCGCCTGGCCGACGCGCAGCGACGCCGCGGGCGCCGCCTCGAGCGCCGTGAGCGGGGGGGGCGGGGGGCCGCGGCCGCCGCCGCCGCTGCCGCCGCCGCCGCCGCCCTCGGGCGCGATGCGCAGCACGGCCAGGTCGCGCGCGCGGTCGTAGCCCACCAAAAAGCCGTCGAGGGTGCGGCGGCCCCTGAGCCGGCCGCCGCCCGCGCCGCCTGCGCCGCCGCCGCCCACGCCCGCGCCGCTCGCGCCGTCGCGCTCGCCGTTGCGCTCGTCGCCGCCGCCGCCGCCGCCGTCGCTCCCCCCATCGCCGCCGCCGCCGTCGTCATTAAGCGTAATGAGCGCCACCCGCGGCTGCTTGGACTCGTCCGTGCCCGGCTGGGACGGCAGCCGCTCCAGCGTGGCCGCGAGCACGTGGTAGTTGGTCACCAGCAGCCGCCTCGCGCTGTCGATCACGACGCCGCTGCCATTGCCCTGCGGGACGCCGACGACGGCGGCGGCGGGGCTGGCGGCCGCCTGCGCGCGCGTGAGGCCGACGTCGGTCACGCGCGCGACGGCGCGGGAGGCGCGCGCGACGGCGTCGACGATGGCCAGCTCGCGGGCGGTCAGGGGGGCGGGGGTCGCGAGGCTCGCCGGGACGAGGCGGGCGGCGAGCTGGTTTGGCGGCAGAGGGGCGGCCTGGGCGGCGGCGGGCGAGGACAGCGACGCCAGTCCCGCGGCCGCCGCCGTGGCGAGGGCCGCGCGGCGCGATGTTGTGGGGCCCACATGGTGCGGTGGCGGCAGTGCCTCGCCCGCCTTTTCCTCCTCGTGGTCGTCATGACAACCGCCTGCCGCGGACTGCTGGCGATCGGCGGTCGCGCGGGGGGCCGGAGGGGGGCGCGCGTGTGACCAGGGGCATCTGGTCGTTCTTCCGTTCGTTGCGGCGGGAGCACGACCGCCGACGGCCGAGGCCTTGCCGAGGAGTGATGCCATGGCTTGTGTGTTGTAAGAAATCCGATAGTGTGTGTCGAGGAAAGGAGGCAGCGTGAGAGGACAAGCCATTGACGATCCCAAAAGACGTGAGGCGCACGCCGCCCGATTGAACGACGTCCGCAACAACAAAAATCGCGACGTGCTGCTCACAGCACCACCTCGACCTCGGCCAGCAGCGCGTCCGTGTCGCTCGCGACCACCCCGCCGCGATCCGGGGGCCACCGCCGGCCCAGATTCGTCACGCGCACCACCCGCACCGTTCCTCCCTTGTCGCCGCCGCCGCCGCCGCCCCCGGTGCAGAAGCGGCAGATTTCGTGGGCGGGCAGGCCGCGCGAGGCGTCGCGCATGCCCGCCGCCCGGCACAGCGCCTCGAACGCCGCCGCCCTCGCCCCGGCGTCGTCGCGGGTGCGGCAGTGGACCGAGGGCTCGGTGCAGGGGGAGACGTTGAGGTCGCCGCAGAACAGAAAGGGGCGGCCAGCCGAGGCGGCGCGCACAAAGGCGCCTGCGTCTCTCGTTTGCGCGCCGCGCGATGCCTGCTCCGGTTCCGTCGCCCCCGCTTGCATGTGCGTGAGGAAGAGGTCGAGCGAGAACCGCTGCTGCTGCTGCTGCTGCCGATGCTGCTGCTGCTGCTGCTGCCCGTTGACCGAGGGCTGCTGCTGCTGCCGCTGCTGCTGCTGCTGCTGCTGCTGCTGCTGCTGCTGCTGCTGCTGCTGCTGCTGCCGATGCCCGTCGAGCGGGCGCGGTGCCCTGTCGAGGAGAGGCGTCAGGTCGACGCGCACGTGGAGCACGCCCTTGGACGCGAAACGATCCGCCCCCTTGGCGCCGCGGAAGATGAGCCCCCCCGCCGAGCCGTTCTTCGCGTGCGCGCCTGTCGCGCCCCCGTCGCCGCCGCCCCCGTCGCCGCCGCCGCCCGCGCCGAGGAGCGGCAGGCGCGACGCGACGCGCAGGCCCGAGCCGAGCGGGGTGAGCCAGCCGGCCCGGCCCGCCAGCTCGGCGCGGTGCGGGTGCGACTGCCCGACGCCGGAGAGGCAGGCGTCGGCGCGCACGAAGCACTCGTTCAGGCACACGACGTCGGCCCCCGCCGCCGCTATGATCTCAGAGGCGGCCGGCGCGCGGCGCTCCGGCCCGGCCGCGAGACCCAGCAGCCCGCCAGCGGGCAGCTGTTGGACGTTGAACAGCAGGACCTTGACGGTGGCGACGACGGGCGGGCGCGGCTGCTCCTCTCCTGCTCCTGGTTGGGCTTCACGGAGCGGGCGCGGCATCCCCCGCTTCGCGGGGGATGGTCGGGAGGGGTCACTCACTCCTCCCCTTGCGTCTCTAGCTTGTTGATGCGCCTGCGTTGATCCTCCTCCGAGACAGGGCGGATCGGTTGGGGTCCGACTGACGCGAGTACGCATGCAAGTGTGATGTGTGTGGCAGCACGACTTTTTTTGGCCCGCTCGTCCGTCGCGGACGCCGCGACCGGCAGCGGGCGCGCGCGTCGTCGTCGCTGCCCCCCTTGCTGCCCCCCCCTCTTTCGCCTTTTCGCGCCGCCGCCATCGCGCACGACCCTTGGCTGCGAAGCGGCACTCGCCGAGACACCCCCGTCTCAAACAACAACAAACAACAAAATCGCTTACACCCATTATTGTTGGAAAAACGCCTGCCGGCGGCACCCGCCGCCGCCGCCGTCGCGCCCTTCTAGTTTCCGAGCGGCCCGGGCACGCCGCCGTGCGTCGCCGCCCACCCGAACGCCCCGATCGCCCCGAGCAGCGACAGGTACGACAGGCCCTCGGACGCGCCCACCAGGCCGCCCGGGCCAGCGGGCAGGCCCGACCCCGTCGACAGCTTGGTTTTTAGGCTCCAGGCGACAGTCCCGAGCACGACCAAGTAACCGATTCCCTCGGCCGCGCCCAGGGCGCCACCCGGGCCGGGGGGCAGGCCCGCGCCCGTGGTGGCCAGCGTGTACTCGCTCCAGAGCACGACGGCGTTGAGCGGCAGGCCGAGGGCCGCCGCGGCGAGGCCGGCGGTGCCGACCTCTTCGCCCGCGTCGCCGGCGTCGTCGCTGCCGGCCGCCGCCGCGAGGCCGCGCCCCGGGCCGCTGCCCTTGATGGTGGTGCGGTTGCCGGCCTTGTTGTTGCGCGCGAGGACGGCGCCGCCACGCAGGGGCGTTCGCCGGACAGGGGTGCTGGTGCCGCGCGCGCGGAAGCCTGTTGTGGGTTGTGTTGAGGATTCGATTTGATCGGCGCGGGGTGAGTGAGCGGGAGAGAGGGAGGGGATGGATGATGATGTGGCCACCGTCAATCGCGACACGCACCGCCGGCCGTGGTGGAGCGAAGCGACAGCATGGTGTTGAGTTGGTACGGGGGGCTGAGTCGAGAGAACGGGTTAGGGCGTGCGAGAGGGGGAGGGGGGAAGAAGAGACCTCAGGAAGGCTGGGCACCTGGTGAGGCTGTTCTCTCTTCTCTTATGAAGCCTCTCCCTTTCCCGAGATGGCAACCAGAAGCACAAGTGCCGTACTGATCATGCCGCCACTCACGCGCCCAGCCCCTCCACCGGGGGCCGCGCCGTCATCGAAGCACGCCTGAGCGGGAAAACAAGGCGGGATGCGCGCCGCCGGCGACGCGCGTTGGACGCCGGCGCCGACGCGCGCGGACGCCGACGCCGGCGCCGGCACCTCTCCGCCGCTCCTGCTCCTGCCCCTGTCGCTCGTCGGCGCGCTGCTCGTCTCGGTTGCCTACGTGGCCCTGCTGTACGTGCCGCCCTTCCGGTCGCGGCTGCCGCGCGACCACCCGCGCACGATCGCGCGGCGCGCGGCCGCGTGCGCGGTCGCGTGCGCCCTCGCCCCCCTGCCGCTCTTGCTGCTGCTGCTGCTGCGGGGTCTCCTGCCGGCGCCGCCCGCCTCGCCCGCCCGCCTGCTCGGCCTCTCGCCCCCGCGCCCCTGGCCCGCCTTCCTGGCCCCGCCCGTCCTCGCCCTCCTGCCCTACCTGCCGTCCGCGTGCGCCTGGCTCCTGCACGAAGCAGGATCGCGCCTCTCCCGCCGCCGCCGCCGCAGGAAAGGGCTTTTGCCGCCGCCGCCGCCGCCGCCGCTGCCGCCGGCCCGGCCTGCCGCCGCCGTGCTTGCGCGCGACCTGCTGGCCGCCCCCCTGGCGGAGGAGTGGGCGTTCCGCGCGTGCCTGCTGCCCCTGCTGGTGCTAGGGGGGGTGCCTTGCCGGTTGGCGCCCTGGATCGCGCCGCTGTTTTTCAGCCTCGCGCACGCGCACCACCACTTTGTCCCTTCTCCGGCGGCGGCGGCGGCGTCGGCGTCGTCACAGGTGGGCTGTCCCAGCCGCCGGCAGCGCGCGATGCCCTTGCTGGTGCAGCTCTCCTACACCTACGCCTTCGGCCTGTACGCGTCCCTCATGTTCGTCGCGACGGGGTCGCTGGCGGGCGCAACGACCGCGCACAGCGTCTGCAACGGACTCGGGCTGCCCGGAACACTCCCGGGCGGCGGCAGGGGAGCGGCGAGGGGAGCGGCGAGGGGAGCGGCGGCGCTCGCGGCCGCGACGGCGGCGGGGGTGGCGGCGATGGTGGCGGCGATGGCGGCGCCCGGGGGCGCGCTGGACGCGGGGCGCTGGTTCGGCGGCGGGCTGTTTGCGGGCCTGTGAGCGGCGGCGGGCGGCGGCGGGCGACGGTTCGGGCGTCTTTTGTTTTTTGCGAGAGACGCGATCCTTTTTTTTACACACGGGGCGAACATACATCTGTGGTCAGGCACTGCTGCATTTGTTCTAATGAACGAAGGTCGGTCAAGGTCAAGGTCAAGGGGCTCGTCTGTGTCTGGGGCAAGGGAGCGGGGGGGGAGGGGCGGCGCGGAGGGGACGTGGCGGAGCGGCTCGCTCCCGCCGCTCTTTTTTTCTCCCTCCGCCGCCGCCGTCGTCGTCGTCGTCGTCGTCGTCGTTGTCCTTCCGTCGCGCGTCAGTTGTTCTCTCTGTCTTCGCCTCTTCACTGCCTGCCCGCCGCCCCGCGCATGGGCGCCGGCCGCATGGACCCCGCCGCCCCGAGCATCAGCGACGCCGGGATGATGGCCGTGTCGCCGTACGTGGCCGACGCCCCGGGCCCGAGCTTGCGTTTGCGGCCGGCGCCGGGCTTGTCTGAGCGGCCGCCGCCGCCGCCGCCCGCCGCCAGCGCGCCGCCGCCGCCGACAGGGATCCTGCGGAGGGCCGAGACGGCCGACGCTCCGCCCGCGCGGCGCGCCTGGCTGGCGGCGGCGGTGGCGGCCTGGCTGAGGCCCGCGAGGGGGAACTGCGCCGCCAGGGGCTGGTAGGAGGAGACGGAGCGCTGGGGCTCCTCCTGCTCCTTGCGCGAGCGCGAGGGCGCCGCCGGCGCCGGAGCGACGGCGGCGGCGGGATCGGCCGCCGCCGCCTTGCCGCCGCTGCTGGCCTTGCCCGCGCTCGAAGCCGACGAGCGCCGGCGGCCGGCGCCGGCGCCGCCCGGCGCGGCGCGCGGGGTGCCCGCCGCCGCCGCCGCCACGACGTTGGGCGGCACGTCGCGCAGCACGCCCGCCGGGCGGGCCGGGGCCGGGGCCGGGGCCGGGGCCGGGGCCGGGGCCGGGGCCGGGGCCGGAGCGGCGGCGAGCGCAGCCGCCTCTGCCGCCGCCTCTTCTGTCGCCGCCGCCGCCCGCGCGGCCGCCGCCGCCGCCGCCCCGGACAGCCGCCGCCGCCCAGCGCTCACCAGCTTTAGCCGGGGCGCGGACGCCGGGGCGGGGGCGTGGCCGCCGCCGTCTCCGACGTCGCCGATCGTGCTCGCGGGGGACCAGGGCATCGCGCCGGCGCCGTCCGCACCGCCGCCGCCCGCGAGACCAGAGCCGCCGCCGCCGCCGCCGCCGCCGCCGCCAAACTCGCCGCCGCCCGCCATCGCCGCCGCCAGCCGCCCAACATCGGCCTCCGCCCCGGCCTGCTCGAGCTCGGCGACGCGCCGCTCGGCCCGGCGCAGCGCCAAGAGGACCGGGCGCTGCTGCTGCTGCTGCTGCTGCTGCTGCTGCGCCGCCTCGAGCTCGGCCACGCGCGCCGTCAGCACGGCCACCTGCGCGGCGGCGCCCGCGCCCGCGGCGTCGTCGGCGGCCTCGGCCGGGTGCTGCCCGGCGGCCGCCCAGGGCGCCGGCGCCGCCCGCGCGCGCGCCAGGTCCTCGCGCGCCGCGCGCAGGTCGCGCTCGCGCGCCTCGAGCACGGCCGCCAGGTGGCTGCCGCTTGCGCTGGCCTCGCCGGCGGCGCGCAGCGAGGCGGTGCGCTGGCGCGCGAGGTCCTCGACCTGCCGCCGGAGCTCGGCCGTGGCCTCGGCCTCGCGCGCGGCCTCGGCGCGCGCGAGCTCCAGGCGGGCCGTCGCCGCGGCCGCCTGCTCCTCGGCCGCCCGGAGCCTCTCCTCCTTGGCCGCCGCGTCGCGCCGCATATGCTCGAGCGATTGGGCGAATAGCTTCTCGGCCGCGCCGCCGCGCCCCTCGGCGCCGGCGGCGGCCTGCTCGGCCGCCTGGCGCCGCGCCGCCTCGTCGCGCAGCGACGCCTCGGCCAGCGACAGCGCCGCCCCGAGCTCCTTTCTGGCCTTCTCCGCCCGGTGCACGCGCTCCCGCTCCTGAAAGGCCTGCAAGCGCAGGGCGCCGGCCTCGGCCTGCGCGTCGCCGCCGCTGCGCTCGGCCTCGGCGCGCGCCGCAGCCTCGGCGCGCAGCGCGAGCTCGGCGCGCTCGGCGCGCGCGGCGTGCGCGCGCGCGGCGCCCAGGGCGGCCCCCAGGGCGCGCTCGCCCTCGCCCAGCTGCGCGGCGGCCGCCGCCAGCGCCGACTCTAGGAGGCGCGCGTGCTCCTGCCGCTGGGCGGCCGCCTCGCGCGCGGCGGCCGTCCGCAGGCGCTGCAGGCCCGCGCACTTGCGCCAGCGCAGCACCTCGAGCCGCAGCTGGAACGCCTCGAGCTGCGACGCGGCGAGCTCGCGCGCGAGGGCGTCGTCGCGCTCGCCGCGGCGGCACGCCTCCCAGTCGCGCTCGTGCGCGCGGCGCTCGCCGTCAAACTCGAGGGCCTTGAGGGCGAGGCGGCGGAGGCGGCGCTCGAGGTGCACGCGGCGGTCGTGCAGGGGGCGGGGGACGGCGCCGCCGGCGTCGTTGGCGTCGGTTGGGGGAGGGGTGGGGACCATGGCGGCGTCGGCGTCGGCGTCTGCGGCGGCGGCGGCGGCGGGTTGGAGGCTGCCGTCGTTGTCGGCAGGCGGCGAGCGGGCGTCGTCGTTTGCGCCGCCGGCGTCAAACAGGTCGCCGCGCACGACGTCGCCGTCGTCCTCTTGCGCCTCCGCCACGTCGTCGTCGTGGCCCCGCTCCATCTGTTGCTGCTCCATGCGCTTCTCGAGCGGGGTCGCCGCGCACAGCATTTGCAAGGGGGTCGGGTTGTTCTTCTTCTCTTGGGGGGGAGAGACAGTTCCGTTGCCCGCGCTCCGCCGCTGCTGCTGCTCGGGAGGCGAGGCGGCGGCGGCGTCCGCGAGGCCGTCATGCCCGGCCGCGCACTCCATTCGGGCGTCACCCTCAACGGCCATCAGGCCATCTGCGGCGCCTCCGTCCACCTGCTCGATGAGCGGCATTTTCAAAGGGGGGGGCGACAGGTGCAGAAAGAGTCGAAAACAAGGGCAGGTTTTTGTTCCGCGGGCGCCAAGCGCAGCGCGCGCGCGGAAACGTGAAGGGGGTGCGCGCGCGCGCTAGGTTGGTTAGGTTGTGAGAATTATGAATAGGTGTGTGCTAAATCGCCGCAGAAAGAGAGAGAGGGGGCGCGAGTCTTACAGCGAGAAAGGAGCGTCGCCGCCGTTGTCGTCGCGCGCCGCCACCGTCGCCGCGCGCGCTGGAGACTCGGCAGGGGGCGGCAAAGCAAGGGGGGTGGTGCATCAGAGATTTCGTGAGCGTTATTGAGAAGATGAAAGGCGGCACAGACTAAATTCCTTGTTCCCAGCGAGAAAGAGGGGGGGCGGAAGGGGGATAGAGGAGTTAAAACACGGGCGGCAGCTGCGCGGCGGCCCGCCCCCAAAACAAAACCAAAACAAAACAAAACAAAACCAAAACACGCGAGTCCAAGAAACTGTTTGCCTCCGCAGGGGAGGGGAGGGGGCAGAGTCCATCGGCCACCTGGCCCCGCTACCGCGCCGTCGTCTTCGTCGTCGCCCCGGACAAGCCGCCGCCGCCGAACGAGAAGAAGGGCCGCGCCCGCGGCTGCCGCGGGGCTTCGCCGGCGGGCGCGGCGGCGGCAGCGGCCGGCCCCGCGCCCGCGCCCGCCGCCGCCGCGTCGGCCGCCGCCGCGTCCGCCGCCGCCGCCGCCGCCCGCTCCCTCCGCCCGCCGCGCCACAGGTGGTTGGCGTACCAAAGCAGCACGCCACCAAAGTTGATCGTGCCGCCGCCGCGCGTGTCGGCGAGCTCAAACGCGCGCTCGACGTGCGCGCGCACGCGCGCGGCGTCGGCGCCGCCAAGCCTCCCCCCTAGCGAGTAGCCGTAGTAGTGCGGGCCGCCGCCGAGGCCGGCGACGGCGGCGCAAGGCGCGGCGAGCGGGGGCGGCGGGGCGGAGAGCGGCCTCGCGCCCCCGGCCGTCCCGAGCGCCGCCACCGAGGCCGGCGCCGGCGCCGACGCCCACGCCGCCAAGGCCGCCGTGGCCGCCGAGGCCGCCGAGGCCGCCGCCGCCGCGGGCGCGACCACCACGCCCAGGTCCACCACGATCGACGCGAGATCGTACTTGTCGATCTGCCCGTTGCGGTGGTGGTCCACCCGCCGGAACGCGCGGCGCGCGGCGCACAGGCTCCGGTAGAGCGGCAGAAACCCGTCGAGGGACAGGCGCGCGCCGCCTCCGGCGCCGTCGCCGGCGGCGTGCGCGAACGCCCAGTCGACCAGCTGCGCGTACTGCTCGTACGGCAGGGCGAGCGCGAGCTCGAGCATCAGGTCGTACAGGTCCTGGCGCCGCAGCCCGCCCTCGGCCGGGCGCATGTCGTAGCGCGAGAAGAGCGCGGCGCCGCTCTTGCGGCTGCCCTCGAGCAGCGCGTCGACGAGCGACTCGGCCCGCGCCATGCGCAGGAGGTCGCCCCACCCGCTGCCGCTGCGCGCCCCCGCCGCCGCGGACAGCGACTGCCCGGCGTCCGGTCCGCCGCCGCCGCCGCCGTTTATGGACAATGCGCCACCGCCTGCGACGTCGGCGAGGCCGCCGCCGCCGCCGCCGCCGCCGCCGCCGGCCGGAGGGAGGGAGCAGCTCGTGGCGCGGTCGTCGTCGCACGTCGGGTAGCTGGTCGACGCGCCCGTGTCGCCGTTGGCGCTGGGCGCGGCGGCGGGGGGGAGCGACGAGAGGGGCATCTGCGCCGCCGACGACGTGGCGGTGTCGCTGCCGCCCCAGAGCCCGCCGCCACCGCCGCCGCCAAAGCTGCCGGCGCGGATGAAATTGTGCTGCTGCTGCTGCTGCTGCTGCTGGGCGGAGGACGCGCACGACGACGAAGGGGCCGCGCATCCGGCCCCGGGCTGCTGCATCTGCTGCATCTGCTGCTGCTGCTGCTGCCACAGCGGCCGCTCGCCGCGCTTGAACGCCAGCGCGCTCAGCAGCGTCTGCGGCGGCGGCGCGCACGGCGACGACGGGCGCTGGCGGTCGGCGGGCAAGAGGCAGACGTCGGCGCCGCCGCCGCCGCCTCCGCCTCTGGCGCGCCCTTTCCATCCGCCGCCTGCCCCTGCTGCTCTTGCTCTTGCCGCGCTCTTGGCCTCGCTCTTGCCGCCGCCGACCGCCGCGGGCGGGGAGGGCGAGCGAGAGCAGGGAGGGGCGGCGAACGGGGGCGGGGCGGCGTCGGCGTCGGCGGCGGCGTCGGCGGCGTCGGCGTCGAGCGCGGCGGCGGCCCCGCGCTTGGCGGCCTCGGCGGCGCGCCGCGCGGCCGCCTCCCGCCGCGCCTGGATGTGCGAGTCGGCGGCACCGAGCGACGACGATGGCCCCGCCGAGCCGCCGCTGAAGCACGACAGGAGGCCGCGCATCATCACGAGGGTTTTCGTTTTGATGCGTTCTTTCCGTGAGCGCCCCCGGGCAGCCAGCTCCCCGCGTTTCAGGACACGTCGGACGCGTGAGCCGCTCACAAGGGTCGACGCCGGTCGGCCTCCGGCGGCCCCCGGCCGAGGCGACGGCGGCAAGGGGGCGCGCGGAAGATTCTTGTGCGGGGTGTTCCGTGATGAGGGCAGGGGGAGAGAGGACGAGGAGGGCGGCGTTTTCTCGCTCGCTCGCGCGCGCCAGACGGCCGGCCTGAGTGAGCCAGGGGCGTCGGTTATTCGTGTCGCGACGAGTCGCGCGTTGGATTGTTTTGCATTTGCAGAGGCGGCGGCGGCGGGTTTCTTGAAAGTCGGCGGCGCCGACCGACTTGGCGTGTTCTCACCTCGCGGCAAGCGGCACATCGCCTTTGTTGCAAAAGCGCGCGGCTCTCTCTCTCTTCCGCACGACGAACCGACGCCTCCGCAATTAAGCCTCATAAAGCGCGCATCCACGTACCGACGACACCGAACCCGCAGAGCGCAACACGGTTACGAAAGACGCACTCCCTCGCCCGCAGCGCTTTGCGTACCGCCCGCTCGCCGCCTGGATACTGCTGCGTGCCAGCCGCGGGTGCCGGAGGGGACGACAACTCCCCGGCGAAGGGCCGGCCGAGCCAAGCATGAGCGGGCCGACATCGGCAGCAGCGGCGGGCAGCTCCGATGAAGCCGCGCCGCGCCGGCGGCGACGCGCGCGCGCCGGCACGGCTCGCGCCGACGCCCAGGCCAAACGGAAAATTTCGTCCATCGACGCACGCACCTCGGCCCTGATCAACCTATCCATGACCATCGAGCAGGCGTCCGAGCAGGTCCTGCCGGCCACCTACCTGTTCCTTGGGCGCAGCCTCCGCGCCTCGCCCAGCCAGCTGGGCTTGCTGACCCTGAGCCGCGCGATGGTGCAGACCCTCGCGTCCCCGCTGAGCGGCCTCTTGGGAACGTTTTTCGATCGCGCGCGCGTCCTGTCCGCGGGCGCGCTGCTGTGGGGCGTCATGACGGCCGCGCTGGCGGGCGCCACCTCGCTGCGGCAGGCGTGCGCGTTCGCGGCGCTCAACGGCGCGGGCCTGGCGCTGCTGGTGCCGTGCGCGTGCAGCCTGACCGCCGACCTGTTTCCCGCGGCGGCGCGCGGGCGGGCGTTCGGCGTGATGGCCCTGACGGGCGCGCTTGGGGGAATGCTCGGAGGGCTGTTCGCGACCAACGTGGGCGCCAAGGGCGACGTGGCGGTGCCCTGGCCGCTGTACGCGCTGGCGCGGGCGGTGCTCGGGCGGGCGGCTCCGGGGAGGCCGCCGGGCACGGTCGAGGGCTGGCGGCTGGCCTATCTGGCCGTGGCGCTCGTGAGCGTGAGCGTGGGATTGCTGGTGCTCGCGTACGCGCGCGACCCGCGCCCGGGCATGGGCGGCGGCAGAGGAGGAGGGGGCGGCGTCGGCGTCGGCGGATCGTTTTTGTTTGTCGGCGGCGGCGGCGGCGGCGGCGGCGGCCACGACAGCGGCCGCCATCGTGACGGCAACCGCTCCGGCGGCAGCCTCGAGGAGGGCGGCGGCAAGCACGGCGATGCGGGCGGGTGGGAGGACCCCCCCCGCGAGGGCGACGAGGGCCAGCGTCTGGGCATCGTCGTCGTCCCGGGGGCGGCCTCGGGGGCAGGGCCGGCCCCCCCGCCCGGCCTGGGCTCCTCTCCTCCGCAGCCGCCCGCGTCCTTCGCGGCGCCGCTGCTCCCCGGCCCCGCGTCGACGCCGTCCTCCTCCTCGGCCGCCGACAGCAGCGCGGGCAACTCTCCTTGCGCGGCCGCCAAGCAGCGCCGCGCCGCCGCCGCCGCCTCCGCCGCCGCCGCCCTCCCGACGCGGCCCCCGGCCCTCCCCCGCTCCGCCTCCCCGCCCCGCCGCCGCCACGCCCAACAGTCGCACCCGCAGCCGCGCGAACACCACGACCTTACCTCCTGCCCCGCCGCCGCCCCCGTCGCCGCCCCCGCCGCCGGCTCCGCCGCCGCCGGCTCCGCCGCCGCCGCCGCCCGCCGCCGCCGCCTGGCGTCGGACGTCGCGCGCGTGCTTCGCATCCCCACTTTTCAGGTGATCGTGGCGCAGGGCGTGGTCGGCAGCTTCCCCTGGCAGGCCCTCGTGTTCCTGCTCCTGTGGTTCCAGCTCCTGGGCTTCGGCGACCTGGCCGCCTCGTCGCTGATCGCCGTTTTCCAGCTCGGCGTCGCGCTGGGCGGCCTGCTCGGAGGCGTCGTCGCCGACCGCGCCGCGCGCGCGTTTCCCTCTCGCGGGCGCGTGGCCGTGGCGCAGATTTCGGTGGCGGCCGGGCTGCCGCTGGTGTTCGTGCTGTTTCGTGCGCTGCCGGCCATGTCGGACGCGGCCGCCGCGGCGGCCGCCCAGGCGGCGGCGGCGGCGGCCCAGGCGGCGGCGGGCGCGGCGGCGGCGCAGGGAGGGGCGGCGGCCGAAGCGGCGGCGCAAGCGGCGGCCGCCGCCGCCGCCGCCGCCGCCTCTGCGCCGCCCGCCGCCCTGCCCTACGCCCTCTGCCTCGCCCTGCTCGGCCTCCTGTGCTCCTGGTGCGGCGCGGGCGTCAACTCGCCCATCTTTGCCGAGCTCGTGCCCGACGACCTGCGCAGCTTCATCTTTAGCATGGACCGGTCGCTCGAGATGGCGCTCGCGGCGTGTGCTGCGCCGGTCGTCGGATACGTGGCAGAGCGCCGCTACGGCTTCTCCGGCAAGCTGTCGGACGACGCCGCCATGAACGACCCGCTGGTGCGCCGGGGCGACGCGCGCGCGCTGGCCAGCAGCCTGCTGCTGTGCACGGCGCTGCCGTGGGCGGCGTGCCTGGCCTTTTACACGGCGCTGTACGGGACGTACCCGCGGGACCGGCGCGCGGCGCGGCAGTGGGCGGAGGAGCGGGGGGCGGCGCTGGCGCGATTGGACGGGGAGGGCGGGGGCAGGCGAGCGGGGGGCGGCAGGGAGGAGGAGTGGGAGGAGGAGGACGAGGAGGACGAGGAGGACGAGCGGCGGCGCTTGTTGCGGCTGCCGACGTCGGCGGCGTCGCCGGGGTGAGAGAGAGCGGGGTTGTTCGCATCGGCCGCCTTTAAACGAGCGTGTCAAGTTTTTGTCTCCTCTTGATGAATCCGTCGCATCGGCCGCCTTGAAACGAGCGTGTCAAGTTTTTGTCTCCTCTTGATGAATCCGTCGCATCGGCCGCCTTGAAACGAGCGTGTCAAGTTTTTGTCTCCTCTTTGAGAATTTCTCCAAAAGCGCGCGCGCGCCTGGTTTTTTTTGGCGGTTTGAGCACCGCGCTTTTCACTGGCGGCGCGCGACCCTCACTCCCCCTTGCCCAGACCGCACAACCTCGCCTCTCCGCGTCCCTCGGAGCCTCTCTTCGACACTTACACACAGGCACGACCGCGGCGGTGGCCACCATGCTGCTGCGATCGCCCGCGGCGGGCGCCTCCCCGGCGTCCCGGCGCCCAGAGGTCTCGTCGTCGAGGACAGCAGCGTCCTCGACGCGCCCCTCCCTCCCGATCTGGCAGCCCCGCGAGGACCTCCGGACGCGGGCGCAGCGCGCGAGCTCGGACGCGTGGGATCGGCGCGAGGCGTTTGGAGGAGCAGCAGCGGGGGCAGCGGGCAGGAGGAGGAAACCCCTGCGTCAGCTTTCGGACGCGTCGGAGCAAAAAGGGGGCAGCTGGGTCGCGCGCGCCAGCAGCAGCAGCAGCACCAGCAGCAGCAGCGGGGGCAGCAGCAGCATCGGCGGCGGGAGCATCGGAGGCGGCGGCAGCAGCAGCAGCATCACGGGCAGCGGGAGCGGCAGCAGCATCGGGGCGGCGTCTCCGTCGTCGGCGTCGTCGTCGCCGGCGACGGGAGCGGCGGGGCCCGTCGCCGCCACGCTCTCGTCGGCCGGCGGCGGCGGCGGCGAGGACGCAGCGGCGGCCGACGCGCTCGGTGAGTCGAGCGGACGGGAGCGTGGGGGGCCGCGGCGCGCGGGAGGCGCGCGGGCGCGCGAGAGACGACGGGCCAAAATAATGAACGATCGCCAACCCAATCGGGGGGAGACCGAAACGTCCCGCCCGCCACCGCAAAGCCAAACCGCCGAAACAAAAACACGGGCTCCCGCCGAACCAGCCAACAAACAAACAAGACCCAAACACACACACAAGAAACCACAGCGACCGTCGAGCTCATCGAGAAGGCCGCCCAGACGACCCGCCTCAACTGGCTCGACCGCTTCCAGCCCCCGCGCTGGCTCCTGCGCGCCGTGGCGTGCGCCGTGCTCGGCGGGCAGGTGTGCGCGCGCCTGGCCCGCGGCCGCATCCACTGGCGCAACACGCGCGACCAGCTGCGGCTGGTCGGTCCCCGCTCGCTCGGCGTCGCCCTGCTGACCGCCGGCTTTGTCGGCATGGTCTTCACGATCCAGTTTGTGCGCGAGTTCGCCAAGCTGGGCCTCACGCGCTCGGTGGGCGGGGTGCTGGCTCTGGCGCTGGCGAGAGAGCTGACGCCCGTGGTCACCGCGATCATTCTGGCGGGGCGGGTGGGATCGGCCTTTGCGGCGGAACTCGGGACGATGCAGGTCTCGGAGCAGGTCGACTCGCTCCGGGTGCTCTTCACGGATCCCGTGGACTACCTGGTGACGCCGAGGGTGGTGGCGTGCATGGTGGCGGGCCCGATCCTCAACGTGCTGTGCCTGTGCATGGGTGAGTGTTCCTTTTGTTTTTTGTTTTTTGGTTGTTCGGGCGAAGGGAGGGCGGGGGTGTGTTTGTGCGGGGCGGCGGCGAGAGGCGCGTCGTCGGGGTTTCCGTGTCTCTGTCTCTCTTTCTCTCTCTCTTTCTCCCGCTGGGAACGTCCCGCAGACGCACGCGTGACACGCATAAGCGCCTTCGCCGCAACCACCAACTTACGCACCAACTTCCTCATCCCCCACCCAAAACAAGAACAAAAAAAAACAAAAAAAAACCATCCAAAACAAAAAATAGGCCTCGGCGCCTCTGTGCTGCTCGCCGACCTCGTCTACTCCGTGCCCGCCAACGTCATCCTCGACTCTGCCCGCCGCGCCCTCACCCCCTTCGACGTGGGCGTGTCGTGCGCAAAGTCGTGGGTCTTCGGCCTGTGCATCAGCACGATCAGCTGCGCCTGGGGCTTCACGACCACCGGCGGCGCAAAGGGCGTCGGCGAGGCGACGACCAGCGCCGTGGTGATTTCGCTCGTGACGATTTTCGTGGCCGACTTTTTCCTCAGCTTCATGTTCTTCCAGGGGAGCGGGGACGCGCTGAAGCAGCTCAAGTAGTGGGGAGGAGGGGGGAGATTGGGGGGAGGACGGGCGGCGGGAGTTTGAGGTTGCGAATCGACAAGAGGTTGGAGAAAACGAGCGAGTGTAATCGGCGATCCGGCGTCGTTTTTTTTCTTTTTTGCAAACGACAATGGTTCACTGTTTTGGGGGAAAGAAAGGCTTGGTGCTTTCGGCTGTCCGCTCTCTGCTCAGCGCGCCGTGGCGTGCTGCGGCACGCGCATCGGCGACGCCGCGCGCTCCGACCCTCCGCCCGCGCGCTCCCCGGGCGGGGACGGCGACGGCGAGCGCGACCGTTGCCGCAGGCCGCGCGGGGCGTGCGCCCGCCCCCCGCCGCCCGCCGCCGCCGCCGCCTGCCCGCCGCCGCCGCCCGCCGCCCCCCCCCCCTCCGCCCGCGCCTCGTCGCCCGCCGCCGCTCCGCCCTGCGCCAGCCACGGGTGCGCAAGCATCTGCTGCGCCGTCGCGCGCTCCTCCGGGCAGAAGCGCAGCATGGGCAGCAAAAAGGCGGCAAACCCGTCGGCCGCCTCGCCCGAAAAGCGGTATTTCTCCCGCAAGACGGCGGCCAGCGGCCAAGGCTTGAGCTTTTTGATCGACCGGAGCTCGCCCGCCCGCGAGAAGTAGTCGCGGCTGCGCGTGCCGGCGGACCACACGCGCCGCGGCATCTTGCCCAGGAGCTCGAGCATCAGGGCCAGGTGGTCCTCGTCGCGGTCCCAGTCCTTGCCTGCGCGCGGGTCAAACAGAAAGTCCCCCGTCGCGAGCTCAAACAGAAGGCACCCCAGAGACCACACGTCGATGGCGGGGCCCCAGCGGGCGCCGAGCACGACCTCGGGCGAGCGGTACTGGCGCGTCTGCACGTCGTCGGTGAAGCGGCGGTCGACCCAGCAGGCGTTGCCAAAGTCGACGACCTTGGCGCGGCACGTCGTCAGGTCGCCGCACTGGCGCGCCTCCTCTTGGCCGGCGATTGAGGCAGCAGCAGCAACGCCGGTTCCCGGGGCGGAGGAGGCTGCCGCGGCGTCGGCGTCGGCGTCGGCGGCGTTGGCGGCGGCAGCAGCGCCTCCGCTCTGGCCGCTCTGCCCGTCGAGGGCGCCGAGGCGCAGGACGCGCGAGTCGTACTCGAGGGGGGCGGGGGCCGGGCGCGGCGCGGGCGCCGGGGGGGCAGACGCGGCTGCTGCTGCGGCGGCGGCCGCGGCGCGGGCGGCGGCGGCGGCGGCCAGGGCCATCTGCTGCGCGCGCGCGGGGCTGACGGCAGCGGAGGCGGCGGCGGCGGCCGCAGCACCAGCCGCGGCGGCGGCAGCAGCGGCGGCAGGGCTGCGCTGGCTGTCGCCGTCGCCGTCCTCGTCCTCGTCCCTGTCGTCGTCGTCGTCGCCGGCGCTGGCCGGCACCGCCGCTGCCGCAGACGCAGAGCCCCCTTCCACGCCGGCCGTGGCGGCCGCCTCCTTGGCCTTGCGCTTGGCCTTTTTCTTCTGGCTCTTGCTCAGCGGGCCCTCGCTACCGCCGGTGGCAGCACCAGTGGCGGCTGACGCAGAGCCCCCCGCCGCCGCCGCGCCGCCGCCGCCGCCGCCGCCGCCGCCGCCGCCGTCCGCCTCGTCGCCCGCCCGCCACCTGCGCGGCGCCAGCGTGTCGACCAGCATCACGTTCTCCGGCTTGAGGTCCGTGTGGATGATCCTCCGCTCGCAGTGCAGGTAGTCCAGCGCCACCAGAACCTGGCGCGCGAGGTTGCGCACAGCGGGCAAAGGGCAGCCGCGGTACTTTGTCCGCCGCACGAGCGCGAGCAGGTTGTCCCCCAGGACCTCGAACACGAGGCACACGTGCCGCCCGTGCGGCCCCACGTGGTCGAACGTGTCGAGCAGGCGGCAGCAGCCCCGCCGGTCGTTCGGGTCGCCGGCCGCCACCTGCCGCAGGAGCTCGACCTCGTCGCGCGCCGCCTCGGTGTAGTGCGGCGCCGACTTTTGCACCTTGAGCGCGCAGAAGCAGGCGCGCGGGTCGGGCGCGCTGGCGGCGGCGGCGGCCAGGCGCGCGGCGTCCGAGGCCCCGCGCGCGGCGCGGGCGAGGGCCTCGTGGGCGGCGGCGGAAGGGGCGGCGGCAGAGGCGGCAGAGGCGGAAGAGGCCGCCGCCGCCGCCCCTTCTGCCGCCGCCGCCGCCAGCCGCCGCTCGGCCTCGAGCGCCGCCGCCGCGCTCGCCGCCGCGCGCGCCTTCAGCGCCTGCTGCCTGGCCGCCTCGTCGCGGTCCAGCACCAGCCACACGGTCGAGAAGTGGCCCCACCCGAGCTTGCGCAGCACGGTGTAGCGGCCCTGCTTGTAGCGCTCGCCGACGCGCACGGGGTGGTAGCCGCCGCGGCGGTAACCCTCGGCGCCCTCGTCCTCCTCCTCCTCGTCGTCGTCGTCCTCGCCGTCGTCGTCCTCGTCCTCGCCGGCCGCGCGCCGGCCCCCAGCGGCGGCGGCGGCGGCGGCGGCTCCGGCGGCCGCAGGGGCCGGGGCGCCCTGGTCGTCGTCGCCCTCGTCCTCCTCGTACTCGTCCTCGTCCTCGTCCTCGCGGTAGGGGCTGCGGCTGTCGTCGTCGTCGCGCTGAGACGGCTTGCCCCGCTGCTGCCGCTGTTGCTGCTGCTGCTGTGGCCGCTGCTGCTGCGCGGAGCGGGCCTTGCCGCCGGCGGCGGCCGCGGCCGCGAGCCCGGGCGGCAGCTGCGGCCGCGGGCGGTTGGCGTGGCGCGGGCGCGGCGGCGGCGGGGGCATGGCGACGGCGGCGGCGGACGGGGAGGGAAGGTTCGCCTCCTGTCGCTGCTGCTGCTTGGCGCGCTTGGCGGGCGGCGGGGACGCCGGGCGCGAGAGCGGCCGCTCGGCGGGCGAGGGGCGGCGGTCCGCCGTGCCGACCGGCGGCGGCGGCGGCGGCGGCCGCGGCGGCGCCGCCAGCGACGGGGCCGCCGCCGCGACGACGGTGCGGGCGCGGCGGAGAGCCGGGGCGGCCGGGGGGCTGGCTTTGGCGGCGACGCGGGCTCGGGAAGTGAGAGATGCTGTGGTGTTGACGGTGGCGTGGTTGGTTGGAGCAAAGTGAGCGCGCGCGCGCGGCGGACTATTTTGTTGGGACGGCCGCCCCCCCCCCGAGGCGCCTCTCTTTTTGTCCAGCGTTGCACGCGATGACAGCCACCAAAGACTCACAAGCAAGCATGAAATCAGGGACAGCGGCGCGCGTCAGACCCGACGCGCCATTCAGTGGGGGGAGAGGCGCGGATGAGAGGCGGCGTTCGGACGTTCGGTCACTGGTGTTCAGAGGGGCGGCTCGAGAATTGTGGGTCGCGGCGCGCGATGACGATGCCCGATGATGATGCGGTGCGCGCTGCAATTGATGAATGTGTGAGAAGACAAGGGGAAGCAACTGTGAGGGTGGCGATAAGGGCTTGTCGCCGCGCAGGGGCGGGGGCACTTGAGGCCAAGGGCGGCCGCGACCGCGCGCGCGCTCGAGGCTTCTCGCTCGCCGCTCTCGCCGCCGCCGGCGCCGCGACGCCCTGTTCACTCGCCGCGCCCCTCTTCCTCACCCCCATCCAAACGAACGCCCTTGTTGATCCCCGGACAACCCATCATCGAACGATCGACCTCCCCACAAGCTGCGCCGTGGCGCGCCGACGACCCTCCCCCCCCCCCCCCCTTCCCCTTCTTGCCTCGATCATCCTTCCCCCCAAAAGAGCAACCACTCAACAACTACCCAACAAGCAACGGAAGGGGGAGAGAGACAATGGCGCGCGCCGTCCTGCTCGCGCTGCTGGCCCTCGGCGGCGGTGCGTGTGATGGCGGTGGTGGCGATCTGTTGGGCGGTCGGCCTTGTCGCAGGCATCGGCGATGCCCTTGTGCCGCGACGAGGATCGATGATCGGGACGTGCAAACGACAGCTGAGAGAGAGGGGGGGAGGGGGGGCACAAGGGCCAAAAACCACACGGCCCCTCCTCTCGCCGAAGCGCCGATCGTGTGTCTTGCTCTTTTCACACGAGCCTATCTGACGGTGCACCGCTCACCTCGACCCAATCACGCCTCCCCGCCCTCCCATCCGACGGTACACCACCCCCATCCGACGACGCAAAAACACAGGCGCGCTGGCGGCGGCGGCGGCGGCCGACCCGTCGTCGTCGGCGGCGCTGGCGGCGCGCGAGCGGCCATCGTCCCCAGCATCGGCCGGCGACGCAGACGGCGCCGCCCCCCACCACCTCGCCCTCCACGGCAGCGACGCCGCAGCCGCCGCCATGACCGGGCCCCTCGCCGCGCTCGACTTTGCGGTGGCCGACGCCCAGCCGGCGGAAGCGCTCAGCGCGCGGGTGGGCCGCGCCCTCCTCCAGCAGCAGCAGCCGCAGCGGCGAGGCGGGGGCTTGTTCGGTTTTGGCCGCAGCCCCTCGCCGCCGCCCGCGAGCGACGACGACGACGGCCGCCGGTCGGCGCCGCCGCCGCCGCCGCCGCGCCGCGGCCCCTTTGGCCGGCCCATCGCGCCCAGGGGCCCGCCCGCGCCCCCGGCCGCGCCCGCGCCGCGCCCCCCCGCCGCCGCCCCCGCCGCCGCGCCCCGCAAACCCCCTGCGCCCGCGCCCCCCGCGCGGCGGCCGCCCCCGCCGCCGCCGCCGTCCGCCGGCCCGCTCTACGCCTCCCCCCCGCCCTCCTGGACCGCCGCCGTCACGCTCGACCCGGCCACCCAGTACGGCGACGTCCCCCAGTCCTTCATGGGCATCTCGCACGAGTGGCCCTTCGTCGAGGAGCTGGCGGCGCGACCCGAGTACATAGACCTCGTCCGCAGGATGGGTTCCTTCGGCAACGGCCCCGCCGTCGTGCGCGTCGGCGGCGGCAGCACGGACAAGCTGTCGGCCGTCCCCGAGCAGCGCGTGTGGGACGCCCTGGCGAAGCTGCACCGCGAGGCGGGCGCGCAGTACATTCTGGGCCTGCCGCTCGAGAGGATGGACGGACCCTTGGCGCGGGCGATCTATTTAAAGGCGCGGCAAGAGCTGCCGGCGGCGTCGATCCTCTCGTTCGAGATCGGCAACGAGCCCAACTTTTACGGCGGGGGGAACGAGTACGTCCGGTGCTGCTTCGTCCGGGACTGGGGCAGGTTCGTGCCGCAGGTGGCGTGCGACGACCCGTCGCGCGGCGCTGTGGACAGCGCCGTGGGCGGCGCCGGCAGCGACCTCTCGTCCTGCGAGCTCGGCGTATTCGCGGGGCCCGCGTGGGGGCACGTCAACATCCGGCCGCTGACCCTCGACTGGTTCCTCTACTCGCACGGCCGGTGGGTCGACCTGGCCACCGTGCACTGGTACAAGGCCACGAGCCAGACGTACAACACGGCGGAGACCCTGATGGACGAGGCGCCCGTGCGGCAAGAGATGGCAAACCTGCGCGAGCTGGTCAAGGTCGCCAGCAAGCACGGCAAGCCGCTGCGCGTGGCCGAGGCCAACACCATCAGCAACAGCGGGCGGGACGGGGTGTCCAACGTGTTCGCGGCGGCGCTGTGGACGCTCGACGCGTCGCTCGAGGTGGCGGCCGCGGGCGGGAGCGGAATCAACTTTCACCAGGGCGCGGGGCAGAACCTCTACACGGGCATCCTCCGCTGGACCGAGCGCGGCACGGGCAAACTAAACCCGCCGCTCGTCAAACCCCCCTACTACGGCTACCTGGCGTTCGGGCAGGCGGTCGGGTCCGGCTCGCGCTTCATCCGCACGGCGGCGACCGCCGGCCTGCCCGGCAGCCTCAAGGTGTACCCGCTGTCCGAGCGGGCGTCGGGGAGCGTGCGCGTCGTTTTGATCAACAAGGACGGCGCGCGCGGCGGCACCGTCGGCCTCCGCTTGCCCTCCAACGGCAAGGCGCTAGGCTCGCTGCCCGCGGCGACGGTGACGCGCATGGTGGCGCAGGGGTCGAGCCCGCTCAACGTCCGGGAGCCGGACGCCATGACCCTGGGGGGCACGTGGCTGGACATCGGCGGGGTGGTCCGAGGCACGCCCGCGACGGAGAGCGTGCGGCCCGTGGCGGCGGCGGGCGCGAACGGCGGCGGCGGCGGAAACGGCGGCGGCGAGGCGGCCTGGCGCGTCTACATGCCCCCCGGGAGCGCGGCGATCGTGTCGATCCCGCGGTTTTGAAGGAAGGCGTACTAAGGGGCCGGGCCCCATCGGCGTCCGGGCCCACTGGCCCTTCCCTTTTATTTTTCTTTCTACGTACAAACCCAATGATAACCTTTTTTTTTTCCTTCGCTCGAGGGGCGCTCCGTCGAGCGAGGCGCGTTCGCCCCCGCCCTTTTTTTTTTCTACTCCTTCGACCTGCCCCGCCGAAATGCGGCGCGGCGCGAACCGCCGGGGAGGGGCCTGCGCCCCTCCCACTTTGCGGCTCTCTCCCACCCATCGCCTGCCCTAAACAACAACGCGCTTATTATCGATGCAATAATCCTTAGTACGTGAGCGACAAGGAGGAGAAAGAAGGGGGGGCTGCCAATCCGCCTCTTCGTCCGCGCTCGGCCGAGGCGGCGAGCGAGCGAGGCGGGGACACGGCGGCGCCAGCGCGCGCGCGGGCGCCTGAAATACAAGAAGCCTACGCTGTGGTATTTGCCCGCCCCCCACATTGGAAGCTGTACTGCCAAACACACGCGCGCTGGCGCAACAGACGGCCACGCGCGCCGCCACGAACGGGAGCAGACCTGCCCTCCTTCCTCTCTCTCTCTCTCCCTTTCTCCCGTCCCGGGATCAATCAATCATGGAAGCGCTGCGTGGCGCGCCCGCTTTCGCGAGCGCCGCGCCGTCGCGACCGACATCATCTCTGCCGTCCCGTCTGTGGCTGCGCAACCGCTTGTGGCAGCGCGCGCTCCAGGCGACGCGCCGGCCAGCGCCGCCGTGGGCGCCACCGCCGCCGCCGCCGCCGACGAGCGCCGACGCTCCCGATCGCGCGCTCCTCTCGCCCTGGCAAAAGGACGACGGTGACGACGACGACGACGACGGGAACGACGACGACGGCGACGACGATGACCCCGACGCCCGCCGCCGGCGCGCCCTGCGCGAGCTCCTCGGCGGCGTCCGCGACGACGCGGCCCTCGCCGCCCTCGACGCGCGCGCGCCTGGGCTGGCGGCGTTTGAGCCCGCGGCCCTGGCCGCCACGCTCGACGCGCTCGGGGCGGTGCTCGGGCTCGAGCGGCGGCACCTGCTCAGGGTGGTGGCCCTCGCGCCGCGCCTGCTCACGGACCCGGGGCGCGCGAGGCGGGCGGTCGAGGGCCTCGGGAGGGTGCTGGGGGCCCCGCGGGCGACCGACGTCGGCGCCTACGGCCGGGCGTTCCCGCCGCTGCTGGCGCTGTTGCCGGACGACGGCGGCGGCGAGGACGGTCAGGAGGCCGACGGCGGGGAGGCTGGGACGGCACGAGCGGGGGACCCAGCGGGGGAAGGAGCGGAGGCAGGCCTGCGCGGTCGCGTGCGCGCCCTGGCCCGCTTGCTGCTGCCGCCGCCGCCGCCGCTAGAGCCCACAGGAGACGGCGGCGGCGGAGGCGGAGGCGGCGGCGAGCCCGCCTACTCGCCCGAGCGCGCGTTCCGCGCCTGGGCGCGCGAGTTCCCGCCCCGCGCGGCCGCGCTCTTGTCGCAGCCCGCGGCCGAGGTCGCCGCGAAAGTCGCGCGTCTAGCGCGCGCGCTCGCGCCGCCCGGCGGCGGCGCCCTGCCGCCGGCGCCCGAGGCCGCGCGCGCGGCGCGGATGCTGGCCCTCGCCCGGCCGCTGCTGCTCGACGTCGGGGAGGCCGTGCTGCGCTCGCGCGTCGTGGCGCTGGCGCGCGCGGGGGGGATGGAGGCGCCCGCGCTCGCGGCTCTGGCGTTGTCGGCCGGCGGCGGCAACGACAGCCTCCGTTGGGCGGCGCTTTCAGCGGCGTCGCCCCCCTCTTCCGCGCCGTCGCCACCGCCGCCGCCACAGCCGCCGCTCGTCCCCCAGGGAATTCAAGGATGCGCCGAATTGCTCATGTGCGCGCCGCAGCGGCTGTCCGAGTGGTCCGAGGCGATGTGCGGCCTCTTGCTGCCGCCGCCGCCGCTGCCGGAGCAAGCTCCCGGCGCAGCAACGACGGGGAACAAGAGCGCGCTGCCGCTCGCCGCCGCCCGCGCCGCCCCCGGCGGCCCCCGCGCCTTTGCGCTCGAGTGTCTCCTCCTCCTGGGCGCCCGCGCCCCCGCGGACGTCGTCTCCCGCTGGCAGGGGCTCCAGACGGCCGCGTGGAGGCGCCCGGACTGGCGCCGCGAGGTCGAGGAAAGATTCGGCGCCCGCGACGTGGCCGCGTGCCTCTCGTGCCGCCACGACCAAATGGCCCGGGTGGCGTTTTTGGCGTCCGACCGCGCCCGGGAGGGTCGAAGCGGCGCCGCGGCCGAGGCGGTGGGGCTGCTCGAGGCGGTCCGGGGGAGCGCGGACTTTGACCGGCGGTTCCCCGAGTTTCGGACATGGTTGGAAAAGGGGGAGTGAGGGAGTTGGGTTTCGGACATGGTTGGAAAAGGCGGAGAGAGGGAGGTTGGGGGGAGGGGTTTCGAAAAGCGAACAGGCGGGGGCTGTCGCGCGGAAGTGCGGCTTTTTGTTATTCTGTCTCTGCTGCGGTCGCCGCAAGTCGCCCTTTGCGCCCAGCACTCGCACAAACACGAGCCCAGCCAACGACAAGCCGACCCCTTTTGCCGTGCGCACGTGGGGCACGCGGGCGAACAAACTTCCAACCCCTCCCGCACCCGCTCTCTCTTCATCCCGCGACAAAAGCAACAACAGGAAGAACCATGGACGTGCTCGCCGCGGCCCTCAGCCGGCTCGACGTCGCGGCGGCGGCGGCTGCCGAAGCCGCGGCCGCCGCGGAAGCCGCGCGCACGAGCGCGGACGGCAAGCGCAACGGCAAGGCGTACGGCGACGACGGCGACAACGGCGAAAACGCGCCGCCGCCGCCCGCCGGCAGCACCGACGCCGGCGAGGAGCGCATCGTCGCGCTCGGCAGCGGCCCCGTGCTCAAGAGCCTGCTGCTGTCGACGCCGGACCCGCTTAAGCGGCGAGACGGCGCGCAAAATGGCGGCGGCGGCGGCGGGGGCGCCAGCGTTCTGCGCGCCCAGCTCCTGGAGGAGGCCGCCGCCGCCCGCCGGTGGGAGCGCCGCGCGGCCGAGCGCTCGGCCGACGCCGACGCCCTGGCTGCCGAGGTGGCCTCGCTGCGCGCGCAAGTGGCCGCCGCCGCCGTCGCTGCCGCTTCATCTGCCGAGGCCGCGGGCCGGGGCGGGGCCGGCCAGCGCAAACTCACAGCAGCAGCTGCAGCAGCAGGCGGCGGCGGCAACGCAGGGCAGGCCGCCCTCCTGCTGCTCGCGCGCGCGCGCGCCGAGGCGGCGGACAAGGCGGCTCGGGTCGAGCGGCTGCGCACGGTGGTCCGGCGCGAGGCAGCCGAGGCGGACGAGCTGCGCGAGTTTGCCGAGCAGGAGCGCCTCGCGCTGCTCGAGCGCGGCGAGGCGCTCGAGGCCGCCCTCGCCGACGAGCGCGCGCGCGCCGCGGCCGCCGAGCGCGAGGCCGGGCGCGCGCGGGCGGCGTCGGCCGCCGCCGCCGAGCGGGCGGCCGAGCTCGAGGAGGTCTGCGCGCAGCAGGGCGGCGCCATCAGCCGCCTGGAGCGCGAGCGGGAGGGGCACGAGGCCGCCCTGAGGCTGGCCGAGGCGGAGCGCGACGCGCTGCGGCGGCGGCTCGGCCTTTGACTGCGGCAGCGGCGGCAGCGGCGGCGGCGGCGGCGGCGAGTGAGAAGAGTCCCGTTTCGCTGTTATTTTTGTTGTTTCTAGTTGGCTTGCGATCGAAACACGTGTAAGAATAGGGGGGACGCGCCACGGCGCGCAAATCGATACGACGACCGCAACAAAGAGGGGCTGCGCCGCAGCCGCTTGCGGGTCTCTCTTCCCTCGCGCGCCGTGCCGCCGTGCGCCTCAAGCGGCCGTCGTCCCGCCCGCTGCGCGCAACGGTTCGCTCGCCAGCACCAGCGTGACGGGCGTGACGAGCTCGAGCGACGCGTCCTCGGCGCCGTCCAGCGCCGCGAGCAGCTCGCGCCGGAAGAGGGCGACCGGGTCCTCCTCCTCCTCGTCCTCCTCTTGCTCCTTCCCGTCTTGCTCGTCCTCCTGCCCCTCCTCCTCCTCGTCCTCCCGACCCTGCGCCCGCGCCTGCCGCCGCGCCTGCCGCGCCTCGGCCGCCGCCGCCGCCGCCGCCGCCCGGCGCCCCCGCCCGGCCTCGCGCTTGCGCTCGACGCCGCTCCAAGATGCCACGTAGCCCACGAGCTCGTCCACGCCGCGCCACGCGCGCATCTCCAGCGTGCGCGTCTCGACGCGTCCGAAGAAGGGCGGCGGCGGCGGCGGCGGCGCGCCCTCCCCCTCGCCGCCCTCGCCGCCCGCCCCGCCCCCCTCGCCGCCGCCGCCGCCTGCGCCGCCCGAGAGGAGGGGGACCAACCGGGCGTAACCGTCGTCCACGTGCAGGCGGCGCGCGTCCCAGAACACGGCCAGCGACTCGTACGTCCGTCGGAGCGCCGCGTCGGCCGCCTCGGCCGCGCCCGCGCCGGCGGACAGCGGCGGCGGCGGCGGGAGCCCCGCGCGCTCGCCCTCGCCCTCGCCCTCGCGCGGCGTCGACGGGCGGGCGCCTTCGCCGCCGCCGCCGCCGCCCCCCGCGACGCTCGCGACCACCGCCAGGCCGTAGGTCCACGCCGCCAAGCTGCCCGTCGGGCGCAGCAGGCGCGCCGCCTCGCGCGCGAACGCGGGCACGTCCAGCCAGTGCAGCGCCTGCGCCACGGCGACCAGGTCGGCCTCTCCCCCGGGCAGGCCCGTGGCGTGCGCGTCGGCCGCCAAAAGCTCGACGCGCGCGGCCGCCTCGGCCCCCTGCGCCCCGGGCGAGGCGGCGGCGTGACGGGCGAGGCGCGCGCGCGCGGCGGCCAGCTGCTCGCGGCTCGAGTCCAAGGCGACGACGCGGCGGAACAGCGCGGCGAGCGGCAGCGAGGCCTGGCCGCTGCCGCAGGCGACGTCGACGGCGACGAGGCGCTGGCCCGTCGCTTGGAGCTCCGGGTTGTGGTCGAGGATGGCAGTGAAGAGGGAGGGCGGGTAGGTCGGGCGGTACCTGGCGTAGGCCTGTTTGGTTTTTGTTTGTGTGGGGGCGTTGGTCGGGGGGGGTTGAGCTGAAGGGGCGCGAGCGGGCGGGCGGCGTCGTCGGGCGGGCGGCGGCGTCGTCGGGGCGTCGTCGTCTCTGTCGTTCGCAGGAGTGGACGCGTCATATCGGGGTGCGGGATCGACTGTGGATTGCCGGCATCCGACAGCGGAAGCTCACATCGGACACGGCGCCGAACGCCTGAGCAGCATCCATCTCCGGCGTTTCGGGAAAAAAACGAGAGACAGAGAGGGGGAGGGGATGCCGCGCGTCGGCCGCGGTTGCGAATGGAGGCGTGCAGTCAGACGTGCAGCAAGACGGGCTCAAGGTCGCTGTGTGTGTGCGGTGGTATGGACGGGGCGACGGAAAGCGCGGGACCCACCTGTGGGCCGCCTCCAGGTGCCGAATCTTCCCGGAAAGCGCTTGGCAAAATTGGAAGACGCCGTTCGACTCGGCGTGTCGCGTCACTCGTCCAAGCACGACGACCGCGACGGTCCGCGAACTCCCTTGCCATCGCCATCCACAACTCGCTGCGCTCACGCGACCGACAGCTGGTACTCGCGCCCTGTCCTCATCGCACGAATTCAAGTCCTGGCTCGATCGATTAGGACGCCGCGCGTCCGCCCCTGAACGAACACCCACGAACGAAAAACCACTTGTAATTTTCCAGTCCGCCTCCCCCCCTCTCTCCCCTTTCCAATCGCCCCCCCAAGTCGCCCCTGCGCTTGGATGCTGGGGCTGCGGCGGGTCGCCAGGGTCGGCGCCTCGCGGCCGAGTACGATGGCGCCGCGCCTGGCGCCTCGCGCACCGTTGTGCGCCGCCGCCGCCGCCGCCGCCGGGCGGGCCGACGCCTCTGCCCCCGAGATGCCGCCACCTGGCGCGGCCGCCCAAAAGCGGGACGGCGCCGCGGCGGAGCAGCAGCAAGAGCAGCAACAACCACCGCCGCAACACCCACCCGATCAGGACGGTGTGCCTTCGACCCTCCCGGGCCTCCTGAGCACGTTTTTTTCGCAGCCGGCCATCCTGGGCGCGACGGCCGCCATCGCGCTGCCCGCCGCCGCCCGGCTCTCCCGCGCGGCGGCCGAGCCCTTTGTTCCCCAAGAGATCGGCTTGTGCCTCGCGGCCGTCGCCCTCTGGTGCGTGTGCGAGTGGCTCATACATTGCCACCTGCTGCATCCGTTGTTGGGCGAAGACGAGCACGAGGAGGAGGGAAGGCGGCGGCGGCTGGGCCCCCTGCGCGAGGCGCTTCGCGCGACCCACGCCGAGCACCACGCCAGGCCCTACCTGCACGTGAGCGTCGACGGCGGCCCCTTGATCGCCGCGTTCATGGGCGCCACGGGCGCGGGCTGGTGCCTGGCATTCTGGCTGCTCGGCAGCGGCGGCGGCGCTGGCGGGGGCGGGGGCGGCGGCGGCCTGTCCAGCCCTTTCCTCCCCTCGGTGCTCTCCTCTTACTGGGCCTCGGGCCTGCTGTACGAGTTTGCGCACTTTGCCGCGCACACCCGATACGCGCCGGCCGGGCGCGCGTGGCCGGCGCGGTGGCTGCGGGCGGTGCGGCGGCACCACCTCTTGCACCACTGCCGCTCGGAGGCGCACTGGCTGGCGTTCACGGCGCCAGGGGTGGACGCGCTGTTCGGGACGCTGCCGGACAGGAGGGCGGGGGGGGGCTGGCCGGCGATGACGCCCATGGCGAGGCGGGCGGCGGCGGCTTGGCGCAAGAGCGACGGCGGGGCGTGAGGCGGCGCGCGTTTTGTTTTCTCATTTCCCCCCGTGTCGGGGTGTCGTTTCATCGGATTTGCATCGTCAAGGTGGGGACGCGTCGTTTCGGGCTAGGTTGTGTGATTAGCGGTATCTGCGCAGGGATACGTCTGTGGAATGAAATGTAGGGGCCGCCGCGAGCGAGCGCGCGAGCCAGTTGCGAAGCGGCGGCGGCACGCCCGGCCAGCGCGCCCGCGGCCAGCGCTCCAAATAGCGCGGGGGGGGGGCCGCGCGCCCGCGGCCAGCGCTCCAAATAGCGCGCGCGGGGGGCCAGCGCGCCCGCGGCCAGCGCTCCAAATAGCGCGGGGGGGGCCAGCGCGCCCGGGCCGACTCCGCTATCCCGTCGTGCAGCATGTCGATCGGGAAGTCGTCGCGTTTGAGGGCCTGGACGAGAGGGCCGGTGAACTGCACAAACGCCCCGAGCGCGAGCGCGCAGAGGGCCTGCGGGCCTCCTCCGCCGCCGCCGCCGCCGCCTCGGACGGGCGCGCCGCAGTGGAGCACGCTCGAGCCCAGCCCGCGCACGCGCGCGCCCTCGCCCGCCGCCGCCTTTGCGGCCAGGTTCGCCGTCGCGTCGAGCACTTGCGCCTGCCAGGAGTCCGGCGGCGGGGGGGCCTCCTCGCCCACCACCGCGTCGTGCACGGCAACGAGCGCGCGCCACGCGGCGGCGGCGGCGCGCCCGGCGCTGGCCGCCTGGCCGTCCTCCTCTGCTGCGTAGGCCGGCGGCATCGCGTCACCGCCGGGAGGCGGCGACGCGAGCGGTCCGGGCAGGGCGGGCAGCGTAATTGCCGCCCCGTAAGCTCGGTCCTCGCCGGTGCGGACCGCCTGCCATAGCCTCACCGCGCCGCACAAAGCGGGGGCGTTGGGGGCGGTGCCCTGTCCGGCGGCGGCGGCCGCGACCGCGCGCATGAGGGCGAGCTCGTTGCCGCTCGCGGGGAGGTTGCCGATGCCGCCGGCGCCCTTGTCGGCGCCCTTGTCGGCGGCGTCGCTGGCCGCAAGGACGTCGCTGCCCCGGGGCAGGCGGAGGCCGCGCCCGCGTTGCTGGGCAGCAAGGGAGTTCCCACCGCGCGGTAACGCTCGCACAGGTACTCGAGCAAGACGCGCGCGCCATCGCCTTCGTCGCCGTCGTCGCCGCCGTCGTAGTCGCTGGCCGCGCTGTTTCCGGCGATCACGGCGCCGCAGTCGGCCAGCAGCGGCGGCGAGGGGCGCGGCGCCAGGGGGTTGGCGGCGGCTCTCTTGAAAACTCGCTTTCCAATCCCCCATTCCAACATTTTCTTTCGCCTGTACCGATGGCACTGCCACCCAATTTGAGCACTAGGCGTGGTCTTCGCGACCCGACAACCATGGGTGAGGGGCCTTGTTTGGGGGTCAAACACACGAAAACAGTCAAGCGCGCTCGTCGGCCCCGAGGCCGCCGCGGCCGGAGTCGGATGCGAGGAGGATGGCAAGGTCCCGTGCTGCGGTCCGCGGCGCCCTCCGGCGGGCGTTCCGGCATGATGGATGGAGTGTTCTCTCCCCCGGCGGAAGCGTCTTGCGGCTCGCGTCTCTTGGCAAGTGGTCTTGCGGCGGCGATTGCGCGCGCGCCGGCCGTGAGTTCGCGGGGGTCTCGGTGGGTAGTGTTGACGTATGAGTGCGCGCCTGGGGGGAAAAAGTCTTGTGGTGTGGCATTGGCTCGCTGATACCGACCGGCGCTTCTTTTGGCGTCCGCCGGTGACGCCGACGCCGCAAGCAAAACGCGCTGCCCTCTGCGGCCAAGGCCGGCCAAGGGCGGCCAAGGGCGGGGGTCGGGAGCCGTGCCGGGCACGTGGGGCCCCGCCGCCGCCGCCGGTCATCATGGCTGGCCGCCGCGGCCGCCGCGGCGTGAGGGGACATCGGAGGATCGCCGGGCTCGGCGACGGCCGCGACGGCCGCCGCCGCCGCCGCCGCCGCCGCCGCCGCCGCCGCTGACGCCGCTGCACTGGCTGGCGTTCACGGCGCCAGGGGTGGACGCGCTGTTCGGGACGCTGCCGGACAGGAGGGTGAGGGGCGACTGACCGGCGATGAGGCCCTTGGTGAGGCGGCGGCGGCGGCGGCGGCGGCGGCGGCTTGGCGCAAGAGCGACGGCGGGGCGCGAGGCGGCGCGCGTTTTGTTTGTGCTCCCTTTTCTTGCGTCGGGTGTCGTTTCGTCGAATTGCATTTCTTAGGTGGGGACGCGTTTCGCTAGTTTGTGTGACTGCCGGTATCCGCGCTGGAGGGATACGTTCATGGTATGAAATACAGCTGAGAGGGGGAGGAAAGGAGCGAACGGGGAAAAGAACGCGGGGGGCGTGCTGCCGCCCGGCGCTCTGCGCCGCCCCGCGCTAAACAGGAAGGACGCAGCGCCACCGCTCTTGCCGGAACCGCCGACCGACCGACCGACCCCCGCCCCCTCTTTTTTGTCGCGGACGAGCAGCACGCAGCACCCGCTCCATCGGTACCATATCACTCGTTCTTCAAGAAGGGGTCGAGCGGCTTGCCGATGCTGTAGACCACGAACCCGATCGCCCGCAGCGCCTTGTGGTCGAGCAGGTTGCGCCCGTCAAACACAAACGCCGGCTTCATCATCGTGCCGTACATGCGCGCCCAGTCGTAGTGCTTGAACTCGTCCCACTCGGTCATGACGCACACCGCGTGCGCCCCCTCGGCCGCCTCGTAGGGGTCCTGGACCACCTGCACCGACTCGAGGATGTGCGACTCGCTCTTGGCCCAGCCGTAGGGGCGGTCCCACGCAAACTTGGGCGCCGACAGGTCGCGGAAGACCTGCAGCGCCGGCACTTTTGGGTCGTACACGGCGAGGCGGCTGGTTTTGTTGTTGTTTGTTCGTTTTTTGTTTTTCAAGGGGTTTTGGTTGATCGTGGGTTGAGAGGGGGAAAACCGGGCGAGGGGAGAGGATGGAGGGAGAGACAGAAAGGACGGGGGCGCGCTTGCGTCGCGCGGTCAGGTTTCGGGCGGCGGGGGAAGGACGGAAAGACAGAGGGAAAATAGAGAGACTCACGCTCCGTCGGCGAGCAGGCCGCGGCACACGTCGATGGCGGGGGTCTCGCGCGTGTCGCCCGTGTCCTTCTTGAAGGCGAAGCCGAGGACGGCGATGCGCTTCTGCTTGACGGTGTTGAACATGGCGCCGATGACTGTTTTTGTTTTGGATTTTGGTTTTGGCGAGGTTTCGGGCGTGCCGTGTTTTTTCCCTGTGTGTGAGCGCGGGCGGTCGCGGCGGGGCGGGGGGGGGCCTTCTCTCAACTGGGTCAAACGGCCTCCTTCTCCCTTCGTTCGCGCGGCACACACAGGCAGCGACGGGATTCACTTCGAGTGGAAGGGACGCCCGATGGTGCGGCGCGCGGGGCGCCCGAACCCTCTGAGTTGAAGCACGCCAAAACAAAAAACAAAAACACACACGAAAAGACGGCGGCGCAAACAAGAAGGCGACGCCGGCGCAGACGAGAGAAGAAAAGCAAATAGAGGAACGACCCTCACGCACCCCGCTCCACGAAGCGCGCCTTCTGGTAGTCGTTCATCGCGATGACCTGGAACCAGTAGGCCGAGCACTCCTTCAGGCCGAGGGAGTCGCACACGTAGCACAGGTTGAGGATGTCCTGCAAGGGAGGTTTGGATGGTTTGTTTTTCGGAGCGAGTTTTGTTTTTTCCCCGTTGATCATTAGCGTTTGTGTCTGTTGGAGCGCCCGCCGCAAAACAAACAGGGCCCCCCGTCTCTCGCCCCGCACAAATCGCCCCCCTCCTCTCTCTCTCTCTCTGTCTCACCTTCTGGAAGCACGACCCGCCAAAGCCCACGCTCGCGTTCAGGAACTTGGGCCCGATGCGGCTGTCCGTGCCGATGGCGAACGCCACCTGCTGCACGTCGGCGCCCGTCGCCTCGCAGAGCGCCGAGATGGCGTTGACGCTGCGCGCGCGCGCGCGTTTTTTTTTTTTTGCGTTGTAGTTTTTGTTTTTTTGTCGTTTTTAGGTTGTGTTTTGGTGTCGCGTTTTTGCGTTGAGGGTGTTGGAGGAGGGGAGGCAGGACATGGGCGGTGGCGGGGGGGTATGGTTAGGGCGGGGCCCCTGCAATGCAAGACACAGAAGAACGAGAGCGTCAGCCAACGTCGCCCTCGCGACCGCGCGTTCTCTCGCTCGGGCGCAAAAGCCCACCCCCCCTTTTTCTCCCCCCCCCACCCCCCCACCCCGCACGCACCTGCTGATGCGCTGCGCCAGCATGGCGTTGGCCGTCAGCTTGGCCAGCTCCGCCGACCACAGGTTGCTCGTCAGGATGCGCTCGTCCGGGATCCAGTGCGCGTACACGCGCTTGAGCGCCTCGATCGCCGCCAGGCCGCTGGCCGTGTCCTGGCACCCGCCGATCAGCACGCGGTCGGGCTCCTGGAGGTCGGCCATGGCCGTGCCCTCGGCGAGGAACTCGGGGTTGGAGAGGATCTCAAAGGCGACGCCCTCGGTCGCGCAGTTGCGCTTGAGCACCTTTGCGATGGCCTCGGCGGTCTTCACGGGCACAGTCGATTTCTCGACGACGATCTTCGACGAGGTCGAGACGCTGGCGATCAGGCGCGCGGCGCCCTCCCAGTAGGTGAGGTCGGCGGCGCGGCCGGCGCCTGGTGTGTGTGGGGGTTGGGAGAAGGATGGTTCGTTTTTGTTGGAGGAGGGAAGGGG
>Ga0209491_10002352_pt1 | contig 33875 bp, 30 predicted proteins | sample BON02_FD_187213 | JGI IMG/M metagenome (GOLD analysis project Ga0209491, IMG submission 187213) | Freshwater microbial communities from Lake Bonney liftoff mats and glacier meltwater in Antarctica - BON-02 (SPAdes) (version 2) | ecosystem: Environmental > Aquatic > Freshwater > Ice > Glacier... | reverse complement strand
CCAAACAAGAACTGACTTCCAAGAACGACGGCCTCGCTTTTCGATTCCACAGCTGGCGGTAACTCGAAAACTCGTAGTCTCTCAATCCCGCGACATCACAAATCCCGGCCCGCACCGGATTGAGATGGATGTAGTGACTTAGCCAGCCCATGCGTTGCTGATTCTCCACCACGATGCTTTTAAAGCGCCCCTGGAAAATGTGGCCGGTATCTTTTCGAAAGTGATTGTAGCGCACCGCAAAGACACTCTGCAGCCAACGCATGCCCTCGCTTAGGTTTGGCCGTGGTGTTTCCACGGCCAAGTGGAAGTGGTTTCCCATGATCACCCACGCGTGGAGGATCCATCCACTGCGCTCGCAGGTTTCATACAAGGTCTTTTCGAATGATCGTTTCGCCCCCTCGCTTTCAAATACCCAGCTAAGCTGGTTCCCTCGATTGATGACGTGGTAGAGACCACCTTCAGATTCAAATCTTAGTTTCCTTGCCACCTCCTCATCAATTCAACTCATTCCAAAATGTCAAACAGTAAGGATTGACCCTTTTTTCTGCTCCCCCTTTTTTCTGCTCCACCCTTTTTTCTGCTCCCCAGAAAAGAGCTTACTTCCAAGAACGACGGCCTCGTTTTTCGATTCCACAGCTGAGCATAACTCGAGAATCCATAGTCGCGTAAGTCGGCGACATCACAAATTCCGGCCCGCACCCTTAGGCGCAATCCGTGCTGAAACTCAGCATGATACCAGACCGGCAGGATCGGCCTGTATCAGACGACGAAGATGGTGGTGATGCACGGAATTTTTCTCTTGGTCGTTTTACAGGCGCGACCCACCGCGACTACTGCCACAGGGTATATACCCTAGAAGGCAATCCTCGCCATAGACCAAGGACTTGCCCGAAGGTCTCATTTGTCTGTTCATAACCCGTGCTTCGGCGAATCACCGACGAAGTCTATCACCCCAGTCCCTTTCATTATGTCTGTGTTTTCGTTGTTGAGGAATCGTGGCCGTGCGTTTTGCGCGGTGTTTCTCTGTGCCTTGGGTCTCGCAGTCTCTTCAACGAATTTAGGGGCGACGACAGTCATTCCCCCCGAGTTTGAAGAGCTCGTGCACGAATCCGATTACGTGGTTCACGGGCGAGTGACCGCCGCGGAATCTGCCTGGGAACAGCGTGGCCAATCACGGGTGATCGTGACGCGGGTGAGTCTCGAAGTACTGGAGACCGTCGCGGGAGATCCCCCAACGCCGCTCGTGTTGACGATGTTGGGCGGGAAAGTCGGCGACAAGACGATGGTGATAGAAGGTGCACCTCGGTTTAAGGTCGGCGACGAGGACATCCTTTTCGTGCAGGGCAACGGCCGTATGGTGTCGCCGCTCACCCGCATTATGCACGGACGCTACCGGATAGCGAAAGCCACCACCACCGGACGCAAATATGTGACCCGCAACAACAGCGAGCCTTTGACCGATACGAGCGAAGTGTCGCAGCCACTCCACGCTGCGGAAAACGCCGCCGCCATTCCGATGTCCGCTCGCGTTGAGCGCGCCCTCAGTCCCGCTGATTTTGTCAGCCAGATCCGCGCGGTGCACTCGGCTCCCCCTGCCCCATCAAACCGTGATTAACCGCACCAAACGCTTCCTCTGCGGTCTCGGTGCCGCAGTCCTCGCCGCAACCTCGTTGCACGCCTTTGACCCCATCACTGACGAAAGTGGCATCTACGTCGTCGCCTGGGAACGCGGCACCATCTCGATGGTGAACAATTTACCCAATTCTACGACCTTCATCGACGGCACCACTTTTCGAGGCACCGCCGATGCAGCCCTCAATCGCTGGAACGAAATCGTAGGCAACGTGCAATTCGCGGTAACCTACGGCCCAGCAGGAGTGTATCAAAACGGCAATGACATTAACGAAATCGCCCTCGATGACACCATCGGCGGCTTCGACTTTGGTGAGTTCACCCTCGCCGTGACAGTTTCATTCACTGACGGCGACAACTATCGAACCGAATCGGATGTGGTGTTCAATAGTCGGTGGAACTGGGATTCCTATCGCGGGAATTTCCGCGCGGACTTGGACGACGCGCAACGCGTGGCCATTCACGAATTTGGTCACGTGCTCGGCTTAGATCATCCAGACCAAGCGGCACCCGCTCAGTCCGTCGACGCGATCATGAACAGCACCGTGAGTGACATCGATGACCTAAGGCAGGACGATATCGACGGCGCGCAGTGGCTCTACGGTGCAGTGGGATTTGTCCCATCCAATGACACGCGTTCGGCTGCGATTTCGATCAATCATGAGCTGGAAAAGACAACCCTCTACGGCTCCAATATTGGGAGCTCATCCGAATCCGGTGAACCCATCCATGCGGGCGTGGGTGGAGGTCGCTCGGTTTGGTGGAAATGGACCGCACCGTCGACGGGCGAACAAACGATTACCACGTTGGGCAGCGATTTCGACACCGTGTTGGCGATCTATCGATTAGACGGATCCGGGAACCTGCAAGTGGTCGCTTCCGACGACGACCTGATAGACGGTATCAAACGCACCAGCGAGGTCGCCTTTATGACGACAGCTGGGGAACCCTACTTCATCGCGGTGGATGGGTTCGAGGGCTACGAGGGTCGGATTACGCTGGTGCTTTCGCCATTTTTCGAAGCGGGCATGCCGGTATTTGTCAGCCAACCGGTGACTCAAGTGATTGCGACAGGCGCGGCGGCGGTCTTCACCGCCGAAGTGGAGGGCGACACCCCACTAACCCACCAGTGGCAACGTCTTGCCGGTAGCAGCTGGGTCGACCTGATTGACGGTGATGAAGTCGCCGGCGCGCAAACCGTGGAGCTGACCCTGAGTGGCGAAGCCGCGTTGCGGCACTACGATCGCATTCGGCTAGTGGCCACCAACGCCAAACGCGCCGTCGTAAGCGACACGGTCGAGCTACGGGTATTCGACATGAGGCCGATAATTTTGGAGCTCAGCCCGTCTGCGGAGGTGTTGATCGGCGCAACCGTAGAATTGACCGTGCGTGCCATCGGGAGTCGCGAGCTGACTTATCAGTGGTATAAAAACTCCGAACAGATCACCGGCGCAACGAGTGCCACCTTCCGGTTGGAAAATATTCTGCTCGCGAATGCCGGCCAGTATCACGTATCCGTTGAAGGGGCGTTTGGATTGGGGCACACGACTTCGGAACGCATCACGCTGCTGGTGCTTCCGGAAACAACCAAAGGCACTGTGCGCGTGGCCGCAGGCGAGAACCGTTGGCTACAGGTGCGATCAAGCGGCTGGCTTTTCGGCATCGGAGACAACACCTCGAGTAAACTCGGTATCATCGGCCAGACCGAATACTTAATTCCTACACCCATCATCAATGACGTGGTTCAGGTGAAAGTAGAGACTTCACTGTTCATGCTGTTGAAGCCCGATGGCACGGTGATCGACAATGGAGGTAATATTGACTTCCCATTTCGCCTGATCGGAGGCCCGTATCGAGCGGTCGTGAGTGCCAACTCGCTCGTCGACGCCGCGGGTGATTTGTGGACCGTGCCATCAGGATTCACGCCGCAAATACGACTCTATGATAACCATCTGGTGGACAAGGTGACCTCCAGTGTAGCCACCTATACCCTGAACGGGCGCGGGGAGCTGTGGCGCGCAGGCACTTTTAGCGGCAGTGTGAAACCCAGTCGAATTCAGACCGGGGTCGTCAAGGTAGGCGCAAATGCCAATTACATCACGTTTCAGAAGGACGATGGTTCGATCTGGTTCTTTGGAAATGATGGCAGCAGCAGCGCTTCGGACCACAATCCTCAACCGCGACAAGTCGTGGATGTGGTCGACTTCGCCGTCGGTTTCGATCACGTGCTTTACCTCACCGCTTCAGGAGACTTATTAGCTTCCGGCAGCAACGAATTTGGGCAGTTCGGCAATGGCACGACCGAGGAGAGTAGTCAGCCAGTATTGGTCGCGACGGACGTTTGGACCATGGCCGCGGGCACTGGATTCACGGTCTTTGTCAAGTCAGATGGTTCGACTTGGGCGATGGGCAACGGAGCCGTCGTACCTCTGGGCGATGGCGAGAAAGAATCACGCCTCTCTCCCGTCTTCATCTCCACCGGCCCGATTACTGCTCCGGAAACTCCCACGGGGTTTGTCGCGACTCCTCTCGATGATCTGAGCTCGGTGAGACTCACGTGGAATCCCTCCCGAGGATCTACGTTCTACGACGTCCTAAGAGGCGCCAGTGATAATCCCGCCGAAGCGACCGTAGTCAGAACTCGGGTTTCGGACGGCCTAATCTATGATCACACGGTCATTCCTGGAACCGTCTACAACTACTGGGTGCGCGCCGTGAATCAGGCCGGGGCCAGTGAATTAAGTGTAATTCAGACCGGAAAACTTTCCGGCGAGGCACCGCAATTCACGTCTATTTCGGAAAACCTGCACACCCGGGAAGGAAGCACGATTACGTTGGTAGCCGGAGTCACTGGCGACCCGTTGCCTACCTTACAGTGGCAGTCCCGAGCTAACGTGAACAGTCAGTGGTCAGACCTGGTAAACGGAGGAATCGCTACCGGCGTGGCGACCACTCGAATGGTGATCTCCGGTCCGGGACTCGAGTTGGACGGCATTCAGATCCGTGCGGTTGCCACCAACGTGATCGACTCCGTTCCCACCGAACCAATCGAAGTTCGAATTGAACCGTCCGTCGCGGTAGTGGACGCCGCGTTGGGCCAAAACCACCTTATTTACCTCACCGCCGACGGCATTGTTTGGGCCCGCGGTGACAACACCAGTTGGCAACTCGGCGATGGCACGCGAACCGTGCGGGCTCAACCCGTGTGGATGTGGGATGACGTCGTAGCGATCGACACCGATGCGGGATCCTCGGTAATGGTGCGTGCCGACGGAACGCTTTGGGCGGTTGGGAGCAATTCCAACAATCGATTCAACCAGTCCGGCTCTAGCACGGCTTACACTCCGGTCCAAGTCGCCGAGAATGTCGTTTGGGCTGAGCTAGGAAACGCCTACCTCCTTTGGATCGACCGCGAGGGCGCCCTTTGGATTTCCGGAGGGGATGTCTTTTCCACCAGCACCACCGGCCTAACGGGCTTGAACTCCCCTCGAAAAGTGGCGGATCGAGTGAGTAGTGCCTCCGCGGGTTCTAATCACGCCGCTTACGTAACCGGGGATGAACTTTGGGTCGGCGGTTGGCAATTGGATGGAGCGCTCGGCAATGGCATAACCAGCAACTCCTACAGCGCCGGCCCCATTAAACTTGCCCATGGCGTAGAACAGGCCGTCGCCAGCAACCGAAATACCTTCTTCCGCAAAACGGACGGAACGTTGTGGGGGGTCGGAGGCAATAATTTCGGTATCTATGGCGAAAGCGCGCCTTCCATTGTCAGGCAGCCCTTGATGCTGGCGGAGGGCGTGGTCAATTTCGACGTCAACTACAGCCACATCGTTTATCTCTCCACTAACGGGACGCTCCGGGGAATCGGTTACAACAATTTCAATATGCTGGGTCCGGGAGAAAACAAATATGAGGACGGCAACGTGGTCGCTACCGAGGTCTCCAACTTCACCGCGGGGAGCGGAGGCACCCTCTACATCGACCGTTCGGGTAGTCTCTGGTATCTGGGGCTATTATCACAGTCGCTGGCTGACCTTGCATTGATTCAGGGTGAGCCGGGCTTAATCGCGTCGGGCCCCTTTGGTAATACTGCGGCGGCCCCTTCTATTTATGCGAGCAGCGACGTGTCCGAAACCCATGTGCGCCTGAGTTGGATCCCTCGACCCGGTGATCTCAATTATGCCGTGTGGCGAGGGTCCGATACGAATTTTGCGAACGCGGTTTTGTTAAAGAGCAGTCTGATTTTTCCGCTCTACTACGACGAGACCGGACTGGGTGGAATAGACTACCACTATTGGGTCGTCGCGGAAACAGCTTCCGGCGAATCCCGTGCCACTGAAAGTGAAATTGGTCGCCGAAACTCGAACCAACACCTGACCGTCACACCTTCGCAAATTGATGCTCCCACCCTCGGCGATATTTTCGAAATTCAGGTAATGTCCGACACCGCGTGGACAGTGACGGAATCGGCGGATTGGCTCACGCTGGATGTCACCACCGGCATCAACAACGCCAGTATTACGGCGACCGTCGTCACCAACAATACCGAGTCCATGCGAGTTCATGATCTCATGATCAACGATCAAGTGATCACCGTCCGTCAGACCGCAAATGTTCGTCAGGCACCGGTGTTTGTTGTGCAACCGATTTCCCTGATTCAGCCGGAAGGTGCGACCCCGGCTTTGAACGCACAGGCCATTGGCCTACCTACCCCGACTCTACAATGGTTCCACGATGGAAATCCGGTTTCCGGCGCCACGACCCCTCTCCTACAAATCGGGCCCCTCTACGAGTCCAATGAAGGCGTCTATTGGCTCGAAGCCAAGAACGAGTTTGGCGCGCGAACGAGTACGACGGCTCGGGTCACCATGATCGACACCTCAGGGGTTGTTTCCGCAACGCATGAAGTCGTTACGGATTCCCCGTTGGTGGGCACTCCCGTGGAAATCAGTAACACGGTGAGCTTCCCCGCCGGCACGCTTGATCTGCGTTGGACGGTTCTGATTCCCGACGGATGGACCTTCGCAACTTCAACGGGCGACGAAACTGCGGACACCCGTCCGACCTCCGACGAAGCCCTTCTGGCCGAGTGGATTTGGCCTAGCCCAACCGGAGTAACAGTGAGCTTCTCCTACACGTTACACATCCCCGAAACCTCTCTGCTCGAAGTGGACTTAATAGCCATGGTGGAATCGATTCAGAGCAGCAATCCTGGAGCAGTCCTCGCGACTCCGGATCCTCTTTCGATTACGGTCCTTCCACGGACCCATTCAGCCGACACCAACGGCGACTTTCGGTTCAGTCTCTCGGAGCTGTTAAGGGTTATCGAAGTCTACAACACTAGGGCTGGCACGTCGCGCACGGGCCGGTATCGCCTTTCCGAGACGACCGCAGACGGGTTCGCTCCCGATACTCGAACTATCGGTGATGGCGAAGGCCCGCCCCGCTTCCACAGCGCAGATACGAGTCGAAATGGGCAACTAGGTCTCTCCGAACTGCTGCGCGTAATCGAAATTTACAACACCCGATCGGGCACCACCCGGACCGGAGCGTATCGAGTTGATGGCGACACCGAAGACGGCTTTTCACCCGACGCTTAAGGGATAAACTCATCACCCTAGCATCCTTGGCGAGCAACGACTCTTCACTCAGTCATGCCATCTCTTTTCGCCAGCGGTAATGGCGATGTCGATGAAGTCTTCCTTCCGCGGAATCGCGCACCCAAAGGCCGGTGAGTAAGCGCAATACGGGTTATACGCGTCGTTAAAATCGATCGTATAAATCTCGTTCGGATTCTCCGATAACTCGAAATTAAGGTAGCGCCCGACTTCGTAGGTTTCTTCACCAGTCGTCCGGTCGGTAAACCATATCCCGTAGTAAACATCATCACCGGACTGCATGCGATAAACTCGCACTCGATTCAAAACTCCGTCCTTGGCGAAACTCAGATGCCCATAAACGTGCCCGTTTCGCTCCCTCCCTTTCGTATCAAAAATCACCACTGCCTCCGGTTCAGCATAAACCTTCAATCGACTCTTAAAAACCCAAGCCGCCGACGGCTTGAAATACTTGAGGGGCGTAAACGCGACGGGGTGCTTATCGTAGTTAAACGGCGAGCCCGGATCGTCTCGCATATAAGCGTCCTTCTCCGCGCGCCCTGCGGTGATCTCACTGAAGATCTGAACGCCCTCCGGTGACGATTCAGTCATGAATTTCCCGACCATAAACAGGCCAATGAAAACGACCCCAAACCCGATCAAACGAGCAGCGTGCATCTTCCGACAACATCCCGCTACTCGCTCCGCGTCAATGCGGTTACCGACTAGCGTTCATTCGCTCCGGACAACCCGCGCATAAGATCGGCAATCGGCTGTGGCAAAGGCTCGTTGCGACGTAGCCAAGCCATCAGACTAAACACCGTAATCGACGTCGAAACTGGCACGAAGGTTTTGAGATCAATATTCGCCTCCATCCCATAGGTCACGATCACGAAAGCGCCCAAACCCGCAAAGATCGAGGCAATGGCCGCGCGAGCATCCGCATGCTTATAGGCCGGCAACAGACCCAAAACCATCGGCACCGAAACCGGTCCTATCAACGCGCCAAACCACGCAATGATCAGTCCCAACACGCCGCCAAATCGCTCGGCCTCGATGCCGATCATTAGGGTCAACGCCATGAAACAAAAGGTCGTAAACCGGGCCACGTGCAGTCCCTGCTTTTGATCCAGTTGCCTAAACTTCTTCGAAATCACGGGCAGGATATCGCGAGTCACCACGGCCGAAATCGTATTCGAATCGGACGACGTCATCGAAGTCGTCGCCGCAAACATGGCCGCCAGCACCAACCCCACCAACCCCGCCGGTAGGAACTGCCGCGCCAACATCACATAGGACTGCGAAGGATCCGCCAGATCGGGCAACAGAATCGGCGCTGCCCACATCGGGAAGAAGAGGAACAATGGCCAAATGAGATACAGCAAACCGGACAAAATCGCCGTCTTCCGGGCGCTCTTCGCCGAGGGTGCCCCGATGTAGCGCGCCGCCAGATTCCAGGTGCCACCATTGTAAGACAGGGAAGCCACGATCAGAAATCCGACCGCAAAGAGCGCCGTATAATCGCCGTTGAAAAAGTTGCTATTCTCAGCCGGTAATTGAGCCCATATCCCGCTGATACTACTGATCCCCCCGAGGTGACTCACGACGGCGACGAGGAGCACCAACCCTGCCGCGATCTGCACAAAAAATTGCAAAAAATCGTTATAAAGGTCGGCCCACAAACCGCCCACCGTGATATAAGCCAGCGAGATGGCCCCCGAGACCAACACCCCTGTCGTGATTGGTAGTCCGGTAAATCCATGGAGCAGTATTCCGATCGAGGCCCACTTCGCCCCGACATCAAACAACTTCAATAACACGCCGCACCAGGCCATGATCTGCTGGGTCGCCACGTTATAGCGCATCGCCAAATATTCAGTGGGTGACTCCACCCCGAGCGTGAGACGCAACCGCGCCCACCGCGGACCAAACATCGTCGCACCCAGCAAACACGCAAAAGCCACCGAACACGCCCACCACACGTAAACCGTAAATCCGTCTTCATAAGCAATCGCGGCCAAGCCCACAAACACCACGCCGCTGTAGCCTGAAACGTGATGCGATACCCCACCTAACCACCAAGGAATTTTCCCACCCGCCACAAAGAAATCTCCCGACCCGTTGATCTTCCGGTAACAATACAAACCGATGGCAGTGACTAAGAAGAAGTAAGTGAGGAGAACCGCGTAATCAAGTGTCTGCATATTCTAAAAAGAGTTTCGAATTAAAATTCCCGTGACAGATTCGAGATTTAGTTAATTTCCAACTTCGCATGAAGCTGACGAACAACGGTCACGATGTAGTCCATGTCCTCCAACGTATGCTTCATGCCGACTGGGATCACCACAAAGCGGTGCACCAATCCCTCGGTCTGCGGAAAATCTTCTACCCGATAACCCGCCTCCGGCCAGGATGGCCCCGGTTTGAAGGGCGAAGCCGCGGGAGCGTGAGCTAACCCACTCCGCACATATTCGCGGTTATACTGCGCGTAAGTTCCGGTCATCTGTTCACAGGGAACGTTTGCCGCCCCTAATCCCACCCGAATCGCATCGCGAAGCTCGGGCGAACCGACCCAGAAATAAGTTTCGATGCCTGACTCGCCATCTATGTCAGGTATCTTGCGCAGCGATATTCCCGGCAGGTCTTCGATTCCGCTGCGAAAGCGCAAACTCATCGCCCGGCAATGCTCTCGGATCCGATCTACTTTGCGCAACTGCGCCAGCGCCACCGCTCCGGTGAGCTCCGACATCCGAAACTGATCCCCGCAAAACCCGACCTCCTTAGGTTCAAACTGGGCGGCATGAAACGGCCGCACTTGTCCCACGTCATGCATGCGCACCGCTCGCTCATGGAGGCGAGCATCGTTCGTCACCACCACGCCCCCCTCCCCGCTGGTGATCATTTTATTGTGCTGAAAACTGAAGATCCCCATCGCTCCGATCGAGCCAACTCGTCGACCTTTGTAAAGCGTGCCCGGGCTTTCAGCGCAGTCTTCCAACACGTCAATACCCACTGCTTCCGCTTCCGCCAGAATGGCATCCAAATCAGCGGCCACCCCCTGAAAATGAACCACCAACACCGCCTTGGTGCGGGCATTGCTCAAACGGGTAATTTCGCCCGGGGCCAAACAAAGTGAGTCATCGACTTCCGCTAGGACCGGCTTCGCGCCCACTCGAACAATCGAAGTAAAACACGACACCCAACTCCAAGCTGGGAGAATCACTTCGTCGCCTGGTCCGACGCCCAGCGCTCCGAGTGCAACTTGCAGCGCCGCAGTGCCACTCGTGACCGCCAACGCAAATTTTGTGCCCACCATCTCGGCAAACTCTCGCTCCAATGTCGCCACCATCCTCGGCGGTGATTTCGGATCGGGGCCGTAATACCGAAACAATGCCTTACTTCGCAGCACTTCCATCACCAACGTTTCTTCCTCTTGTCCCACCAGTGACCAACCCAAACAGGGAGCCGGAACAATCCGGGGGTTGGACTTAGCTTGCGGGATAATGGAGGGAAAACTCATGCAGGGATGTATTTTTTGACTGAAAACGTGATGCATTCTTTAAAGCGGCACCGGTTCGCCAAAGAAAGGGCGAGCCTGTTCGTGCCTCGTAAGTTCACAAGCGAAGGTTCTAAGAATTCGCATATTTATCGGCGATTTTTCGATGAATATTCACTCGCGCTGTCCACGCCAATTTCGGCCCAAGCTTGCGTGCCGAACCGCCCCACCGTGACGATCGCCCCCAACAACTCATGTATTCGATCGCTCCCTTCCGTTTCGAGATTACCCCTCCCCTTCATCACGCCTTACTCGGCGGATTAGTGAAAGCGGCCATTGGCATCGATGATGCACTGGAAGCGATTGGCTACGTGCTACTGGGCCAAGAAGATCCTATCGTCATCTGTGTCCTCGACTGGGCCGGTCTCATGAATGAGTCGCATCTCGATTTCCGCCGCGCCCTTGCCGATGCCGCGCACACCACCCCGGACCGCGTGGCCCTACACTGTGTGCACCAACACAATACTCCGTTCGTTTGCGAGCAAACGCGACAACGGGCCGCCGCGGACCCCACCCTGCCGCCTGTATTCGATCCCGAGTTTTTCACCGCCTGCCGGCAGCGGGGTGCGGCCGCCGTGCGTGATTGTCTCCCGCACGCACAGCCGATCACGCACGTGGCCCATGGCCAAGCGGCCGTGCCGGAAATCGCCGCCAATCGTCGGGTCGACCGCGACGCTCGCGGGCACGTCCGGAAGATGCGGGGGAGTTCCTGCACCGACCCCGAACTTGTCGCGCTACCCGAGGGCCAAATTGATCCCTCGCTGCGGACGGTGGCCTACTTTTCCGGTCCAACGAAAATCGTTTCGTGCCACTACTACGCAACCCACCCCATGAGTTACTATCGGGATGGTCGCGTGAGCAGCGACTTCTGCGGACTCGCCCGCAAACGGCGGCAAGCCGACGAACCTGCCTGCACCCATCTCTACTTCACGGGATGTGCCGGCAACATCGCCGCGGGCAAATATAACGATGGTTCCGCCGCCGCTCGAATCGCCCTCACTCAACGAATGTATGACGCGATCGTCACCTCCGAGTCGAACCTCCAGAAAGACCCACTCACGACAATCACTTGGCGCCAGACCGAATTCTTCCCGGACGTAATCTGTCCCCCATCATCACCCCATCTAGCTGAAGCCATCGGCGGCCCCGACGCCCTCCGAAACGGAAAGATCCTGCGTGCTTACTGGTCCAGTTGGCAGGACCGGATTCAACGGCAAATCCCACTCCCGCTAAACTGCCTCCGACTAAATGAAATCTCCCTGCTACATCTACCCGGAGAACTCTTCGTCGAATACCAGCTCCGCGCTCAAGCGCTCCGCCCCAACCATCCCGTTGCCGTCGCGGCTTACGGTGACGGCGGTCCTTGGTATATACCCGTGGCGGCTGAATATTCACTAAGCGGATACGAGGTGACCGTCGCGTTCAGTGAGCTCTCAATCGACCTCCAAATCACCACGGCTATCGCTCAACTCCTCGCTTAACGCCCGCAGCGACTTCGCGATAAATCGCCCCTGTTGTTCGCACGCGGTGGCGTCGAAATGCACATGATCAATCAAGCCATCCGGCAGAAACTGCTGGGTGAACGCGTGTAAATCAATCACCGCCACGCCCAGACCTGCCATCAGCGTATCCGCCTCGCGATTATAGCGACCAACATCTGCCTCATATCGTTGAAAAGACTGCGTTCGAGCGTTGTGAACCTCATCGCAAACCGGCGTAGTTCGCACCCAAATTACTCGCAACTTCATCTCGGCACTGGCGCTTGCGATCGCTTTCAAATTTTCGCGATATTCCGGCAATGGCACCTGATTCCCGTCTGATCCCAAATTACGTCGCACGTCATGCAGTCCGCAGTTGAGCAGGAGAAAATCTGCCGGGAAACCTCCCTCCTGCCGACGCCTCTTCAAATACGAGAGGACCCTGCGCGAATCACCTCCATTCGCGCCCTCCGGATCATCGAGATCACCGACCAGACCTCCCTTACGGTCATAGGTCATGATGCCCGTCAACGCCGCTTCCAGCCACGGTCCGTAGTGGATCGAGATACTATCGCCCAGAACATACAATCGCGGCAATGATGTCATCACCCTCTAGCGAATGGCCCCGGGAGAACCGTTCGGTCAACTTTGATGATCCGAGAAATAGCCATGCCTCAGGTTAGCCTCGGACAAGAATCCGCCTTTAAGCGCGATTTCGCCCCAGCCACCCCCTTCGTCAAAGCAATCGATGGTTTCATCGCGCTCAAAATCGGGCGCTGTCGAGAAGTGCGCGGCCGCTACTCCCTGCTCGTTCAATGGCGCACGCCCCCATCGCACCCGATCAACTTCCGCACCTCAGCGAACGATGCGCGGGGACGGAAACTCCGCCCCCCCGACTACGATCCATTTCCCACCGCTGCGCACTTCGAACCACTGGCAGTTCAGTGACCCCAAACATCGCCCTGCGCAAAAAATGCTCGTCTCTCGCCAAGACATGGCGCGCCCAAACCTTCCGCCGGTATTACCCTCTCCGTGAACTTTAAATCGTCATGAAAAAAAACATTGGATCATTTGATGGCGGCGCCCGCTTCGTCATAGGCTGCTCGCTACTTCTCACCGGTCTCCTTGGTCTCGGCTGGTGGGGCCTCCTCGGCCTCGTCCCTCTCCTGACCTGCTTTGCCCATTGTATTGGATCCTGCGACTGGACACCGCGGCATGGGAAGCGCGTTGGGAAACGCGCCATCCGCATCCTCCGGTCGATCCAAACTTGCTCCACTAAAGCGCAGACCGTCGGCCCCCATCCTCAGAACTCCGCATGCCCCGGCGTGCGGGCGAATGGAATCACATCACGAATGTTACTCATGCCGGTGACGAACATCAGCATGCGCTCAAAGCCGAGACCAAACCCCGAGTGCGGCACGCTGCCGTAGCGCCTCAGATCAAGATACCAACTGTAGTCATCCTTGTTCAATCCATGCCGATCCATGTTGGCTTCGAGCACATCCAACCGCTCTTCACGCTGACTCCCGCCCACGATCTCGCCGATACCCGGCACCAGCACATCCATGGCGGTGACCGTTTTGTTGTCATCGTTTAAGCGCATGTAAAACGGCTTAATTTCCTTCGGGTAATTGTAGACCGTCACCGGACATTTAAAGTGCTCCTCCGCCAAAAAACGCTCGTGCTCCGATTGCAAATTATCGCCCCATTGCACCGGGTGCTCCCACTTCTTGTCCGCGGCCGCGATGATCTCCACCGCCTCGGTGTAGCTCACTCGCTGGAAGGGCCTCTCCATCACAAAGTCCAACCGCGCGAGTAGGCCCTTATCGACAAACTTGCCGAAGATTGCTAAATCATCCGCACAGTTTTCGCGCACGTCTTTGATGAGATATTTCACGAACTCCTCCGCCATATCCATGTTTCCTTCGAGGTCCGTAAATGCCATCTCTGGTTCGATCATCCAGAACTCGCTGGCGTGCCGCGAGGTATTGGAATTCTCCGCTCTAAAAGTCGGACCAAACGTATAGACCTTACCCAGCGCACAGGCAAAAACCTCCGCCTCCAGCTGGCCCGAAACCGTCAAGTAAGTCGGCCGCGCAAAGAAATCCTGGGCGTAATCAATCGCCCCGTCTTCCGTCTTTGGCGGGTTCTGAGGATCGAGCGTCGAAACGCGAAAAAGCTCTCCCGCGCCTTCACAATCACTCCCCGTCACAATCGGCGTATGCACATGCACAAATCCGCGATCCTGATAAAACTGATGGACCGCATAGGACAATCGACTCCGCACCCGAAACACCGCCCCGAACAAATTCGCCCGCGGTCGCAAATGAGAGATCTCCCGCATGAACTCCATCGAGTGCCCCTTTTTTTGTAACGGATAGGTAGAATCCGCCGCCCCCACCAAGGTCACTTCCTCGGCCGTTACCTCCCAGCTCTGCCCCCCCCCTTTTGACTCCACCAGTTTTCCTCGCACCGATACCGCCGCACCAGTCGTGAGTTTTTGCACCCCTTCCGCGTAGCCCGCGAGCCCCGCGTCGGCGATGACTTGGAGATTTTTCAGGCACGAACCATCATTGATTTCGATAAACGAAAACGCCTTCGCATCGCGGCGAGTGCGCACCCATCCATTGATGAGAATCGAATCCATCGGACCCGCTGAGTTGAGTGCGTTCTTTACGGAAGTGGCCTTTAGCATGTGCGCAGCAAAACCACGCCACCCCGTTTCGCCAAATCCAAACGCTCCTTTTCCCCAACTACCTTGCCCCGGTTTATAACCACGCTGGTTACAAACGGCGTTTCACCGCGCCCACCAAAAAGGGCATGATTAACCCCATCGATCCAACTCATTCGACCGCTTGCGAGTTTACGCTCAGCCCACACACTTACCCTGACATGGATAACTTTACTTTTCACAATCCCACCCGACTCCACTTTGGCCGCGGCCAGATTAAAGCCCTCGCCGATGAGATCCCCTCCACGGCCAAAGTTCTGCTCCTCGCGGGTGGTGGATCGATCAAAGTCAACGGCGTCTATGACCAAGTCACCACCGCGCTCGGCGATCGCGTGGTGTTCGAACATTGGGGCGTAGAGGCAAACCCCGACTTCGACACGCTCATGCCCGCCGTCGAACTCTGCCGCCAGGAGTCGATCGACTGGGTTCTCGCCGTCGGCGGTGGTTCCGTGCTCGATGGCGCCAAATTCGTTTGTGCCGCCGTCAACTACGATGGCGACCCCTGGGAAATCCTCCAAAATTTCGGCGCATCCATCAAATCCGCCCTCCCCCTCGGCACGGTGCTCACCCTTCCCGCCACCGGCTCCGAAGCCAACTCCGCCTCGGTGATCAGTCGCCGCGCCCAATCTGAGAAACTGGCATTTATGAGCCCACACGTGTTCCCGGTCTTCTCCGTCCTCGATCCCGAAACCACCTTCTCACTGCCAAAACGCCAGATCGAAAACGGCATCGGCGATGCATTCTCCCATGTCGTTGAACAATACCTCACCTACCCGACCCATGCCGCGGTCCAAGATGAGTTCGCCGAATCCATCATGCGGGTATTGATCACGGAGGGACCCAAGAGCCTCGCCGCTCCGCAGGACTACGACGCCCGCGCCAATCTCGTTTGGGCCGCCACTTGTGCCCTCCAAGGCCTGATCGGCTGCGGCGTGCCTCAAGATTGGTCCAGCCACATGATTGGCCACGAACTCACCGCCCTCTACGGCATCGATCACGCGCGCACCCTCGCCATCGTTATCCCGAGTTTACTCACCGCGCAATCCGGTCCCAAGCGTGCGAAACTCCTGCAATACGGCGCTCGCGTTTGGGGCGTCACAGAAGGCGACGAAGATATTCGCCTCGCCACCATCCTCGCAAAAACGCGTGAGTTCTTCGAATCGATCGGCCTGCCCACCCGTCTCTCCGCCTACGATGTCGATGCCGACGTCGCCTCGACTGTCGCAACGCGGATGACCAAGCGCGGCATGACCGCGATCGGTGAACACAGCGACATCACGCCTGAACGCATCGAAGCGTTGCTCAAAGCAGCAGCCTAAACTGCCTCAACGACAAATCCCTCTCCACTCCGCGTGCGGAACACCCTCGGCGGATGTTTCGCTCCGCGGCGGCTTTGGCCGCTTGACGATCACACGCCACGATAATTTGTCCTCCCTTAAACGAGTGGGACTCTGCGATAACCGCCTCGCTGGGTTCTCGCCCCGACCGCTCAGTATTTCTTCGCGACCACCGCCCCCGAAGGTTCCTTAAAGACCACCAAGTTACGCACGGGATCTACGCGTTCGAACAAAATATTCAGGTTGAAATCGACGACCTCACCCTGCTTGACGGTGCGATCGTTGATGGTCGCACGAGGGTCGCTGCCTTCTCGCACACTACTAATTTTAGCTTCCTCTACCCAGGCAATAAACTCCGCTGATGGATCGGGCACCACCCGCTCGCGCACCACTGGAGCGATTGCCGCTTGTTCAGCTGCGATCGCTGCCTTCACTTTTTCCTGCGCTTTTGCGAGGGCGACCTCCGCTTCGGCACGAACCGCCGCGTCCGCTTCCGCTTGAGCGGCGATTTCCTCTGGCGTGGGTCCTACCGGCACAGCCGGAACGGGCCTTTCCACCAGCTCCGGCGGTGGAGGAATTTCGGTTAAAATTTGGTAGGCGTAATAACTCCCCCCGACCACGCCACCCACCACAATAACCACGAGGAGGAGCATCGCGATTTTGAAAATGGGTCGCTGTTCCGGTCGTAACCGTTTACGGTCCACCGGTTCATCGACTTCTTCTTCTTCGTCCTCATCCCGGGCTAAATCCAAACCGGGAGGGGGGGGGAGGCTCGCGAGAGATTCCGATCCTTCGCCCGCCACCGCTTCAGTGATGACTCGCATCGGCGGCACCGACCCACTGCCGGTTCCCCCTGCTGGCAACATGGGGGGCGGCGAAGAGTCCACATCGACTTTGGCCCCGGGAGCTGGGGGGGGAGGAAAATTCGGTTTAGCCTTAAGCTCCACCTGCTCTGACGCAGCCGCGGGCTTTTTTTTATTCGAGGCGGCGACACCACTGCCACCGAGGGAAAGTTTGAGCTTTGGTTTCGCCCCGGGTTCCTTGGCTGGCTCAGGCGCGGGCTTTGGGTCGGCCGCTGGTGGCAGAGGTGTTTCCGCTGCCTTGGCTGCCGCAGGCGAGGCCGATTGATCTTTGGTTTTCAGACCAAGTTTAAGCTTCGGCTTAGCCTCGGCCGCACTTCCCCGTTTAGATTCTGGAGCGGGAGTGGCTTCGACGGAAGTGTCCGGCTTGCTCGCGGGCTTTGGCCCTTTCGCTGCGGGCTCGCGATCAGCTGACGGAGCATCCTGCTCGGCCGCGACCTCGGCTGGTCCATCAGTGGAAAGTTTCAGCCGCGGCTTCGGTCGGGGCTTTGCTGCGGCGTTCTCTGGGTCCGACGGGGGCTTCTTCTCTGCCGGGACTTCCGCACTTTCAGGTTCCTTGAGCTTCGGTTTAAGTCTTAAAGACGGCGCCGCCTCATCCGCCGAAGGTTCCACGACCGAAGAATCCTTGGCTGGTTTTTCGGCTGCATCTTCAGTCTTAGGCTTGCTGCGGGGGCGTAGACGCAAAGACGGGGGATCTGACTCATCGCTCATACCCCAGAATATTCACCAAGCTGCCCCGTCCGACGCGATTCATTTTTTTCTACGCTCCCTATCCTTTCGTGATCACAACGCCCACTTCCACGCCCCCATTCAGTCTGAGAGCGCATTGACGCCCCCCATCCCTTCTCCGAACGTCCAGACCTTGCCACCCACCGAACCTCAACCACCCCAAATTATGGTGCGCGGTGCTCTCGCCGCGTTTACGAGCTACTTCCTCTGGGGAATTTTACCAATTTATTGGAAAGCGCTCGATGGTATTTCGCTCATGGAATTGATGGTTCATCGCGCGGTCTGGACGCTCGTCGCCATTCTTGTCTTTCTCGCCATGCGCCGGGAGCTCCATTTACTGGCCGCAGCTTGGCGATCAGCTGAGACTCGCCGCGCTCACTTTATGGGCAGCCTCTTATTGATGGGAAACTGGGGATGCTACATCTGGGGAGTGAGCTCGGGTCGGATCATCGAAACCAGCCTAGGCTACTTTCTCGTTCCTCTCCTCAACGCCACTCTCGGCTGGCTCTGGTTTCAGGAAAAACTGCGGCGCGCTCAGAAAATTGCCCTCGGACTCGCCACCGCCGGCGTGCTTTTAATGGTGTGGCAGGTCGGCACCCTCCCCTGGATCTCCCTCGGGCTCGCGGTCACCTGGGCAGCCTATGGACTCGTTCACAAACGCTCGAATACCGGTCCACTCACCGGCCTCGCGATCGAAACCTCTTTCGCCGCCCCATTCGCGATCGCCTACATCGTTTGGCTCGGAATCGCCGGCCAACCCCGCTTCGGCACGGGCGACACGCATGTCACCGTCCTTATGATAGGCACCGGCATCATCAGTATGGTGCCACTCACCCTCTTCGCTTTTGGCGCCCGCCGGCTGCGCTTCACGACCTTGGGATTGCTACAATATGTCGCGCCCTCGTGCCAGTTCCTCATCGGCTGGCTAGTCTACCACGAACCATTCGATTCCGATCGAGCCGTCGCCTTTTCGCTTATCTGGCTCGGACTCGCTCTCTATACCTTCGACGCAACTCGGCCTGCTCGCCGGTAGCCTCGATCAACTATTCGCCGGGGAACATGCGCTCCTTGATATCGACCAGCTCGACCTCAAAGACGAGCGTCGCTTGGCGGGGGATGTCCGGAGCTCGGCCTTTGGTGCCATAACCCAATTCGTAAGGAACAATCAATCGACGAACTTCGCCTTTGCGCATCGCTAACAGGCCATACTCCCACCCCTTGATCACTTTTCCGCGATCGAGCTGAAACGTGAAGGGTTGAGTGGGATCTTCGGCTGAATCAAACATCGTGCCATCAAGTAAGAAACCTTTGTAAAGCACGCTCACCATATCACCTCGCACCGGCTTCGGGCCATCACTTGGCTTCATCAGTTCCGTCCAAAGACCAGTGGAGAGTCGTTCGGCATTGGGCCACTTCTCCAGCACAATATCAAAATCACGAGGAGAGAGTAGCTCCCGCTGTGCTTGAACTCCCCAAGGCAGGGCCAGTGAAAGAGCTAACAGAATACAAATTCGACGCATTCCCGACTCTAAACGATTCTACGCGGCGGCGAAAGCTCGATTTCACTCAACCTTGGACACCTGCTTCGACGACCGCCGGGTGACTCGCCAGTTTTCCCAACGCCGACTTCAATAAATTCAGCCCCGGCTCTTTCCGATGCCAGGTCGAAGCACCGGAGGGATGCGGTAACGGCAAACACTCGGTGTCAGATCCGAACGGCTGAATCGTGAATGACTGGCCAATCACTTCCGTCAACTGACCGAATTCCAGAAACTGCCCGATCGCTAACTTTCCCACCGGCAACACCAACTTCGGCCGCAACAACGTGAACTCGCGCTCTAACCAAGACGCACAATTCCCGACCTCTCGCCCGTCGGGAACGCGATCGCCTCCTTTTGGTTTCTTACCCGGGAAACAGCGGCACACTGCCGCGAAATAGACTCGATCACGCACTTCCTCTTCGGTCCAACCTACGCTCTGCTCAAACCATTTGAACAGCGTTTTTCCCGCCGTCCACGCAAATGGCCTGCCTAGATTTGGCTCTTTATCGCCAGGGGCCTGCCCCACCAAAATGATCCGACTCGTTACAACTCGTCCCACCACCGCCGGCCGGTGCATGGCCGGACAGCGCTCACAAAGACGCAGTTTCGCCAAATGCGATCGCACCGCCCCCACCGAGGGCACAAAGAAATCAAAATACTCGGTCATAAGCCTCGACCATGCCTCGCTATCCCTCCCGACAACAGGCCAAAAAAAACGGAGCCCATAAAAGGACTCCGTTGGAAAAGCTAACTGGTTAACAGCTGCGTCGAGCAGAAATTAGTAACGGTCGCGACCGCCACCGTATCCGCCGCCGCCGCCGCCACGACGATCACCGCCGCCACCGCCACGACGATCTCCGCCGCCGCCGCCGCCGCCGTATCCGCCGCCGCCGCCGCCGTATCCGCCGCCGCCGCCGCCGCCGCCGCCACGAGGACGATCTTCTTTCGGACGGGCTTCGTTAACGGTGAGTGCACGACCACCGACGTCTTGACCGTTCAGTGCTTCGGCTGCCTTTTGGGACTCCTCAGGAGTTGCCATGGTGACGAACGCGAAGCCGCGAGGGCGACCGGTCATCTTGTCCATTGCAACGTAGATGTCGGTGACATCGCCGTAAGCGGCGAAAGCGTCACGCAGTTCGTCTTCAGTGGTCTTGAAGGACATATTGCCCACGTATAGTTTTGAATTACTCATTTGATGATTTTCGTAGATACCTCGTCTGCCTGCAGTCCGTTCCCGACCATCGGGTTTCAAATCATCACTCGAGCCTTAACCTAACCGACGATTCACCAGTTCCTGTTGCCTAACGCTATTTCCAACGAACTCGGCGAGCACAGACGGACCAAAAACAATTGCAACAATATTTTAGGAGGTAAAACCGTCATTTTACGACCGTAACCCCCTTTGAATCGCGTTGACTACAACGTGCTCAACTCACCGCTCCAGCCAAACTTCTTGAAACGGGTGAATGTCAAGCAGCGTCGGGTACCAACCTTTTACCGCTGGAGACAGTAAATAAGCATTGGTGTAGCTATAAAGTGGGATCACCGGGACTTCCTTGCCCAAGATGGTCTCCATCTCCTCGAAATAGCCATTTCGTTTGATCGGATCACCCTCCGCTTGGGCCAATTTGATCAATTCATCGTAACGAGGACTTGACCATCCCGTCCGGTTGTTTCCGCCGTCCGTCACCATCATATCCATGAAAGTCATGGGGTCCACGTAGTCCCCAATCCACGCACTCCACGAGATATCGTAGTTTTGGTTGTTCAACGTATCCAGATACACTTTCCACTCTTGGTTGTAGAGCCGCACGTCGATCCCGAGCGCGCTCCGAATCATCGCCTGCAGCGCTTCACACACGATGCGTCCGGAGTCCGATGTCGGATAAATAATCTCAATCGGGGGCAACCCCTCGCCGCCCGGATAACCGGCTTCGGCCAGCAACGCTTTCGCTTCCTCCGCGTTATCGCTAAACCGCGCCTTCGGCTGGAAACTCGGCATCACGGGTGAAAAGTTATAATGCGCCGTCTTCACTCCCCGCAGCACTTCCTCCGCCAATCCCACCCGATCGAGCGAAAGCGAGATCGCCCGCCGCACCCGCGGATCAGCCAACTGCGGCCGATTCACGTTCACCTTGAAGAAGGCCGTCGCCAGATACGGGTCGATCCGCAGCACATCGCGACGTTCGTTGCGGTAGGTGTCCACTTTACTCAGCGGCAACGCACTCGTCCCATCCACTTGCCCCGTGCGGAACATCCGCTCTGAGGTGTCCGTATTCTCAATCGGGTAAAACCGCACCCCATCCAGCCGCACTTCGCCCCAATACGTCGGACTCTTCATCACTTGCACATGCTGGTTGGGCTTCCATTCCGTCAGCACAAACGGACCGTTACCCACAAAATTTTCCGCCCTCGTCCACCTCGTGCCCCCCCGCGTGAGTCCTCCAAATTTATCCACCGTCGGCAAATGCACCGGATGCCAACTGTAATGCATCATCAGGTTGAGCAAATAACTCGTGGGGTTGCGCAACGTGATCCGAATCGTGCGGTCGTCGAGGGCCTTAAATCCCGTCGCGCCAAAGTCATGGAGTTCACCTTTTTGATACGCCTCCGCCCCTTCCACCATGAACAGGTTGTAAGCGTACTGTGAGGCCAAAGACGGCGTCAGCATTCGCTGCCACGAACCTATAAAATCTTGGGCCGTGACCCGATCTCCGTTCGACCATTTCGCCTCGGCACGCAGCTTAAACGTGTAGACCAACCCATCATCCGATATCTCCCACGACTCTGCTTGCCCCGGCTTCGGCTCCAAGGTCTTAGCGTCTGGGATCACCAATCCTTCGATCAATGTCCGTAGGATATTACTCTCTGGTCGACCGGTGACTGTCTGCGGATCGAGGTCCGACGGCTCCGTTCCATTGGCGAGGTGCAGCACGTTGCCCTTATCCGCCGCCATATCTGCGCCCGATTTAGCACACCCGATCAGTCCACCCAGCACCGCCAAACTAACAACCGTCCAAAAAAATCCGCTCCAAATTGTTTTCATATCCAAGAAAAAAAGGTCTAAACACTATACTTCTGGCGAACCTCATCCGGGATCCGCGTCGCCCGGTTAGTCTTTAAATCAACCAACGCATAATCGCAATAACCGTCACAGGACCGCTTCCGGTTGGGCAGACGGTCGATCTCAAACGCCACCCGACAACCCGAGTTGTGCCAACTCTCGATCCAGCACCGCACCACCATGCGATCACCCATCGCGAGCGGCCGCTTATAGTTCACCTGCGACGTCGTCATAAACCATCCCAACCCCATCTTCGCAAAATCCGCCATCGACATCCCGTAGTCGCGTTCCATCTGCACGAAACGAGCGGCGAGAACGTAATCCAAGTAACGCGTGCTGTGCACATGTTGGTAAAGGTCGATGTCGTCGGGCCGCACGTCCAACTCCGTCTCGAATCGCGAAAATATGTCTATCGGATCACTCATCAAATTTGGTGGAGATCATCGAGCCTGCGCCGATCCCGCTTCGTCGGTCTACCGCCCCCCCGCTCCCTCGATAATGCCTGCGCAACCCGGGCCTGCCGCGCCTGTTCCAAATCCGCCGCCGGCGTGCAATCCTCACAGTAGTGAATCACCAGTTTGGCCCCGACTCGCGAGACCGGCAGGCCGACCACCGCCAACTGCCTCCGCAGACCACTCTCCCGCACCACCACCAATTCACCCACGCGCACTTCCCGACCCGACTTGACTTCGACATCTCGGATAAAAACCCGCCCCGCCTTGCATGCCGCCCCGGCCAGCGCCCGCGTCTTAAACTGTCGCACCGACCACAACCACTTATCCAGTCGGCAGGTTTCTTCGGATGAATAGTGGACGGTGAGCACAGTGAAAATGGAAGGATCGAAAACTTAACGCTATCCAAACCAAACCAATCTTTTATTCAAAGCAAACCCCGCCTCGGTCACGTCAACCGCCCATGAGTTGAAGCAACAATTTCGCCATCACCGTCATCGTGATCAACGAAACCGGGTAAGCCGTCGCATACGAAACAATCGGCTGCTGCGACGACGAAGCACTCGTCAACGCGCCCAAAGCCGGCGTGCTGGTCATCCCGCCACAAATCCCGCCGAGTGTCTGCGCTTGGGAGAGACCCAAGAGTTTCCGGGCCACCGGATAGGCAATCATCACCGGCCCAATCGTAATCGCGGCACCAATCGCAAAAACGATTGCACCATACTCTTGTATCGTCACGGCGAGACTCCCCCCGCCCACGATCCCCGCATTGGCGAGAAACAAGACCAGTCCCAGCTCCTGCAATAGCATCCGCGTCGGCCGCGGGATGTGACCGACTACCCGCCCCACCCGACCAAAGTAACCCAACACCAGCGCCACCAGCAACGGTCCTCCCGCGAGACCCAACGTCATCGGCGAACCACCCGGCAAACTGATCGGCACCATCCCCACAAAAATCCCCGCACTCAGTCCCAGCGCCATCGAAATGAGATCCGTTTGATCAAACGCCTGCGGCCGATGGCCGATATATTTGGCAAATTTCTTCCGATCGTCAGCTTGGCCTACCGCAGTGAGAACATCATAGGTCTCCAAACGCGCCTCCGGCGTGGGCACAAACTCCTGCCCCAAACGACTTATTCGGGTGATCACCACGCCGAAATTCCTCAAGAGCGCCAACTCTCGCAGACTTCGCCCGCCCACTTTTCTATCGGTCACCACCAACCGCTCCCGCTCGTTTTCGGTATCGGCGACGAAGGTCTCCTCGCTTCTTTTACCCAGGAACGTGATCGCCAACGCCGTATCCCGTGGGCGCCCCACCACCAGTAGCGTCTGGCCAACCGCAAATATCTCGTCCGCTCCCAACGGGACGAGTCGCCCCCGCCGTAAAATTCGTGAAATCTGGCAGGAATAACCGGCCAACACGTCCTGATCAATCCGCCGTCCCACCAGGCTCACGTTGGAAATTTCCACCAACACGTTTTGGACCCCTTGGGTCGCCGTTTCGACGTCGTCCGCCTGCTGTTCCCCCGGGTCAGGTTTAAGCAGACGCGGCACCAACTGCACGAAAAGCACCACCCCGATCACGCCCAACGGGTAAGCGATTCCATAACCAATCGCCACCGCCTGCGCCGTGGCCCCGCCCGCCTCCGAAGCCGCCGCCAGCGCCGGGGTGCTGGTCAACGCCCCCGCAAACAGCCCTACGCTCAGATCCGCCGGCAGATCCAATGCATGCCCCAGTCCCCCAGCGATCGCCGCCCCACTCGCGACAATGATAAAACCAAGTTTAGCGAGACCACCCCCTTCCCGCGCGAGGGCCGGAAAGAAACGGGGCCCCGCGCCGATCCCCACGCAATAAACAAAAAGCGCTAGCCCGAAATTTCCGACGCCCCCCGGAATCTCGAGGCCAAGATGCCCCGCCAACAGCGCCGAAAATAAAACGCCCGAACTCCCCAAATTGATCCCCTTGATGCTGATATTTCCGAGCAAAAGCCCCGCTCCAATCACGGTGAAGAGCGCGATGAGCTGATTTTCAAAAACAATTTCCAGGATGTGCATGATGGTAATCGCCCACGGACTTCGGGGGCAGACCGCGACCGCCGTGGACTTCCACGCTGAGAGAATCAACCCCGATGGAGCAAATGAAACTTGCTCAGTTCCATCACCACCGCGAGCCCCTCCGGCCTGCCCGAGGCGAGCGAGACGGGGGCCGGCCCGCGGCCGGGGTCCCCGCGGATAACGCTGGCCCAGCTGCGCCGCCCGCTCGCCTGCTGAACTGAGGCAGACGGCCGATCTATGTCCTAAACCGTCCCTAAACCTTCAGGTCTCGGCCTAGCTCCCGCGAAATCCATCCATCCAACAGCTTCTTTTCATATTTCAAAGGATCACTGTCCAGTGCGCGGCCCGAATACATGAAGCCCATGTCGCGGAGCTTACGATTGCCTTCCGCCACGACCGCGCCCGTCGCATTCATGACTCGGAAGCTCAGATTGATCCGCGGCGGATAAAGATCTTTGACGATCCGCACATCCCGCGCAGAAGAGGTGCGCCAGGGCTCAAACTCCCCCGCCATGTCCACGTCTGTGACGACGACTTGAAGGGAGAAACCCACCGGCAGCTTTCGCTCCGCTCGTTTCGTGATGTATTCACTCAGAATCTCGATGTAGCTATCCTGACCACGATCGGGAAACGAATACGAATCGGTGAAGTCCGTAAAATTGTCCGTGTCAACAAAATCGACCGTGACCGCAGCCGCCGATTCCGCCGACAACACGCCAGCGAATAATCCGAGAATAGTAACTAAAGTTGAGGTTTTCATGTGCTTTCCTTGTTTCCCTCTCCGACCTACCCGAACCGAGGATTGTTTCATATTTACCTCGAAACCTTTTCCAACAGCTCCTGCGCTAGGGAGCATCGCCACCGCTAATATCCTCTCAAATCGTTGCGCCCGAGCGCTAATACCGGAACGTCATCTCCCGGAACACTCCTGACTCAACCGAGCCTTTTCTTTCCCGTCCGGTTCCCTATCGTCGCCTCTCACTCTATGTTCGCCAATCTGCTTTTCCGCTTACGCAATCTCTCGCCTCGGGTAGCCGAGGATCCCTTCGTGCGCGAGGTAACCGTCACGCGACCCGTGCCCCGGAGCCGCCGGTCAGAGTTGCTGCTAATTATCGGCTGGGGACTTGTCGGCCTAAAATGTTGGGCTACTTTCTGGGCCGTCAAACACTACACCATGCCAGTTAACGCTTGGTGGATCGTCGCTCCCTCCCTCCTCGCCGCCGCAGTCTGCACTTGGATTTATTGGCGGCGTAACTGAGCCTGCCAGCCCTATGCTTGCAATCTCTGGCCTCCGTAGTCCGTTCGAAGTAGTCGATCGACTTGTTTATGTCGGCCGGATGTTCGACAAGATCCGCCTGCACGCTCGCGGCAAACTCCCCTCCGACTTTCACGCCGCGCTCAGCCAAGGACTCGACCTACGCGCCTGCACCTTCCTCCGCGTCGACTATGATCTGGTGCGGAAATGTGTCGGTGCCGGCGGCACCGACGAGGAAACCCTCGCCGATCTGTTTGCCCAAGGAGGTCCGCGCAGCGACAACGATTGCATCATCTGGAACGGCTTCCTGCAGAAGCTCGGCTGGCGCGACGATCGCTCCGATTTTCTGCAACGCCGGGTCGCCGCCGCCGGACTCGCCGGCCACGGTATCGCCACGTTTTTTGACCTGATCGAATACGATGAAGAAAGACCTCTCGGTGGCCCACCTCGCTAAGCCCCCGGCTCCCCTTCCCCACGGCATTGTCGTTATGGGTGTCTGTGGCACCGGCAAGTCCACCATCGGTATCCAACTCGCGGACACACTCGATTGGACCTATGCCGACGCCGACGATTTCCACCCCGCCCCCAACGTCGCTAAAATGCGAGCCGGCACTCCGCTCAACGACGAAGACCGCGCCCCCTGGCTCGCTACGCTTCACGATCATCTGCGCGATCACCCTCACACCGTGCTCGCCTGCTCCGCGCTGAAAGCGCGTTACCGTGAAATCCTCCGCGCCGCCGCCCCCGAAATCCGTTTTATTTTCCTCCAAGGCGACCGCGACTTACTCGCCTCCCGACTCGGCTCCCGTGCAGGCCATTACATGCCAGATTCCCTCCTCGATTCTCAACTCGCCGCCCTCGAGACGCCTTCCGTAACCGAAGCTATCTGGTGCGACATAGCCCTCCCTCCCTCCGTCATTGTTGCCGCCGCCCGCGCGACTCTCATCGCCCCAAAATCCCCATGAACCGAGCTAAAATCATGCGCTGGACCGGACTAATCGGCAGCACTATAGTCCTCTTAATCTTAAGCACGTTCGCCTGGGCGTGGCGTCAGGTTGAAAACGCCCTGCCCCCTCTGGATGGCGAACTCCAACTTCCCGGCCTGACCGCCCCGGTCTCCCTCCACCGCGACGCCCAAGGCACTATCACGATTGCGGCCTCCACCGAGATTGACGCCAACCGCGCGCTCGGATTTGCCCACGCCCAAGATCGCTTTTTTCAAATGGACCTACTCCGCCGCCGAGCCGGCGGAGCACTCTCCGAGCTCTTCGGGGAGGTCGCCCTGCGCTCCGACAAAGCCGTCGTCATCCACCGCTTTCGAACGCTCGCCCAACAAGTCATCGCCCAAGAATCACCTCAACGTCAGGCCCTGATCGAAGCCTACGCCGCCGGCGTAAATGCCGGCCTCGCATCGCTCCCATCCAAACCTTGGGAATACGCGCTCCTCCGATCTGAACCGGAACCTTGGGTGCCCGAAGATTCGATTCTCGTATTGTACTCCATGGTGCTTGATCTCCAAGACTCGACTGGAACCTACGAGAAAACCCTCTCTGATCTCCGAGATTTCATGGGCCCCACCGCCGTCGACTTTTTCAATCCTCTCGTGGGCCCCAACGACAGTGCGCTCGACGGCAGCCAAGCGGAACTCCCGCCGCCGCCTCCTCCCCACGTGGTCAATCTGCGCACCGCGCAGCCCACCAACCCGTTCCTTCTATCTGTCCTCGCCCCTGAAAAACTCACCCTCGGCTCCAACGCGTTTGTTCACGTCGCCAACCAACGCGCCACCCTCGCAGGAGATCCTCATCTCGCTCTCCGCGTCCCCCTTATCTGGTATCGCGCCCGTCTGGAATGGAACCCGCCCAACCAGTCGCACCATCACGTCACCGGTGCCTCCCTCCCCGGCGTTCCCGGCATCATCATCGGCAGCAACGGACACATCGCATGGTCCTTCACCAACGCCAACGTCGACATCGGCGATCTTGTTGCCGTCGATTCCAATCCCCTCGCCTCCGAGTTTCTCTACCTTCACGACCACGAATCATACGAATTCGAAACCCACACCGACACCATTGTGGTTAAAGGTGAAGACCCGGTGTCCGTCGAAACAACTTGGACCCGCTTTGGCCCCATCGTCGGCAAATCACTCTCCGGCAAAAGTCTCGCCTACCGCTGGACCTTTCATGACGCGGCCGCGATCAATCTCGACACCCTGGATTTCAATACCGCTCGGACCGTCGATGAGGCCCTCGCCATCGCGGCCCGCAACGGCATTCCTCCCCAGAATCTTTTTGTCTCCGATACCCACGGCGATGCCGCTTGGACCGTCACTGGTCAGCTCCCCCTCCGTCGCGGCTTCGACGGTCGCTTCCCCGTCTCCTGGTCTTTCGGTGATCGCAGTTGGGCAGGCTTCCAACCCGCCTCCGATCGTCCGGTGGTTCGCGCCACCGCCAACCAACTCCTTTGGTCCGGCAATCAACGTCAGATCGGTGGCGGGGCCTTAAAGCGCCTCGGCGACGCCGGCTACGATGACCCCGAACGCGCCGCCCAAATCGAACGCGGGCTCCAGCACCTCGCTCCCAACGCCGACCCCGTCGCCGCGCTGCATTCCATCCAAGTCGATCACCGCGCCGATTGGGCTCACCGTTGGCGTGATCTCCTCGTCACCACCCTCGACCGAACCCCCGACTCTGGCCCCCGTGCCCCCTTCCTCGAAATCGTCCGGCAGTGGGATGGCGTTGCCGACGCCAAATCCGTGGGCTACCGCCTCGTCCGCGATTGGCACCGCCAACTCACGACGCTCACCCTCCAACCGATCTTCGCCGAGATCATCGCCCACGACGCAAATTTTTCGTATTCGCGCCTCCGATACGAGGCGGCCCTGTGGGCGCTTCATCGCGACGAACCCATCAACCTCCTCGCGGCCGAACACGAAAATTGGGACGCCCTCCGACTCGCCGCGGTCGACCGGGTAATCGCAAAACTGAAGGACGAAAGAACCCCCCTCTCTCGCGCCACCTGGGGCAACGCCAATCGCCTCGCCTTCGAGCACCCTCTCGCCGGCTCGCTTCCCGGCTTCATCGCCGATTTTTTAAACTTTCCCGCGATCCCCCAATCGGGCGATAGTCGCATGCCCCACGTGGCCCGTCCCCGCCATGGCGCGTCGCTTCGTTTCGTCGTGTCCCCCGGCCAAGAATCTACCGGCATCTACCACCAACCCGGTGGCGCCAGCGGCAACCCGCTCTCGCCTTTCTACCGCGCAGGTCACGAAGACTGGGCCCGGGCCAAACCCTCCCCCTTCCTCCCCGGTGCCCCCCTGCACACCCTAACGCTCCAACCCTAGACGGCCCTCCGCGCATCGGCTGCCCACCTCGGAATTAAAAGTCAACATGCCTGTGCGTCAGCCCCCGGGGCGTCGTCGTTAGACGGAGCCAATCGGGTCCGTTTGCGGTAAAAAACCACGTTGCCCCCCCGCCCCCCGGCATCCCAGAGTACCCGCACGTGAAAGCCAAACTCAAGCCCGCCAAAAAAAGCTATTCGGTCTATCTGGCCGGCGAACTGTTCGATCTCAAACACCTCATCGGTAACGCCTACTTAGCCGAATCGATCTACGAGAAATCTCACGGCAAGTTCCTCTGCCACCTGCCCCAGGATTTCGAGCTCCGCGGGCTCAATCCTCAGGTCATCCGCGACCAAGATATCGAAGCCCTTTACTCGGCCGATCTCGCCATTTTCAACTTCGATGGATCCGAGCTTGATAGCGGCACCGTCATCGAATTCATGTTGGCAAAATTCGCCGATATTCCCGCGGTCCTGCTTCGCACCGATCTCCGCGCCGCTGGCGACCAAGGCTCCGCTCGCCGCGACCCATGGAACCTCATGGCCAGCTTCTACCCGCGCACCGAAGTCGTGCGCATGGACAGCCTCATCGATTACCGGGTGTTGCAACAGAAACGCCACCGCCCCCCCGTCGACGACATCACGCGACTCGCCGCCCAACACTCGTCCGCCACCGCCGGAGTGATCAGTGATCACGTCGCTGCCAAAGTCGTACAAGCACTCAACAAGCTCCTCCGCACGCCGCCGGTCATGACTCCAACGATGCGGGATTGCGTCTACGAATGGCTCGCTGTCATGCCCGGGCTAGGCGGCAAAAAGAAAGACCTCAAAGCTAAACTCGCCGCCCTCTTAGAGCATAAAATCAACCGCGGCTTGATCTAATCCGACCCGCCTCTCCGAAACCGAAAAACTTCCGTGCGGCAGCCCTCCGTTTTCTTCGTTCTCTCCTGAAAATCTAATCTGACTCTCGGTGTCCAAAAAACTTCCGCGCGTCGTCGTTAGACGAAGCGATTAGTATCTATCCGTAGGTACAAACATCCTATCCCATGACCCAAATTCTCCAACATCCCCTCGCCGCCCACATCCTCACTCACCTGCGCGACCGGACGACGAAGCCCGCCACCTTTCGCACCCTGTGCTACCAGATCGGCGTGATGCTTGCTCTCGAAGCGACCCGAGATCTCCCCACCAAAAACATCCCGATCGAGACCCCACTCGAAGAGATCGAATCCCCCGTACTGGGCCAGAATCTTGTCGTCGTTCCCATTCTCCGCGCCGGTCTCGGTATGCTCCAACCTTACACTGATATGTTCCCCTCCGTCAGCGTCGGCTACGTCGGTATGGAACGCGACGAAGAGACCGCCGTCGCCCGCAGTTACTACTGTAAACTCCCGCCCCTCGAGGGCCGCCGCGTGCTTTGCATCGATCCCATGTTGGCCACCGGTGGCTCTGCCATCCAAGCGCTTAACGTCCTGAAGGAAAAAGGCGCGACCGACCTGCGACTCGTCACCATCGTGAGCTCCCCCGAAGGCGTCGCCGCCACCGCCGCCGCCCACCCCGACGTCCCCTTAATCACCGCGGCCATTGATCGCGAACTCAACGCCTCCAGTTACATTGTGCCCGGACTCGGAGACTTCGGCGATCGTCTCTACGGCACCTGATCCAATCCACCCCATTCACTCCGCCCACAACAGACCGTTGCGCCGTGCTTGTTCTTCCGTTGCCCAAAGGGCCCCCGCATCATCAGACCTGCGGGGTACGGCTAAGATCGCACCATCTACGCGCTCTCGCGATCCGTCAGCCCTTCAATCCTTCAGCCCCCCCCAGTTGCGCCGTGCTTCAGCCGGCGTTCCCTGCCCTCACGGGACAACCTGCCTTTCCCCTCTCCAAGTACCTTTGCCCCTCTTGCGCACCCGTTTCATCAGCCCTTTATTCCGTCCGGTGAAATAGTCCTGCCCCACCGCCACCCGCCCCGCATTCCGTAATCCAAAATCCCAATTTCTAAAAATGAACCTCCGTCGTCCTTGGGCCAAACTCGCCGATTGCATGTGGCTCCCCCGCTTGGTCGATAAAGCCCGTCTTCACCTCACAGAGTCACTCAGCGAAGACTTCAAACCTTTCTTTGGTCACGCCCTCGCCACCGACGGCGCGTTCCTCAAACATTTTGAACTGCCGCTTGAGGACTGCGTCGCCACTACCAGGATACATGGGATCGATGACGATGCCATCGCCCGCTGGTTTCTCGACCAACCCGGTGTCACCCCGGTGAGCATCGCAACTTGGAACGCCGCCGCCTTCGATCTCGGCAAACCCGGCCACGCCATGGATCGCAGTTTCCGCTGGGCTCGCCGTCGGTATTATTCCGGTGCCGGTGCGGATGAATCCATCAACAGCGTGTTCTCCGGCATCGCTTGGGATGAAGGTTACCTCGACGAGATGCCCGCTCCATGAAGCAACCACTCTACCGCCCCGCGACCGACGCCGACCTTCCTCAGCTTGGCGATCTTTACGTCGACGCCGTCACCACCATCGGCCCCCTCGCCTACTCCGCGGGGCAAATTAAAGCCTGGGCGTCACGGCCCACCTCAGACCCCGAAGCCTTCCGCACCCGCGTCTCCGCCGGCCCATGCTGGGTGGTGTCAGCGGCGGATTGCGATGGCGAAATCGGGGCCTTCGCCGTCTTCGTTCCACCCGACCACCTCGACTTTCTCTACACCCGCGGCACCTACGCCCGCCAAGGACTCGCCGCTGACAGCTCCACCAACACCTAGAAAAAATCGCGGTCGAATCGGGCGCCCCTGAACTCCGCACCGAAGCCAGCTACCTCAGTCGCCCCGCATTCACCAAATTCGGCTATCACGTCGAATCGATCGAACGCGTTGAGCGCTCCGGCGAAACGTTCACGCGCTTCAACCTGCGCAAGCGTCTCACCGTCGGTCCTCCTGCGACCCAACCCGCCGTTTCCCTCGCCCGTGGTTACGCCACCGACCTCATTGTATTCCCTTCCGTCGCGGCCGAGGAAACCATCCAATTCTTCGATCACGACATCAACCACTCCGGCTGGTTTCGCCGCATCGACCCTCGCGACGTCGAAGGCGACTTCACCCAAGCTTGGTTCGCCCTCGGCACTCTCTCCAACCTCGCCACCGCCCAACGTGATTACGACGCCACCGAGCTCGAAGTTTCCTCCGCAGAAAAGATCTATCCTATCACCACCATCGGCCCGTGGATCTAGGTCTCTCGACCAAACCGCACCACCAGCTGGATCCCCGCCGCCTGTACCACTCGGGTAAAGATGTGAATTGGAAGTCTTGATAATCAGGTCCCCACAACCGACTGAGTATTAGGTCAGCCCGCCGCAGGTCCCTCACCCGGCATGCCGGTCCGTCCGGCGGGAACGCCGTCACTCCCGGAATGCATCGCGATTCATTTTGCTCTCGTATCTGGAGCCTACACAAAAAAACGTAAATCGCTATTAATCTTATATTTCGGTAAATCTGGAAGGGACTAAAATGGCCATTTTGGCCAAATTTAGGGAAATTGGCCCTTTATAAATTCACTTGGCAAAATCCCCTTCCTTCCAATGGCCCAATTTTAGCAAATACGCAGCCGAATGGCGATCAATGCATTTTTGATAAATTTGGAGTGTATCTCTCCTTAAGCCAGCCTGTTAGAGGATAATTCTTCCAATTCTAAACCCGAACCGCAGATTGGGCGAAGTGCTGATGCCCCAAAATCTTGCGCCAGAATGACGCTCGATCCAAAATCCCAGACTTTGGGACAGGCTCTATCTGGCCCCCCTCGCCCATGCAACGACGCGTTAGTGAACACGGCCTGCACGATGCTGTTGCTGCTCAGGGATGCAGAGAAGGGTGACATTGCTTGATTCTTGATAGTCTTTCCAGATCCAGCCGCCGCTATTTTTTCGAGATCCAAACGATGTCCCCTTTTTATGCCTTGCGCGGCGTGTGCCGCTGGCGCGTGATTATTCGCGTCGGGATTGGGGTGACCCTCATCGTCTATTTTTAGTTTGGGCGTTTGCCCCCTTCTGACTGCCCGAGAAGCTTTCTCGCGTTGGCCGCAGATTGTGAGCCCGGGTCACCACCGCGAGTAAAGAACTTCCGAATAACGAAACGATAAGTAAAAGAAGTATCGCGATTGTCGCGGGCCGCTCGAACAAATACGACCATTGCCCGCCGCTTATCTGATAAGTGTATATCAGCGAATCTTCCGCCATTCCACCCAGGAGGAT
>Ga0209491_10002349_pt1 | contig 33904 bp, 18 predicted proteins | sample BON02_FD_187213 | JGI IMG/M metagenome (GOLD analysis project Ga0209491, IMG submission 187213) | Freshwater microbial communities from Lake Bonney liftoff mats and glacier meltwater in Antarctica - BON-02 (SPAdes) (version 2) | ecosystem: Environmental > Aquatic > Freshwater > Ice > Glacier... | reverse complement strand
GGGGGGGGCGGGTTGGGGGGGAGAGTGGCGATCGCTTGAGCGGTGGGTGTTGTGTGTGTGGGGGCGATCGAGAGAGCCGACGCGGCGTCCCGGGGCTGCACGCCCCCGCGACCCCACGCACTGGAGCCGGGCCAACGGCGAAGAGGCGGCGAAGAGGCGACGCACGGAGGAAGAAAGAAAGAAAACGCGACCGACGCCGAAGAAAGAAAAAAACGACGCTGAAAAACAAAAACGCCGCAAAAAAAAACGACGCCTAAAAAAAAAGGCAAAGACCCAACTGGATGCCCTGGTCGATGAACGTCTTGACCGGCGCCGACCCGCGGTGCCCGAACGTCCGCGTGATGGGCTTGCACCACGCCACGAAGAGCTTGTTGTACAGAAAGTACTGGAACCCGCCCAAATAGAACAGGCCGAAGGCGCAGAAGACCGAGTGCCGCGACCAGTCCATCTCCTCGCGCCCCTCGATCACTTTTTGGGCAAAGGCGTCGGCGGCGCCGGTCTTGAACACCGTTGTGAGCACGCCGGTGACGACGGGGCGGCGGCGGGCGGCGGCGTCGTAGCCGCGGGCGGCGGCGATGGCGGGGCGCTTGATGGCGTCGAGGGCGGCGCGGAGGGACGCCATTGTTGTGTTGCGTCTGGGGGGGCTGCTGCTTGCTTGCTTGCTGGCGAGCGCGCCGACAAGGGAAAAAAAACCCGGGCGAGCAAAGCGCGGAGGGCGCGACGGCGCGCGCCGCCGCGCGAGAGAAACGAAAAGGACGGCCGACGCGGTTGGGGTGTGCCCGACGGACTAGGGGGCCGCGGTGCAATGCGCCTCCGCTCTCGGGTCGAGCGTGAGCCGGCGCGATCCCTTTGGCTGGCCGCGCGCCCAGAGGCCTCGCGCGCGCGAGGGAAGGCGACCGCGGACTGCGACCACGGAACTCCCTCCACTTGCTCACCGCCCTTTCTCACCGCCCTCAGCACAGAGAGAGTGAGCGTTGGGGGGGAGCCTCTGCCTCTCTCCTTCCTTCCTGGAATGGCGCGCGCGTACCCCAGAATGCAAGGACGGGTGCGTGTGGGGGACGGTGCCTGCAAGGTCGCGAGCAGGCAATCGAGAGAGCGACTGGGCGGCGGGGAGAGAGAGGACAAGCGCGCGTGCGACAGGGAGAGAGCTCTGCCGTTCAGTTTTTTTGATTTCTGCACGCGCCGGTCAGAGGCGGGCGGGACGAGTGCTGCTGTGCGGTGATGGGTTGGCGTGCTAGCGGGTCTGCTGCATTCAGAGCATGTGTTTGTGAGGGCTTGGGTGCGCGCGCGACTGGACAAGCGAGGGCGGCGGCGGCGTCTGGCGTGTCGTCGAAACGAGCGCGCTTCGTGGCGGCCGCCGCCCGTCCCGTTTCGCGCGATTGAGTCCCCCCGCGGCGGCGGGCCAAGGGCCGGGTGGTCGTCACGCGAGAGGGCGGGGGGGTCGCGCCATATCGGGCGGTCGGTCTCAAGGGGCTGACTTGACGCGCGAGTCGCCCGTCCACCCGCTTGACGCTTCGAGCGGGCGGGCGGGCGGGCGGGCGGGCGGGCAGGCGGCGGCGGCGGCGGCGAAAGGAGGCAAGGCAAGGCGCGGCGGGGCGGCGCGGCTTCCTCGCCGCACCCACCTCTAGGCGCCGTTGTCGCCGGCGTCGAGATGGCGCCGATCGGCCCGAGACACGAAGCGGTGACCAGAGGCCGTGCCTTGTGTATGCGGCATTGGCCAAACGGTGACGACGTGGTCTTTTGGGGCGCCCCTGCGTGTGCGTTGCCGCGGGGGGGCGAGCGGAGGAGAGGAGGGAGCGAGGCGGCGACGCAGTGTCGGTCGGCGGCGGCGGCGGGCGGCGGTCAAATTGAAGACTGGCCCCTCTGCCGCTGCCTTGCCCCTTCCTCTTTCCAGACACCTTTCGCAGCAAAGATGGCTACGCGTAAGTTCCCACACGCTGCGCTTGCACGGCTTGCGCGAACTCGCTCGTTCGGCGCGCGCGGGCGCCGCCCTCTCCATGAGCAGAGCAGAGCGAGAGAGCCCCCCGCCACTGATCTGGCTGGGCGCCGCGCCCGCGCGCCCGCGGCTCGCCCCCGCTGATCATAGGGCGCAGGATCGATCGCAGTGGCGCGTTGTCCGCTGTGAGGAGAGCAGGTGGCGCGGGAGCAGAAGAGAACAGGAGAGGCCGCCGCAGCTGCAGCCTTTTTCGGCTCTCTCTCTGGTTCCGCGCGCTCCTCCCTCTTTCTCGGACAGGGCGTGCGCGCGCCCGCTGGACGTCCTCCACCGTCCAATGCGACCGCGCCCGATCGGCTCGATCGGCCAGTGGGAGGCGCGCCTAAACCTCTCGGGACGCTCGGGAGACCGGCGGACCCAAGACACGCGCGCGCTGTTTCGACGGCGGCGACGGTCGGCGGGCGAGCGCCGCTCTCCCGCTCTCTCCCGCTCGCCCTCTCCCTCGCCCTCTCTCTCTCTCGTCATTGGCGCCCCCCCCTCCGCCATCCCCCCCTCCATCCGCCTGCCCGTCCATCTGACCCCCCGTTCCCCCTCGCCATCCAAAACACACAAACGACCCAACAAAACAAACAAAACAAACCCAACAATACAGGTCACAAGGCGGCGCGCCACCACCGCGGCAACGTGTCGCACGGCCACGGCCGCGTCGGCAAGCACCGCAAGCACAGCGCCGGCCGCGGGAACGCCGGCGGCCAGCACCACCACCGCATCCTCTTCGACAAGTACCACCCGGGCTACTTCGGCAAGGTCGGCATGCGCCACTTCCACAAGCTCAAGAACCACTACCACTGCCCGACCGTCAACCTGGACAAGCTCTGGGCGCTCGTCGGAGAGGAGGCGCGCGTCAAGGCGGCCGGCGACAAGGGAAAGGCTGCCATCATCGACGTCACGAAGTTCGGCGTGTTCAAGGTGCTGGGCAAGGGGCAGCTGCCGGAGCAGCCCGTCATCGTGCGGGCCAAGTTCGTGAGCAAGCTAGCCGAGTCCAAGATCAAGGCCGTCGGCGGCGCGGTCGAGATCACCGCTTGAGAGGGAGGTTTTGTTTTTTTGAAGCGCCTTTTTTGTGTGTGTAAAATTCAAATTACCCATCCGAAGGCCCCCCTTTCACAGTCGTCCGAAGCCGTCCGAAACCGGGTCTTTGGGTGTTTCGGCAGAAGGCGCGAGAGGGCGTCTTGGACGGACTTTGAGCCCTGGGCATGCGGAAAGAGGGCGGGGAGGCGCCCGGGTGGCAGCGGCGGCGGCGGCCGGGGATGCGGGGGCGCGGGGAGGCCGCGGCCGCGCGCTGCAGCTCGCCCACCTTTGCGCCGCCGGCCTTGCGATCGTGCTCGGCCGCGCGGCCCCGGGACGGGCAGCCCCGCGGCCGGCGGTGGCGTCGTGCACGGCCGCTTCACCCCCCGCGAGGACGCGACGATCCGCGCGGCGGTGGCGGCCTTTGCCCTCCCCACCCCCCCCCTCCTCCCTCTCTCACAAAACCCACACACAATTTCAAAACCCAAAAACACGGCCCCCGCCCTCCCGCCGCCCCGCGCCCGCCTCCCTGTCATCGACGAGGCGGCGCTGCTGCTCGGTGGCGGAGGGTGCACGCCGCCCGCGCTTCGCGCGCGCCGCCCGGGCCCCCCTCACAAGGTGCGCCTTGGTTTTCTTGTTTTCGCTCGCGCGCCCGCCCCGCCCGCCCCTGCCGCCGCGGTGCGGTCCGCCGCCTCTGCCGCGCGCCGCTGCTCGCCCGCCCACCTTTGCGCCGCCGGCCTTGCGATCGTGCTCGGCCGCGCGGCCCGGGACGGGCAGCCCCGCGGCCGGCGGTGGCGTCGTGCACGGCCGCTTCACCCCCCGCGAGGACGCGACGATCCGCGCGGCGGTGGCGGCCTTTGCCGGCGCGACGCACGTCGCGCCGCTGGTAGTCGCCCTTCCACGTCTTGCTGGCGGCTGCGGTGGTGGCGGCCTTGTGCAAATTCGTTTATTCCCGCCATCGACCAGGCGTCTCTCTCAACCGTTGTTTTGTTCTATCTTTTCGCTCAAAATTGGCGGCAGCTCAATAATGCGCGCCTACAAGATCCAGGGGCGGGGGGGGCGGGGTTGCCGCGCGAGAGGAGGGGGAGAGAAACATGTCGAACCGAGCGCGCGGAAAAAATAGCACGCCGCCCCCCTCCAAACCTCTCTCCTCCCGCCTCCCTTCCTCAGGCCATCCCCTGCAGCGCCTCCACCGACCCGATCAGCCTCGAGCTCACGCGCCGCACCGACGCGCCCCCCACCTCCATCCCGCCCGCCGCCCCCCCGCCCGCAAGCGCGTCGTCCGTCACCCGCAGCATCTTGACGGTCCCGGCCTCGGCCATGCCCGACCCCGCAAAGTTGGGGTTGTTCACCCGCGGGCACTGGCTCACCACCACGCGGTCGCCCGCCTTCACCAGGCCCACGGACGCCGCGTGCGCCAGGGCCCAGCGCAGCACGTCGTCCTCGTCGCCGCCCAGCGGCGCGTCGCGGGCGGGCGCCGAGGGCGAGCCGTCGACGCACACGGGCAGCGCGCCGCGCAGCGCGAGGCACTGCCGCGCGCTGCCCTCTGCCGTGTAGGCCCAGCTAAGGCCGTTGGCGCCGAGCAGCGGCACGACCGCCAGCCCCGGGCCCGGGCTCTGGCTGGGCGCGTGGCGCAAGGTGCACACGGTCAGCACGGGGGTGGCGGGGCGGTACTTGGCGATCAGGGCGGCGGTGCGCCCCGTCACCGTAAACGCGACGATCAGCGAAGCGCCCACCTTTGCCGAGGCACGCACGGCGGCGGTGGCGAGCGCCTCGGTCTTGTCGAAGACCGTCGGGTGCAGCGTGTGCGCGCCGACCGTCTCCATCACGCGGTTGTAGTAGGCCGTGCTGTCGAAGCTCCGCTCCGCCTGCCGGCAGATGGCGCCGACCGTCTCGACCGCCTGCACGGGGAACTTGCCGCGGAACGTCTCTGACCCCAGAACGATGCCGTCGGCGCCGTCGAGCACGGCGTTTGCCACGTCCGTCGCCTCGGCGCGCGTCGGCCGCGGCGCCTCGGTCATAGTGTCCACCACCCGGGTCACGTACACGGGCTTGCCGGCGGCGTTGCACGCGGACAGCAGCATCTTCTGCGCCAGAAACATCTTTTCCGGGTCGAGGCAGTTGCCCATCGAGCCGCGAGAGAAGATGACGCCGTCGGCGGCGGCGGCGATCTCGCGGTAGCGCGCGAGCCCCTCCTTGTTCTCGATCTTGGCGATGACGCGGACGCCCGGGCTCCCGCACTCGGCCAGCACGGCGCGCGCGGCGGCCACGTCGGCGGCCGAGCGGCAGTAGGACACGGCTAAAAAGTCGACCGCGTTTGGCCCCGCCCACCCCCGGATGGCGTCGACGTCGCGCGCCGCCAGGATGGGCGCCGTGTTGCGCATGTTTCCGACGTGCACCGTCAGCTGCACCCCCTCGAGGGCGCAGGTGTTGGCCGCCACGCACGACACCGATCCCACGGCCTCGTCCACCGCCTGCACCGTCAGGTAGGCGGAGGTCGTCTCGGATCCCGTGAATAAGTATTGGCCGACGAACACCGCGCGGCCGGGCTCCAGCCCTGTGCCCGCCAGAGAGGGGTAGGAGATGGGCAGGCAGGCGCTCGAGGCGCGCTGCGTGGGATCGGTGGTCAGGACGACGGTCTGGCCGGCCTCGATGAGGATGGGCGCGTCGGGGCTGTGGTTGCGTTTTTTGTTTTCGTTTGGTTTGTGTGGGTTGGCGGCGGCGGAGGGGGAAGGCGGTGTGAGCGCGTTTTTCCCGCGGCGGCGGGCGGACGAAAGAGGAACGACGAACGACGACAAACGCAAAGAGCAGAAAACCGAACTCGAGACCCACCGGTTGATGACTAGGATCTCCGGGCCCAGCGTGTCCATGACGGTCGCGCACATCAAGTGCGTGCGCGCCATGGCCGCGCGCAGGTTGTCGAGCGCCTCCTGGTGCCACTCCTGTCGCGGTCGAAAGGTCGCGGTCGTATTCGTTATTCGGTTTTGGGGGCAGCGCGTTTTTTGCGTGGGAGGGGGGGGTGGGTTTTTTCGTTGTTGTTGGCGTGGGTGGCCTGGCTCTTGATGGGCGCGATCGATGCATGCACTCTAGAGGTCGCGCGCGCTGGTGCCCGTCTCTGTCCCTCTCTCTCTCACACGCGCGCGCGCGCCCCGAAAAGCAGCAGCCCCCCGGGCCGCTCGACCGACCCAGCGAAAGCGTCCCCGTCAGCCGCCCGTCGCGCCGCCGCGCCCGCTCGCCCGGGCGAATTTTTTTCTGTCCTCGATTTCGCGCGCGCTGTGGACCTGCGTTCGCCCGCTCACCATGGTGCCGTAGCTAAAGTCGAAGCGCGCGATCTGCGTGTGGCGGTTCGGGGGATGGGGGGGCGTGGATGACACAGAGGGGGAAGGGAGGGGCGGAGACCCCAAATCGAAAACGCTCGCTTTCCGTTTCTCAACCGCCGCCCGTGGATCTCGATGGATCGCCCCCCCCTTGGGACATCGAGAACCCGCCCTTTCTCACCTGCATTCCCGCCTCGAGCATCGCGCACAGTGTGTCGACATCGCGGCACGCGGGGCCGAGCGTCGCGACGAGCTTGGTGCTCGGGGGCACGGCGGACGTCTCGCTCTCGAGCAGCGAGCTCACGTCCTGGGGCGCCTTGAAGAACTCGGCGCTCATCTTTTAGGCGTTGGTCGGCGTCGTTTAGTGTTCAGATCATTTGGGGGGATGGAGGGGATTGAAAAGAGCCTTTGGTGTGCGTCGCGCTCAAAACGAAAAAGCGAGCGACGAGCGGCGTCGGTGTCGCGCAGGCCGGCGCTCGACAAAACGGCGCTCCGGCCACGGCAACTGCACAAACTTGTACGCGCACGCATCGCATCAAGACTCTCCTATCAACACTCGAGACCAACCATTCTCCACGCATACATCACCTGGCAAACGAGGACACAACGAGAGAAGGCGCAGGAGGGGCCTACTTGCCACACCACAGACGCACACACATGCGACACTCGCACCTCCCGGCCCCGCGCGCGCCGGCCTCCCCCCGCGGGATGCTGCCGGCGCGGGCGTCAGCAGCCGTCCCGCCAGGACAGGCGCGCGCCGCGCTCGCCCCCGCCGCCGCCGCTCGGTCGTCGGGACCGCCGTCGACGTCGCCGTCGCCGCCGCTCGCCTCGGGCGCCGGCCGCCGGTGCCGAGCGCCGCGCCGCCCTCGGCCGCCAGTGCCGGGCGCCGCCAGCACGTCCGCCAGCAGCACCACACCCAGCGGCAGCGCCCCTCCAGGGGGCTACTCGTGGTCGTGGGCGGACGAGGCGGCCGGCGCCCCCCTGCCGCTCCCGCTCCCGCCGCTGCCGGGCGGGGGCGGCGGCGGCGGCGCCGCCTCGTTCGCCGACGCCGCGGCGGCGCTCGGCGCGCTCGAGCGGGCGGCCGCGGTCGTCGCTGCGTCGTCCGCCGCCGCCGCCGCCGCCTCGTCCTCGTCGCCCGCGCCTGCGCCCGCAGGCGAGGAGGCGCCCCCGCCCCTGGTGGACGCGGCGCTCTGGGCGCGCGACTTCGCGGCGGCGAGCCCGCCCGCTCTGTTTGCCGCCCCGGCCGCCGGCCCGGGCGCCCTGTGCGCCGCGCTCGAGGCGTGCGCCGCGCTGCCCTCGCCGCCGCCGGCCGCCTGGCTCGCCGCGGCGCTCCTGGGGCCGCTGGCGCGCGCGCTCGAGGGGGGCGGCGGCGGCGGCGGCGGCGGCGCGGCCTGCAGCGCCAAGCAGCTGTCGGCCGCGCTGTGGGCGGCGAGCAACCTGCCGCTGCCGATGTCGGCCGAGGCGGAGGGAGAGGAGGGCGAGGGCAAGGGACAGGAGGGAGCGGGCGCCTGCGCCGGCGCAGCGGCAACGACGAGCGAGGCAACACCGGCTGCAACAACAACCGCAGCAACGACAACAACAACGACCTCCGCCGCCGCCACCACCTGTGCCGCCCTGCGCACGGTCATGTCCGCCCTGGAGCCGCGCCTGGACGAGCTGTTCGCGCCGGACCTGGCGCGCGTGGTGTGCGCGGCGGGGGCCCTCGCGCGCAACGCTGCAAAGGGCGGCGAGGGCGCGGGCGGCGGCGTTGGCGTTGGCGGCGGCGGCGGCGGCGGCGCCTTGCCAGCCACGTTTGCGGCCGCGGTCGTCGAGGAGGTGACGTACCAGGTGACCGAATTCAAGACCGACTTTGCGGCGTACGACCTCGCGCGCCTTATCAGCGGCCTGGCCGACCTGACCGTCGTCGTGGCCGCCGACGCGGCGCTCGCAGCTTGCGCCGCCGCCGCCGCCGCAGCCGCGCCCGCCCCGGCGCCGGCGACAGCGCGGCAAGGCTCCGAAGGCCAAGGCGAGCAGCTGCGCGCCTCTCTCGACCTTACGCCCGAGTTCTCGCGGAACCTCATGGCGGCCATCTACGCCCGCACCTCCACCATCGCCGAGCGCGCGGCCGTCGACTTTGCGCTCGCCAAGTTTAGCACAGCTCAGGACTATGCGTACGCGGCGGCGGCGGCGGCGGCGGCGGCGGCGGCGGCGGCGGCGGCGCCCGCGGGCGCGGGCGCGTCGGGCGGCGGCAGCGGCATCGCGCGGCGCAGCCTGCACTTTGACCCGCGCTGGACGCACGAGGAGATGAGCGCGTGCGGGTGGCTGCCGCGCATTGACCGGGACAAGCGGCGCATCATCAGCGAGAGCTGGAAGAAGTCGCAGTGGGGCGGCTTTGCCACCAAAAAGTAGGATGTCTTTTTTTTTTTTCCTGTGCGGGTTTTCGCAGGCGGCGGCGGCCTCCTCGCCCGGCGTCGCAATTCGAGCGACAAGAAAAGCCGACAAGGCCGAGACTCGGATCTCTCTTGTAACGCCGTCGTGCCTGAGATCCGAACGAACTTCATAGGCGTGTCACCTCGCGCCCGCCAATCCCCCTCGTCCTGCCTGTTGTGGAATCTCCGACGGACCCCCACACTCTTGTCTCAAAATCGCTCACCGGCCAAACGCGCAAACACGCACAAGCGACGCCCCCTCCGCCTCTCCGGAACCACGCACCGCAGCCGCCGCGATGATCGGCCTGCAGCACCAGCGCCTCGCGACGGCGGTGCGCCGCTCGTCGCCCGGGGCGCCCGCGACCGCGAGTGCCCCCCGCGCCGCGCTCGCCCGCGCCGGCCCGGAACCCATCGCCGCTAGCAGCGGCCGCCGCGCCCTGGTCCTCTCTTCGGCCGCCGCCGCCGCCCTCCTCCTCCTGCCCCCCCCCCTCCCCGCCGCCGCCATCTCGACCAACCCCTTCGAGTACAAGAAGGAGATCAAGCGCCGCCGCCGCAAGGTCGACCCCTCCGAGTACACGCAAGGCCCCAAGGGCCTCCTATTCTACGATCTGGTCGAAGGCGACGGCGAAACAGCGACGGTCGGCGACCGCGTCGCCACCCACTACGAGCTCAAGCTGCGCGGCGTGACCATCTACACCACGCGCGTCGGCCTGGGCGTGACGGGCGGCAACCCGCAGGGCTTCTCGCTGGGCGAGCCGGCGGGCGGGCCGGGGGCCGCGGGCATCGAGGGGCTCGACCTGGGGGTTCAGGGGATGCGGGTCGGGGGGGTGCGCTTACTGATCGTCCCCCCGGGGCTCGCGTACGGCCGCCAGTCGTTGGGCGAGATCCCGCCCAATTCGACGCTCAACCTGGCGGTGGAGCTGCTGTCCATCAAGACCAACCCGCTGGGCTACCGGGTCAAGCTGGTCGAGGGGTAGGGCAGGGGGGGGGGCGGCGGGCGGGGGGTTGGAAAAGGGGGGGGGTAGGTGAGGCGTCGGCGTCTGCGTCGGCGCCGGCGCCGTCGCCGGCGCCGTCGCCGCTCATAGTTCAGTCGTTTGTTCTAGCTCGCCCGCGTGCGCAGTATCAATCCGTCTGCTCGATCCCCTCTGCCTGATTCTCTCTTGGACGCTGCGCTCAGTTCAAACCACGCTCTTGCGCGTCCACACTTCGCAACTACCGACGCACACCCCTTCCGACAAACAGCGACACACCCGCGGGGAGCCAGAGAGAGGGATGCGCTAGCAGAGGGATGCGCTAGCAGAAGGGGGGCCCTTCCGGACGACCGCACGCGCGATGGCGGCCGCCGAGCAGGAGGACGTCGGGCTGTTTGACCAGCAGGCGAGTTTGCGCCGACGCGCCGGCGCGCCGACGACGAAACGCCGACAAACGCCGACAAAGCGCTCACTCGAAACGCCGTCCTCCTCCTTGCCAAAAACAACCTTCAGATCCCGGTGCGCCTCGAGCTGGCCGAGAACGAGAACGTCGGCCCGGACCCGGTCAAGCCCGTCTACGTGAGTTTTTCACTAAAGAGCAGCAGCGACTCTTGGCCTTGCCTCTCCTCTCCTGGGCGCCGCTCCGTCTCTTTCCCCCGCTCATGCGCCCCCCCATCAACAAAAAACCTGAAACCTCAAAACCAAAAATAAAAAAGCTCATGGCCCCGCGCCAGTCGTACCTCCCGGCGCTCGCCTTGCAGGTCCTGCCCGCGTTCGCGCACGTGCTCCCGCCCGTGCTCCCAGCCGCCGCGGCGGCTCCCGCCGAGGGTCCCGCCGCCCCGGCCCCGCCGCCGCCCCCGCCGACCGACGGCGAGCGAGCGGCGGCGGCGGCGGCCGCCGCCGCCCCGGCTCCTCCTCCTCCCGCGCCGCCTCAGGCCACGGCCGCCGCCGCCGCCGCCGCGATGCCTCCCGCAGGCCCCGCGAGCCCCTGGCTCGACTACGAGGGCCTGCCCCTCAAGGGCAACCTTCCCGTGGGCGTGCTGTTCGACCTGATCGCCGCCCCCCTGCCGGACGACGACCGCGGCGGCGACGACAACGGCAGCGGCGGCCAAGAGGGCGCCGGCGGCGCGATCGACGCCCCCTTGCACGCGCTCGGGCGCCGCGCCGCCGCGGTCGCGTCGGCCGCCCCCGCGTCCGGCCGCCTGCCCTGGCGCCTGACCCTGCACTACCGCCTCCCTCCCCCAGGTGGGCGCGCGGCATGGGCCGGCGGCTGGGAGAACGACGTGCCGCCGCGCGAGCACTGGCTCGGCGCGCTGAAAGAGGCCGCGTTCTGCCTCGCCGGCGGCGCCGCCGGCGCCAAGGGCGTAATGCGGCTGCGCGGCGCGCAGCAGGACGCGCTCTGGGCGGCGGCGGCGCGGGGGGACGCGCTCGCGTACGCGCGGGCGGCGGAGCCGCTGGAGCTCGTGCCCAAGGGGGTGAGTCGTCGGTTGGGGGGTGGTTTGGGGGTTGTGGGGGGCGCCTTGAAGGTCGGATTTCGGTTTGCGTTTGTATCTCTCTTTTTGCTCACCGAAACCAAAACCAAAACCAAAAACGAATACAGCGCCACGGCGCCCCGCCCTGCGTCCCCGTGCGCCTGCTCATCCGCCCCGCCCCGGGACCGGGCGAAGGCGACGCCCCTCCGCCCGCCACCGTCTGGGAGCGCACGTACGCGACCTCGCGCCCCTTTCCCGTGCTCGTGCCGCTGCCAACCGAAAAACGCGGCGCGGCGGACGAGCCGCCGCCGCCGCCGCCGCCGCTTTTTGGCCTGGACGAGGACGCGCCCGCCGCCTCGGCGCGCCCCGTCGTGCCGACGCGCGCGGCGCTGCTGGCCGACGCGCTGCACGGCGTGGCGCCCGGTCTGTTTCCCGCCGACGTGGTGGAGAGGGCCGTGGCATCGGCAGCGGCGGCAGCGGCCGGAGGAGGAGGAGGAGGGGGAGCGGAGGGAGGGGAAGGGACAGCAGGAGGGGGCGGCGGCGGCGGCAGCGACGGCGGCGGCGGCGGCGGCCAGGCGCCTCTGCCGGTGGTGCTCGTCGGCGGCGTGTGCCCGCCCCTGAGCTGTCCCCTGGCGTGGCTGCACGCGCGCCTGTGCGGCCCGGACGCCTTCCTGTACGTCGTGGTGCGGTGCCGGTAGAAACAAACAAAACGCGGCCAGGGGCGGGCGGGGGGAGGGAGGGGGCGGGCGCGGCCTCGGCGGTGCGCGATTTTTTTTGGCGACGTGTGTGTGCGGCCCGGACGCCGTAGAGTACGCTCTCTCTCTCTCTCTACCCAAACCCAACGACGACCTTTTCGCTCATCCCTAGGCCTAGGCAACGTTGCAACCTCAGAGAGACACGACGACAACGTCGGTCTTGGCGCCCTGTGGTCGGCGCCGATCCCTGATTTTTTTTTCCCTCTGCTTTTGCTTTTTGCTGCAAACACTTCACTAACGCCCCGCCTCGCAACTTTCCTCAAATTTTGGCCTTCCTTCAAGTCGGCTAGCCATATTTGCGCCCACCCTCTCTCGCCTTTTGCGTGAATATATTTTATATTACTTTTGCGTCCTAGGACCCAACTACGGTGACGGCGTCGGAAACAAAACAGAGAAGAGAAAATGGCCGAGCAATCCAACAAGCAGGACGCGCGGCTCTCCACGGAGAGCGCCGAGCAACAGCCGCCCGAGCTGTGCGCGCGGCGGGCCTCGACCGCGCTCGAGAGGGCGCTGCTCCTCTCGCGCACCCGCACGCTGCTGCTGCGCAAGTGCGCCATCGCCCTGCGCCGCCAGCACCCCGAAATGAACGACGCCGACGCGCCAGAGGCAGAGCCGCTGAGGCCGGCCGCGGGCGCAGCCGCCACCGTCGCCGCCGCCCCGCCGCCTGTGGCGGCCGCAGTCGCCGCGCCGCCGCCGCTTGTGCTCCCGCCGCCGCCGCCGCCGCCGCCGCCACCTCCAACCTCGCCGAGCGGCACCCGCGCTTGGTGGGGTGGGAGCGCGAGCACGGCGGCGACGTCGACGAGGCCGACGAGGCCCAGCACGCGTTTGAGGCGCGGGCGGGGGCGGGCGTCAAGAAGGAGGAGGTCGGGCGCCGCGGCTAGGCGGCGCTCAAGGCGGCTGCGGGCGGCCTAGTGAAAAGGGACCACCCGGCTACAGGAGTTGTAGAGATCCTGATCGCACAGAGTTGTCCCCACCCACCCACCCACTCCCTTCGATCGACCACACTGCAAAGCGCACACGTCCACGCGCTTCTTGTTTTTTCTTTTCGGCGCGACTTTTTCAGTCGACGCTTTTTTCTGTTTCATCCCGACGCGGCGCGGCGTAGGCGGCTGCCGGTGAAGAAAACAAAGGTGCTGCTGAGGGGGGGCCCGCGGCCTCGGCGGTGCGTACTTTTGTTGGGCGACGTGTGCGTGCGTTTGATTTTTACTACGTGCAAAGAGCAAGGTACAGGGACGCTGGACAAGGTGCGAGGAATCTTCTTCTTTCTGGACACAGACAGGAGCAAATCAAAGGCGCGCGCGCGGAGCGGAAGAGGCTCCGCAGGCGGCCGGCCGGCGGCGGCGGCGGCGGCGGCGGGAAGCGGGCAGCGGCCCGCAGCTTCCGATCCGCGTGTGATTTCTAGTCGGCTCGCTCTCTTTCTCACTCGCCCGCGACCATGTCCCGCAGCGTCCGCGCCAGCCGGTCCGCCTCGTAGCACATGCCCGACAGCCCCGCGCTCAAGAGCGCCCCGCCGGCCATCCCCAGGCCGTCCTCGAACGCCGCCTCGGTCAGCGGCGGCAGCTCCTCCACCGCCTCGTCCGCGGCGGCCAGCTCGGGCGTCAGCGGCCGGAGCGACGCGCCCCCGGGCAGCCGCTCGTCGTCCCCCGGCCCTCCCGCCGCGCTCAGGCCGTCGTTGTAGCCGCTGACGGTCGACGCCGCCTCCAGCTGCGCCAGCACGCCCGCAGGGACCACCACAAAGTCGCACCCGGCGACGGCCAGGACGTCGGCGCGGGAGCGCAGCCCCGAAGCCATGACCAGCGGCGGCGCCGGAAACCCGGCCTCGGCGCCGCCAAACTTCTTGGCGTAGGTGTAGACGCGGCGCGCGAGGGCGACGCCCGGGTCGGCCGCGGAGAAGAGGCTCGCGCCGCCGGCGTCCTCGCGCGGGCCCGCGGCGTCCTTCACCGCGTTCGGGAACTTGAGATAGAAGTCGCGCGTGCGCCCCACGTTGGGAGAGATGACGGACACGCCCGCCTGCGTCGCGGCGGCGGCCTGCACCAGGGAAAAGACGAGGTAGGCCTGCGTCGCGACGCCGCGCGCCTCGAGCGCGCGGCACGCTTGCAGTCCCGCCCACGTGGCGGGGACGCGAAGCACCAGCTTGGCCCGCGGCACCCGAGCCTCGTCTAAAAGCGCGAGCAAGGCGTCGGCGCGCGCAACCAGCGCGGCGCTGTCGCCCGACAGGCGCGGGTCGAGCTCGACCGCCACGCGCCCGGCGACGCCCTCGGCCGCCAGCGCGGCGACGTTCGCTAAAACCTTGTCGAGCTGGCAGGCGGCGCGCGCGGCCGGGTCGGACAGGCCGAGGCACCGGTCGTAGGCGACGCCGGCGGCCACCGCCTGCGCCCAGGGCCGGGCGGCGGACGTGAGGGTGGCCGAGGCGAGCGCGGCGTTGAGGACGGCGGCGCTGACCGTGGCCGCCTCGGGCCGGCCGCCGCCCTCGCCCGTGGAGAAGAGCAGGGTGTCGGGCACGACGTGCGAGCGGGCGGCGACGTAGTCGAGCTCGGTGGCGCCGGTGGCGGACGACGGCGGGCGGTAGGCCGAGGCAGGGGCGGCGGCGGATGCTGGGCCGGCGGCGGCCTTGAGGGAGCGGCGGGCGGGCGCCGCGCGGAGGGGGCTCGGGCCGGCGGCCGCGGCCTGGAGGGAGCGGCGGGCGGGCGCCGCGCCTGCGCGGAGGCTGGGGGCGGAGGCGAGCATGGTGGCGCGTGCGGGGAGATGCCTCGGAAGGAAGGAGGTCTCTCGGCGATTTGGGTGCGCGGTTTTATGGGCGTTTGATTTGAAGAGCGGAGCAACTTGTGCGTGTGTGTGTGTGTCGGGGGCGGTCGTGCTGGTGGCGTTTGTGCGCGTGTCGACACAGGCGAGCAAACTGCAACTTGCCACGTCCTCCCTCCTCTCCCGGGAAGAAGCGGTGACTGATCTGTATCTTACGCCCCACGACCTCCGCATCTCGCGAGCTGATGGCAGCCGCCCCTAAACGGACCACTTTCCTTGTCATCACGACCTATCAGGCACCAGCGCCAATCCCTGTGTTTGCAACGGCTCCCCGCGCTGGGTTTCCCCGCCCTCCTCTTCCTCCCCCCTCTCCTCTCCTCTCCTCTCCGCCCAATCGCCGCTCAGCACGAGTCGACAACTACACGTATGAACCCCGACCCACCCCGCTCGGACGCCTCCTTCGAGCTCGCCGAGCGCAAAGGCTGGTGCCTCGGCGACCAAGCCGCCGTCGACACGTGCCTCGGCGACCAAGGTCCGCTCGCCGGCCGCGAGGCGGCGGCGTCGGGGGCGTCGGCGCCAAACGTCGGGAACCCGAAAACGAGCGGCAGCGACTGCATGCGCGAACTGCTGGCGCTGCAGAGGTGCCTGCGCGCGCGCACGCTGGCGGAGCGCGCCGTCCGCGGGCCCCAGATGGGTTCGAACTGACAGGATCGGGCTCGGAAGCAACCATGGCGGCGCGCTCATTGTCGCTCGCCCTGCGGCCGGCGCTGCCGCTGCTCTGGCCGCGGCGGCGGCTCGGCGGCGGCGGCGGCAGTCTCGCCGCCGCGCCCGCGGGACGCAGGAGACTGTTCGGAGATTCGTGCGCGCCCGCCGACGACCGCCCGTGGCCCGTGGTCATCGTCGGCGCGGGCCCCTGCGGCCTGGTGTTGTCCGCGCTCTTGTCCAACTACGGTGCGTTTGTGTTTGGTGGCGCGCCGAGGCGAGCAAGAGCGGCTTCCCCCCCCCCCTCCCCGTCGCCGCGCCCCCCAACTCGCCGCGCCCCCCCCCGCCGCGCGCTCGCTCAATCCGCCCCTCCTCCTCCCCCACCCGCACCCAAACAACCCACCCAGGCGTCCGCAACCTCGTGCTCGAGCGCTCCGAGGGCCTCACGCGCCACCCGCGCGCGCACTTTATCAACGCGCGCTCGATGGAGGTGCTGCGCGGCCTGCCGCTGCCCCTGGAGCAGGAGCGACTACAGGAGCCGGCGGCCGGGGCCCCTGCCGCCGCCGGCCCTGCCGCCGCCGCCGCCCGCGCGCCCCCGGCGACGACCACCGTCGCCGCGCGCGTCCGCGCCCTCTGCCCGCCCCTGGACGAGTGGCGGCGCTTCGTCTACTGCACCTCCCTGCTGATGCCGGGCCGCGGCGCACTCATCGGCGACGTCGACCACTTTCCGGGGGCGCCGAGCGCGGCAGAGACGAGTAGGGCGGCGGCGGCGGCCGTTTACGAGGGCGGCGGCAATGGCGGCGGCGGCGGTGGCGGCGGCGGCGGCGGCGGCGGCGGCAATGCAGCGCCCCCTCCGTCCCCGGCCCCGGGCCCCGGCGCCGCCGAGGCGGTCGCGCACCTCCCGCAGCACCGCCTGCTGCCGCTGCTGCTGCGGGCGGCCCGCCACGCGTCGGCGTCCGCCGGGTTTGCGCACGACCCGGTGCAGTTTGGCCGCGAGGCGGTCGGACTGGAGCGAGACGAAGACGAAGAGGGCGGCGGCGGCGGCTTGGTCGTCTCTTCGCTCGACCGAGGCGGCGGCGGCGCCTCGCGCAGCTGCCGCCTGCGCGCGCGCTTCGTCGTCGCCGCCGACGGCGCCCGCGGCGGCCTGCGCGATGCGGCCCTGGGGCGCGGCGGCGCCCGGCAATCCCAGGCCATGCAGCACCTCATCAACGTGCACTTCACGCACCCGCCCCTGGGCGAGGCCCTCTTGGCGGCGGCGGCGGCAGTGACGGCAACGGGCGACGCCGGAACGACGGCGGGCGGCGGCGGCACCACCCCCACCGCCGCCGCTGCCGCCGCCGCCCGATTGCCCCCGGCCGCCCCGCCGGCAATGCTCTACTTTGTTCTCAACGCCGACGTCGTCGCGGTGCTCGTCGCGCACGACCTCGCGCGCGGTGAGTTCGTCGCGCAGCTGCCCTACTGGCCCCCGCTGCAGGACCCGGGCCGCGATTTCGCGCCCGAGGCGTGCGCGGCGCTCGTGCGCGCGGCGGTGCTGCCGCCGTCCTTGTCGGCGCCGGCGTCCTCCTCCGGCTCGTCCTCCCCGTCGCCCTCCTCCGTGTCCGCGTTGGCGGCCGCCGCGTGCGCGTCCGCGGCCGAGGCTTGGCGCGCGCAGGGGTGGCCGCGGATCGAGCAGGTGCGGCCGTGGGCCATGGACGTGGCGGTGGAGGAGCGGTGGTGCTACGGGGCGGAAGAGCTGGCTTTGGGCGGGCGAGAGAGGGAGAAGGGGGGAGCCGGCGGCGGCAAGGGGCGCGCCGCTCCGCCGGATACCTCCCCCGCCTTCTCCTCCTCGTCCTTTCTCCCGCGCCTCTTCCTCGTCGGCGACAGCGCGCACCGTTTCCCGCCCGCGGGCGGGTTCGGCATGAACACGGGCATCCAAGACGCGCACGCGCTCGCGTGGCGCCTCGCGCTCGCGGCCCGAGAGCGCGGCGGCGGCGGCGGCGGCGGCGGCGGCGGCGACGGCGACGATGACGAAGAGGAGCGGCTGACCTCGCCCTCCGCGGCAGCCCCCTTGCTTCATTCGTTCGGCCGCGAGCGCCGGCGCGTCGCCCTCGCCAACGCCCAGCTCAGCGTTGCCAACTGGCGCGAGGCCTCGGCCGTCCCCGCAGCCCTCGGCCTCGACCCGCGCGCCGCCGAGGCCGCCGCCGCCGCCGCCTTGGCCGCCGCGTCGCTGGCCGGGGCGCTCGGCGCGGCCGCCGGCGCCGCCGGGCGCGCCGGGGCGCGCGCGGCGCTCGGCGTGGCCCTGGCGGCCGGGCGCGCGGCGTCGGCCGCGGCCTTGCCCCTGACGCGGTCCGCCGCGCGCTCCGTGCTGGAGCGCGGGGACTCGCTGCGGCTGCAGTTCCCGCGGGAGGACCTCGGCTTTGTGTACGAGACCGGGGGGGCGCTCGGTGGGGTGGCGGCGGTTAGGGGGGCGGACGAGGAGGGCGCAGGAGGCGCCGAGGAAAGCACGCAAGCCGTGCGCGGCGGGCCGTACGTGCCCTCCCTGCGCCCGGGCGCGCGCATGCCGCACGCCCCGCTCGAGGTGTTGGAGGGGCCCTTCCTGCCCGCGGCTGCGATCGCGGCGGCAGCGGCGGCCTCGTCGTCAGGGGCGGCGTCGCCGTCGTCGCCGGACGGCGGAAGCAGCGCCAACGAGAGGGCCTCCACCATCGACTTTGTCGGCCCATCGCTGTGCCCCGGCCTCGGCGGCCCCAGATGCCTGCTCGTGTTGCACGGCCCGGACCTTTATCTGCGCGCGGCGCGCGGCGCGGCCGAGCGCCTGCGCGACGCAGAGGGCTGGCCGCTCGACGTGCTTTTGCTGCTGCCGCCCAGCGCGGCGGCGGCGGCGGCGGCGACATCGGGCGCGGCCCCGTCCCCCTTTGTCGCCTCTCCCGATCCGGCCAGGACCTGGGTCGCGCGCGACACGGCGGGCGACTGGGCCCGGCTCTGGACCTCGGGCGCCGCCGGGGGCGCCGCGCTGGTGCGGCCGGACGGGCACGTGGCGTGGAGGCGTCGTGGGGGCGGCGGCGGCGGCGGCGGCGGCGGCGGCGGCGGCGGCGGGCAGGAGGCGGAGGACGAGGCGACGGCGTCGTCGTCGGCGGCGCTCGCAGATGGCGTCCGCCTGGCGATGCGCGACGCCCTCTGCTTTTCGCCGGGTCCTCGTCGGATGTAAGTTGAGCGTCGATCGTCAGAGAGACTGTACTGTTACAACCAAAAAAATAAAGAGCAAGCGGGGCGACCGACAACAAGCGACCCCCCCGCCGCCCCCCGCCTTCGCCGCTAGCGCATTCGCCTGCCGCCGGAGACCCTCGCGGCTTCCTGCGGCTCCTCGAGCGCCCGCTCGTACTGCTGCTGCAGCTCGGCGGCCCGCGCCACGTTCCCGGCCTCGAACTCGCGGCGCGCCCACGCGTCCAGCAGCGGCGGGTGGCGGTAGGCCTCGGGGACCTCGGCGCCGCGCCGAAACAGCTGCCGGGCGGCGTCGCGGCGGGCCTCGCCGCGGGGCCCTGCCCGCGCGAGCGCCCATTCGAAGAGTCCCCACTCCATCCAGAGCGGGGCGTTGTGCGAGCACGCGCTCGTCGCGCGGTAGAAGAGCCCGCGCGCGGCGCGCGCGTCCCAGAGCGACGGGTCGAGCGCGGCGGGCGCGGGGGCCGAGGCGATGGCCTCTCCGCGGCGGCGCCGGCCGCCGGCCTCCTGACGCTCGCGGTCCTCCTGCTCCTGCACCTCCCTCTCCCGCTCGTCCCTCTCCCCCTCGTCCGCCGCGCCCGCGCCCCGCTCCCGCTCCCGCGCGCGCTCGGCCGCCACCGCCGCCCGCCCCACCATGGTCGCGTACGCGTACCAGATGTGCGGGTTGCCGGGCGCCACGGCCACGCCCCGCTCGAAGTAGCGCGCGGCGCGGCCCACACGCCGCGCCCTCTTCTCGAGGACCCCCCAAGCCAGCCACGTCCGATAGTCGACGGGGTCGCGGCGCGCGGCCGCCTCCAGCAGGCGGGCGGCGGCCACCACGTCGCCCGCGCGCTTCTCCAGGAGGGCGGCCTCGCGCAGGAAGCGGGCGGTGGGCGGGCCGGCGCGCGGCGAGCGGAGCGCCTCGGCGACCAGGCGGCGGGCGGCGTCGGCGGCGCCGCAGAAGGCCTCCAGGCCCGCCCACATCTCGTAGCAAAAGAGGACGGCGCGGCGGTCGGGCTTGTCGGGCGCCTGGCCGACGCCGGCCGAGGCGGTAGAGGGGGAGCGGGCGGCGCGGCCGGCCGCGATGGCGGCGGCGAGGGAGCTGGGCGCGTCGCCGGCGGCGGCGGCGGCGGCGGCGGCGGCGTTGCTGGTGGCGCCAGGAAGTAATTGCTCGGGGCCGGGAATCGCCGCCGCCGCCGCCGGGCCGCGCGCGCCGAGGCAAAGCCACGCGCGCGCGGCCGGGAGGTCGCCGCGCCCCTGCGCCTGCAGCGCGCGCATGTAGCACAGGCGCGGGTGCGCGGGACCGACCTCGGCGGCGATGGCCATCGCCCGCTCGGCCTTGGCCGCGGCATTCGCCGCGGCCGCCGCGCCCTCTTCGCCGCCCGCGGCTCCGTCTCCGCCGCCGCCGCCGCCCCCGTCGCCGATGCCGCCGCCGATGCCGCCGCCGCCGCCGGTGCCCCTGCCGGTGCCGCTGGCCTGCCGCAGCAGGAAGGCCGCGTGCGCCAGCAGCACCACCGGGTGGCGGGGCGCGAGGCGGCGGGCGGCCACGTAAAGCTCGGACGCGCGGGCCGCGTTGCCCGCGCGGGCCTCGGTCACGGCGGACGTGACGAGCGCTCGGATCAGAGGCGCGACCAGCGGCGGCGGCGACGAGCCGGCGGCGGCGGCGGCGGCGGCGGCGGGTCGGTCGGCGGCGGCGGCGCCGGCGCCGGAGGAGGGCTCCGCGCCGTCGACCGCGCGCTCCGCCCCCAATCGGCGCCGGCCGCCATCCCACAGCCGCGCCGCCGCGCCCCGCGTCCCCTCCTCCTCCTCCTGGTCCCGGCCCTCGGCCAGCGCCAGCGCGCGGTCCGTCAGCGGGCCGAGCAGCACGCGCGCGCCGGCCTGGTCGTGCCGGCGCCGCGCCGAGTCGGCGGCGGCGAGCGACATCCAGAGGTCTCCGCCGCCGCCCTCGGCCTCGGCCGCGGGCTCGGCGGCTGGCGCCGCCGACGAGGGACCACCAGGCGACGAGGAGGAACCCTCAGACGGGGGATTGCCGGCGCCGCCGCTGCCGCCGCCGCCGCCGCCGCCGCCCTTGTCGTCGTTGTGAGGCGGCGTGCCGCCGTCCAGCGAGTGCTCCTGCGCGTCGCGCAGCTGCTCCGCCAGCCCCGCGGCACGCGCCGCCTCCTCCGCCTGCGCCAGCATCATGCGGCTGGGAAAGTGGCCGCCGCCGCCGCCGCCGCCGACGCCGCCACCGTTTCTCCTCCCCCGCCCCCCCTCGTCGAGCGCGCGCGCCGCCAGGTCGCGCGCCGCCAGCCACGCGCCCTCGCCCGCCTCGAGCGACGCCAGCGAGTGCAGGGCGGGCGCGTGGCGCGGGTCGGCGGCGAGCGCCGCGCGCAGCAGGCGCCGCGCGGACGACAGGTTGCCGAGGCCGCGCTCGACCGCCGCCCAGGCCGTCAGCGCGCGCGGCGCGTGCGAGCGGTCGGCGCGGGCGGCGCGGTCAAACAGAGATCGCGCGGCCTCTGCGTGCGAGGCGGCGGCGGCGGCCGCCGGCGCGCCGGGGGGGGACTCGCCGCGCGCGCCGGCGCCATCGCCGTTCTCACCGAAGCGCGGCGCCTCGACGTCGCCGGCGTCCCAGTCGCGCGTGCCCGCGCTCCCGAAGAGCGCGAGCGCGCGCCGCCGGGGGCCGCCGCCGCCGCCGCCCCGCTCCTCGCCGGCAGAGGCCGAGGCGCCGGCGGCGGCGGCGGCGGCGCCGGCGGCGGCGCCGGTCGCCATGGCGCCTTCGACCATCGCCAGCTCCAGCAGCGCCACGGACATGTCGCGCGCGCGGCGCCGCGACGCCCACTCGGCCGCCTCTTCCTCGCCGGGGTACCGGTACCGCTGCCACCGCGCCTCCTCCTCGCCCCGCCGCTGCCGGTCCGCGGCGACCTCCGCCGCCCGGCGCGCCGCGCCGAGCGCGCCCCGCGCGTCGCCCGCGCGCCGGGCCGCGGCCGCGGCGCTGGTGAGCAGGCGCAGCGAGGTCCCGTCCCCCGCCAGCAGCGGGGCCAGGGCCAGGCGCGCGGACGCGTGGTCGCCCGCGCGGCTCGCGCACGAGGCCAGCAGCAGGGCCAGCGCCCGGTCTCTGGGAAAGAGCGCGAGGCCGTGCGCGAGGATGGCCGCCGCGCGCTCGACGGCGCCCTCCACCTGCAGCGCGCGCTGGGCGGCGCGCTTGATGGCGACGGCCTCGGCGTTGGGGCGGCCTCGGTAGCCTTGCCACGGCCGTGGCTGCCCCTGCTGCTCCTGCTGCTGCTGCTCCTGCTGCTGCTCCTGCTGCTGCGTTCGCCGGCGGCCAAAGCGCCCGTCGTCGCCCGCCGCAGCAGCTGCTGCCGCCGCCGCCGCCGCTCGCTCCCGCTCCTGCTGCTGCCCGAGGGCCTCCATGGCGGCCGCGGCCTGCTGCGCGGCCGTCCGCGCGCCGTCCTGCGGGACGCTCCACCACCACCACGGCGGCTCAACGGGGTTGTCGCTGCTGCCGCCACCGCCGCCCCCCGCCAAAGACAGGTCCCACTCTGCCGCCGCCTCGTCCTCTGGCCACCGCTGCTGCTGTTCTCGCCGCCGCTCCCGCGTCTGCTGCCGTTGGTCCTCCTGCTCCGGCTCCTGCTCTGGCTGCTGGTCGCTGCGCCAGGTGTCGGGCCTGTGCAGGAACGTCGAGCTCGCGGGTTGTTGCTGCTGCTGCTGTTGCTGCGGCGCGGCCAAGGGGGCCGCCGCCGCCGCCGCCGCCGCCGCCGCCGCCGCCGGAGCGGTCACCGCTGCCGCGCCCGACGCTGGCACGGCCGCCGGCGACCGCGCGCCGGAAGCGCGCGGGTGCGTCTGTGAAGCGCATCCGACACGCGACGCGATTGACGCCTGTCGGTCGGATGGCGCGGATTGGGATGGGAGGGCGGGCGAGGCTCGTCTTGCCCCTGCTCCTCCCACACGCCACCTCTTCCTCCCCCAGCGCGCCGTGGTGGCGCTGCCGGGGGAGGGGCCAAGGGCCCGCATCCAACGAGTGCTCGCGCTTAATCTTCAAGCGCGCATCATGTCGGCTCCGAGAGAGAGAGAGAGAGAGAGACCGAGGCGCGCCAGCAGTAGGAGGAGGCCACGCAAAAGACCAGTCGGGGGAGTCGGATGGCACGAACGAAATAAAAGGGAGTGAGATGCACACAGGGTGCTTGCGTGTGAGCGCGATGGACGGACAGTGACGGACAGGAGGCCTGCGCGCTGGCGAGCTATTGCAATTCGAGCGAAGCGTGCGTTGATCGCCGACGGCGGCGCGCAGGCCGACGCGCCGCGCCCCGGAGCGTCGCTCACACCGGCGGGCCCCGCGTTTTCCTCAACCACTTTCTCAATTGCACGCCTCTCCATCCACTATTCCCTTCAGAGCACCAGCACGACACCCCAGCGAGCCCGCTTCCACTTCGATCATCGACCCTTCCCTAGTTCGACAAAAAGAACAATCAATGCGGCCGGCAGGCGCGGGCGCCGCCGCACCCTCCGCGCAGAGGCCATGCGCGGTCAGTCCGCACTGCAGGCGTGCACCGTCGACCGGTGCAGCACACGGGGCCGGCGTGCCCAGGAGATGGAGGAGGCAACGAGGCGCCGCCGCCGTCCCGCGAGCGACCGGCGCCGGAGACGACGACAGCGGCGATGTGCCGCCCGCCGCCCGGCCGCCGACACCGAACGCCGCCGCCGCCGCCCAGCCCTTGCCCGCCGTCGGCGACGCCGTGGGCGCGGTCCAGTACGGCGGGACCCTGCCGAGCCGCCGCCGCTTCTTCCTGGGGACCACGGCCGCCGCCGCCGTCGCGCTCGGCGGAAACCTGCTCGGCGTCACGAGCGCGCTCCTGTCGTCGTCGCCCGAGACCGCCGCCGCCGCCCGCCGCGCCCGGCTCGACGTCATTTTCCCTGTGGAGGGGCAGCTACGCTTCTTCGACGAGTCCCTGCGGTTCGAGTTCGCCTACCCGCGCCAGTGGATGGGCGACGTCACCGTCGCGCGCCGCCGCGCCGAGCGCCAGGAGCGCGAGCGCGAGCGGGCGGCCTTGGAGATGCAAGGGCTGCCCTCCCTGCGGCCCCGGCGGCTGCCCTCGCTCTCGGCCCGCGGCGGCGGCGGCGATCCGCTGGCGCCCCTGGCCTCCTCCTCCCCCTCCTCCTTCTCCCCTCCCCCCGCGGTCGAGCCCGCCGCCGCCTTTGGGCCCCCGGGCTCCACCGGCGAGGAGAACGTGAGCGTCGTCGTCGCGCCCATCCTGCCCGGCTTCTCGCTCGCGCAGCTCGGCGCCCCGGGCGACGCCGCCCGCCGCTTCCTCGACGCCACCGTCGCGCCGCCGGGGAGCGGCCGCACGGCCGAGCTGGTCTCCGCGTCCGCGGGGCCTCGTTTGACAGGGGACCCGGGCGTCCTGTACTACACGTTTGAGTTTGGCGTGCGCTCGCCCACCTTCGAGCGGCGCAACGTGTCGGTGCTGGCGGCGCGCGGCGACCGGCTGTTTACGCTAAACACGCAGGCGCCCGAATCCCTGTGGGCGCGGGACGGCGCGCTGCTGCGGCGGACGGCGGCGTCGTTTGTGCTGTACTGAACGACGGTGTCTTGTTTGGGCTGACGGTCGATCTGTGTGTGTTGTCGGGTCGTTTGCCACGCGCCCACTTGTAAGGAATTCAACCCGTCACACCTAATTGAAAGAGCGAGCATTCCCCTCGAGCGCCCTTCGGCGGTGCCTCGTCTCTCCGCGCCCTGTCGCCCAAGCCAAAAAGAGCGGCGGCGGTGGCGTCGCAGCAATGCACAACTGTCACTCTCTCCTCTCCCAGAAATCTCTCGATCCGACCCGTCCTTCGACACACAAACACCGCCGCAGCCATGGCCACCCTCACTCGCTCGCTCCGCGCCACGGCGAACCCGGCCAAGTGCGTCTCGCGTTTCGTTTTTTTTACACGGGGCCACGCCAGCCTCTTTATTGATCTCACCCGCCCGCTCTCCCCCTCGCTCCCCCCGGCCCCCAATCCCACCCACAGGTCCGCCGTCACCTCGCGCAAGGCCTTCGTCGTGCGCGCGACCGTGGTGCGTCCTCACGCGCGGCGTCATTGCGTTTCTCGTCTTGGTCCTCGTCCTCCTGCCCCGCCTCTGTGGCCGCCGAGGGGGGCGCCTTCCCCCGGTCCGATCCGCCGGCCAGATCCCGGGCGCGGTGCGACGGTCATGTCGGGCACACACACGCTCACTATCGACCCACAAACAACCATACACCCAATGTGAAACCGACAGCAGCAGCAGCAGGGGACGCCCACGACGGCGGCGACGACGACGACGACGACGCGCCGCTCGGCGCTCGCCGGCGCCGCGCTCGCGGCCGCCGCGGCGCTCGCGGCGGCCGCGCCCTTGCCTGCCTCGGCCTTCCTCGGCTTTGGCGAGGACGCCGCCGCCGCCGAGGAGAAGTACAAGTCCACCACGGTGCGTCGCTGCTTCTTCGGTCGACCATGCCTCTCTCCGTCCGTCCTCTTTCTCTCTCTCTTCTCTCGCGCGCGCAGCAAACGCACGCCCCCCCCCACCCCGTCTTCACCACGCCCTTACCCCCCCGCCCGCCCCTCCCCGAGACCCCACCAATCCCCCCAACCTTCCTCCAAAAACGCGCGCACAGGCCGCCGTCCTCGCCGCCGCCACCGACGCCGTCGCCATGGACCGCGACGACCCCGACCGCGACGCCAAGGTGAAGAAGGTGCGCGACCAGATCAACGGCTGGGTCGCCTCGTACCGCCGCAGCGCCTTTAGCGGGCGCCCCTCGTTCGGCAACACCTACTCCGCCCTGAACGCGCTGACCGGGCACTACAACTCGTTCGGCACGCAGGCGCCCATCCCGCGCAAGCGCCTGGAGCGGCTGAACAAGGAGCTGGTGGACGCGGCGACGTTCCTGGAGCGCAACCGCTGAAAAGAGAGATCAGAAATTGGGTTAGGCGCCAGTCACGAAAAGGAGCAGGCGTTGCCTCTCTCTTGCGCGGTCGGCCAGCGAAAGCGCACACGCGCGCGCGCGGCCGCGCTCTCTCTCTCTCTCTTTTATTCTGTCTAAAGGGTCCGCCCCTTTGTCGTTTTTATTTAGCAACGTGAAACCACCCCTTTTCGTCGAGGAACGAGAGCACACGACTCCTGTGGCAAGCAATAAAGCACACACGATCGCGCGCGCGAAACGCGCGTGCCGTTCTTTTCCGGGCGGCGCGGCGCGATGCGATGGCGGCCGTCGAGAGAACAAGAGACGCCTGACAATATGCTAGCGCTCGCTGGCATTTGGCTCGCATGACTTTTCGACCGTTTCCAGACAACACACAAACACACAAATTACACATAAAGCTTCCCCGATCGCGCGCGCGCACCTCATCCTTACCCTTTCGTGCCAGGACAACAAAAGCCGGCGTTCGGCCCGTTTATTTTTCCTTCTACCCTCTTTCTTCTTTTTTTCCGATGGACGCGCCTGCCCCTGCCCCTCCTGCTCCTCTCGCGGAGCCGCCTGCATCGGCCCTCGCCGCCCCCGCCGAGCCCGCGCCCGCGGCCGCGGAGGCCGCCGCGACGGAAGCGGCGCCCGAAGCGCCCAAATCGGTGCCAGCGCCTGTTCCCGCGGCTGAGGACCCCGCCCCCGCGCCCGCAGCGCCCGCAGCGCCCGCGGCAGCAGACGAGCCCGCCCCGATGGCCGTCGAAGAGCAGGCTGCCGCGCCGGCGGCCGTCGTCGACGCCGCCGACGAGCCCATGCAGGCGGAAGCGGCAGCGCCTCCGACTATCGCCCCCGCCGACGCCGCCCCCGCACCACTCGCCGCCGACGCCGCGCCAGCCGCCGACGCCCCCGCGCCGCCGCCCGACGGCAGCGGCCGCCCCATCATCCTGCGCCTCGACTGCGGCTCCCTCATCGGCGACGCCCAGGCCGTCCTCGGCGCCCAGGCCGCCGCGGGCGGCTTCTCCGCGGACGTTGTTGTCGTCGACCCGCTGCAGGCGTGCTCGCTCGGCCGCGCCACCGCCGCCCAACTGAAGCGGCTTGACGGATATATTGCCGACTACGGCGGGCGCGTTCCCAACCTGGCGGCGCTCAACCGCTCGGCGCTCAAGTCGCACAACCCGTACGCCCAGGAGGTGAGGACGGCTGGGCTTGGAGGCCGCGTTGCGAAGTTGGGAGGGGGGGGATTGGCGGGGGAGCGCACTCGCCGGCGGCGCGCGCTGCGGCGGCGCGCGGGCGCCGCCGCGCGCCGCCGCGCTGCCGCCGCCGCCGCCGACGCGCGCGCCTCCCCTCTTGCGCCGACCCCTCCTCCCCTCTTTCCCCTCGCGCGCCCCTCGATCGGTATCCGCCCGTCGTCGTCCTTCTTCAAGCCGTGGACCCACGCACCCCTCTCCCCTCCCTCCCAAACAAAATACACGAAACAAAAACGCACGTCCTCTCCGCCTTCGCTCCCCCTCTTCCCCGAAACTAAACAGGGCCTGCGCACGCTCAAGCGCCAGAAATCTCTCGCCAACGGCGACGACGGCCCCGGCGGCGCCTATCACGCCCCCGTCAGCTACGGAGGGATGCACGGCGCCCCCTCGGGCGCGTACGGCGCGCCCGGCGGCGGCGGCGGCGCGGGCGGCGGCGGCGCGGGCGGCGGCGGCGCCGGCGCCTACGGCGGCGGCGAGTTCCTCGACCGCTGCCGCGACGTCCTCGGCCGCGTGCTCTCCGAGTGCGGCCCGCGCGAGATGTGCTACCACGTCCTCGCGCGCGACGTCTTCTACCGCCCTGTGTCCGAGACGTTTCCCACAATCGCCGACGACTACTATTCCAAGGTGGAGCGGCCGATCACGTTTGGCGAGATCGAGCGCAAGCTCACCCGGCGCACGTACGAGGCGCCGCAGCCGTTCGCCGACGACATGCGCCGCGTGTTCGCCAACTGCCGGCGGTACAACCCCCGGCCCGAGGACCTGGTGCACCGCCTGGGCGCGCGGCTGGAGGGGCACTTTGAGCAGACGTGGGCGGCGTCGGGCCTGGCGGCCGAGAGCCGGGCGCGCCGCGCGACGGCGGGGCTTGCGGCGGCGCGGTTCAACCCCTGCGACGAGGAGGCGCTCGCGGCGGCGGCGGCGGCTGCGGGCGGCGGGGGCTACGGGGCCGAGCGCGCGCCCAGCGACTACGCGGGCGGCGGCGGCGGCGGCGGGGGCGGCGGCAGCGCGCGGCGCCCGGCCAAGCCCGGCGGCGCGTCGCGCGGCCTCGGCGGCGGCGGCGGCGGCGGCGGCCGGCCGTCGCGCTCGCACGGCGAGGCCTCGTCCTACGGCGGCGCCGGCAACGGCGGCGGCGGCGGCGACGGGTACGGCGGCGACGGCGGCCCGTCCCTCGGCTACGCCTCGGAGCACCACCACCCCCAGCACCAGCACCAGCACCCGCAGCAGCAGCACGAGGACGACGGCGACGGCGGCGCCCACGACCAAGAGCAGCAGCAGCTGGGCGAGGACGTGCCGCACGACGTCCTCACCGAGGTGGCCGGCGCCATCGCCTCGCTCGGGCCCGACGAGCTCGAGCACGCCGTCGGCCTGCTCAACGAAGGGGTGGTCGTGGTGGCGCCCGACGGCGAGACAGAGCTCGACTTTGCGCGCATCACGCGCGCGTCGCTGTTTGCCGTGGACGCCTACATCAGGCGCGTGCAGGGCGCGCCGCCGCGCGCGCAGCAGCACCAGGGGGAGGGTGGGGGCGCGGCGGTGGGCGTGACGGTCGAGCAGGACGAGAGCGACGACCGGGGCGGCGGCGGCAGCGACGACGAGTGAGAGTGAGGTGGGGCCCAGGGCGAAAACGGACGCGGCGGGCGACGAGCCGCCGTCGCGCGGTATTCGCGCTCTGCGAAACACGAGGCGGGTTCTGTTTTTCTGAAGTTGCACGTTGGCCTTACACACCCCCACGCTGGACGCGGCGGATCACAACCTCGCCGCCGTCGCCTTGATAAAATGCAAAAAATAGCTGACGCATAGAATAGACAAACGCACCTGTTGTTGTATTGCTGTTTGTACAGGCGGAGAAACACCGCCCTGTACAACAACGCTTTGACTCGCGCGCTTCACAATCTCGCTCGTCTGTTTGGCGCCTCGTGCCGTCGCCCGCCGCCGCCTCACTCGGCGCCGATGCCCACCGCCTTGGGGCGCCGCGCCGCGCGGATCGGCTCGGCGATGCCAGCCCGCTGCCTGCCCAGCCCCTCCCCGGCGCTCCACCCCATGCGCTCGAGCAGACGCGAGCCGATGCCGCGCGTGTGCGCCTCGAAGCCCGCAAACGTGGTGGACGAGACGTTGCCCTCGCCGCCGACGCCGGCCGCGCCGGCGCCCGCGGGCGCAGCCCTCTCACCCTCGCGCTGCTGCTTGCGCTCCTGGCGCCGCTCCTGCTTGCGCGCGAGCCGGACGCCCTTCTTGGTCATGTTGATCACGGGCAGGGGCTTGACGATCGCGGCGGGCGAGGGGCGGCAGGCGGGAGGGGCGGGCGGGTCGGAGGGCGGCGGCGGCGCCGACGGGGGCAGCGGCGGCAGCGGCGCGGCGGGCGGCGTGTCTGCCTCGCCGGCGCTTGCCGCCCCTGCTGCCGCCGCTGCCGCTGCTGTTGCCGCCGAGGGCACGTCCGCCCCGGCCACCACCCCAGGCACCACCACGGCCGACGCCAGCATCACCGTGGCCTGGGAGGCGTCCACCAGCACGCCGCCCGACACGAACGCCATCGGCGCGAGCGGCTCTGCCGGCGCAAAGCCGCGCCGGCCGCCGCCGCCGCCGCCGCGCCTGCCGCCGCTGCTGTTGTTGGTGCGGGCGGCGGCGGCGGCGGGGTTGGAGCGGCGCGCGTCGGCGGCCGAGGCCATCCCCAGGGCCTCGTCGTCGCTCGAGTTGCGGCCGCCGCCGCCGCCGCGGAACATGGCCATCGCGCCGCCGCCCCCGCCCGGGCGCGCGAGCCGCTCCCCGCGCCGCGCCACCTCTGCCTCTGCCGCGAGCGCGCGGGCGACCGTCCCGGCGCCGGCCGAGCCCGGCGCGGGGACGCGGGCGCGCGGCGTCGGGCGCACGAGCACGAAGCGTTGGCGGCCCGAGCCCTGGACGGTCGCGAGCAGGCCGTGGGCGCCGGCGACGGTGTTGGCGAAGGCGAGGGCGCGCTTGTTGCGGCCGCAGGGGGGGAGGGCCAGAACGTCGGGGCGGCCGCCGCCGCCGCCGCCCCCTGCCACTGGCCGCCCGGCGGCGCCTCGCCCTCCTCGGGCGCTCGCTCCCGCCGAGCACGCCGCCGCGAGCGCCTCGATCCGCGCCGCGATGCCCGGCGCGCCGATGCCCGAGGGGTCGCGCCGCGCGCGCTTGGCCTCGACCATCATCCGGCGCACGCGCGCCTTCTCGCCGGGCGCCAGGCGCCCCCCACCAACCAGCCTCGGCCGCCGGAGAGCGGTGTCGGCAGCGCCGCCGGCGCTGTCCGGGCCGCCGCCGCCGCCGCCCCCAGGTTTCGCCGCCCCCCAAGCGGTGCCCGTAAGGCCGAGACCGTCGCCGTCACCGTCGCCGTCGCTGTCGCACTCGCTCTCGGTCTCGCTGTCGCTCTCGGACTCGGTGCTGCTGTAGCGAGACTTGGCCTCGCCGTCGTCGCCGCCGTCGCCGCTCGCGGCCGGCTCGTCGATTTCGCGCGTGCCGAGGCGGCGCATCATCGCCTCGAGGCGCGCCGCGCGGCCGCCCGGGCCGCCGCCGCTGCAGCCGAGGCCGCGGCGCGAGGCGGCGCCGTCGTCGGCGTCGTCGTCGGCGTCGTCGTCGTCCACTGGTTCGCCGCCGCCGCCGGCGTCCGCCGCAGCGCCCTCGCCGCCGCTGCAGAGTCGTCCGCGGGCGACGACGCCCCTTTCCTTGGCGCCGCCCTCCTGCTCCTGCTTCTCCTCGTCGCCGTCCGAGCTGCCCATCGCGTTCTCGAGGTAGTCGCGCGCCACCTCGTCCTCATCGTCGTCGTCCTCCTCCTCCTCGTCCTCGCTGCCGTTTGCTTGCCGCTGCTGCTGCCGCCGCTGGCGTTGCGCGCCGACGCGGTTGCCGCGACCGCCACCGCGACCGCCGCGAAAGCCGACTCCGCCGCGCCGCGCCGGCTTGATCACGATGCCGCCGACGTGCAGGCCGCCAGCCCCGGAGCTGTCGCTATCGCATGCCTGTGATGTGTTGGCGTTCGGGTGGTGAGTGCGGAGGTTGAGCTGTGGACTCCACGCGCGTGTTTTGCCCCACACAACAACAACGAGAGCATTTGGATGCGCGCAATCACAATCGCGAGCGCGCGCAATCCAACTCCACGCACCTCCCCGGCAGCGACGAACCGCACGGGCACGCTTCGCGGGCGAGGGGCCATTCTGAGACTTTCGATTGTGCTTTTCCAGGCGATTGATTTGATTCTCTTTCTCCTCGCGCTCGAGCGCTTTCCACCCGGCGGCGGTGTTCTTGTTTTGTCGCGGCCCCGAGCACACACGCTCACTTTCGACCCACGTGGCCCCCACTCGCCAGCGACGTCGGCATCGCCAGCTCAGGCAGACGCGGCGACCCTTGTCAAAGACGAAACGTTTACATGAGGAGTAGTTGTTTTTTTTGCGTTTTGGCTTGTTGTTGGTGGGTGGGGGGTGAGTGAATGGGTGAGCAGGTAAAATGGGGATGTGGGGGGGTGGGGGTTGGGGTATGTGCGTGTGCGGTGGACCAAGGAAACGGCGCGGCCGAGGGGCGGGGAAATCGCGCATGGGGTGGGAAAACCCTAAAAACCGCGCATGGGGTGGGAAAAATCGGCGCCCTCTCTTGTTCAGAGCGGCGCGCCCTCTCCCTCTTGTCCCGTGTCGCTCCCCGCGCCCGCGAGACAGCGCGCGCCCCCCGTCCGTCCTTTTGGCAGCGTGCGGAAAGGGGGGGTGGTATGACGGGCCCGGAAGAGGGGAGAAACAGAAAGAGAAAAGAGAGAAAGAGAGGGGGCAGGGCGACGAAAAACAAAACACAATGGCCGCCTCGTCCTCTCCCCTCCGCCTCTCGTCAGTTTGGTTTCCGCCCCCTCGGTTGTTTCGTCGTAATCCTTCGCCTTCACACCTCCACGCTGCGGCGCGCCAGCCGGCGCCCGCTCATGCGCACGTCGTCGCTCGAGCCGCTGCCGCCGGGCGTGCCGGCCGCGCCGCCGACGCCGGCCGCCGAGCGGCCACCCGTCGAGCGGCGCTTGCGATTGCTGCGGCCGCCGCCGCCGTTGGCCGCCGCGGCCGACGGCTGCGGGCCGACGTCCGCAACGGCGGCGACGGCGAGCGCCGGGCGCGCGCACGTCGTGGCCGGCACCGCCGACGTGGTCGACGTCGACGGCACGGCCTCGAGCAGGCAGCCGCGGGGCGCGGCGGCCGCGGCCCGGGCGACGGCCGCGAGCACCAGGACCGCCGCGCCGGCGCTACCGCCGCCGCACCCGGCCCCCGCCGCCACGGCTGCCGCCGCCGCCTTTTTGGCCGCCGCCGACGCCCGCCACCACGCCACCTCGGCGTCCGCGTCGGCCGAGGAGGCGCCCAGGCCGCCGCCGCCGCAGCGCGGCGACGCGGCCGCCGCGGCGCCGGGCAGCGCCGCCGCGGCCGCCGCCGCCGCCGCCACGCGCGCGTTAGCGCCGGCCGCCACGGCCACTGCCGCGCCGCCGCCGCCGCCCGCCGCCAGCGCGCGCAGCAGGCCGCCCGGCGCCGCCCCGGCCGCCGCCGAGTCGGCCGCGCCCGCCCCGCCCGCCGCCGACGGCGCCAGCAGGGAGGCCACGTGCTCCGGCTCGACGGCCAAGCGGAACTCGAGCAGCCGCAGCATCTCGGTCTCCAGCCGGTTGAGCTCGGCCGTCGAGACGCCGCCCACCTTGGCGTAAAACGCGTTGTTGTAGTGGCGGTCGTCGAGGTACTTCGCGGCCAGCAGCAGGCCGGTCAGCAGGAGGCGGTGCACGTTGAGCGACGTGGGGGCCAGCGCCGGGTCCTGCTGGCTCAGGCGGCACACGTACACGAACGCGTGCGCGAAGCAGGCGGGAGAGCAGCGCGCGTAACGCGCGGCGCGCTGCAAATAGGCGGCGACGCCGATGGGCGGCGCGCGCAGGCCGTGGAAAACCGTCAGGCGGGTGGGGACGTGGGCGGCGGCCAGCTCGGCGGCGTGATCAGAGGCCTGCTGCTGCTGCAGCTGCTGGTGGGCGGCGGCGGCGGCTGGCGGCGCGGCGGCGGCGGCCAGGTCGGCGGCGTCGCGCGCGCCGTCGCCGTTGGTCGTGGCCGTGCTGCCGTCCGACGACTCGCCGCCGGACGAGTGCTGCGGCAGCGGTGGCGTCGGGGGCGAGGTGAGGACGTCCTGGTCGTCGGGGTCGCCACCGAGCCGCGGCGTGGCGGCGATGGCGGCGGCCGCCTGCAGCAGAACCTGCTGCTGGTGCGCTGCCGCGGCCGCCGCGTGCTGCCGCTCGTTGGCCTCGACGATCGCCTCGACCACGGCCGCCAGGAGGGGCACGACGGGCGAGTCCTCCGGTGCGCACGCCTCGGGGTCCTGTTGGTGTTTTAGGGGTGGGTTTTGGAAGAAGGGGGGGAAGAGGGAGATGGATGAGCGGAGACGGGCCGGCGGCAACGGGAGGTGGCGACGGGCGCCGGGCGGCGGCGGCGCGATGGGAGGCTGCAAGGCTGCAGCTCTCTCCCTCTTTTTGGGGGGGCATCGGCCTTCCTCTCTTCCTCTCTCGCTGCTCGCCCCTGAAAGAGCCGGCGGCGGCGCGCCAGAGGCCCTCTGACGGGGCTCGAGGCGGGCCGCCTGCGCGCAAGAGCAGGGGAGGGAGGGGGGGGAGGGGCTGCCCAAGGCGCGGGCGTCCCCCCCAGCTTTTTGCGCGCCTCCCACGCCCTCCACTCCGCCCTTCTCTTTCCATCGCGCGCCTCCCGAGTCGGCCAGGGGGCGCGCAGACCCGGCGCGCGGGTGCTCTGTCGACAAGGCACGACCACGGCACGGTCGCGCGCCCCGTGCGCGGACCAGCGGCGACGCGCGGCCGAGAGAGAGACCCAAAGGCGGCCAGCTCCCTTTGCGCGTGGTGGTGCTGTCCCCTGTCTTCCATCTCTTCCCTCCTCTCTCTCTCTCTCTCCCAAAGACTCACCAGCACGCCCAGCGCGCCGTCCACAGGGCCCATCGAGAGCATGGGCAGGTCGTCAGGGGTCATCGTGTCAGGGTTTCCGGGCGAAGGAGGGGGAAGAGTCGCGCGCGGCGCGAAAAAACGACCTCTCCTCTGACCCTTTCTTCTGTTCTTTCCTTCCCGCTCCCGCGGAAAAAAGCCTCGGTTTCCCCTCGAAGAGCGCTCGCCTCGTCCGCGCGCTGCGCCCACCGCGCCTGTGCTACGCTTCAAAGGGTCACGCCCCGGCTGTTCGAGGGAAACCTCGACTCAAAAAGCCATGTTTTGGGACGTTCTCAAAAAAGAGAAAGAGGGGGGGGG
>Ga0209491_10002347_pt1 | contig 33915 bp, 20 predicted proteins | sample BON02_FD_187213 | JGI IMG/M metagenome (GOLD analysis project Ga0209491, IMG submission 187213) | Freshwater microbial communities from Lake Bonney liftoff mats and glacier meltwater in Antarctica - BON-02 (SPAdes) (version 2) | ecosystem: Environmental > Aquatic > Freshwater > Ice > Glacier... | reverse complement strand
AGGCAGCAAAGCGATGGCCCGGTTGGCGGCGACAGTCTGGTCCAGGAAATAATTCGCCGCGCACTGGCACTGCGTCGCGCCCACGGCGCCGGCGGGGGACACGGAGTTGGCGGGGCACGCCGCACACAGACCCTGGCCAACAAGCGGGCCGTACTGGTTGGCGGGGCACGCACAGGGGCCGAAGGCGGAGAGCTCGCTCATAGAAAAACAGTCTGCTTTTGGCAATACAACATGTAGATATCTACCGACCAAGTCACATGTAACTGTGTGGGCAAATTTGTTTCCGCTCAAGGGATTACCACAAGGTACATTTGATGAGTGTGTGGCGGAATCGCCAATCTTGACAATTGCTGTGTCTATTCTTGAATTGAGGTCATTACGATCATTGCGACCTCGAATTTCGACTATCTGCAATCTCCTGGAAATCCCAAAGTCAACGCGCCACCAATCATTGCTTTGCGCGCATGTTGTGTGAAAATAATCCAATCGCGTACCCGCAGCTGGTCCGGGTTTCAAGCCATCAACCGCAACCTCGGCCCCGCCATACACTTCTCCAGGTACATCCGCCTTCTGATTCGACATTGTCGCAGGGCAATCGCCAACCCCTCCCCCCGCCCCGCACGCCCGCGCGAAGTTGACCGTGCTGATGCTCGAGGTCCCCGGCGCAGCACACGCCTGCATGCAGTCCGCGCCCGCCGCGCTGCCCGCCGGCGAGACCCCCCCGCCGGGGCACGCGTCGCACGCCTGCGGCCCCGCGAGCGCCTTGTACTCGCCCGCGGCGCACGCCGCGCAGGCGGCCGCGGGCCCGGTGTAGCCGGGGTCGCACGCGCAGGCAGCGCCGTCGTATGCGGCGTTGGCGGAACACGGCACATGACACTGCGAGGCCCCCACCGCGCCCGGGGGCGTGGTGAAGTCCGCGGCGCACGCCGCGCACGGCTGCAGCGTGTCCTCGCCCGCGTAGATGCGCGCGAAGATACCCGCGATCTCGCTGGCGGCGAGCACGCGGTCGACCGCGAAGAGGCCCGCGACGCGGGCCTGCAGATTGGCAGCGCTCCCCGCCGCAGGCCTTCCCACGAGGGATTGAGTCACGGTGCGGTCGGTGGCATGGCCAACTGCACATGTCGCGGTGGAAAACGACGCGGCGTCGTTTACCTTGAGTGCGAGCACGCGAGTCGAGTGGTCATATTGCACCACGAATGTAGTCCACGCGTCTTGCGCAAAGGTGGTGGTATCGTAAATTTCACAGAGAGCCGCGCCAGTTCGAATCACCACGTACATTGTTTGAGTAGCAGCATTCCTCGAGAGCAAAATATTATTTGCGCTGGCGCCTGAACCACCGTCGCCGAAATTCAAAAAATCTTCCCAGTCCCAGGCTGCTCCCGACACCGTTCCTACAAACATGTACACGCCCACTGCGGTGAAGCCCCCGTTGCTGGCAATGTTGAACCTGCGCGCGCCGGCGTCGAGGAACTGCACGGAAGCCCGCGCAAAGTTGTACGCCGGCCCGCCGCCGGGCCCGCCGCCCGCGAGCACCGTGGGCATGTCCGCGGCACTCGCCGCCCGCGCCTGCAGCCCGCGCGTCCCCAGCGACGCAAAGTGCGGCGGCGCGATGCTCGGGACGACGGCCAGCGCCTTGGCCATTGCCGCCGTGGTCAGCCCGGGGCCAAACTGCCCGGCCGGGCAGCGCCACTCGGCGAGCGTCGCGACGTCGCCGGCGGTGAGCGCGGCGCCGTAGATGCGGAAGTCCGAGAACGCCACTTCCGAGACGGTGCCAAGTGAGGATACGCCGAGAATGCCCGCACCTGGAGCCGTGCTGAACTGCCCGTTCAATGCAACTGAAGCTTTCAATTTCCCATTAAAGTACTCTGCGGCAGTAGTACTGGTGGCAGTGACTGCGTAGTGAAACCACTGATCTGTGGCAAAAAGCCATCCGTTTGTGCCACTGGCACCTGTACCCTCCGGAGTAGAATCATCAACGGAACCGGAAATTGCGTGTTGGAAAATATTAACCGGGGCTGATATTGCCAATATCCGAGCAAACCCAGAGGCGCGCGTGTACATTTTCATAACCGGACTTGCTGAACTTCCCGACCCCGACCCTACACTCCACAAGTCAACACCCGCACCAGCACTTCTCCCCGTAATTTTAATCCACAGCGACACCGTGTAGTCCGCGGCGGCGGGGAGCCGCGCTGGAATACTCAGGCGCGCGCCCGGCGCGAGCGCCCCGCCCACGAACGTCGCCGCGGGCGCGCCGGATATAGTTGTCATGGGCGCGGCCGCGTCCTTGCTGTCGGCGAGGTCGCCCGTGAGCCTGTACCACGCCCGGAGGTCCGCGGCGTCGCGCGCGAGGACGGGCTGCGAGCCCGGCGCCAGCGCCGCCGCGGGCAAGCAGGCCGTTGCCCCCGCGATCGAGGCGTAGACCCCGCCGGGGCACGCGTCGCACGCCTGCGGCCCCGCGGCGGCCTTGAACTTGCCCGCGGCGCACGCCGCGCAGGCGGCCGCGGCCCCGGTGTAGCCCGGGGCGCACGCGCAGCCCCCGCCCCCGGAGACGGGCGCGGCGTTGGCGGGGCAGGCGCACTGCGAGGCACTCGTAGCGCCACTCGGCGCTTCCTCGTCCGTGGGACACGTGCCGCACTCGGAAAACGTCCCGAAGATGTCCCATTCGGCCATATGTATATAATCCTTCCCATTGGAATGAGTGAACACCATAGCGTAGTATTGGTATACCGCATTTGTTGCTGGCATATTAAATTCATAGACGCGCGAAGCAGAGTATGTGGCTGCTGAGGTTTGTGCAAATAGTTGAATCCACGTGGCGCTGCTTGTACTGTCCCAGTCCAGCGCAGTGTTGCTCCCGTAAACTTTGAATCGAGAAACCGTGGCTTGTGTATGAAAGACATTATCAACAGCACGACCTGTCAGCCTCATGCGGTGAGGTGTTATCGAACGTCCCATATCAATGATGCTTGTGGCACCCGCGTCGCCCTTGAATGTCGTCGCTGTATCTAAAAAAGCGAAAGGAGTCGACGCGCTGAATGTGTTTCCCAACGTGTAATAAAAATGTATGAACTCTCCATCAAATAACAAAGCGTTGACCCCAAACCATTGTTCCACGTTTGCCTTGGTTCTGACGGTATAACCGTTGTCAGACCATTCTTCTACGTAATTTGCGGCCTTCGACCCTGTCTTGTAATCATTGTTTGCTTCTCTCGGAACGACAACAGCAGTCATTGGAAAATCTACGATTCCTCCAGTGTCCACGTATTGCCCCGCAGAGCACGCGAGAGACTGCGCAGAGCCCAATGTGCAGAGGGCAGAAAGTCCCAGGCATACTACGGCTGCGAATCTCCACGCCGCGCGCCGCAATCCGCGCGGGAGCCGCGCGCCTGAAGTGAGGGCTGCGGGGATCGCGCGATTCGCAACATGCATTGCGCCAGTCCCCCGATACTCTCAATGTCGTAGAGGACGGGTGCGTCTAGTGTATATATACATACACACACTCATCGATACATATTTTCGCTGGTTCGTGATCAGCACCAAACACGCTCGCGTATACAAATATTCACGCCCACACACACACAGAGACATAGAAACGCCCTGTCACACATGCACAGCACGGACACAGACACAAAACCATGACATGAAGACAAATTATACTTGTTTACTTCAATAAACCTGGTCGAGTCCCCGCCTGCCTGCTCTGTCGGTCCCCCTCCCCGCACGCCCCGCAGGCCTACCGCGGCGTCTCGAGCATGCCGCGGTCGCGCTCGGTGTAGGAGTTCGCGGGGACCACGAAGCCCCACACCGTCTGGTCGTGCTTGGACAGCGGCCCATATCCGCACCTGTCTGTTGTAAAAAAATAACACCCACACAACACAGACGGATCCCAGACCCCAGACTATCCGCAAATCCTCTACCCTGTGTGTATATAATCACCAAACACAAACCACACACCCACACAACACAGACGGATCCCAGACCCCAGACTATCCGCAGATCCTCTACCCTGTGTGTATATAATCACCAAGCACAAACCACACACCCGCACCCCATGTTCAGCATCGCCATGGACGCGAGCGGGCAGACGTGCGGCGGGATAAACGCACGCGCAACTACACGAAGCTGGCGTGGTTTTCGCACCGCGGCGGCAGCGGCGGCGGCGTGACACACCAGCCCCCGAGACTGCGCAGCACTGGCAGGCCAAGCACATCCTCGCGCGGCAGGTCAGATGCTACTACTTCACGCCGGCCAGGTGCACGGGCTGCGCGGAGCACACGCAGATCGAGGACGGCGCAGGGGCCACCGAGCGGGTCACACACCAGCAATAAGCCCGCCTACGGCGGGCGCAGCGTGAGCCGGAGCTGCAGCAGCGCCTGCGCCGCCGACGCGGGGGTCGCGCTGTCCCTGCCCGCAAACGCGACGACCAGGTAGTGCAGCAGCATGAGCTGGCGGTGCGCCGCGTAGCCGCACACCCGGGCGTCGCCGCGCGCGGCGGCCTGCTCCAGCGCCCAGCCGTGCTCGAGCATGGCGCGCAGCTCGCCGATCGCGCCGATCGCGCCGCGCGCGGCGCCCGTGCTCGCGCTCGCAGCGCGGCATAGCCCCACGTCGGGGGGGTGCAGCAGCCCGCGCATGTGCCGCTCGAACTGGCCCCGCGCGCGCCGGGGGAGCCGCAGCAGCGCGTCGCGGGCAACGCCGTCGCCCCCCGGGCGCGACCCCGCGTCGATGACAACAACGTAAATCATTGCCATTCAATAATATAAATTCATTCAATGCCAAAATAGCGAAATACACCCCCATAATCTTGCATGCAATCGACTTGCGCCCGCCTGTTTCCACCAGCCCTCAGTCCCCCCCCGGCGGCGTCAGCCCGCGCAGCCGCGCGAGCCCGCACGCCTCGCGCGCGTCATTGTGCGCGTGCATGCACGCCTCAAACGCCGCAATCTTCGCGCGCGCAGTCTCCCGCGCGGCGCTGGGGCGCGGCGCCGGCGCGCAGTTGAACAGCTGCCGCGTCTCGGTCCACGCGTCCAGCACCGCTTCGAAGCTCGCGGCGGGGAGCTCGACCGCGCCGCCGCCGAGCGCGGCCGCGTTGCGCCTGTCGTGCACGTCCGCGAGCAGCCGCGCGTAGAGCACGCACTGCTCGCCGCGCGCCATCACCTGCGCGCGGTGAGGAGACCGTGTGTGAGAGAGGCATGCAGTCACGCAAAGAACAGCAGGGCGCGCGCGCGTGTGCACCAGCAGCCCGACCAGGCAAAGACATCGTCAGTGTGTGAGCCACGCAACGAGCAGCAGGGCGCGCGCGGGTGTGCACCTGCAGCCCGCCCCCGAGGCTCGACTGGCCGTCCGGGCCCGGCCAGGCAAAGACATAGTCAGCGTACTCGGGCGGGGCGTCGAGCCAGAACTCGACGAGCGCAAACGCGTCGCCGTCCTCCTCGTACAGGCGCAGCAGCAGGTGCTGCGCGCCCGCGTCGCGGCTCGAGGCCCACACGCGCTGCAGCGCGCCGCTGAGCGCCTCGCAGTCGCCGCGCATGAACAGCTCGGCGTGCCGCAGGCACGCCGCCCACGGCGAATCGCCCAGGGCCGCGCGCAGGTGCGTCGCGCCAGTCGCGTCCCCGGGCGCGCGCAGGAAGGAGTGCGGGGCGAGGTCTGCGTCTGCCCCCGGCAGCGCGTCCGCGCCGTCGGGGTCGGGGTCGGAGTACCAGCCGATCGAGTCCATGTGCCTGTGCGGCCTCGCGCTGCAGCGCAGCCTCTTGTGCTCGGGGGCGGGGGGCTGGTGCGGCGGGGTCGCAAGAAAAATGCGCGAACTGCTTTATTTTATCGTCGGAAAAAAAACAGCGGCGGGGTCGCAAGAAAAATGCGCGAACTGCTTTATTTTATCGTCGAAAAAAAAAACAGCGACGGGGGTCGCATCGCATCCGGAAGGCTGGCGGACGGGCAAAGCGCGCCACGCCATGTCCGGGGTGCTCAGCCGCGATGCGGGCTGCGACAGCCCCGCGGAGGTCGAGGAGACCATGCAGGCGTTCCGGCAGCAGGACGACCGCGTGCGGGGGCTCGCTGCGGCGCTGCATGCCTCGCAGGCCGAGTGCCGCGACGTGGCGGCGGAGCTCGACGCGCTGCGCGCGGGGCACGCGGCGGCGCTGGGTGCGCGCGACCTCGTCGAGGCGCAGCTGCGCAAGGAGGCCAACGACGCCACGCACAACTACGACGAGGCCATGGTGCGCACGCGCGCCGCGGCCAAGCTGCTCTCGGGCATGGCGAGCGCGGACATTCCCGAGGAGCGGCTGCTGCTCACGAGCTACGAGCTGTTCCGGCAGTGGGCGCAGCTGCACGAGCACTTTAAGTCCATGCAGTGAGCGCGCGCGCGCGCGCGATTTGTTACAGTAAAAATACCTGGTAGATTGTGTGTGCTTTGGGTCTCCCGTTCGCCCTCCTCTCGCCTCGCTGCAGTCTCGCTGCAGTCTCGCTGCAGTCTCGCTGCAGTCTCGCTGCAGTCTCGCTGCAGTCTCGCTGCAGTCTCGCTGCAGTCTCGCTGCAGTCTCGCTGCAGTCTCGCTGCAGTCTCCCTGGGCCCTCCCTGGGCCCTCCCTGGGCCCTCCCTGGGCCCTCGCTGGGACCTCGCTGGGGCCCCGCTGGGACCTCGCTGGGGCCTCGCTGGGACCTCGCTGGGGCCCCGCTGGGGCCTCGCTGGGGCCCTGACGCCAGATGCCCACGGCTACGTGCTGGCGTTGTACGCCTCGTACTTGCGGATGCTCGCGGCGTCGACGCTGCCCTTGCAGCGCTGCACGCACGCGGAGAGCATGTCAAACGTCACCGCGCCGACGCGCACGCGCGGCTCGGAGAAGCGCGCCACGACGGCCTCGAGCGAGGTGTCGCGCAGCACGTAGTCGCGCTCGCCCGCGCCGTGCGGCGCGGTGTTGGGGTCCGCGGCCGCGTCGCCCGCGGCCTCGACGCTCTCGGGCTCGCCCGAGGCGGGGTCCACGCGCACGAGGAAGGCGGAGGCGCTGGTGAGCAGGCGCAGGGGCTCGAGCCCGACGTCGTTGACGAGGTGGCAGATGTCGGCGCCGGAGAAGCCGTGCGTCGCGGCGACGACGAGCGCGAGCTCGTCGGCGCTGAGCGCGGCGACGCCCGCGAGCGCGTTGGTGAACATGGCCGCGCGCCCCACGCCGTCGGGGAGCGCGATGTAGATGCGCTTCGGGAAGCGGCGCATCACCGCGACGTCAATCTGCCACGGCAGGTTCGTCGCGGCAATGACAAAGATGGCCTCGCTCGCGTGCTGGCACGCGTCGAGCTCGATGAGCAGCTGGTTGGTGAGGCGCTGGTCCGCGATGGACTTCTGGCCGTCGCGCGCGCCCGCGACGGAGTCGATCTCGTCAAAGAAGATGATGGCCGGGCTGTGCTCGCGCGCGTGCGCAAAGAGCGACTTCATGAGCTTCTCGCTCCCGCCGACCCACTTGGACGTGAGCTCCGCGCAGCACGCGTTGTAGAAGTTGGCCGCGGACTCGCTCGCGGTGGCGCGCGCGATCATCGACTTGCCCGTGCCCGGCGGCCCGTACAGCAGCACCGCGCGCCACGCCTTGGCCTTGGCCTGCCGGAAGATCACCGGGAACTTGACGGGCACGATGAGCGACTCCCAGATCGTCTGCAGCGCCTCGGGCGCCCCGGTGATGTCCCCGAAGCGCACGCCGGTCGCCCCGCTCGCGTGCCACAGCCCGCCGCCGCCGCCGCCGCCGCCGCCCTGGCCCTCGCCCCCGCCGTCGCCCCCGCTGCAACCCGCGCTGCCGCCGTCGGTCGCGTCCGCGTCCGCAGGCGCCGCCGCGGGCTCGTCGGGGCGGCCCGCGGCCTGCAGCTGCTCGCACGCCGCCAGCACCTCGTTGCGCGTGCCCTCGATGCGCGGGTGCGCGTTGTACTTGGCGTCCATGACCTGCCGCACCGCGCGGGGGTTCAGGGGCGCGGCTCTCTCTCGCGTTCTCTATGCTTGCAGCCGCACACCCCCCCCCCCCCGCGCGGCCCCGGCGACATACCTCATACGCAAACACCAGCAGCTTCTTGGACTGCTCGCCGCGCGTGTCCGGACAGGCGCTGCCGCCCACGGCGCGCGCGTACTCGAGCGCGCTGCTCAGCAGCGGCGACGCATGCTGCATGCGCCAAACGCCCGCACGGGGCTGGAGTGCAGTTATATACGTTTATTACTGTGCGCCGCGGGAAGCACGCTGGCGCCGCGGCGCGAACGTGCGCGGGGCTTAAACATGGGGCCGTGGCGGGCTGCTACCGCGCGCGGGGCTTAAACATGCAGAGCAGGCGGCGGGCTGCGAGCACGCGGCGTGGCGGGCTGCTACCGCCCGCAGCTGCGCGGGGAAGGGTATCCGCGCGACTCGCTCTCGTAGGGCGGGCGGGCGTGCGAGCACGCGCCTGGCCCGGGCCCGGGTCCGTGGCCGTATGCCGGCCGGTGTTGGGGCGGCGGAGCGTGGCCGGGCGGGTATGCGTGACCCGCCGGCACCGGCGGGCCCGGGTACGGGGGCTGAGCGTAGGCGCCCGGCGCGTAGGGCGGCTGCGCGTAGCCAGGCGGCGCGTACGGAGACGGCGGGGCTGGCGCGGGGGGGGCGGGGGCGTACGGCTGCGGGTAGCCCGGCGGCGCGCAGGGAGGGTATGCTGCGGACGCGGGGGGGGGGTGGTATGCTGCAGGCGCGTAGCCCGCGTAGGGCGGCGGGGCCGGGGAGTACGGGTGCGGGGGCGGCGCGCCCATGTACGGCCCTGGGGCGTAGCCAAAGTTCGGGGGCGGCCCCGGGAATCCCCTGAACACGATGGGGGTCTGCGCGCCGTTGGGAAGCACTGGCTTCGGGTCGAGCAGTGACATGTGGTTTCCGGAGAGGTATTGCGTGTTTATATAGGGAGCGCGGGGCTCGCGGTGTGTTTCGCACCGCGGGATCCGGCGGCGGCGGGGAGCGTGCCGCGATCCCCGGCCTCGATGCGCGCACACTCGCCAAACACCCGCACGGACACGCGCGCGCGCAAAGCACAGAGGGTCCGGAGATGGGGGGCGAATTTCGAAAAGCAAAAGGGGGGTAATACGCGGCAGGCGACACTCAACCTTGGAGGGGTACGAGTTGAGCTTCCGGATGTCGTACTTGCCCTCGGGCCCCTTGATCTCGACCTCGTCGCGGGCCTGCTTCAGAAACTCCATGGGGGGGATCTTGAGCACGTCGTGGATGATCGACAGGAACTGCACGCAGTTGCGCAGCAGCTTGCAGCTGATGCGCTTGCCTGCCCGCCGCGCGCATCGTCAGCCGCGCGCGCACACGCCCCAGCACGCCCCGCAAGCACGCCCGCGCACGCCCGCCCGCGCACGCCCGCGCAGGGGCGGGGTGGGGGGGGGGGGGGGGGGGGGGGGGGGGGGGGGGGGGGGGGGGCGCACAGGTGCTGTAGATTGAGATTTCGATGCGCGGGCAGGCAAAGACCAGCGCCGCGACAAAGAGGCAGACGGAGATGGTTTTGCCGAAGCGGCGCGGGGTCGAGATGAGGATCTCCTGGTGGATGCTGGTCCACGTGTTGAGCTCGAGGATGCGCGGGTACGACTGCGAGAAGAAGCCCGGGGGGTCCGTCTTGAACAGGACGCGCACGACGGCGTTGATGAAGCTCTCGTGGAACACGCGCTGGTGGTACGAGCGCTCCCAGCCGCCGCGGTCGAGCGCGTTGAGCGCCCTGCGCAGGTTCTCGAGGCGGTCGAAGCCGTTGATGCCCGCCTTGGCCTGCGTCGTGTCGGTGTAAAAGTGCGAGACGCTCCCGAAGCGCTTCTCGAGGAAGGCCACGACGCCCGGGGACATGCTGCTGTCCTGCACGGTCCCCCCGCGCGCGAGCTGCATCGACGCGACGCTCGCGGCGTACTCCTCGAACATGGCGTCGTCGTCCTCCAAATCGGCGACTTCCGCGCGCATCGGAGGCGCGCGCTGCGGCGCGTCCGCGGCGCCCGCCTTTATACCGGCGCGCGCGGCGCGCGCCCCAAACCGCGGCGCGCGCGGCGCGGCGCGCCGCTTCGCGCGGTTCCGGGCGACGCAGCGCGCGCGCGCGCGTCTCGCGCGGGTTTCGAGCCCGCGCGGACCGTATATAAGCAGGCGTGTCCGCCCCCGCACACGCGACCCCAGGCCCAGAGCCGTCATGAGAGACCGGACACCCCCCCGCGCGGCGCTCCTGCTCCTCGCGGCCAGCGCGCTGCTCGCCGCCGCGCCCGCGCGCGCCACCGTGGGCGGCGCGGCGGCGATCGCCGCGCCGCTGAGCGCGGCGGCGACCCTGCGCGTGACCGACATCTACGCGCGCACGGGCTGCCTGGTGAAGATGCACCCCGCGCGCAACTGCTCGGCCGCGCCCGTCGTCGCGTGGTTCGCGGAGATCTCGCGGCGCTGCACCGCGCGCGTCGCCGCGGTGGCCGCCGGCGCCGGGCACCACCACGCGGGCTGCGCCGCGGTCGACCCCTTTGTGTGCTACGGCGCCGCGACGTGCGGCAACCGCACGCTCATGGACGCCAACAGCACGCTCGCCTTCGGCTTCGACTACGTCACGTGGCAGGTCGCGCACACCGCGACCCCCGGCGTGCAGTACGCGGATATCGCGGCGCCGAGCGCGGCGCTGCGCGCGCGCGCCGCCTCGGTGCAGGCCAGCAGCGTGGCGGGCGTCTCGCTGGGCGTGTTTGCCGAGGGCCTGCTGCTGAACTACTCGGTCGACGCCTCGCTGGCCGCGCGCACCGCGCCGATGGGCTTCCGCTTCAACCTCACCGACGCGCGCGGCGTGTTGACGACGCGGTTCGTGACGAACCGCCGGGCCACCGAGGCGCTGTGCCTCGCGCGCATGGACGCGGATACGGCGATGGCGAGCGCGCGCATCTTCGCGCAAAACACGCGGCTGTGCGGCTCGTTCGTCAAGCACGCGATCCACGCGGAGCTCAACGCGTTTGACGCCGCGTACGGCATGCACCCCGGCGTGTGCACGGCGACGGAGAAGGAGGCCGCCAAGATGAGCAAGTGCCTGCGCGACGCGGACGTGCCCCTCAAGGACGACCTCCCCGGCAAGGCCGCCGCGCCCGGCGCGGGCTACTGCGACGACAAGGGCGTGCAGGAGCGCGTGCGCTGCCTGCCCAAGTGCGCGTGCAAGGGCGGCGCCTCCAACGCCGCGCACGTCGAGCAGTACCGGCTGCTCGGCAACGTGGTGTTTCCGGGGCGCGCGCCGTGCTTCGACAACACCACGACGTTCGACTCGCTGTGCGGCAAGAACAACAGCGCCAAGGGGCTCAACGGCGGCGCGATCTTTGGCATCGTCTTTGCCGTCGTCGTCGTGCTGGCGCTGCTCGGGGGGGGCGCGTACGTGCTCATCCGGCGGCGCCAGCAGCGCCAGCGCGACGAGGCGGATGGCCTGGACGCGGCCGCGAACGAAGGCCTCGTCACAGAACAGGGCACGAGCGGCATGTACACGCATCACAGGCACTACCACCCCGCGCACTTTGAGGACCCCCACAGCCACAGCGGACACCACGCCAGCCACCACGCCCACCACGGGCACCCCTCGTTCCACACCACGCACCACGCCGCGTAGGCACCCGCGGCCTGCGTGTTGCGCCGATGCACACCCAGCCCGTGCTATGCGCGCGTTTGTGCGCGCAGATGCTGTCTGTGTTGAGCGTGTCAATAAATACCCAGAATTCCCATGCGCGCGTTTGTGCGTGCAGATGCTGTCTGTGCGTGTCAATCAATACCCAGACCGTGCTATGCGCGCGTTTGTGCATGTAAAACGATCAAAAACTTGCGGAGCGTGTCTGTAAACACCCCGACCGTCCTGTGCGCGTTTGTGCGTGCAAAGTGAGACCGTCTTGTGCGCGCGTTTGTGCATGTAAAACGATCAAAAACTTGCGGAGCGTGTCTGTAAACACCCCGACCGTCCTGTGCGCGTTTGTGCGTGCAAAGTGAGACCGTCTTGTGCGCGCGTTTGTGCACGCAAAGGCATGCTGCGTGTGTCTGTACATATCCACAATTCCTGCGCGCAAGTGATCAAACTTGCGGAGCGTGTCGACCCAGGCCTCCCCAAACGCCCTGTGCGCGGGCAGGCGAGACACGGCACGCAGGAAAACGCGGGGGAGAGCGGCGTGTATTACAGCCGCAAAAATTAGGGCCGCTAGGCGGGGGTGCCCGGCACGCTAGTCTGCCACGAGGACAGCATGAAGCGCAGACTCTCCATGACCGAGTTGGCGTCGGGCGTCGCGCCCATCGCAGTGTGCGCCAGCGGGCGCGCGGCGGGCACAAAGGGCGGCGGCGCCAGCGCGAGCACCAGCGGCGGCGCGTTCGGCAGGATCCCCACCGGCGCATCCTGCATAAAGGTCCCGTCGCCCCACGCGTCCATCATGCCCGCCGAGGTCATGCCGTGGTCGTCGAAGCTCGCCAGGGCCGCGCCGCCGTGGTCCGACGCCAGGTTCCAGTCGATGGGCAGCGAGATGGGCGGCGGGAGCGGCGGCGGCGGCGTGGTTCGGGGGGCGCGCGCGCGCCCGTGCGCCAGCGCCGTGACCTCGCGCCAGCACGCGCTGTGCGTGAAGTTGCCGTAGTCAAAGTTGCCGAGGAGCATGATGCTCCCGCGGTCGCGCAGCGCCTTGAGGGCCGGCGCGAGGAAGCGGAAGCTGGTGCCGGCGTGCGTGTTCATGACCTCGACCGTGAGCCGCGCGCCGCCCGCGCCGCCGTCGGGCGGCGCGTACTCGAACTTGGCGAGGATGCCCTCGGTGATGCCGCGGCCCGAGGCCTCCTCGTGCGCCCACTCGGCGAGGCCGTAGAGCTCGCCGGACTTGCCGACGAGCACGTAGTACTTGTACATGGGCGCGCCGGTGTGCGCGCTGGCGCGGCACGTCTCGACGACGCTCGCGAGCATGCGCTTGAGCACCGTGTCGGGGCAGCTGTCGGCCGGCGTGCTCATCATGAGGAAGAGCCCGTGCATCTTGGGCGAAATCTTCCACCGCGCGCGCAGGTCGTCGAGGATGCCCGCGCCCATGCGGCAGAGGTCGAACCCCGCAAACTGCGCGCTCGCGCCGAGCGCAGGGGCGCACGCCAGGGACGCGCTGCCCTGGCCGCCGAAGCCCGACGAGGAGCGCCGGGACCGCTTGCGCGGGCCCGGCACCGGCGCGGACGCGCGCGCGTGGCGGCTGCCGCTGGGCGCGGGCGAGAGCTCGCGCTCGGAGGCCCACGAGACGGGGTGCATGGTGCAGATACGGGCGTGCGCGCGTGTGCTATTCCGCATCCCGAGAACGCGTCGGGCTTATACAGGCGCTGTGCCCGTCGCAAGCCCCAAACCGCGGGCTCTTCGGAAGCCCTTGCGACCCCGCTAAAAAAAATGTTTTTTTTGGGGGCAGAAATGGGTTTCCCGCGCGTGAAAGGATGCAACGAACCACACCGTGCAGTGTGCGTCGTGCAATGCTACACACACTCTGCAGACTCGCCGCGGGCGAGAGCGCATCGGTCCATGCTTGGCAGTTACGTAGGGTTTAGGGTTTAGGGTTTAGGGTATGTTTGTCGGGGTGATAATACAGAGACTGGCGATGCAAGTTCTTGTCGATTTCTCGATCATCATATCATGACTTCTGTGAAGAAAATCCAAGTAGAAAGGAGCGCCGTGCTGTGGTGGTGTCGCTGGCCTGCATGCGCCCCAAGGGGCTCGGTCGCAAACCCACGGCCGCCGAGCTCGCGCGTCTCGACGCGCGGCAGTCTGTGCTCGAGGCTGCGCTCGCAGCACAGCGGGAGAGGTTGGACATCGAGGGTCTGCGCGCGGCGTTTGCGTCGATGCTGCAGCTTGTCGGGGACCTGCAGGGAGTGCGCACGACGCAGACCACCATCGATCTGTCCCCCGCAAAGATCGACGAACTCTGCGGCGTGCAGTCGCTGGTGCAGGTCCCGCGCATCAGCGGGTCGCTGCAGCACTTGAAGCTGGACTGTCGGGCGCTGCAGGTGCTGCCCGCGTGGATGCAGAGGCTCGCCGCGCTCCAGGACCTTCGCGTCTACGGGGGCGACGCGAGCACCATGGCGCACTTCCCTTCCGAGTTCGAGGACTTGCCCCAGCTTCGAAGCCTTGTCCTGCACAACTTCCCCGAAACGCACTGGCTTATCATGTCCGCCGCGCAGCTCTCCATGCTGAAGTCGCTGACCGTCAAGGACTCCTCGACGCTCATCGACCTGCCCGACCTGCGCGACTCGCGGGTCGACGTCCTGCGGCTGCACCACTGCCTGGGGCTCAAGGACCTGCGTGGGCTCTGTGCCATGCAGCTTCTGCGCCAGCTCTCGCTGTCCAGGTGCCGCGTCCTCGTCCGCCTGCCCTCGTTTGCGGGGCTGGTCTCGCTCGAGGAGCTCATTGTGGATAATTGTGGGCTGCTGCGCGCCCTGCCCGGCGACATTGGCGGTGCCCCGCTGCGGATCCTGAGCATCCACCACGCGCGCAGCCTGCAGAACGTTGCGCACGTGCTCTCCCCCCTGCGCGCCCTCGAGGAACTCGTGCTCTGTGACTGCGGCCTCGAGACTGCGCCGACGTGCATCGAACGCTGCGCGCGTCTGGAGCGTCTGAATATCGTCATCTACAAGAGCGACAACACGCCAGCGTTTGGCGCCATGGCCGCTGTGCTGCCGAGGCTGCACAGGCTGCAGGCCCTCATCCTGTCGACCGGGATCCAGCGCAACTGGAATCAGATCCAGCGCGAGTGGAATCAGCCTCTGTGCGACAGGCTGAACTCGAACTACCTCGGGGACGCGGACCTGTGCAGCATTGCCGGCACCCTCCAGTCGTACCCGCCCCCTCACCTCACCACTCTCAAGCTCAGCCTGGCCAAGTACTTTGTGCACGGCTGCGGCGGGCCCGCGTCGTTGGACGACGCCTCGATCATGGAGTTCTGGCGCGTCCAGCAGTGCAAGCTGCTGTGGTTTGTCTTTGGGTGCGTGCAGAACAACTCCGAGCGTGCGAGCATCGCAGGCACGCCGAGCGTCCTTGTCCAGATGATTGGAGACCTCGTGATGAAGCGGACGGGAGCGCCCTGAGCCTGCCACCCCCGCACGCACTCGCTGTTGCGCGCGCACACGCTATTTTTTAGCGTGCCCCGCCTTCCCGGAGGAGGGCTTGTGGGCCTTGGAGGCTTGCTTGTGCACACCGCCCGCCCCCGGCGCGCGCACGCACCGGTTGCACGTCCTGCCGTTGATGGTCTGCGTGCCTGATTTCACCCAGCCGTCCCAACACTTCATAGTTGCCCGAGACGGACTCGACCCACACACAGAGCTTATATACAGAGAGATGCTGACAGAGGGGTTTTGTTTGTGTAATAAAAATCATGCGCTGGCGATCTGAGACCCCATTCACGTCCGCAGACCTCGAGCATTCAGAGCAGCATTCGACAACGCCTTGCATTCACGCACACCGCCAAATCCCAGTACGGGGATTTAGGGTTTTTTCTCGGGTGTGTGTTTGCATTTTTCCTCGGGTGTGTGGTCTCAATAGTGCGCCTGACCTCCGGAGGAGTATGGAATATTTGCTCGCATGCTGTGTGGGGGGAGAAACAGGTAGACCAGGCAACAGAGTTGGGATTAACAGCACGACACGACCCCTTGATCCAGCCCAAGCGGCAGCAGGAGAGAGCAGAGCAGCAGCAGTTGAAAATAGGAGGTGTGCGTGTGGGCGTGTGTGCGTGTGGGCGTGTGGGCGTGTGTGCGTGTGGGCGTGTGTGCGTGTGGGCGTGTGTGTGTGCGTGTGTTTTGATTCAGCAGCACGAGTGCGGAGCAAATTACAAGCACGACACAAAGCCCCGTCCTGCGCGTTCCAAGACAGCGTGTACTGCGCGAATGAGGCGCCTCGCGCGAGGACAGACAAACTCTGCGACATCTCAAGACAATATCGATAGCGCCGTTTTATTACTAAAAATGCGATGCAATACGCGTATCCAACAAACCCGTCGGGGACGCCTAGACCCTTCCTAGATTCGCAACAGTGCGCACCAGGCAGTCCTCGTGCCCTGGATTTATCCCTTGAAGGCCTCAGCGCACTCCACGCCCTTGTCAGGGTGATGGACGGCTTCCTTGATGTCTTTCACGACCAAGTTCAACTCCTCGACAGTCTCAAGGTCCGCAGAGACATACTCGTATTTTTTGCTGCGATTCATGCCGATGTAAAACAACACCACCGGCCCGCATAAAATGTGCAATTCATCGCCAAAGATCTCCTTCAAATACCCATTGGCGACAGTGTTGGTCACACGGCCTTCACCATGTGCGCGGAAGCAAACACAGACTTGGGATTTCGTACCGGTCTTGGTTGTGGGCAGCACCAGGTTGTCCACCTCCGGGACCTGGTCCTTGTTGTCCATGTCCTCGAAAATGTTGGCTTTCACGTAACTCATGAATTTCTTACTGTCATACAAGCAATCAAACGAAAAGATGGGGTTGCCGTCCGCAGGAATGCAGAGCGCGCACATCTTCTTCATGGGTTTGCAGCGTGCTGATGGTGTAATCGTTTTACACTAGACCCTCGGGCGGTAAATTTGCGCCCATCCTTGCGACCCCCTCATACGACCCCCTCATACGACCCCCTCACACGACCCCCCCACGCCAGGTGCAGAATCGGGGCGGGGCGCATTGAACGCGACGGCCCAGAACCCAGGGCCCGGGGCCTTGCGGGGTCTGCCCGTACGGACAGACACGCCCCCGTGTTCGCAGTAGGCGCCAGAGCGTGTGGAGAGCGCGCGGTCCCGAAGTCTTCCCCGACCGGTACGACAGCAAGTCGCCGCCCCCGCGGCCGCCGACGCCGACACGCGCGCGGGCATCATGCGCTCCGGGGTGTATGTGCTGAAATTGCACGGCGGGGTGCTATGTCTTCTCGAGGCCGAAGGCTTTATCGCACACTGTCACTTGCGCGTTGGTTTATGTGTGTAATAAAAATAATGTACTGGCATAAAAATAATGTACTGGCACAGGCCACGCTGGTATGCATGTATCTATAATACTTCATCCACAGCGGGGGCGTCCCCGGCTTGCTCTGTGTGCGGTTTAGGGTTTAGGGTTTGACCCTAAACCCTACCCCCAGACCCGCCAGCATCACAAGAGCGTCGGTGTTTATGGTGACTGGTCGCCAGCCACGCACGAGGGTCACAGCCCCGAGTGCGCCGGGTGCGGGGTCGCGAGCCACGCGAGGCCGCGGAGGCCGAGGAGCGGCGCAGAGAGCACGGCCTGCACCCACAGCATGAGGACCACGCACGAGACCACCGCGAGCACGAGCTTCCAGCACCACAGCAGGCGCGGCGGCGGCACCGCCACCACCGCGACGACGAGGCCGCGCAGCGTGTCGTCGCTGCCGTCGCACGCCGCGGCAAACACGTCGAAGAAGAGCTCGTACTTGCTGCGGCGCTGCAGCGTCTGCTGGTCCGCCCACAGCCACTCGTCAATGTCCTGCAGCAGCACCTGCGTCTCCGACACCTTTTTGATCTTCATGCCGCGCGCGACCAGCCGCGGGAAGGTGTCCTTCACCGTGGCGCTCGTGTAGTGCGCGGGCGACTGGCCGTCGCGGAACATGGACATGGGCGCGCCGCAACGCCGCGCACAGAATCTTATATAGCGCGCCTCGGCCGCCACCGCGAATCCACCGCGCGGCGGTCTGTGTGTGTGTCCGCGCGTGCTGGTCTGCGTGTGTCCACCTGTCTCTGCGTGCAGTGGCTGTGCGTGCGTGCGTGCGTGTGTGTGTGTGTGCGTGCGTGTGTGTGCGTGTGTGTGTGTGCGTGCGTGCGTGTGTGTGTGTGTGCGTGCGTGTGTGTGTGTGTGTGTGTGTGCGTGTGTGTGTGTGCGTGCGTGCGTGTGTGTGTGTGTGCGTGCGTGCGTGTGCGTGTGTGTGTGTGCGTGCGTGCGTGTGTGTGTGTGTGTGTGTGTGTGTGTCTGTGTGTGCGTGCGTGCGTGTGTGCGTGTGTGTCTGTGTGCTTACTATTCTTGCCTTCGCGCCCGCTGCGGTGCAGGCTCGCGCGAAACAGCGTGTTTTCTAGCCGTTGCGCCGCGGCAGCACACGCGGCGTTTAAAACAAGAAACAAGCGCATAGTAAGCACGCTGCGTGTGCCAGCTGTATATAAACGGGCCCGCGCGCGCGCCACCAAGATGTCCGCCACGTCCAGCCCCGCCCCAGTCGCCCCCGACGCCCAGCCCGCGCCTGCCGCGCCGCGCAAGTACAAGCGCAAGCAGGGGACACGCAGCCTGCAAGAGATCCGCAAGTACCAGAAGAGCACCGCGTGCCTGCTGCGGCGCGCGCCCTTCCAGCGCCTTGTGCGCGAGATCACACAGGACTACAACTGCAGCATGTGCTGGAAGAAAAATGCGCTCGAGGCCATGCAGGTCGCCGTCGAAGACTACATGACCGCCAAGTTCAACCAGGGCATGTGCCGCGCCGTCGCCTCCAAGCGCACCACCCTGCTTGTCACGGACCTGCAGGGCTAGAGACCATACTTGAAAAGTAATGTGCGAGAGTTTTTATTCATGTTTGCAATAAAACAGCTCTGCATCGTCCGCGCACGCGTGCCTACGGCCGGCGCAGCCCGCCCCCCATGAGCACCTCCACCGCGTCCGACGTCGGCTGCCAGTGCGCACAGGCCCGCACCAGCGCCTGCATGATTTCGACCGGCAGCTGCAGCAGCACCGAGTCGCGCATGGCGGGCATTGCGGGCGCGGGGTCCCTTGCGCGCCGCGGCGACGAGCGCTTCGGGTTCGCCGCGGCCGACGACCAGTTCCCGAGGCGCGCGTGGGTGCCCATGAGCAGCGCGAGCACGCGCGGCATCGGGAGCTCGTGGTAGTTCCCGCACGGGTACTGGTCGTGCAGGAAGGGGAGGCTGCGCACGCGCTTGGCGCGCGCTGCGCGCGCGCCGAGCGGCTGGATGCCCATCGCGCCGCAGCCCCACACAAAGAGCGAGCCCACCTCGCTGACGGCCACCGAGAGGCTGAAGCCCGCGCTCGCCGAGACAATGAGGTTCGACTGGAAGCGCGCGGGGTGGATCATGGTAAAGGCCTCGGCGGTGTCGGTCGCCGGACCGAGGCCGAGCGCGCCGTGCACCGAGTGTCCGCACGCAAAGAGCAGGCCCCCGCGCGAGACCGCCAGCGCGTGGTGCGCGCCCCCCGAGACGCAGAGCACGCCGGTGCCAAACACGTCCGCGCCGCCGACGCGCGTGGGGACGAGCACGTCGACCCCCGCGCAGTCGGCGAGCCCGAGCACGCGCGACGCGTTGTTCCCGCACGCAAAGAGCACGCCCGCGCGCGTGACCGCCATGCTGGCGTTGTCAAAGGCGCAGACCACGCGCACGGGCTCGTCGCCAAAGACCGCCGGCGGCAGCAGCACCGGGCGCGGCTGGCTGAGCTGGTTGCCGAGTCCGAGGCAGCCGCTGCGGTTGCGGCCCCACGCAAAGACGCGCCCGTCGTGCGAGACCGCCAGAAAGTGCTGCGTGCCGGCCGCGACCATGGCGATGCGCTCGCCGCCAAAGGCCAGGGCGTGCATCGGCTGCAGCGCGTTCTGGTACGTCAGGGAGAGGAAGAGCCCCGGCGGCTCGCTGTCGGCGGGGTTGAAAAAGGGCACGAGCCCCGCCGTGCTCACGCGCCCCGACTGCGCGAGCGCCACGACGCAGTGGCGCCCGCACGCGACCATCGTGATGCCCTGCCCCTGCACCGTCGCGACGCGCTGCGACGCGCCGCGCCCGACGCCGTAGCGGTGGTGGCCCCACGTATAGAGCGTGCCGCCCGAGTCCACCGCCGCAGCGTGCACGAGCCCGCGCGACACCTGCGTGTACACCGCGTCGGTCTGCTCGTCGAGGTCAATCACCTTGCGCATGCCCGTGCCCGCGCGGAGCTCCCACACCGTGCTGCGCAGGCCCTCCTGCAGGATGAGCGACACCGAGTCCCCGCCGCACGCGGCCATGCGTGCTGCCGTGCGATGCGGAAGCCGTGCTGCCGTGCGCTGGAACAGACGTGCTGCCGTGCGAAGCACAAGACGATTCGGAAGTGACGACGCACGGGCCCGGCTGGCGAAGTAGGCGGGAGACAAAGCGCGCGGGGTCGCATGCAAAAAAATGCTGTGCGTAGGGTCGCACCGCAAAAAAAAACGCGCGTTTTCTATATTTTTTTATTTTTGAGGGTTTTTTTTTCGGGGGGGGGTTGGGGGGGGTCGCAAGCGGCGGCACGGGCATTCCCAAACGGCTCTTAAAAACACAAAGCAGCGCACAGGTCGAGCCGAGTGCAAGCAGTCGAGCCTCCTTGTGCCCGCACGCATTGCCCGTATGGCCGAGTGCAAGCAGTCGAGCCTCCTTGTGCCCGCACGCATTGCCCGTATGGCGCGCCTGTGCGAGCACGGCCGCCCACTCAAGCAGTGCTTCGGGTGCAGCCGCTCCAAACACATCTGCCAGCACAACCGGCGCACGCTCATGTGCCGCGACTGCACGCACCGGAGCGCCCCGCTCGCGCGCATCCCCCGCTGCTCAGTGTGCAGGAGCCACGGGCACTACGCCAAGACGTGTGCGCGGGCCCTCGAGGAGTGGACCGCGTGCGACCTTTGCGGGAGCTGGCACCGCCACCTCATGGCGGACGCCGCGCTGCCCTTTCAGTGCGCGGACGTGGGCGCGGCGTGCCCGGCGCCTGGCGGCGTGCCCGCGGCGGCGAGCGCGCCGCTCGTCGACTGGACGCAGTGCGAGGCGTGCGCGAGCTGGATCGTGCACCGGCTGGCGCACGAGGACATGCGCTTTGTGTGTGCGGACGCTGGCCTGGTGTGCCTGCCGCACGCCGGTGCCGAGGGCTCGGTTCCGGGCACGCCCGAGCAGGAGCCCCCCGAGTGCGGCTGGACCGACGACCTGCTGTGCGGCGGGCCCTGCGCGAATCTCGGCTGCGGCGGCGCGGACTTTGAATTTGAGCTCGGCGGCCTCGACGACGACGGGGCCTTGCTGCTGCCCGCGGCGTGAGGGCTGTTGCGATGCGCAACGAATCCCGGCTGCGCCGGCGCAGTACGCTGCTGCCTGCGGCGAGTATTTCAGATTGTATAATAAACCGCATGGTCACACAAAAATCGTAATTTTGGGCAGTGTGTTGGGTAAATAGTGGTCGTGGAGTGCACGGATGCCCTTGTCATTTTCGCTCTTTCTGACGCGAGGCAGAGGAGGCCCGTGCAACAGGTATATGCATACAGCACGTCTGTCTTGCCGTTGAGACAGAGGCACTTTGCGAAACTGGAGCAAGCGGCACAGGCCCACACGCTCACAATCGCACCCCCCCTCCTGGTGTTTTTTTTTGGCGCGGAAATGCGATTTTGCGGCGAATGCCATCCCCAAACCCCGGACTGGGGATGTGCGAGGGGGCACGGGGAGGTCTCTCGATGCGACCCCAGAGTGTGCACGAGCTTCGCGTCTTGGCGGGGGGGGGGAGCGTGCAGTGTGCCGAACAAACCGCGCCCATGTCCAAGTATGTCTCGAGCTACGCTGCGGAAAACAACCGTGCTGAGAAGCCGGCCAGGCGCAAGCGCCTGCGCCAGCAGGACGGCTCCGAGGACGACGAGTCGGCGGGCGAGGACGTAGAGGACGACGACGGCGGCGACGACGAGGAGGAGGACGAGGACGAGGACGAGGAGGACGGCGAGGACAGCGGGGACGGCGAGGAGAGCGAGGACGGCGAGGACAGCGAGGACAGCGAGGACAGCGAGGACAGTGAAGAGGCGAAGGGCGGCGCGCGCAAAGCGCATCAGAGCCACAGCAGCGAGCTGCAGGCGTGCGCAGACAAGGCACGGGAGAAGCGGAAAATAGCCGAGGTCAAGACGACGCTGCTGCGCGAGCAGCGCGACCTCGCGCGCCGGCAGATCGAGAGCCTGCAGCGCAAGAACACACGCGCGCAGGCGCAGATCGAAGCCCTGCAGGCGGACCTCAAGGCTGCGCGCAGGGCTGCCGCCGTGCGCCCAGGGCCGGCGCAGCCCGCAAAGTCTTCGCTGCCGCCGCCCGCCAAGTCTTCTCTGGCGCCGCCCGCAAAGTCTTTGCTGGCGCAGCCCCCCAAGTCTTCTCTGACGCCGCCCGCCAAGCTCGCGCTGGCGCCGCCCGCCAAGTCTTCGCTGGCGCCGCCCGCCAAGTCTTCGCTGGCGCCGCCCGCCAAGTCTTCGCTGGCGCCGCCCGCCAAGTCTTCGCTGGCGCAGCCCGCCAAGTCTTCGCTGGCGCCGCCCGCCAAGCCCGCTGCCCCGCGTTCGGTGTGCGCGGCGGCTTCGCCGCCGCCGCCGCCGCCGCGTGCGAAGCGCGCGTGCGAGCAGGTGGACTGGGCGAGCATGGGCTTGCGCAGGGACTTTCGCTATGTCGCCAACAGCACGTGGGCCTGAGGGCGTTTGTTAGGAGTGGTGTGTTTTATTAATAAAGAGCGCCTGGTAACCACTTGCACCCTCGCGCCGGCACTGTGTCGGCGAAGCGCACCCTGCCGTCGGCGACGACAAAGCCCTGCGCCGGCACTGTGTCGGCGAAGCGCACCCTGCCGTCGGCGACGACAAAGCCTCGCGCCGGCACTGTGTCGGCGAAGCGCACCCTGCCGTCGGCGACGACAAAGCCTCGCGCCGGCACTGTGTCGGCGAAGCGCACCCTGCCGTCGGCGACGACAAAGCCTCGCGCCGGCACTGTGTCGGCGAAGCGCACCCTGCCGTCGGCGACGACAAAGCCTCGCGCCGGCACTGTGTCGGCGAAGCGCACCCTGCCGTCGGCGACGACAAAGCCTCGCGCCGGCACTGTGTCGGCGAAGCGCACCCTGCCGTCGGCGACGACAAAGCCTCACGCCGGCACTGTGTCGGCGAAGCGCACCTTGCCGTCGGCGACGACAAAGCCGTGCGCGCCTGCGGCGCACACGGGCGGCGGGCCGTTGTCGAGCGCCCAGTAGTGCATCACCCACGCGAGGTTCTTGAGCGTGCACGCGACGTGCGCGGGGGTGGGGATGCTGTCCTTGACGGCGTAGGAGAGCTTGCTGCCCATGAGGTCGGCGCGCACCGCCGCGAAGGAGCCCTCCGCGGCGCGCACGTGCTTGCCGAACTTGGCGCGGTAGATCTCGCCGAAGACGACGTCGGTGCAGTAGTCCGCGTCGACGACGATGGCGTTGTGCGACATGTGGCTCGCGGCGACGAACGCGGGCACGACGACGTCGAGCATCTCCCAGAGCACCTTGGCGCCGACGCGCGGGATGCCGCGCGAGTAGTCGCTCCCGCAGAGCAGCATCACGCACACGAGGATGTGCGTGAGGTGCTCCTCGGCCATGACGAGCTCGGGGCCGACGGCCTGCACGCACGCGGCCTGCAGCATGCGCAGCAGCGTGCCGACGCACACGACCTCGTACTCGAGCCCGCGCGCGCCGCCCTTGGCGTCGGCGCGCTTGCGCTTCGCGGCCGCGTCCTCGTCGATCGGGTGGCTCTTGATGCGCTTGACAAAGACGCGCGACTTGAACTCCGTGCGCTGCAGGTAGAGCATCGCGATGAGCACGACGTCGGAGTCGACGGACTCGACGACGATGTCGCCAAAGAGCTCCGCGTAGCGCATGAACTTGACGTCGGACTCGCCCATCGCGAGCATCTCGGGCATCGCCGCCTGCGTGCGCTCGTACGGCGAGAAGTCGACGCGCACCACGTTGACAAAGTCGAGCACGAGCGTCTTGCGCTGCAGCAGCGGGTCGTAGGTGCGCGCGAGCAGCGTCGTGATCATGCTGATCACGTTGGTCTTGAAGGTGCGGTTGAGCATCGCCGCGGCCCACACCTCCTGGCGCGGCGGGCGCGCGGGGATCTGGTCCCCGGCCTTGAAGGCAAAGGGCGCGCGCGCCTTGCCCGTCGCGACGCGCCGCTCCTGCTCAATCGACTTGTACACGGGCACCTCGTCGTAGTTGTCGAACGCGAGCACGACCGTCTGGTAGCGCCGGTGCAGCTCGACGAGCCGCCGCGTGAAGTTGCGCTCGACGTACTCGGGCCACGACGCGCCGCCCTCGGGCACCGTCGACTTCATCAGCAGGATCTGCCCGTCCACAAAGACCGTGGCGACGCCGGCGTGCAGCTCCTTCCGCGCGTACGCGGAGCCCTCGGCCTTCCATATGCGCGCCCAGTCGCCGTGGATCCCCATCGCCGTGTGCGCGCGCGCGCCCGCCCCGCGCGCGCCGCCGCCCCGTGCGCGGGTTTGTCTTCTTTTTTTGCGCCTCCCCGCGCGCGCCCCCGGGGTCGGGGTCGGGGCGCATCGGCGGCTCCCGCGGCCTGCCCTGGGCGTGCGCGGGCGCATTGGCGGCGGACAGGGCTCCGGCGTGCCTTTCGGCGTGCTCTGCGCGCGGGGGCGCGGCGCGCGCAGCTCAACGCGCCTCGCGCGCGGCGGCGGGCGGCGCGCATTGGCGGCAGCAGAAGCCCGCGCAGACGCACGTGGCGTTGGCGCGGATGTGCCTCCAGTGCGCGTCGGCGCACGCTTCCATCTCGTCCTCGAGCACGTACCCCCACAGCGTCATCCAGGCGCCCGTCCGGAGCTTGAACTGCGGCGTGCCCTCCGAGAACCGCAGCTGCTTCGAGCCGCCGCGCATCTCGTACCGCTGGAGGGGGTCGTGGCGGTAGTTGTTGTCAAAGACGCCCGCCGCGAACTGCGAGCGCCCGTGCTCGTCGAGCGAGAAGGTGCCCGGGGCAAACCGCGCGACGACGCCGTGCGCCGCCAGCGCGCGCAGGATTTTCGTGCGCCCGTACGGCATGCTGTCGTCGCACGTGTTGTTCTGCCGCCCGGGCGCGAGCCCCCAGCACGGGTACGGCTTGCCGACGGCGCTGTGCACGTAGTGCCCCAGCGCGACCATGTCGTTGGGCTCGCGGTCCTTGACGAACTCCGCGGTCCACGTGTCCGCCGTGAGCAGGCGGTTGAAAAAGAGCGTGATGTCCTCGAGCGCGGCCAGACTCGCCAGGAAGCACAGTCCGGACGCCCGCGGCGGGTTGTAGTACAGCCAGAGCTCGTGCTGCCGGATCACGTCGAGGTTCGCCGCGACGAAGCGGGTCACGTCGAGCGTCATGATGGCGTCGCTGTCCATCGTGAACATGACAGGGACGCCCGCGCTGCGCATCCACTCGCGGATGACGTACCACCGGTGCACAAAGACGCGCTCGTCGGCGAGCGCGCCCGCCGGCCACGGCACCTCGCCCGCGACGCGGCGGTACGCCGCCGCGACGTCGACGATCTCCAGGCAGGACGCCCCCGCCACCGCCGCCTGCTTCACGTTGGTGAGCACGACCACGCGGTTGTTGTTCCGGCACCAGAACGGGATGTTCTTCGCCAGGACCTGGCTCATCGGCGTGTTGAGCGCCACCATCACGATGGGCACCGTCGCCACGGCGTGGCCAAACAGCGCGAAGGAGCCGCGGCCCGCCATGGCGTCCGCAGAAGGCGCCAAGCTGGCCGCAATGTTCACCGCCGCCGCGCCCGCTGCGCTCCCCGCCGCGCCCACCGCCGCGCCCGCTGCGCTCCCCGCAGAGCCCCCCGCCGCGCCCGCTGCGCTTCCCGCCGCGCCCACCGCCGCGCGGCGCCTGAACGACAGCTCGACGCCCGCGCCCCCCTTGTCGTTGACAATGTCAAACCCCGCGGCGTGCAGCCCGCGCAGCGCCGCCGCGTGGCGGCTGTGGTTCGCCAGCCACTGCGGGTGGAACTCCACGAGCAGCTGCTTCATCGGGAACCACTGCGCCTGCACCCAGTCCTCGATGACGTCGTACTCGGAGCCCTCGATGTCGATCTTGAGAATGTCGATCTCGCGGTGCCCGAAGGCGCGCATCCAGTTCCGCAGGCTGTTGACCTGCGCCACGACGGTCGCGCCGCCGCGCGGGTCGCGCCCCTGCCGCATCGAGACGTGCTTGCTGTCGACCGGCTGCGTGAACACCACGCGCTTCGGCGCGGTGTGCAGGCCCTCGGCGGTGAAGTGGAAGGACGCCGCGGGGAGCCGCGCGTTGGCGCGCACGTACCGGATGCTCTTCGGCGTGGGGTCGAACCCCCACACCTCGAGCCCGTGGCGCTGCATCATCGCCTCGTCCCACGAGGTGTCCTCGCCCAGGCCCACGCTGTACACGATGGACGCCGCGCCTATCGCGCTCGCGTCGTACGCCCAGCCCCCGTACGCCCCGCCCGCCGTGACCACGCGCGGGGGCGCCGGGAGGCACTCGCCGTGCGCGCCGACAAACCAGTGCCGCCACGTCTGGGCGCGCTTCTTCTTGGCCGCGTTGCCAATGATCCAGTTGTTGAGGATGACCGACGGGCTCGCGGCGCTCGGCGCCCGCTGGTAGTACTGGCCGGACACAAAGAGGGCCGGGTCCAGCCACCCCACGCGCAGCCCCGGCTCGCTGCGCACGAGCGCGTCGAGCATGAGCTGCTCCGAGCCGCGGTCGCCCATGTCCTCCCCGGGCGCCGCGCGCGCCATCGTCCGTGCGAGCTGCGCCGCCAGGCGCGCCCACACGCGCACGGTGGCGGGCGTCGGGCGGAGGAGCAGGAAGCCGCCCTGCGTCATCTGCTGCGGCGGGGGCGTGTCGCTCATGGTGACCAGGTCGCCCGCGGTGGCCAGGACCGTGCGCGTGGGGTCGCGCAGCCAGACGGCGTCGGACTCCGTGAGCCACACGACGACGCCGCGCGCCAGCAGCCGCTGCAGCAGCGTCGTCCGGAAGAGCATCAGGTGGTAGTACGCCGCCTCGCCGTACTTGAGCTCGGGCGGCGAGGCGTACGGCTCGAGGCTCACGCGCAAGCTGCCGTCGAACGCGCGGAGCGCGTCGTACGAGACGCGGTCGGTCGCCACGAAGAGCGTGCCCGCGAGCACCCCGGGGAACGCGCGCACGTTGCAGATCCACGACTTGGTCAGCTCGAGGTACCCCCGGTTCAGGATCTGCAGGTTGACGAAGCCGCGCGCGGCGTGCACCGCGGCCGCGGCGTCGCCGGCGTTCGCCGGCGGCGCGCTGGCGTTCGCCGCGGCGGGGCCGGCGCCGACCGCTCGCAGTATCCCGAGGTGGCGCCGGCCCGCCGTGTCTTCCCGGACGAGCGCAAAGTCGCGCAGCACCGTCTTGAACTCGGCGTGGTCCCAGTCGTGCACCACGACAAGCCCCCCGGGCGCCGATAGGTTGTGGCGCGCCGTCGCGAGCACGCAGGCCGCGCGCGCCCGCCCGTCCACCAGGATGACGTCGTACTGCAGGCCCAGGCGCCCCGGCAGATCGACATACTCGCGGAACTGCTCGTAGGTCCCGTCCCCGCGCTTGTCCCACGAGTGGGCTGCGCGGTGCACGTGCACGTGCGGCATCCCCGCGGCGTGCCGCTGCACCTGCGCAAGCCACGCCGCGTCGTGTTCCACGGCGTCCCACCGGCGCACAAACTGGCTGAAGAAGAGCGTCGACGCCCCCGCGCCCCACTCCAGCACGCGCGTCTGCGGCGTAAGCAGCCCGCACAGCATCCTCGCAGACGTCGGCTCCGTCATCACGGAGCGCCCGGGCACAAACGAGGTCGCGCGCGCCGCGTCCACGTGCAGCCGGTACGAGTCCCAGCAGCGCGCGCCGTCCCCGCCGCGGGTTTCGCGCTGCGCGCCGTCCCAGCCGCGGGTTTCGCGCAGCGCGCCGTCCCCGCCGCGGGTTTCGCGCAGCGCGCCGTCCCCGCCGCGGGTTTCGCGCAGCGCGCCGTCCCCGCCGCGGGTTTCGCGCAGCGCCCCGTCCCAGCCGTACGCGGCGGGCTGCGCGGGGAACGCCAGCGGCACCGCCGCGGCGACGGCAAAGTCGCGCCCGTCGCGCCCGCTAAAGTGCTCGCCCTTGGCGCGCATGTGCGCGGCGAGCGTCTCGCCGCCGGGCAGGTTCACGTACAGCGTGTACAGCCCGCGCTGCCGGCAGAACCACACAAAGTACTGCGTCCACATCTGCCGGCGGTCGAGGCGGTCGAACCACTCGGACGTGACGAGCCCGGGCGTGCTCACGTCGACGGTCTCGGCGTCCACCGAGGCCATCCACGCGCGGAAGGCGCGCCACTGCGCCCAGTGCGGCGAGAAGCCGATCGAGCCCACGAGCGCGTACAGGAACGGGGCGTGCCCGTTGACGATCTCGTGCTGGCGGTGCGGGGAGCGCGGCACCAGCGTCTGCCGCTGCAGACTGACGCCCGCGAGGTCCGCGCGCGCGCCGTACGCCAGCCACGCGCGCGTGAGCCAGACGTACCAGCGCGGCGACAGCTCGATGTCGTCCTCGAGGATGACGGCGCGCTCGCCCTCGCGCGGGTCCCACGCCTGCAGCCACGCGTCGCGCAGGCCGCGCGGCGCGCGCGCCACCGAGCACGACACGTTGCCCGCGGGCATCGCAAACGCGCGCGCCACGGCGACGCTCTCGGCGTTTGCGCTGCTGTGGTCGATGTGGATGTGCACGTCGACGGCGTCGCCCGCGTAGTCCGCCTGCGCCAGCGAGCGCAGCAGGCGCTGCAGCGACGCCGCGCGGTCCTTGCCGAGCACGTGGATCTGCAGGCGCGCGCCCGCCGCCGCCGCGCGCGCGCGGGGGTACTGCACGCGCACCACCGGCGGGTTCCACACGGCGCGGTTCCACCGCGCCGTCGCGGACTGCAGCCGCTCGATCTCGCGCCGCGCAGACGCCCCGCGCCCCCCCGCGCCGCCCTCGTGCACGGAAATCGCGACGCACAGCAGCGCGAGCGTCCACGCGAAAGACGCGCACAGCATGCTGCGCATCCACGCGTGCTGCTGCATGCTATGCCCCCCCCCCCGCGAATATGCGCGTATATATGCGGACACAGCAGGCGCGGCCAATCCGGCGCCCGCTGCGAGAGCCCGCACCGCGCGGCGGTGAATCCGGGGGGCGGGGCTTGCCCGCTGCTGGCCTCGTGTGCCGGCGGCTTTGCGCCTGCTCTCGCGTTCAGATTCTGCATGGCGCCCGCAGATGATATCGCTGCCCTCGCGCCGCGCCACCCGTTTGCCGAGAGCAGCATCTTGGCGTCGTGTATATCACGTGGGTCTGACACACCGCTCTGCACTATATTAGTACAGAGTTCGGCCGGAGGTCTGATCGATGTCGGCCGCGTGTGATAAAATGCAAATAGACGGCGCGCACGCCCCGCCCAAAAAGCGACTGCTGAGTGCAAAAGTCCAGCAGCTGCCGGTGTACAAAAAGATCGGCATATTCGTCAAGCAGGAACAGTGGTATGAACTAGCGCGATTTTTCGTCACGTTGTTAGAAGACCATGAAGCACGAAGGCGAGAGGCTCTTGCTCATGAGCTCGAGATCAATTTCCTATGTCTGTTAGAGCATATTGCTGTGGATCTGCCAAGATATGACGGGCATTGTCTGGTAGCGCTGGTGGAACAGGGCGTTGTAAATCACGTGATAAATGCCATGGAGCGATGTTGCTACCACTGGCGAATGCAGTGTGTTGGCGCGGCATTGCTATTGCTGTTACACGACGAAGTTCGCACCGAAAACAGCACCTGCCATGAGAGACCCGACTACGATTTCGGCATACTATTTGGAGATGAAACACGGCACAAGGACCAAGGACACATGCCCCTGCACATGCTGTTGGATGATCGCAGATCCGCCGTGTTTCGGAAAGCGCATCCCATACAGCGCGGACGCATGATACAAATAGTGCTACAGGCAATCAAATATTCGGCACCGATAGGCAGTCGGTACCAAATTTACGTCTGGGGCCTTGACTTGATGCACGTCCTGTTCTCTAGCACGCTACCGACGCCGCCAGAAGACGGTGACGACGGTGACGACGGTGACGACGGTGACGGCGGTGACGACGGTGACGACGGTGACGACGGTGACGACGGTGACGACGGTGACGACGGTGACGGCGGTGACGACGGTGACGGCGGTGACGGCGGTGACGACGGTGACGACGGTGACGACGGTGACGACGGCGATGACAGTGCCCCGCGAACGCCGCAATTTGCGGCGGAATTTCTGGATGCCAACGGCATGTGGACCGTCTTGCACAGCGCACGAAGATATGAGGATATACCGAAACTGAATGTCACAATAAACGTCATCGTCTGGTCGTTTTGGCTGCGCATGTACAAAGCGATGCAGGGTTCGCCCCGCGTAAACTTGGCTGAGATGGCCGTGAAAACTGGCGGGGTACATCTCATCCTGCGCGCCCTGCAGGAGGCCTTGGTAGATACGTCCCACCCGGCCGCCTTGGCGCGTGTAACACTACTCGCCAACGTGATGACAGGACCCCTCGTCATAGACGATTACACCGGCGATATTATAAGCCGCCAGGAAATGAGCCCAGAACGGCTCACCGTAAGCGGACTTCTGCTGCGGCGCCAATTCCCAGACAGGCGGGTGCACAGAAACGTGGCCAGGATGCTGAGAGTCATGTGTTATTACGACGGCTTGAACGCCATCGCCATAGCTCGGTCGGACGTGCTGGTTGATTTCATGTCGTGTTTCGACCACAGCAACCACGCGATTGGCAGGACGCAGACCAATAATTGCACCATGACGGCTTATTTTTTGCGCGTGCTCTCGCACGTTTGCCGTGTCCCCGCAGCCTGCCTCCTCGTGGCAAACACGCACGATGCGGTGTCGGGAGAGTGTGCCGTCTTCTTCTGCTTGCTCGACATCCTGTGCAAGATGCACAAGATGCCAGGACAGCATTTTGAAATACGCGCCCTGTTGTCGACCATGCACAGTATCGCCGCCGCGAGTCAGCACCTCAAGTTACTCGTGGCCATCCGAGACCACCCTGGCCATGGGATCTTGTCGCACATGGCATACGATGCGGACCAAGGTCGCTACGACCCTGCGATTAAACAAATGAGCAGCGACCTGTTTGACCTGCTCACCGTGCACACGAGCCTTTACATGCCGCCGCTGCGCAAGTGGCCCCCCGATCCTCGCTATTCGTCCAGCAGCCGGTGTGCGTGCGCGGCCCGCTCCAAAGCCGGGCGGGCGCCGAACCCCGCTCCGTGATTTTGTGCGGCCGGTTCGTGCTTTTTGCTTTTGGTGCGGCCCCGCCGGGTTCGTGCTTTTGGTGCGGCCGGGTTCGTGCTTTTGGTGCGGCCCCGGGTTCGTGCTTTTGGTGCGGCCCCGGGGGGGCGGGGTCGCATGCGAGTTCGCGGCGTCCGTATAGGCAGGCAGCCCAGCCCGCGCAGGGCCGCAAGCGCAGCGAGCGGCATGGCGCACGACGCAGAGCTCTCGCGACACATCTGCGACATCCGCGGGTGGAGCGCGGTGCTGCTGCGGATCGCCGCCGGGGGCTCGATCGAGTGGGTGCGCACGCGGCTGCGCGCGCGCCTCGGGGTGCTCGGGCTGCGGTGGCGCCCGCTGGGCCCGGGGGAGCGCGTGGAGCCCCGGCACGAGATTCGCAACCGGGAGCTGGCGGCGGCGCTGCGCGCGGGGCGCCGCGCCTTCACGCACCCCGAGCTGCTCGCGCTGCGGCAGCTCAGCCAGTCGCGCGACTCGTTTGTGTGCGTGGACGGCGTGTGCTTCCAGCCGCACGAGCCCCTGCCGCAAGAGCCCGTCCCGCAGCAGGTGCTGCACGACCTGAGCCGCCGCGTGACGCAGGTGGCCTACTCGCGCATCTGGGGCAAGGTGCAGGACGCGGAGCAGGCCTTTGCGCTCGAGAACAGCGGGTGCGCGGTGGACGATGCGTGCTTCGCGGCGCTGCGCGCGGACGCGCGCCTCGTGCGCGCCGTCGCGGCCAACGCCGACCAGTACGAGCGCATGTACATGACGGCGCTCTGCGACGACATGTGCGAGTCGTGGGCCAAGTACGAGCTGTCGACGCGCATCTCGCTGCCCTACGAGCTGGCGGTGTGGAACAAGTTTGTGCGGTCGCTCCCCGAGCAGCCGGGCGCGGGCCTCGCGCCCGCCTTTGGCGAGTGGCGCGACGGCTTCCCCGCGGCGATGCGCAGCACGCACACCATGGCGCTCGCGGCGCGCGTCGTCGCCGAGGCCGACGCGGGGACGCGCGGCGAGAGCGTCGTCGCGGAGATGGAGACGCGCATGCGCGAGCGCATGCTGCGCAACTTTGCGATCGAGATGCCCGCGCTGGGCGGCGCGGCCTTCCGCGCCAGCGCCGCGCGCGACATGCGCGCGCGGCTGGACGCACACGGCCTCGAGTACGACAGCCTCTTTCCGGCCTTGGAGTATCTCATGCAGTCGCACCCTGCGCAGCGCTGCACGGGGAGCGACCTGCAGCAGCGCCTCAAGATGTGCCCGGTGGGCGGCGGCGTCGGACAGCCCACGTGCGCGTGCGGGAAGCGCTTCACGCCCGCGGAGCCCTACACGGAGCACTGCGGCTTTGACTGCCAGCACGCGGCCGCGGTCGAGGGCAACCGCCTCGCGGCGGTCTTTGGCGCGACCGAGGCCGCGCGGCCCGCCGCCGCCGTCGTCGCGGACGCCTCCAGGGACAATAGGCTCCTGCGCAAGGCGCTGATTTTCCTACTGCACGAAGACGCGTTTGAGGACCGCCATCGCGTCCTCGACCCCGAGACGGTGCTCAACGGCCTCTCGCGCTACCTGGCCGCGTCGGCCGCAGGCGAGCGCGCGTGCCACTAGCTGGATGGCTTCGCGGTGCGTCGTGGGTGCATGCTCAACGGCCTCTCGCGCTACCTGGCCGCGTCGGCCGCAGGCGAGCGCGCGTGCCACTAGCTGGATGGCTTCGCGGTGCGTCGTGGGTGCATGCGCGCCGTGCGTCGCGTGTTTGTGCCAGTAATAAAACGGGGTTTATTCCTGCGCCGTGTGTCGTGTGTGTGTTTGGGCCCGGCGCAAAACGGGTTGGATCGCGTGTTCATGCCCGCAATCAAACGGGCCTGATGCGTGCGCCGCGCTCACATTTGCGCGTGGACCGCCCGCACGTATTCGCAGTGCGCGCACGCCACGTTGTGGTAGTAGTAGCAGCCCGTGCCCGCGCTTGCTGCCCTGCGGCGCGCCGCCGCGACTCTCAGGAACACGACGACGCACACCACGATAAACACCACAGTCGCGGCGGCCGCGCACGCGATGGCCACCCACAGCGCAGCATGCCTGCGCCTCCCCCCCGCGCGTCCGCCGTCTGCACCGCGCCCGAGCGCGACGGACAGCTGCACGGAGGCGCGTATGGGGAGGCTCGGCGCGGGCGTCGCCGCGGGCGCGCGCGTGGTGCGCCCAGGCACCACGGCCACCTGCACCACGGCCACCACGGGGGCCTGCAGCACCTCGACGGCGGGCAGGCCCAGCTGCCCCATCTGCGCGTTGAGGTTCGCCGCGGTGAGCTGCTGCGCCGCGCTCGCGCCCTGCGCGGCCCCCGCCACTGTCGCTTGCGCCGACACGCTGATGCCCCCGGCCAGCAGGCGGCGGCGAGTCGGGGACCGACTCGAGATGTTGGTGATGCGCACGCTTTCCGCGCCCACGCCGGCGGCCGCTGCCAACGCTCGCTTGAACGAGGTCTGCTTGTCCACCGTAAATTCTTGAAGACTCAGGGCAACGCCGAGCACCATGCGCACCACAGTCTGCTCGACCATGACGGTGCCCGCGGCCGTCGTGGCAGGCATCGCCGCGCGCGTCGCAGTGCGTGTCGTGGTGCTGGGCGCCGGTGTTGCGGTGCTGGGCGCCGGTGTGCTGCTGGGCGCTTGGGTTGCGGTGCTGGGCGCTTGGGTTGTGGTGCTGCTGGGCGCTTGGGTTGTGCTGCTGGGCGCTTGGGTTGTGGTGCTGGGCGCGGTGGTTGAGGTGCTGGGCGCTGGGGTTGAGGTGCTGGGCGCTGGGGTTGTGGTACTGGGCGCTGGGGTTGTGGTACTGGGCGCTGGGGTTGTGGTACTGGGCGGCGTTGTGGTGCTAGACTCGGGTGTTGTGGTGCTAGACTCGGGTGTTGTGGTGCTAGACTCGGGTGTTGTGGTGCTAGACTCGGGTGTTGTGGTGCTAGACTCGGGGGATGTGGTGCTAGACTCGGGGG
>Ga0209491_10002344_pt1 | contig 33942 bp, 37 predicted proteins | sample BON02_FD_187213 | JGI IMG/M metagenome (GOLD analysis project Ga0209491, IMG submission 187213) | Freshwater microbial communities from Lake Bonney liftoff mats and glacier meltwater in Antarctica - BON-02 (SPAdes) (version 2) | ecosystem: Environmental > Aquatic > Freshwater > Ice > Glacier... | reverse complement strand
TGAAACTGGCCTCAACACAATTGGGTGGCCGTAACTTCGGCCATCTCCTTGCACTCCCACCGAGCGCACATCTGCCAACAGCACCACCGGGCACTGCCAGATCTCCGCATCTTTGCCAGCTGCCGAAAGCTCTTCGCGCACAATTGCATCTGCCTGACGCAACAGGTCGAGTCTTTCTTTGGTGACCTCGCCGACAATTCGAATCCCGAGTCCGGGTCCAGGAAACGGCTGTCGGGAAACTATCTCGTCAGGTAGTCCCAGCTCGGAACCGATGGCCCGAACCTCGTCCTTAAACAATTCTCGGAGTGGTTCAATAAGCTCAAATTGCAGATCCTCTGGAAGCCCTCCAACATTGTGGTGGCTCTTGATTCCTGCGGTTGCGCCACCACCAGATTCAACTACGTCCGGATAAAGCGTTCCTTGAACCAAAAACTTTATTGGTCGATTGTCGGCCTTGGCCTCCGCGATGAGTTTCTGCTCGGCTTTTTCAAAGCTGCGGATGAATTCCCGCCCGATAATCTTGCGCTTTTGCTCTGGGTCGCTGACTCCGGCAAGAGCGGACAAGAAAACATCTTCAGCGCTCTCAGTTACTAGCTTGATGCCGGTTGCTGCCACGTAGTCGCGCTCCACTTGCTCTTTTTCGCCCTCGCGCAATAGGCCGTGATCAACAAACACAGCTGTCAGCTGGTCACCAATGGCCTTGTGGACAAGGGCTGCGGCGACCGCTGAGTCAACCCCACCGGAGAGCGCGCAAATGACCCTGGAATCCCCGACCTGTTTGCGAATCTTGGCAACCTGCTCGGCGATTACGTTTCCAGAGTTCCAAGTTGGCTCAATGCCCGCTCCAACGTAGAGGAAGTTTTCCAGAACTTGTTGGCCTTGATTAGAGTGCTTTACTTCTGGGTGCCACTGCACACCATAGATTTTGCGGTGCTTGGACTCAAAGGCTGCAACCGGGGTTGTGGCAGTGGAGGCCAAAACATCGAAGCCCTCCGGGGCTTCCATTACCTGATCGCCATGGCTCATCCAGCAAACCTGTTCAAGCGGCTGGTCGCCTAAGAGTGTTCCGGACTGGCTGACCACAAGGTCAGTCCCGCCGTATTCGCTCTTGCCGGTCTTATCTACTCGACCGCCCAGGTTGTGAGCGAGAACTTGAAAGCCGTAGCAAATGCCAAGTATCGGAACGCCAAGTTCCAAAATCTTTGGATCAATAGTCGGTGACCCATCCTGATAGACGCTAGATGGTCCACCAGAAAGAATGATTGCCGCCGGTTGCTTCGCGGCAATTTCAGCCGCAGTAATGCTGTGGGGCACAATTTCTGAATAAACACTGGCTTCACGAACTCGCCTGGCGATGAGTTGCGCGTATTGAGCACCAAAGTCAACAACTAGAACCGGTTTCATTTGCCCTCCAACTGTGAAAGCTCCTGATGCGCCATCTTGGCGTAGCGATTCTCAGTGTAAAAGCTCAATAATGGAACCACGCCGCCCAGGGCAATTAGCAAGAATCTGGTGAACGACCAGCGCATCAAAGTCCAGATCCTGAAATCCGCAAACAAATAAACCACATAGAGCCAGCCGTGGATAATCAAAATCCAAACCGTCAAGTTGAATCCGACATCCGGCAAGCCTTCGCCTTCTACCCCGCGTTGTTCAAAGCTAAAAAACCCGTTGGGCCCAAGCAGCCAAAGATCAAAACCTAAAAATGGAAGCCTTCTGATGCCCCAGGTAATCATGAGCAAAATCAAAAACCCACCCGTTACATACGAGGAGGCCTTATAAAAACGAAGAACCTTTTTTATTTGTGGAACTTGAGCTGGATTCACACCTGACATAGTCCCGAGTTTACTTGGCTGAGATTGCCGCGAGAGCCGCGAGAGCCGCAGATTTTGCCTGTTCGGCATCTAAACCGGTAAGTGCGGCCTCGAAAACCTCTTTGGCCTGCTCTTTTGTCACGGAGCTCAGCGCCTGTCGCACAATGCCGACCTGGGAGCGAGAAGAAGACACAGATTGGAACCCCATACCGGCAAGGACCACCGCGAAGGCCGGGTCTGAAGCGCTCTCGCCACAAACTCCCGAGGAAATTCCGGCTTCTTGGCTGACTAGTGCAATCTGCTCCAATGCCCTCAATAAAGCCGGTTGCCAGGGATTTAGCATCGCTCCAAGGGCAGGATTCATTCGGTCTGCTGCAAATAGGTACTGAGACAGGTCGTTGGTGCCAACCGAGATAAAGTCCAGTACGCCGGCCAACTGACTGATCTGATACATAATGCTCGGCGTTTCCACCATGATTCCAACTTTGAACTTCCCGGCTTTTCTTGCAAGCGTCGCAAATTCAACGGCTTCCGAGTAAGTGGCAATCATTGGTGCCATCACCCAAACTTCGCGGCCGGATTGCTCTCTAGCAATTTCGAGGCTCTCAAGTTGGTCAATAATAAAGTCACGGTGATTCTCAATCAGACGATATCCGCGCACTCCAAGTGCCGGGTTTTCTTCGTGACCCATACCCAAAAATGGAACCGGCTTGTCGCTACCAGCGTCAATGGTGCGAACGACAATCGGCCCGGCTGGGGCCGCCTTCAAAATTTCTGCATAGTTGTCGGCTTGGGCTTGCTTAGTCGGCTGACTTTCGGCCGATAGGTAAAGAAGCTCAGTCCTAAATAGACCTACCCCCTCAGCTGCCGATGCACTCGCCGCTATCGCGTCTTCCAGAGACCCAATGTTTGCACGGACCGGAATGATTGGATCATGGCTTTTGGCGACGAAAGATATCGCCGCGGTGATATCACTTTCCTGCCCGTCAACCACAACTCGATCCCCCACCGGGTCAACTAGGATTTGCATCCCATCAACCAAGTCTTTTGCCTGTTGGCAAGAAACCACAGCTGGAATCGATTTTGATCGACAAATGATTGCGGTGTGAGAAGTCGGACCACCCTGGATGGTCACCACACCAACAACTGCATCGGTAAATTGCGCGGTGTCAGCCGGCGAAAAATCCTCACCGACAATTACAAACCTGCCGGTGGTTGGGATATCCAACCCAAGTGAAATCCCTGCAATCGACGCGGCGACTCTCCTGGCAAGATCGCGAATATCGTTTAGTCGTTCCTCGAAAGTGGCATCTCCGGCAAAAATCTCTGCGTATTCTTCAACAGCATTAATGAATGCGGTTCCGGCATTCCAGCCTTCGGCGATCTGGGCCGATGCGGTTTCGAATAGCTCATCGTCCTCCAGAAGCATTATTAAAGCTTCGAAAATCTCTGCCGAGGTTTCGCCGGCTTTTTCGGCCAGCGCGTTCATCTCCACAGAAACCGCGACGATTGCGGTCTTCAGGCTCTCTATTTCCAAAGCCTCATCGCCAGAGTGCTTGGCTGGTTTTGGCAAGGAAGTCGCTGGCTTCACCCGAAAAACCTCGGCGGCAATGGGGCTCAGCCCCACGCCCATGCCGGTAAGAATTGTGCCGCTTTTTAGCAAATCTAACCCTTCAGAAATTCTTGGATCTGGGCAATCAATGCGGTGGCAACAGCCTCGTCGTCGGAATCAACCTCAACATCCAGCTCCTGGCCGGTCTTAGCCTTTAGGGCCATCATGCGAAGCGGTGAGTTTGCTTTGGCGAGCTCCTGGCCCGCCTTGCCCATGCGAACTTCAAGGCCCGATTCTTTCACCAGCTTGACGATTTGCCCAGCAGGCCTGGCATGCAAGCCGATTGGATCTAGTACGGTCACTGAGCCTTTGGTGGTTGACATTGGTTTCTCCTTGAGGTTCTAATGAAAAATACTAACTAACTCCGGGTGTTTCGCCCGCTGGTCATTTGTGACTAAGTGTTCCCTGGTGTTTTGCGATCGCTTGCTCGAGGGCGTCAGCTAGCCGGTGATCACGACTTATGCCGCAGACCTCCAATGCGAACTCTGCCGGAGACAAGCTGCCAAGCTTTGCCTTGAGAAGTTCAACCTCAGGGTCGTTGCTACTCGTGAATTCAAGGGCTGCCTCGACCACCTCGAGAAGTGCCACTGGGCTTTCATCTAGCTCGGTTAAAAGCGCCGCCGGTCCAATTACGCGCTCAAATCTTGAAAGTTTCCTGAGCGGCTGCCTGCCAACCCGTTCCACCTGATCATCAAGCGCAGGGTTTGCAAGCCGAAGTAGTGTCTTGCGCACGTAGTTGGCGTGCTCGTTAGGATCAAAGCCGTGTTTGGTAACCAGAACCATGGAGGTTTCTTCCAAGACCCTTGCCACCACGTCTCGGACAATCGAATCGGTAAGCGATTCGGCGATTGTTTTGTGGCCGTGACGTTGCCCCAGATAGGCAATGGTCAAGTGAGCGGTATTTACCGTGTAGATTTTTCGCTCAATAAAGGGTTGCAGGTCATTGACCATAGTTGCCGCTGGAATCTTTAGGTCGATTCCATCAAGGCCACTGGTGTCAATAACCCATTCGCAAAAACTCTCCGCCACAACATCTGGTTCGGAACCAAACGGTTGCATGGGAACAATGCGGTCAACGGCGGTATTCGCAAAAGAGATGTTCTTGGGCAGTTTCTCTATCGACTCTAGAATCTTTTCACGCAAGATGTCCGTGGCGTTGATGGCGTTTTCACAAGCCATGATCACAAGTGGTAAGTTACTGGACCTTGAGCTAATCCCACTTGCAATGACTGGTGCAATAAATGGCAAAATGTTGGTGCCAACTGAGGCAGTAATCACATTAGCCTCGCCGATCGCAGATATCAGAGCGGCTTCGTGTGCGGTTGAGTTTAGAACTTCAAAATTCTCGTAGTGAATTCGTTTTTCTGTTTCGCCCAGTTCAATAAGGCTGTAGGAGTTCGAGGACCGTAGCTTGTCAATCAACTCTTGATTCACATCGGCGAAAGTGACGAAGTAGCCCGCGTCTTGCAGCACTGCCCCGATAAACCCACGCCCGATGTTTCCGGCCCCGAAGTGAACTGCCCGCATAATTTGCTCCTGAAAATAAACGTACTGAGTGTTACTAGATTTTGTCGTACTCAGTTTCTAGCTAGTTGGTGCCAAGTAACAGTTGTGCAATTTCCTCAGGGCTCTGAGAGTTTTGCAATATTGCTAGCTTGTCTTGTTCTTGGATCAGTTCAGCTAGGTTGCCAAGCAACTCCACATGACCATCGCCCTGTGATGCGATTCCCAGTACACACGTAACTTGATCGTCCGCCCATTCGATTGGAGCGGCAAGGCGAATAAACACCAGCTGATCGAAAATTACGTGCACTCGTGATTCATCGGTTCCGTGTGGAATGGCAAAGCCTAGGCCAATAGCGGAAGGAAAGATCTGCTCTCGCTCCCATATCGCGTCAGCGTAGGAGATTGTTGCAGCACCTAGCTCGACCAGTAACTTGCCGCAGATGTCCACAGCCTCCTCCGGAGAGGAGGCTGTGACATCTAGCTTAATTCCGGCCGGTTGGACTAGATCAGCCATCGCTGATGTCGTCTCCAGACTGAATCCTTGACACGACTTCAGCAATTTTTAGATCGCCTAGGAACATGTCGAACATAATCACAACCGAATCTGGCACCGCTTGCTTGGCCCTTGAGCCAAGACCGCGGTGACAAAAAACGAGATCGTGTTCAGTTTCAGTCAGTTGATTCACAGGGGAATGAGTGACTGAGACCCCTTGTGCCTTTAGCTGCTTAGCAATCTGCTTCGCAACCATTACAGATGAGCCCATGCCAGCCTCGCAAGCAACAACAATGTTCTTGACGGAGGCACCAGATATTGTCGCCATAATTACGCAGCTTCTCCAGTCTTCATAGCCTTGCTCTTTGCCCTTGAGGCATCTAGATCTGCAGCGTCGTCTCCGGACCTTGTAGCCTTCAAGATGAAGAAGGCTACAACGAAGGACACAGCTGTTGACAGGGCGATACCCAAAAGCACACCGAAGTGGTTACCCGGAGGGGTCATCGCCATGTAAGCAAAGATTGATCCCGGCGATGGGGTGGCAACAAGGCCGACTCCAGTAGCCGCGAAAGTAGCAACACCGGTTGCACCACCGGCAATTGCTGCGAGAACAACGATTGGCTTCAGTAATACATATGGGAAGTAGATTTCGTGGATTCCACCAAGGAAGTGAATAACAATCGCACCTGGAGCTGAACCGCGAAGAATCTTCGGACCCGCCAACCAGAATGCAAGAAGTAGCCCAAGCCCTGGGCCTGGGTTTGACTCAAGCATGAACATGATTGACTTACCGGTCTGTTCGGCTTCAACCGCTCCAATTGGAGCCAACACACCAAAGTTAATGGCGTTGTTCAAGAACAAGATCTTTGCCGGCTCAATCAAGATTGAGGCCAAGGGCAAGAAGCCAGTGTCAACCAGAACCTTCACGCCATTTCCAAGAACATCGGAGAACGCGTTTACGGTTGGTCCGATTCCAAGGTATCCAAGGATTGCCATTAGCATTCCGGAAATCCCGAGTGAGAAGTTCCCAATCAACATTTCGAAGCCGGTTGGGGTCACTGGGTCAAGCACGCCGTCAATCTTCTTCAGAACCCAAGCAGCTAATGGACCAATGAGCATGGCGCCAAGAAACATAGGGATTGAAGTTCCAACAATCACACCAACGGTTGCGATGGAGCCGATAACGGCACCGCGCTGACCGTGAACCAAACGACCACCAGTGTAACCGATGAGGATTGGCAATAGGTTGATGATCATCGGTCCAACCATTTCGCTTAGCTGCTCATTTGGCAGCCAGCCAGTTGGGATAAACAGTGCTGTCAATAAACCCCAGGCGATGAATGCGCCAATGTTCGGGATTACCATTCCTGCCAGGTTGCCGCCGACTTTTTGAACAAACGACTTCCAACCTGAGTGAGTGCCGTCACCCGCGGGGATAAAATTAGCCATGGGTACTACCTTCCTAATAAGGGGTTGTATTTATTGGCCGGAGTCAGGTCAATTGCTGTCTTGCAGGCACGCAATTGGCTTGGCTCCGTCCGCTTCCACTGGCTTCTCCGCCAATGAAATCTAATGTTGGGCGAGGGCAATCTCGACCCCGCTTCCTGAAATCGCATCTGTGAACGAAGAATCAACATCGATGTTGGTCACTATGCGGTCAAAACCTAAAAAACTAGAAAATTTAGCAGGGTAAGTGGAGCCAAACTTGCTGCTGTCTACTAAGAGAATTCGCTCCTGTGAATTAGCCATCATGGTCTTTTTCACCAGAGCCTCATCGGTGTCGAATGCAGTAACCCCTCCTTCAAGAGAAAAGCCGTTGGCTCCAATAAAGCTCACCACGGCATTTAGTTCTCGCAAGTCTTCGCAAGTCTTCGCTCCCACGGCACTCAGGGTGGCGGGTCTAATTTTGCCGCCAAGTAGATAAGTTTGGGTTGTCGAGTCAGCGATCTTGCCGGCCAGAGTCAGGTTATTGGTGACAACCAACAGTCCAGGCTTGTCCCGAAGGTGTGCCGCCAGGCACTCGGTCGTGGTTCCGCCGTCAACAAAGATGCATCCCTCGTCGGGGATGAACGCAGCCGCAACGTCTGCTACCAAACGCTTTTGATTCGGGTTGTGTCCGTAGCGCTCGGGGATTGTGTACTCGTGGGCGAATCTCTCAAGCGAAATCGCTCCACCGTGCACTCTGCGCAAAACACCGCGTCGCTGGAGAACGTCTAGATCTCTTCTAACGGTTTCTACTGCGACGTCTAAGTTCCCGGCGGCAACGTTCGCGTCAAGACGTCCATCTAGGCGAGTCCACTCGCTTAGCTTTAATCTGCGCTCTTCCGCCAACATCCTTGTTGTCTCCGAAACTGTCTGGTTGATGCGTAAAACACTAAATTAGCACGCATTTCTCAGGTAAAGCGATAGAAACGGGCAGAAAACAACAGAAAAAGGTAACAATTCGGTCACGTGCTGAGTCGAGCTCGTTCATCCTGAACCAATCGCCACCACAGGTAAAAAGCCACCAGAGCAAAAAACGCCCACTCAATTGCGTAGAAGGCGGTCAACCAGTTGACTTCTACTTCCTGCGCTCTGATGTCGATCAAGATTTTGTCGACTGGAAGATCAATGCCCTCGCTGAGGATCAAATAGACCGGATAACTGACAACCGGTTCTGGGCCGTAGAGGTTCACAAGTTGCGCGAGCGATACCGAACCGATCAGATCCGGCGACTCTGTCTCTCTAACTGGTTCATTTGGTTCAACGTAGCCAGTGATGCTGTGAGCCGAAGTATCTAGCCCGCTCTGCACTTGACGAAGTTCAGATAAATCTTGGGAGTAACCCAGTGCCACGGTAAGACTCACTGGATCATCGCCCAGCTCCACGAAAGAGTTAGTGATTAGCCAATAGCCGGGTACTAAATCGCTCCCAACCAATTGCAGGCGGTCTTGGACAATAAATGAGTTTTCTGGATCGAGAACAACATCAACCGTTGCCAGCCGATCATATGCTCCGGGCGTGATGCCCTCAAGATCTGCCAGTTCGCTAAGTGGAACCGCCGCCAATTCTTGTTCGCTAATGCCGACATAGCTAAAGGTTCGCTCCAGCTGCCACTGCATTAGAAGGGAGAACGAAACTGCAACCAACGCCGCTATAGCCAGACCCCCGAGCCACTTTGGCTTGCGAGCAATCGAGAAAAAACTTGGTTTCATTTATCTGTATGTATTCACAATTACATCGACGCGCTGAAACTCTTTCACGTCCGAATAGCCCGTCGTGGCCATCGAGCGACGGAGTGCCCCCATCAAGTTGGCGGTTCCGTCAGCGGAGCTGGCTGGCCCCATCAAGATTTGCTCGAGCGGAGCGTGCGATCCAACCCAAACTCGCTGTCCTCTTGGGAGTGAAGTGTTTACCGCTTCAGGCCCCCAGTGCCAACCTTGACCCGGTGCTTCTCCGGCTCTTGCAAGCACAGTGCCCAGCATCACAGCGTCCGCGCCACAAGCAATTGCCTTGACCATGTCGCCCGACGTGCCAAGACCGCCGTCAGCAATCACGTGGACATAGCGACCGCCTGATTCGTCCATGTAGTCGCGCCTGGCCGCAGCCACGTCTGCAACTGCTGTTGCCATCGGTGCGTGAATTCCAAGGACTTTTCTGGTTGCGCTTGCTGCTCCGCCGCCAAAACCAACCAATACTCCGGCTGCGCCGGTTCGCATCAAGTGCAACGCAGCGGTGTAGGTGGCTGCTCCACCAACAATTACTGGGACATCTAGCTTGTAAATGAATTCTTTGAGGTTTAGAGGTTCTGGCCCTTGAGACACGTGCTCTGCGGAAACTGTATTTCCACGAATGACGAACATGTCCACGCCAGAGCGCAAGACGATCTCGGAAAACTCTGCGGTTCGCTGTGGTGAGAGTGCTCCGGCCACTTTGACTCCGGCGGCACGAATTTCTCCGAGACGCGCTTCAATTAGCTCGGCTTGAATTGGCTGGGAGTAAACGTGCTGCAAAACTGCCGTGGCGTCCTCGTCTTTGGCGCTAGCAATCTCGGCTAGCTGCTGGGTTGGGTCTTCGTATCTAGTCCAAAGGCCCTCCAAGTCCAAAACGCCTAGTCCGCCAAGTTTGCCCAGTGCAATGACGGTTGCCGGGCTCATGGCTGAATCGGTTGGGGCCGCCAGTACCGGCATGTCAAACTGAAACGCGTCAATACTCCAGCTGGTTGACACGTCCCCCGGGTCACGGGTTCTTCGGGTCGGCACGATTGCGATGTCATCGAATGCGTAGCCGTTGATTGCGCGCTTGGATCGGCCGATTTCTACTTCAGTCATTTTTTCGCCTACCTAAAGGGTGCCGTAGTTTGGCGCCTCTATGGTCATTTGAATGTCATGTGGGTGAGATTCGCGGAGCCCAGCTGTCGTAATTCGCACGAACTTGCCTTTTTGCTGTAGCTCTGGAATTGTGGCGGCTCCGACGTATCCCATTGAAGCCCTTAGGCCTCCGATTAGTTGATGAACCACGGTTGGAACCGTTCCCCTGTAAGGAACGCGACCTTCGATACCCTCTGGCACTAGCTTCTCTTCTTTCAGAACATCGTCCTGGAAGTAACGGTCTTTTGAGTAGGACTGAGCTTGGCCACGAGACTGCATGGCTCCAAGTGAACCCATGCCTCGATAGGTCTTGAATTGCTTGCCGCCAACGTAGGTAATGTCTCCGGGAGACTCGTCGGTCCCAGCGAGCAGCGAGCCGAGCATGACTGAGTTCGCTCCGGCAACTAGTGCCTTGGCGATGTCACCGGAATACTGCAGGCCACCGTCGGCAATTACCGGAACCCCTGCCTCACGCGCTGCGAGCGCCGCCATGTGAACCGCAGTAATCTGAGGCACTCCAACACCGGCGACCACTCTGGTTGTGCAAATTGAACCTGGGCCCACGCCAACCTTGACGCCATCGGCGCCGGCCTCGACGATTGCTCGGGCACCTTCGGTTGTTGCCACGTTGCCACCTAGAACATCGGTGTGCCTAGCAAAAGGTTCACTCTTTAGCTTCTTGATCATCTCGAGAACTGCGGAGTTGTGACCGTGGGCGGTGTCTACCACCAAAATGTCCACTCCGGTTTCAACCAATGCCATAGCTCGTTCCCACGCATCGGGTCCAACTCCGACTGCGGCGCCAACCAGTAGTCGCCCAGCACCGTCTTTGGAGGAGTTCGGATACTTTTCGCTCTTGTCAAAGTCCTTCACGGTAATCAAGCCCTTGAGCATGCCGTTGTCATCAATTAGCGGAAGCTTTTCAATTCTGTGTTGTGCTAGCAGAGCCATTGCCTGATCGGGGTGGATGCCGGCCTTGCCAACAATTAGCGGCATCGAGGTCATCACATCTTTCACCAATGTAGTGGTGCGCTGCACCTCAAGTACGAAACGCATGTCGCGGTTTGTGACTATGCCAACTAGCTTTCCGTCCTCATCGATAACAGGGAGCCCCGAGACTCGGTAGCGACCACACAGGTCGTCGACTTCCTGAATAGTTGCGTAAGGAGTAGTCGTAACTGGGTGAGAAACCATTCCGGCTTCGCTTCGCTTAACCAGGTCAACCTGGTCAGCCTGCTGCTCAATGGAAAGGTTGCGGTGCAGAATCCCGAGTCCGCCTTGCCTTGCCATGGCTATTGCCATGCGGGACTCGGTAACGGTATCCATTGGCGACGAGATGAGGGGAATGTTAATGCTGATATTCCTGGACACCATCGTCGAGGTACCAACACCCGATGGAATCACATCCGACTTACCAGGCATCAATAGGACATCATCGTAGGTTAGGCCAATGAGGGAAAAAGGGTCTGAATGCTCCAAAATAACCTCGCAACGGCTCGGGACGGTGTTACTCAATCCTACATAGCTAAGTGACTTGATATAAATGTGAAGTTTTTGTTACAAAAAGGTACAGCTACATATGTGTATCATTATCGCTTGGTATTGTTTTTCAATACCCCTTACCTAGGGACAAATGTGAGCAATGACGCTCACCCAGATCTGGAGGACCGGTGAATTTCTTCTCCGTGGACAACCCCAAACGTTTCCTGAAGCTAATAATTGTCGTTTTCACCGCGCTGATAATTGGACTTGGTCTGCTGGTGTCTCCGGCCCAAGCCGACAGCGTTGGTGAAGAGTTCGACCATGCTGTGCTTGGAAACGTAAAAATTAAGGGAGAGCCGATTGGCGGCGTCCGAATCGTGGTCGAAGGGCCCTCCTACACCGCTGAGACTGTTACTGCTGACGATGGAAGCTGGCTCATTGGTGTTCCCACCAAAGACACATATTCAGTAACCCTGGACCAAAATACTTTGCCTGAGGGCATCGCTGTTTTGGAAGGTGGCGCCAGTCAAGAGGTGGACCTGGGTCTATCTGATCGCGTTGTGAAAAACTTTTTCATTGGCCAAGGAGATCGAAACGTGGTTTCGTTCTTTGACCAATTTATTGCTCGGCTAATCTATGGAATCAACTTCGGACTCATGCTGGGGCTTGCGTCGGTAGGCCTGTCACTGGTTTTCGGAACAACCGGACTTTCTAACTTTGCTCACGGTGAGATGGTTACGTTCGGAGCAGTTGCTGCCCTGATTCTCGGTGTGGTTTTGGAAGTACCTATCTGGGTTGCAATACCCGCTGCCGTTCTTATTTCCGCCGGGTTCGGGTGGTCATTGGATGCCGGGTTATGGAAGCCACTTCGAAAAAAAGGCCTTGGTATTGTCCAGTTGATGATCATTTCAATCGGTCTATCGCTGACTGTTCGCTACGTAATTCAGTTCTTCATCGGTGGTGGAACCGAACAGCTTCCAGGCTTTGATTCACCGAAGATTAACCTGTTTGGGTCAGTGGCCCTAAGCGTAAACGACCTTTATTCAATGGGTATTTCCATTGTTGCAATACTCGGATTTGCCATCTGGCTACTCAAAACCAACACCGGCAAAGCCACTCGCGCAATTTCAGATAACCCGGATCTCGCTGCGGCTTCTGGTATAGACGTTGACAAAGTAGTTCGGCTTGTTTGGATCATATCGGCTGCGCTCGCGGGACTCTCGGGAGTGCTGTGGGCTTATTTCCGACCGGGAATCAAGTGGGACATGGGAACGCAGATTCTGCTTCTTATCTTCGCCGCGGTTACCCTCGGCGGACTGGGGACTGCCTTCGGTGCCCTGATTGGAGCGCTAATCGTGGGAATTCTCGTGGAGACCTCGAGTCTATTTATCCCGTCCGATTTGAAGTATGTCGGCGCGCTCGTCGTGCTAATTGGAGTACTACTCTTTAGGCCACAGGGCCTTATGGGACGAAAACAAAGAGTCGGATAGGAGGTAGCTCATGGACTGGGGAACAATAATAAATAACACCTTGGCAGGGCTGCTAACGCCCACCACAATTGCATTCGCACTTGCAGCACTTGGGCTAGCGATGCACTTCGGTTTCGCAGGGCTTTTGAACTTCGGTATCGCCGGATTCATGGCCATCGGCGCCTACGGATACGCGATATCGGTTCTAACCTTTGGTTTCCCCTGGTGGGGCGGCATGATTGTCGGCATCATTGGGTCTATCTTGTTCGCGATTCTCTTGGGGGTTCCAACCCTGAGGCTCCGCGGGGACTACTTAGCTATCGTGACCATTGCCGCTGCTGAGATTGTGAGGTTGTTGTTCTTGACCACGGCATTCACCGATGTCACTGGTAGCGCAGACGGCCTATTCGGCTACAACAACGCAGGCGGTTTCACGGATGCAAATCCATTCCCGCCGGGATCTTATGGCTGGGGACCTTGGACCTACAACTCAGAGACTCTATGGGTCCTGACCTTTGGACTTGGTGTCCTAGCTGTTTGTGTTTGGTTCCTATGGGCTCTTATGCGATCACCTTGGGGAAGAGTTATCAAGGGTATCCGCGAGGACGAAGAGGCAATCAGGGCTCTTGGTAAAAACGTATTTGCCTACAAGCTTCAGGCACTTATCATCGGTGGAATCTTCGGTGGAATGGGTGGAATTGTTTACGCCGCATTCGCCAACGTTTCTCCCGGTGTGTATGTGACCTCAATCACCTTCTTTATCTGGACATCACTGCTACTCGGAGGTGCCGCAACAATCTGGGGTCCGGTTATCGGTGCAGTTATCTTCTGGACACTGCAAGCCTTCCTTTCAAACGTCCTGCCGGAGCTCGCACTCGCTGGAATCTTGCCCATGACTGGAATCCAAGCGGCAACATTGAGGTACGTGCTGGTAGGTATAGGGCTGATGCTGCTTGTGATCTACAGACCGCAGGGTATTTTCGGAGACAAGAGGGAGCTGACCTTTGTCAAATAACGACGCGCCTCAAAAATCAACCGGCCTGCACATTGGCGAAGCTAAACCGGGCTGCAAAAAGACCGACCCGATGTTGGTTATTGACCACGTCAAAAAGAGCTTCGGTGGTCTGACTGCAGTTGACGTTGACCACCTAGAAATCCCAAAGAATGCAATTACGGCCCTCATTGGACCCAATGGTGCCGGCAAGACAACTTTGTTTAACCTGCTAACCGGCTTCGACACACCTGACACCGGTGCCTGGGAGTTCATGGGAACCTCGTTATCGGGAGTTCCAAGCTACAAGGTCGCCCAATTGGGCCAAGTTCGCACCTTCCAACTGACCAAGGCCCTCAGCTTGCTGACAGTGCTGGACAACATGAAGCTTGGTGCTAAAAATCAAGTTGGTGAAAGCATTTTCCGCGCACTGTTCCCGGGTTCCTGGAGAAAACAAGACGCTGAGATCGAGGTCAAGGCTCTAGAGCTTCTCAAGCGCTTCAAGCTCGACACCAAGAAGGCCGACTTCGCAGCTTCACTCTCGGGTGGTCAGCGAAAACTCCTAGAAATGGCCAGAGCATTGATGACCGACCCCGTGTTGGTAATGCTCGATGAGCCAATGGCCGGTGTGAACCCTGCTTTGACTCAGTCGCTGCTTGGTCACGTATTGGATCTGAAAAAAGAGGGCATGACCGTGTTGTTTGTTGAGCACGACATGCACATGGTTCGTCACATTGCCGACTGGGTAGTCGTAATGGCCGAAGGTAAAGTCGTAGCCGAGGGACCGCCTGAGACGGTTATGAACGAGCAGGCAGTAATCGACGCCTACCTAGGTGCTCACCAAGACACCGATCTGGGAGTGGTCACCGGAAGAATTAGCATCATCGACGAGGAGAAGGACAAATGACCCGAGTTGTAGATGTCAAAAACCTCACCGCTGGCTACCTGCCGGGAGTGAACATTCTCAATGAGACAAACCTCTACGCCGACAAGGGTGAGTTAATCGGAATTATTGGGCCCAACGGTGCTGGTAAATCAACGCTTCTGAAGTCAGTCTTCGGACTCGTAAAAGTGCGCGGGGGTTCTATAACCCTGAACGGCGAAGATATCGTAGGCCAGAAGCCCAACCAACTGGTTGCCAAAGGTGTGGGATATATTCCGCAAAACAATAACGTCTTCCAATCGCTAACCATTGAAGAAAACCTGCAAATGGGTGTTTTCCAAGAGCCAAAAAACTATGCGGAGCGTCTTGAATTTGTTGTCTCAATTTTTGATGAACTCGGCAAGCGCCTAAAGCAGCGTGCCGGCTCACTTTCAGGGGGTGAGCGCCAAATGGTTGCCATGGGTAGGGCATTGATGATGAATCCAAGCGTTCTACTTCTTGATGAGCCCTCTGCTGGCTTGAGCCCGGTGAGACAGGACGAAGCTTTCCTTCGGGTCTCTGAGATCAACAAGGCCGGCGTGACATGCATCATGGTTGAGCAGAACGCCCGACGCTGCCTTCAGATTGCTGATCGCGGTTATGTTCTCGATCAAGGCAAAGATGCGGTTACAGGCACCGGTAGAGAGCTGTTGAACGACCCTCAGGTCGTAGGACTCTACCTAGGTACCCTTGGCACCTAAAAAAAGTAAGCCTCTCGGTCTCTTCATCGCCATTGGCGTGGCTCTAGGCGTCGCTCTAGGCGTGGCAGTCGACAACATTGGTCTTGGTATTGGTCTTGGCATCGCCCTGGGCGTTGCAATCGGAGCCGCAATAGAAGTCAGTTACCGTAAGAACAAATAATTCAAGCTTTGGCCGTGCATCACCACTGGGCATTCAGGGGTCATCCGCAACCCAATAGCTCGACGCCTCGTCAAACTTCAGGTCATAAAGAAACCCCCTCGGGCCTAATGAACTGAACCCCATTTATTGGACGTTTAAGTAAGAGTCAGGGGTAACACTAGCAAGGGACTGAGTTCGGTATTCAACCGGGCTCAGTCCCTTCAGTTTTAACTGGATTCGTTCGTGGTTGAACCAGTGAATGTATTTGGCAAGCTCAGATTTGAAGTGACTGAGACTTGTGAACTGTCCTGGCCTAACAAATTCTTCTTTGAAATGTCCGAAGAAGTTCTCCGCAACTGCGTTGTCAAGACAGTTTCCTTTGCGTGACATAGATTGCGTGATGCCATTTGTCTTTAGTGAGCGTTGGTAACTGTGGTGGCGGTATTGCCAACCTTGATCAGAATGCAGGATTGGTGATTGCCCGGGCTTTAGCCTTTGAGTCGCCCTTTCCAGCATTGTGTTGATAAGTGGCAGTGCTGGCGATGAGCGGATGTCATAGGACATAACTTCACCGTTGAACAAATCCAGAACCGGGGAGAAATATTGTTTCTGGCCCAGGATTTTGAACTCTGTGACATCGGTTGCCCATTTTTGGTTTGGCGATTCGGCTCTGAAGTTTCGCTCCAAAATGTTTGGGGCAGCAAGCCCAGCCTCACCTTTATAGGAGCGGTATTTCCTTCTTCGGACCTTGCATTCTCGATCCTCTTGCTTCATTAGCTTTAGCACGGTCTTGCCGCTGAGACTTATGCCGTGTTTGGTGGCAAGTACCGACTGAACTCTGCGGTAACCATAGGCGCGATAGGACTGATCGGCTATCTCAACAACCAATGGTCTGACCGCGAAATAGCGGTCAGGGCCTGAGGCTTTGTTGCGATGATAGTAGAAGGTGCTGGGAGCTAATCCCAGGTAGTGGCAAAGGTTCTTGATTGAAAACTTATGCTCTAGTGACGTGACGATTTGCGTTTTGTTCGCTGCGCGTAGTCTTCTTCCGCCAAAAGAGCGTTGTATTTTTTTAGAATCTCGATCTCCATCTCAAGACGGTGAATGCGCATGGCATCACTTTCTTGGATTGGATTCCTATCTTTGTTGGGCCGACCCTTGGGTTTGGGCTCAAGGCCTTCTGGCCCGTGCTCGCGATAGATAGCGACCCATGTGCTCAATAGGGTTCGGGTGCCGATGCCAAATCGCTCCATCACTTCGGACTTGTCGACACCGCTGAGGAACAGCTGAACGGCAGCCACCTTTTCAGCTGCCGAGTATTTTTTGTGCGTTGTCATGCGACCCAAGCCTATGGCGCGACCTTGCCTGTAGTGGTCAAGCCAGATTCGAACCGTGTATTTAGAAATGCCAAGCTGTCGACTTGCAGCCTCATAACTAAAACCCTCATCGAAGAGCCTTTCGGCCTCGATGAGGGTTTTAGTTGAATGTGTCTTCCTGGTCATGAACTGAATCCTTTCTGTTTGGACTCCTTATTTGGTGTCCAACTTTTGGGGTTCAGTTCACTAAGCCCGAGGGGGTTTCTTTACTGAAACTAGTTACTAGCCACGAATGGTGACTGGAATGTTGTCTCCATCGAACTGCTGGATCAGGATGTTACCGTCTGTCGGGTCTCCCTTGTCATTGAAGGTAATGTTTCCCGATGGACCGTCATAGTCTGCGGTTCCACCATCGTTGATGATGTCAGCACACTCAGCGAAGCTGGTGCACTTGGTACCGTTTCCAGAACCTCCAGAAACTTCCTGAAGCTTCTCTGACATGTTGGCACCCTGGGTGCTACGTGCCTCTAGAGCAGCGAGTGCAAGCACGATCACTGCGTCATAGGTCTCAGGACCGTAGGCGTTTAGCTCCAAGGCTGCGTTTCCGCGTGCCTGCCAGTTTGAATCAAGCTTCGCAACGAAGTCAGCAATGTTCGCCTCGTTCACACCTGGGTAAGTACCCTTGGAACCCTTAAGGGTGCCGGCTGCGAAGTCAGTGGAGTAGTTGGTTAGGTTACCGTCAACAAAGTACAGCTTGTCACCAGGGAACTGGCTTGTTAGCTCAGGCACGATTGTCTTTGCCTCGTCGAAGGTAATTAGAACGATTGCGTCTGGGTCTCCGGCTAGTGCCTCGGCAATCTGAGCGGTGAAGTTAGTGTCACCAGTGTTGTAGGTCGGCTCAGCAATAACCTCGCCACCAGCAGCCTCGAATGCAGCTTTGGTGAACTCAGCTAGACCGGTACCGTAAGAATCATTTAGAACGATAAATGAGATTCTCTGGTGGCCGTCTTCTGCGATTAGGTTACCTAGAACTTCACCCTGCAATACGTCTGAAGGAGCGGTACGGAAGTACAGGCCCTTGTCCTCGTAGTCAGTGAAAGCTGCTGAAGTGTTTGCAGGAGAGAAGTGGATTACACACTCTGCAATAACACGGTCGATGAACTGAAGTGATACACCTGAAGATGCAGCACCAACGATTGCCTGAGCACCTGCGCCTAGAAGACGTGGGATCTCAGTGTCGTAAGCCTTGTTGTCGGTGTCACCAGAGTCTCCAAAAGTCGGGTCAATGGTGATTCCCTTATTGGCAGCGTTGATCTCGTCAATCGCTAGAGCGGCACCAGCTTCTTCTGGTGGTCCGAGGAAAGCGAGGTTACCGGTCAAAGGCAGCGCGGTACCTAGGTTTAGTACTAGGTCCCCATCCTGCTCAGGACCTAGCTCACAGCCGCCGGCGGTTGTTGTCGCTGCACAGCCAGCCAGAACAAGCGCAGAAACGCCTGCTGCAGACAAAGCCATGAGTGCACGCGACCTGTTGTTCTTTAATGTCATTGTTGCTCCTTGAAATAGCAATTTAAATGCGAACACAGGCAGGGAGCCCGCGCGCTAAATAAATCATACTGACTGCTTCATTTCATGGATGTTAACGCATCGCGCACACAGTTATATTTGCTTGACGACCAATAGAATTTCGCAGAATTCGGCTGTGCAATCAACGAAATCAGCGCAATTATCTTAAATAAACAGCGTAAAACGCCATTATTCGTACACATGTTGTGTTGAATAACAATTCGATTGCAAAACTACAGCGGTTCCACAACCGGCACTATTGGCCTCTTTCGCAAGGCATCGGAGGTCAGAATCACTAAGGACACCCACACTAGGCCAAAGCCGATCCATCGCACCGGAGGCATTTCCTCTCCCAAAATGAAGTACCCAGCCAAGAACTGCAATATCGGGGTTAGGTACTGAATAAACCCAATCATCGAAAGCGGAATCCGACTTGCTGCTGCCCCGAACAAAATCAACGGCACCGCTGTCATGATGCCGAAGCCAATCAGGACAGACGCCTCCATAGGACCACTTAGCAGCATCACCGGCCCCAGGGATGCGACAACAACCAATTGGACGATTGCTATCGGCAATACCATTGCGGATTCAATGGTGAAACTCTGAAGGGCCCCCATGTTTCTACCCACCTTGTTTTTAGCGAGTGAGTAAGTTCCAAAGCTCAGGGCCAAAACAATTGCAATCCAAGGTGGCCGGCCATAATCGACGGTGAGCACCAGCACCGCAATAAACCCAACACTCAGAGCGACCCATTGCATGCGCCGCAGTTTTTCCTTTAGCAACACCACGGCAAACATGACCGTGACAAGGGGGTTGATGAAATACCCGAGCGATGTCTCGATTACGTTGCCGGTAACAACTGCGACCACGTAGACCTGCCAGTTGATAAAAATAAAGATGGCAGCAACCGCGACCCAACCAAGTTTTTTGGGAGACCTTGCCAACGAGATCACTTGACCCCAGGTTTTAGTTAGTGTCACGAGGAGAGCGGCAAACAAAAAGCCAAACACCACGCGCCAGACCACGGTCTCGAACGGCGAAGCAAATTTAGACAGTTGAATTAGCAGCGGGAAAGAGCCCCAAATTAGATATGCGCCTACTCCAAAACCCAAACCCACTGAATTTCTAGAACGCTTCTGCACGTAGCAAGCTTAGGGGCATTAAACAAAAAAACGACCCGAGGATCCAGGCCGTTTTTTAGTAGTTTTTTTAGCGCTCGATAACCGCAAGGATGTCGCGGGCTGACAAGACCAGGAAGTCCTGACCATCGTAGCGAAGCTCAGTTCCGCCGTACTTCGAGAAGATAACAAGATCTCCTACTTTTACGTCGACAGGAATGCGATCCCCGTCTTCACTGAAGCGACCTGGGCCAACTGAAATGACCTCAGCCTCTTGTGGCTTTTCCTTTGCTGTGTCTGGAATAACCAGACCTGACGCAGTTACCTGTTCGGCCTCTAGCGGGCGAACAACAACGCGATCTTCAAGTGGCTTAATAGAAACCGACACTGTGACCTCTTCTATGTCTAGAGTTTGTGAATTAGCAGACTCCCATCGAGAGTGCTAATGCAACTTTAGGGGCTATTTAGCACTTGGTCAAGGTCATGGGCTGGCATCGACGGCGGTAGGTTTAATAGGTGCCCGATCTAGACGAGACAATTTTTGGAACTGAAGCCAAGCAATTGCTTGGCAAGCTGGGTTTTATCGACACCAAAGCAGACCTACTCAAGCTAACGACTGATCTGCGAAAGCAAGGCTATGGGCCCCAACTAGTGGCACTATGCATTTCTCAGGCAAAACTGCGGGCCAGAGCGGTATCAAAATTTGGATCAGAACTTGCAAGCACAATGCTCTTCACTGAAGAGGGTCTCGAGCAGGCGACTCGGTTTCAAGTGGCGGCCTGGCATGCTCAAAGGTTTGAGGCTGCTGGGATAAAGTCGGTGACCGACCTTGGTTGCGGTATTGGAAGTGACTCAATTGCTTTTGCTGCAGCCGGGCTTCAGGTAGCAGCCATTGAAAAAGATCAACTGACGGCCCAGATCGCCAAGCATAATCTTGCTATTCATCCACTAGCCGAAGTGTCGCACGCTGATGCCACTGATCAAGAATCTGAATCAGAATCTTTCTGGCTCGACCCAGCCCGAAGAAAACTGGGCTCTAAAGCTTCCGGAAGAATCATGCTGAAGCCTGAGGACTTTTCGCCGGATCTGAACTTTGCCTTTGCCATTGGCCGAGAGCACACGACCGGCATAAAACTTGCCGGCAGTTTGCCCCACGAATTGATCCCGGAAGACTGCGAGGCGAACTGGGTCTCACACAACAACGAGCTAGTTGAGACTGTGCTCTGGTTTGGCCAACTTGGTAAAAGTGGTAAAAGGTCTGCAGTTATTTTGACAGAACCGATTATCGAGTTTTCCGGTGACTTGATTCAGGCGCCGGTTAGTGAGGTCGGAAAGTTTATATACGACCCAAATCCAGCACTGATTCGGTCTCACCTGCTTGGCGCCTTCGCAATTGAAAATGGACTCTGGGGCATTGCCCCATCCATTGCCTACCTGAGTTCCGACAATGAAATTAGCTCACCTTGGCTCAGGGGCTTTGAAGTGCAAGAGGTTTTGCCGCTTGACGTCAAAAGAATTGCCAAGCGAATGAGCGAGCTTGACATAGGAACACTCGAAATAAAAAAACGTGGCGTGGACATAACCCCAGAGCAACTTCGTCCAAAGCTGAAACTTAAAGGGAAGAACGCCGCCACCCTGATTCTCACCAGGGTCGGCGACGCTCGTAAGGCACTTGTCTGTAAGCCGCTTAGCCAACATCTAGTGACTACTGACTAGTTGTCGTGACCACGCATGCTACCGAATCCTCTGTGGAATTCAAATAGACCCTGTTCAAAAGGCTGGTGACCAAATGAGCCAGGCTCTAAAAATGCTCTTACGGAAAATGCGACTATCCCGAAAATAATCCATAGACCGATAGTCACATATCCGATCGTGACTCCAGTAATTGCTAGCTTGCGGCCGTTTTCGCCCGATCTCCCGATCTGAGCAAGTGCAATGTGACCGGTGATGATCGCCGCAACCGCACCAATGCTTGTTAGGGCCGTCGCCAAGGAAACAACGGCCAAGGTGTTTAGTGACCGCCAGTCAAACCGCTGTCTGTTTACTTCTGATGTTTCTGGTGCTTCTTCGAGGCCGATCGGCTGCTTGGTCTTTTGGTCTTTTGCGCCGATTGAAGCTCTCGGACTTTTCTGGGTCTTGTCAGCCATAATTTGGTTTCCTATCTGCCTATTGATATGAGTCAAGCGCACTGCGCTGGGAGTGAGCTGGGGCTTACTTGGGAGTTAGTTGGGAAGTTCTAGAGAGTCTGAATCTTGGTCACCTCGAGCGTCGACTCTGCGCCGAAGCCAAGACTGCTTGGTGGTCGACCGGCCATGATCAGCTGTGCGCCAATCGAGGCAATCATCGCTCCATTGTCGGTGCAAAGTGAAAAACGAGGAATGCGCAACTCGATGTCAGCTTCGTCACAGCGTATTTTTGCTACTTGCCGTAATCGTGCGTTGGCAACAACGCCGCCACCAAGCAATAGCCTCTTTACCCCGTGAACCTCGCAGGCATTGATGGCCTTGGTTAGCAACACATCGACCACGGCCTCCCGAAAACTTGCTGCAACGTCGGGTTTGGAAAGTTCTAGCTCGTCGTCGACCGCTTTCTCGACGTGCCTTGCCACTGCAGTTTTTAACCCGGAAAAAGAAAAATCAAACCGGCGAGCTTCCATGTCCTTTGGCAAAGACAACCCGCGTGGAAAGCGAATGGCTTTTGGGTTGCCGGTTTCGGCGAGCTTGTCTATTTGCGGTCCGCCGGGGTATGGCAGACCAAGCACCCTGGCAACCTTGTCAAAGGCCTCCCCCGCGGCGTCATCAATTGTTTCACCCAGCAGCTCAACATCATCCAACAGATCCCTAACCAGCAGCAGGGAGGTGTGACCTCCTGAAACCAGCAGAGCAATGGTTGGAAGCGACACGGTTCCGTTTTCTAGAACGTCCGCTCCCACGTGACCAACCAAATGGTTCACCGCGTAAATCGGCTTATTGTGGGCTATGGCAAGTGCCTTTGCCGCACCAATGCCAACCATTAGTGCTCCTGCTAGGCCTGGTCCGTTGGCAACCGCAATCGCGTCAATCTGGTTCATCCTAAGATTTGCCTCTTTTAGCGCTTGGGCAATAGTCGGCTGCAGCGCCTCGAGGTGAGCTCTTGCTGCCACCTCGGGCACCACTCCCCCAAACTTTGCGTGCTCATCCATGGAACTGTGAAGAGCGTTTGCAAGCAATCGATTTCCCTTGACTATCCCGATGCCAGTTTCATCGCAACTGCTCTCAACGCCAAGAACGATCGGTTGCTCGAGGGCAAGCTTCATCACCATGGCATCGGTGCCCGAGGGCTGGTAATAATTTTTTCGAATATCTATTTGTTCAAAGCCGAGGGAAATATAAAGATTTATTGCCAGCTGATTATCAACTCGGACCTCAAGGAACAGGGTCTCCGAACCCAGCGCAAACGCTTTGGCAATTAGCTTTTTCGCAAGTGTCCTGCCGAGCCCTTGACCCTGATGCGCAGTGGCAACGGCAAGGGTCTGAATGTCACTGGTAAAACTTGCTGGCACCGAGTGGAGGCCGGCGTAACCAATAAGCCCACCGTCAAACGCCCCAAAATAATAAGTGAATGAACCTTCCAGTTCGGATCGAAATGAGTTCTCTTTCCAGGCCTCGCTGCTAAATAATTCGCTTTCTATCTCCATCAGTGCTGGAAGGTCTGCTGTTGTCAGCTCTCGAATTTCCATTAGCCCGTGACCCGCTTTCCGGGTGACGGTGTAACATCTGGTGAACGCAGATAGAGCGCGCTGGTGTCGGTTAGATCGAGTTTTTGATCCGCTGCCCAGACTGCATATTCTCCGATCAAGCTAGCGTCACATTCGCCACTGACTTGTTGAAACCCATGGTGGTTCTCAAGGTCTTGGTGAGTCGAAACGCTCGGTGGAATCACCTGCTCACCATCCTGGAACCCCGCAATAAAAAGCTCTTTACGCTTAGCATCTGCCACCACCAGAATTTTTCCAACCGGGTGCTTTCTCGCGACCGCATTCAGGGTTATAACCCCGCAGGCTGGAATGTCCAGTGCGGTGGACATGGCGATTCCGGCAGCAACCCCAACGCGAAGTCCGGTGTAGGGAGCTGGGCCTCGTCCAATTGCAACCAGCGTGAGATCAGCCGGAACAATTCCGGCATCTTCGAGCGCTCCCTGTATGGCTAATCCAATGTTTTCCGCGTGACCGAATCGGTCGTCAAAGTTTACGAATGAAAGCCTGTTTCCTCCATCAAAGACAGCAGCACTGGTTCCGGCTGACGTGTCAATTGCCAAAATCAAACTGAACCTCCTGCCATCTGGGCCCGTGACCGGTAATTACCAGCTCGCGAATGTCTTCTTGGCTGGATCTGTCGATTTCGACAAGAAGCCAGTTTTCAAAACTGTCACCCAAAAAATCTCTTGGCCACTCCACCACCACTATCGAGTTTGCAAAATCTATGTCGAGATCATCTAGCTCCATTGCTGATGCCAGCCTGTAGGCATCGACGTGGACGAGCTTTGGTCCATTCTTTGTTCGATGTGTTCTTGCAAGCACAAAGGTGGGTGACTGGATTGTCCCAATCGCCTCTAAGCCGGCACCGATACCCCTAGTCATAGTGGTTTTTCCGGCGCCAAGCTGCCCTGAAAGTAAAACTAAATCGCCCGATTGCAAGTTATCCGCCAGCCTTAGGCCAAATGCCTCCATGGCTTCTGGCGTATTTATTGTTAGCTTCATGCGTCTAGAAAAGTCCGCTTTGCCCGGCCACCGATTCTGGTAACCACCTCGTAGTTAACGGTTCCAGCACTCTCACCCAGCTGCTCGGCTGTGGGCTCGTTTCTTGCAGGGTCTCCGAAGATAACGACCTCATCGCCGATTTTAACTTCAGAATCACCAACGTCGACCACGAACTGATCCATAGCGACCCGACCAACAACCGGGAAAAGCTTTTGGCCGATTTTAACCTTGGCGCCTTGGGGAGTCCTTGGCATGCCCTCGGCATAACCGAACGGCACCAGCGCAAGCTTGGTTGCCCTATCGGTCACATATCGATAGCCGTATGAAACTCCTTGGCCAGCCGGCACGGATTTCAGGTTCACGACTTTTGCAACTGCGCTCATTGCGGGCTTCACTTTTAGCCCTTCAAGCATTCGATCTTCAAAAGGGTTCAAGCCATAAAGAACAATCCCGCAGCGCACCATGTCATACCTCATACCCGGGTATCTGATAGCCCCGGCCGAAGCGGCTAGGTGCTTGATTTCTATTTTGATTCCAGCGTCTTCAAGCTTCGAGTGCACTGATTCAAATACTTCTTGCTGCGCTAAATCTGCGACTTCCGAGGTATTTGCCAAGTGGCTCAATAAACCCTGAACCTGTAATTTCCTATCTTGAACAATCTTGACTGCCTCGGGTATTTGATTAGGGCTTAAACCGTTTCGGCCAAGACCGGTGTCAACTTTCAGATGAATCACTGCTGCCGTTGGCACTGACTGGAGCTGCTGGAGTGTGGAGATACCAAGAACAATGTCATGCTTTATTGCAGATTCTAAATCGTCCTTGTCGTCAAGTATCCAGCACATCACCGGGGCTTGAATGCCGGCAAGGCGAAGCGAGATGGCTTCGTCTAGGTCCGCAACCCCAAGGATATCCACATCAGCCCTATCGAGCGTGCTTGCAACCTCGGTCATGCCGTGCCCATAGGCGTTTGCCTTGACTACCGCCATCACCTTGGCTGGCGCGAAAGCCGCCTTCAGCGCCTGATAATTGGAACGGATCAGCCCTAAATCAACTCTGACTTCACGCATCTAATTACTCTCCAGCACAACCATTGCAATTGCAAACCCATTGTCATGAGACAGGGAAAGATGCATGGCGGTGACACCCTTGGACTCTAGTGTTTCTGCGCTCTTGCCTGACACGGCCAACATCGGTTTTCCAATGGCGTTGGGTTGAACTTCGATTTCCTGCCAGGACAGCAACCTTGGATCCCCAACTGCTTTGGCCAAAGCTTCCTTGGCGGCAAACCGAGCCGCTAGCGAGTCGATCTTTAGGTCCCGCTCTAGTTCAGTGAAGAGTCTTGCCGCCAAGGCTGGGGTTCGTTCAATGCTTTTACTCAGTCTCTCAACTGAGCACAGGTCGACCCCGATTCCAATAATCACTATTCCACTGTGACGGACTTGGCAAGGTTTCTAGGCTGGTCAACATCTAGCCCCTTGGCGTTTGCCAACTCCATGGCAAAAACCTGTAGCGGTATTACCGCTAGCTGTCCCGCAAGTAATGGCATGGTCTCTGGGATAAAGAAAACCTCGTCAGCGAAGCTCTCAACCTCGGAGTCGCCTACCTCGGCAATTGCGATCACCCGCGCCCCGCGCGCTTTGATCTCTTGAATGTTAGAAACCACCTTGGCGTGTAGCGAGCCCTCGCCTTTTTGAGACGGGACTATAACGATTACTGGCTGACCCTCTTCAATCAAAGCGATCGGCCCGTGCTTGAGCTCACCGGCTGCAAAACCCTCGGCATGAATATACGCAAGTTCTTTCAGTTTTAGAGCGCCCTCAAGAGCAATTGGATAGGCAATGTTTCGGCCCAAAAACAGTACTGACTTTGCCGTGGAGTAATTCTTGGCAAGCTTCCCCATCTCGGAGATCGACTCTAGGACTTCCTTAATCTTTCTTGGAAGTGTCAAAAGCTCTAGGCCAATATTTTTCAATTCCGCTTCTGGCATGCTTTTTCGCTGCCAGGCAAGAACCAGTCCAACCAATTGCCCAGCTGTTACCTGAGCAGTGAAAGCCTTTGTGGATGCGACTGCAACCTCTGGTCCGGCGTGGGTGTAGATCGTGGCATGTGCATCTCTTGCCAAGGTTGCGCCCTGAGTATTGCAAACCGCCAGCACCTTCGCACCGTGCTCAATGGCGTGACGAACAGCCATGAGGGTGTCCATGGTTTCTCCGGACTGACTCATTGCGATAACAAGGGTTTTCGAATCAATCACTGGGTCACGATATCTAAACTCGTGTGCAAGCTCCACGCTGACTGGAATACGCGCCCATTTTTCAATTGCATACTTGGCAGCCTCAGCCGCATATGCCGCAGTTCCGCAAGCCACGAAGGTTATTCGCTCCACCTCGGCAAGCTGGTCAAGCCCTTCGACCTCGGTTAGGTTCACAGAACCATCGGATCTGATTCGTCCCATCAAAGTGTCACCAACGGCCTGCGGCTGATCCGCAATTTCCTTGGCCATGAAAGAGGGCCAACCGCCCTTTGAAGCGGCGGTGGCGTCCCAGGTAACCTCAAATGTTTCCATTTCAACTGGCTTGCCGTGGAAGTCTGTAAGTGAGACTGAGTCACTGCGTAATTCCACGATTTGATCCTGGCCCACTGAGACCGCGTGCTTGGTGTGCTCGATAAAGGCTGCGACATCAGAGCCTAAGAAGTTCTCGCCGTCACCTAAGCCGATTACAAGCGGGGAGTTTCTCCTAGCAGCCAACACTAGGTCGGGGCTATCCTCGTGAACGCAAAGCAGCGTGAAAGCACCCTCTAGAAGGTTCACCACGGTTCGAAAAGCAATTGTCAAATCATTGGTCTTGTCATATTCGATTGCAACCATATGAGCCACAACCTCGCTGTCTGTCTCCGAGGCAAAGTTCACTCCCTGACTAACAAGCTCTTTTTTAAGCGTCGAAAAGTTTTCAATAATTCCGTTGTGGATAAGGGACAGCTTTTGATGAGTGCCGCCGATGTGTGGATGAGCATTTCCGTCAGTTGGGGCACCATGTGTCGCCCACCTGGTATGGCCGATTCCAATGTGCGAATCGGTTATTGGAGAATCGGATAACTCTTGAACCAGTACTGCCAGCTTGCCCGCACGTTTTCGTGTTTCCAGCCCATTTGCTTCTGAAATCACCGAGACTCCAGCCGAGTCATAGCCGCGATATTCCAGTCGCTTCAGGCCTCCAACAAGAACCTCGAGAGCTGACCCCGGTCCCACATAGCCGACTATTCCACACATAAGGCACAATTGTAGGGCAGAATAGGCCCTTGTGAGCACAGCGCCTGGCACCGAAAGCCTTTCCCCATACCTCGCTATCGAGCGAGCTGATTGGGCCGAGCTTGGCAACTCAACACAGCTGCCACTGACCGAACAAGAGATCAAAAAACTTCGTGGGCTTGGCGATTTTCTAGACATTAGAGAAGTAACCGAGGTCTATCTTCCCGTCAGCCGTTTACTGTCGCTCTATGCCACCTCAAACCAAGGCCTGTATCGAAACACCGAAGAGTTTTATGGTGTGAGGGCTCAAAGAACGCCCTTCATCATCGGAATTGCCGGATCGGTCGCCGTTGGAAAATCCACTGCCGCCAGGCTCTTGAGAGAACTAATGGCTAGGTGGGAAGGCACCCCGAAAGTTGAGCTCGTCACCACCGACGGCTTCCTATACCCAAACGCTGAACTAGAACGACGCGGCTTGCTTGCGAAAAAAGGGTTTCCCGAAAGCTACGACCGCAAAAGATTGCTGCAATTTGTAGCGGACATAAAATCAGGAAAAACAGGAGTGACTGCCCCCGTCTATGATCACCTGATTTATGACATCATTCCAGACGAATTTGCCACCGTCGGTGCGCCAGATGTTTTGATTGTCGAAGGACTCAATGTTTTGCAACCCCCGGCAGCAGGGCAAGAAGTAGCTCTAAGTGACTATTTTGACTTCAGCATCTACATAGACGCAGACCCGAACACAATCAAAGATTGGTACCTGTCAAGGTTTGACCAACTTTGGGAAACTGCTTTTCTCAACCCGAGGTCCTATTTCCATCAGCTAACCACTGAGCTCACCAAGGAACAGGCCGTAACCAGGGCAGCCGGTTTCTGGAAGGACATTAATCTTCCAAACCTGCGACAAAACATTGAACCAACCCGATCGAGAGCAACCCTGGTGATGCAAAAAGGTGAGGGCCATCGGGTTCAAAGAGTTCAGGTTAGAAAAATCTAGTTCTCCTCGACAAATCTGATGTCAGCACTTATCAAACAGTCGGGCCGCTTTGCTCCCGCGGCCGCTCTTTCTTCGGATTCGTTATAGCGTTTTTCAAGCTCCAGGAACTCAGCTGCCGCCCCCTGAACTGAAACCGCCCAAATAAACTCGCTGTTTTTGTTGTCGATATAGACAAACTCCACCCGAAAACCAAACTGCTTCCTTATCGGAAGCACCTCTAGATTCACCCAGGCCCGAAACTCTTCGAGCATGCCAGGAGCAATTTCATAACGTCTTAGCTGAATGGTTCTAACCAAGAGCTAGCCGCATTTCAACCATGCGGGCGATTCGTTCAGCCCAGCTCTGTGCTGTCCCATGATCTGCCGCCTCAACCATCACTCTGACCAGGGACTCGGTTCCAGAAGCCCTTAGCAGCACCCGACCCTCATCGCCAAGTTCAGCACTCGCCTGTGAAACTAATTCCTGCAACGTGGCATCATCAACTCGGAATTTATCCACCCCAGGAACGTTTATGAGAACCTGAGGGTAAACCGGCATCTGTGCTGCCAGCTCTGCCAAAGACTTGCCAGTGTGGATCATTCTGGCCGCAATCTGGAGGCCAGTGAGCACCCCGTCTCCGGTTGTTGCATACTGCGAAAAGATTATGTGACCGGATTGCTCGCCACCGAGCGAATAACCACCCTCGCGCATGGCTTCAAGTACGTATCGATCACCCACTCGAGTTTCAATGATGTCAATACCGTGTTTCTTCATTGTCAAACGGAGTCCCAGGTTTGACATGACGGTGGTAACCAGAGTGTTCCTCGCGAGGTCACCGGTTTCTTTCATGCCGATTGCCAAGATTGCCATGATGTGATCACCGTCAACGATATTGCCAAGATGATCCACAGCTAATGCCCGGTCGGCATCCCCATCGTGAGCAATTCCAAAGTCCGCTTTGTTTTCCAAAACAGCAGACTGCAATGCACTTAGGTAAGTCGAACCGTATCCGGCATTAATGTTGAGCCCATCTGGTTCCGCACCAATGACGATGACTTCAGCACCTGCATCGATGAAGGCTTGAGGTGAGATAGCGCTGGCTGCTCCGTTTGCAGCGTCGACGACCACCTTCAAGCCCGTCAGCTTCTCTCTGACAGCTCCAAGTAAGTGAACAAGATAGCGATCTTCGGCATCAGCGAACCGAGTAATTTTTCCAACCTCTGCGCCAATTAGATCATGTGAATTTCCAAACTCTGCCTCAATTTGATCTTCAATTGAGTCTGGAAGCTTATGGCCACCGCGTGAGAAAAACTTAATTCCGTTATCGGGAGCGGAGTTGTGGCTTGCCGAGATGATCACACCAAAGTCAGCGCCAATGTCTGCGGTCAAATATGCAGCTGCCGGAGTTGGAACAACGCCGGCATCGAAAACGTCTATTCCGGAGGCCGCGAGTCCCGCAGAAACGGCAGCGGAAATAAAGTCGGACGAAATTCTTGGATCGTGAGCAATTACTGCTCTGGGGCGTTCACCGTTTTCTCTAGCCGTCTGGGCTAGAACAATCGCCGCAGCTTGAGCCAGTTTGAGAGCAAATTCAGCCGTGATTTCACGGCCTGCTATTCCACGAACTCCATCGGTGCCAAAAAGCCTGGCCATGGCGAAGGGCTTTGCTTAGCGCTTCGAGAACTGAGAGGCCTTGCGGGCCTTTTTAAGACCGGCCTTCTTGGACTCGATTACACGCGAATCACGACGTAGGAAGCCAGCTTTTTTCAAGATGGCTCGGTTGTTGTCGGTATCCATCTCGTTTAAGGCACGAGATATACCAAGTCGTAGCGCTCCAGCCTGGCCAGCGATGCCGCCACCGTCAATCCGAGCAGTGACGTCGTATGCGCCCTGAAGCTCTAGAACGGTAAATGGGTCGTTGATTAGCTGCTGGTGCAACTTATTTGGGAAGTAATCCTCAATGGTGCGGCTGTTCACTGTGATCTTGCCAGTTCCAGGAACCAGGCGAACACGAGCGACTGCCTCTTTGCGTCGACCCAGACCAGCACCTGGCTGAGTTAGGTTGCCACGAGAGCGAACAGTCTTCGCTGGCTCTGACTCTGTTGAGTAGGAACTGTCTGCTTCTACTACTTGTGTCTCTTCGACTTTGTTATCTGCCAAGGTCTTTGTCCTTACTGGGCGATCTGATCGATGGTGAAAGGCTTGGCCTTCTGGGCCTCGTGTGGGTGGGTGCTGCCTGTATAAACCTTTAGTTTGCCTATTAGCTGGTCACCAAGCTTGTTCTTCGGCAACATTCCGCGAATCGCCTTCTCAACAACGCGCTGTGGATTCTTCGCCATTAGGTCTGAGTAAGAGGTAGTGGTCAAGCCACCTGGATAGCCAGAGTGGCGGTAAGCCTTCTTCTGCTCCAGCTTGTCGCCGGTTAGAACAACCTTCTCGGCGTTGACGATGATCACAAAGTCACCGTTATCCATGTGAGCTGCAAAAGTTGGCTTGTGCTTGCCGCGCAGCAAGACTGCTGCGTGTGACGCAAGGCGTCCCAGCACGATGTCTGTGGCGTCAATGACAAACCACTCGTGGCTCAGCTCGCTGGCCTTTGGCGAATAAGTACGCACGGTAAATTACCTCATAGTTTCGTTTGTGTGATTCCGCTTTGGAAAAGCGGTTTCAAACCTGCCGACAATGCCGGACCAAACGCTAAGTCTAGGGGATTGATAGGCGTTGGGTCAAACAGAATTATCAGTGACTTTTCGCATCACTCGGTTTAGGTTTGCCTGCTTGGCATACTCGGCGGGATCCGGGTAGTCAATCGATTCCAAACTCAGTCCCCTGGCGTCAATTGTCTTGAATTTATTGGCCCGACTACCGGTTTTTTGAAGATATGCCAGATCTCGAACATTCAGTCTTCCATCGGCTACCGCAATTAGTGAACCCACCAGCGATCGAATCATGTTGTGACAAAACGCATCAGCGTGGATATCAACCGTGATTAGACCATCTAGGTGCCTGGACACCTCAAACCGAGTCAAATTTCGAATTGTGCTGGCACCTAGTCTCGGCTTACAAAAAGCCGCAAAGTCCTTCAGGCCAATGAGTTCTTTGGCAGCTTGGTTCATGAGTTCGACATCCAGAACACGCTTGTGTGTCAGTGCGTAGCGAACCAGCATTGGGTCTTTTTTGAACTTTGGATCAATAATTGTGTAGCGATAACGCCTACCTAGAGCGCTGAACCTGGCGTCAAAATCAGCAGTTATTTGATTGAAATCAAGGATTATCAAATCCTCGGAAATCAAAGTATTTAGACGCAGTGCGTTCAGTGGATCCCTGCCAACTCGAGATAGGCGCTTCTGAGGAATGTCTAGATGGCAAACCTGATGCTTTGCATGCACACCAGAGTCAGTCCTGCCGGCAACTCGCATATCAAAATCAGTTTTGCTTTTGCCAAAAACCTTTTCGAACATCTTGACCACATCGCCTTCGACAGTTCTAAGGCCTGGCTGCTTAGCCCACCCGGCAAAGTCGGTTCCGTCGTAGGCAAGGTCCACCCGAAAGCGAACAAGCCCGCCAGAATCACCAGCGGGCTTGTTCATTTCAATCTTCTTCGTGGCTCTAAGCCTTTGGCTCTTCAGCCTCTTTGGCCGGAGCCTCAGCAGCTACTTCAACTGGAGCTTCTGCAACAACCTCGGTCTCAACCGCAGCAGTTTCGTCCACTACAGCTTCCTCTACTGGCGCCACAGCAACATCTTCTGCAATTGGCTCGGCGTCTACGCTAGTGGCGACGTTGTTGACTGGCTTTGACTTGGCCGTCTTTGGCTTTGCCTGCACCTGCTCCAACACGAGCTCAATTACTGCCATCGGGGCATTATCGCCTTTACGGTAACCAAGCTTGGTAATGCGGGTGTAGCCACCTTCGCGGTCGGCAACTAGCGGTGCAATCTCGGTGAACAGCTCGTGGACAATGTTCTTGTCCGTGATCTGTCTCATCACACGACGTCTAGCGGCTAGGTCTCCGCGCTTTGCGAAGGAAACTAGACGCTCGGCAACTGGACGAAGACGCTTGGCCTTGGTCTCGGTTGTGACGATTCGCTTGTGCATGAAAAGTGAGGTGGCCATGTTGCGAAGCATCAAGCGCTCGTGGGCTGGTCCGCCTCCTAGGCGGGGTCCCTTAGTTGGGGTAGGCATTAGTTTCTCCTTGAGTTTCTAAAGGTTAGATCTGGTCTTCGTCGAAGCCGCCACCGAAGTATGCGGAATCAAAACCTGGGACGGCGTCCTTGAACTTGAGTCCAAGCTCGGTTAGCTTGTCGCGTACTTCATCAACGGACTTTGAGCCGAAGTTGCGAATGTTCATCAACTGGTCTTCGCTCAGAGCAATTAGCTCTGAGACCGTGTTGATTCCCTCGCGCTTTAGGCAGTTGTAGGAACGAACCGTTAGGTCTAGATCCTCAATCGGTGTGCTCAGTTCATTGGAAGCCGCAATTTCAACTGGAGCTGGTCCAATTTCGATACCTTCAGCCTCATCGTTTAGTTCCTTGGCTAGGCCAAACAACTCAACCAAAGTGGAACCGGCAGAAGCAACAGCATCGCGTGGCTCAACCGACTGCTTGGTCTCAACGTCAACAATTAGCTTGTCGAAGTTAGTGAACTCACCGGCACGAGTTGCCTCGACGCGGTAGGAAACCTTCAGCACTGGGCTGTAGATGGAGTCAACCGGAATTACTCCGGCTTCAGCATCTGGGTTTCGGTTCTGGGAGGCCTGGACATAGCCGCGACCGCGCTCAATGATGAACTCGATTTCTAGCTTGCCCTTGGCGTTTAGCGTTGCAAGAACCAACTCTGGGTTGTGAACCTCAACACCGGCAGGAACCTGAATGTCTGCGGCAGTTACTGGGCCCGCAGCACTCTTGGTCAAATGAGCGACCACTGGAGCGTCGTGCTCGGAGGAAACCACTAGGTTCTTGATGTTCAAAATTACCTCAACAACGTCCTCCTTGACGCCCGCGATTGTTGAAAACTCGTGGCTGACACCTTGGATGCGAATGTTGGTAACTGCTGCACCTGGAATCGAGCTAAGCAAAGTGCGTCGCATCGAGTTACCGAGGGTGTAGCCAAATCCTGGCTCTAGTGGATCCAAGATGAATCTTGAACGGTTTGGTCCTAGAACTTCTTCGTGCAATGTGGGGCGCTGTGCAATTAGCACTATTGGTTCCTTTCATCTGAACATCCGCTATTTGATGTTCGTCATGGAAACACGCAGGCGGGCACCTGTGTGCGTGAGGCGTTAGATTTTTCTAAAAGTTAAACGCGGCGACGCTTTGGAGGGCGGCAACCGTTGTGAGCCTGTGGGGTCACGTCACTGATTGAGCCAACCTCCAGGCCAGCAGCCTGAAGCGAACGAATTGCAGTCTCTCGTCCAGAGCCTGGGCCCTTGACGAAAACGTCAACCTTGCGGATACCGTGCTCCTGTGCCTTGCGAGCAGCTGATTCAGCTGCCATCTGAGCT
>Ga0209491_10002340_pt1 | contig 33959 bp, 36 predicted proteins | sample BON02_FD_187213 | JGI IMG/M metagenome (GOLD analysis project Ga0209491, IMG submission 187213) | Freshwater microbial communities from Lake Bonney liftoff mats and glacier meltwater in Antarctica - BON-02 (SPAdes) (version 2) | ecosystem: Environmental > Aquatic > Freshwater > Ice > Glacier... | reverse complement strand
AGGTAATTTGGGCCTCCCTGCTTTGCGCCCTTATGGATAACTACTATTGAAGAGCAGTGTTTAAAAAAATGAAAAAGGTGACATTTTAAACTTGCTGAAAAGGTGACATTTTGAAATTGCCTTGACAAAACAAACGCTTTCAACTTGCTCACCCGTTTGTAACATGGTAATAACCACATCTTGATTTAAAGCAGCCTCGTGAAGCGTTGAAGCAAGGCGTCCACCGGCATGTTTCAACGCCTGCATGGGCGCTTGTTCACGATCAAACCCCATCACCTCATGCCCGGCTTTAAGCAAATTTATCGCCATAGGTAATCCCATGTTTCCAAGCCCAACAAATCCGATACGCGCCATATCCGCTCTCCTTGGCTTAATTATCTGAGTCATATCAATGCGTTGGCATCGCAAAAACATGTTCTTCATGCGCACCGTCCATGGGCCATCGCGCTGTTACTGTTTTTTTGCGTGTATAAAAATGGATACTGTCTGCACCATGCATACCCGTGTCGCCAAACGCTGAGCGCTTCCAACCACCAAACGGATGTGTCGCTATAGGCACAGGAATCGGTACGTTAATGCCAACCATGCCAACCTGTACACGACGACTGTATTCACGCGCATAATAGCCCGAACGCGTAAAGATAGCGGTTCCGTTTCCGTAAAGATTACGATTAACAAGCGCCAACGCCTCATCAAAACTTTTTACACGAAGCACAACCAATACCGGCCCAAAAATCTCGCGCTGATAAACACGCATATCCTCCGTCACATGATCAAATAACGAAGGCCCTACAAAATAACCGTTAGGATACTCGGGATGTGTGAATAATCGCCCATCAAGCACCAGATCGGCCCCTTCATCAACCCCTTCTGTAATCGCCTGCAAGACACGCTCACGATGCGCTTCACTGATGAGCGGCCCCATCTCACAGCCCACGACATCACCGGCATCAATCTTCATGCTCTGAATCATCGGCTTCATACGTTCAATCAAACGATCTGCTACCGCCTCACCCACCACAACCACGGCTGAAATTGCCATACAACGCTCACCGGCCGAACCAAAGGCCGCCCCCATCAATGCATGTGCTGTTTGATCTAAATCGGCATCCGGCATAATCACCGCATGATTTTTTGCCCCACCAAACGTATGTGCGCGCTTGCCATATTCTGTTGCTTGCTTATAAATATGCTCAGCAACGGGCGTTGAAGCAACGGCTGTAAATGCTGAAATACCAGGATGTATCAATAAATGATCCACCGTGCTTTTGTCACCATGCAGCACCTGAACAACACCGGCTGGCAAACCGGCTTGTACTAACAGATCCACTAAATAATTAGGTGCCGACGGTGCTTGTTCCGAAGGTTTCAAAATAAACGTATTACCCGCAGCAATGGCCGGAATCATCATCCAGACAGGGACCATGACGGGGAAATTAAACGGAGAGACACCGGCACATACACCCAAGGGCTCGCATGTCGTCCAGCAATCAATCGCCTTAGACACATTCGCAGAAAAATATCCCTGGAGCTCAGATAGCACACCGCAATGCACTTCCACCACTTCAATTGCACGCATAATCGAGCCGGTTGCATCGTCCAATGTTTTACCATGCTCACGTGTGATCAAAGCCGCAAGCTGAGCTTGATGCTTGTCTAAAAGATCCCGAAATTTGAATAAAATCTGCGCGCGCTTCACCGGCGGTGTTGCTGACCACGACTCAAACGCTGCTTGCGCAGCTTGCACCGCCTGATGGCATTGCGCTTTATCTGCGATGGGGACTTGTGCAATTTTTTGACCTGAAACTGAGCTATGTACCGCTAAAAACGAAACATCGCTATCGGCGAGCACATCGCCATGGATGATATGAGGCACTGTTTGAACCATGACAACACTCCTTGTATGTCTGCTCTCGCTTAAATTAAGCTAAATCTTAATCTTGATCTTGATCTTGGTCTAATAACTGATCTAAACCGTACACGAGCTTGTCTAATGCGAGAACTTTTTGGCAAGCTAACACGACACCCGGCATAAACGATAACCTGTCCATGGTTTGATGACGTAAGGTGAGTGTTTCACCCAACTGGCCAAAAATCACATCTTGTTGCGCCAAGGTTCCAGGAAGTCTTAACGAATGAATCCGTACGTCCTGATGCAAGGCTCCAAGTGCACCGGGCACAATCTCTTGGCAACGTGGCAAATGAGGGGCTCGTGTACGTGCCTTTGCTATCACATCGGCTGTTTTGAGTGCGGTTCCGGATGGCGCTTCTGCTTTAGCAGGATGATGCGCCTCAACAATTTCAACGTCGGGTAGATAATGCGCTGCTTTTGCTGCAAATTGCATCATTAATACCGCGGCAATCGAAAAATTCGGGACAATAAGCCCCCCAAGTTTTGCTACCGCGCATAATGCTCGTAACTCTTCAATTTCGGCATCCAATAACCCACTGGTTCCAATCACCGGATGCGCGCCCTGCTGGATAATCGTACGGGTATTTTGGTATGCACTGTCCGCCCGCGTTAAGTCCACCACAATGCTTGCGTTCAAATCACAAATGGCCTGAGCCAAATCATCCGAACGCCCGAGGCCCGCAAGTAACTCAAACTCAGGGTGCTTTTGTAGGGTTTCACACGCGAGTTGGCCCATTTTTCCCTGGGCCCCATTCACAATAACGCCGATGGTTGACACGTTTAGTCCTTTTTATCTAATTTTTCTTGATCCAGTTTTTCTTGAGCTGGTTCTTCTTGAACAGGTTCTTCTTGAACAGGTTCTTCTGGGGTTGGCTCTTCAGCTTTCTCAGACTTTTTTGAATTTATGCCCAAAGCCTCTCGATGCTTCCATGCCACCACGCTGATAGGAATCCAGCCGATAACACTTGCTTGCATTGCAAAAGCAAACACGGCAAATTCTAGCCGGCCTTCGAGCACAAAAATAATTCCAGGAAAGAAAATAGCTAAAAACGACAATAAAAACTTTTTCATAAAGCCTCCAAAGTAAATAGGTTGCCTTGCAATTATATACACCCAGCGTATACTTGCAAAAATCAATGTTTTAACCTGAATAAACGAGTTAATACCTTCCTCGTTTAGACCTGCTGCCAAAAGGAAGCTTGGCCGCCCCAACAAATTTTAATTTTAACGAGTTCACGTATGAAAAACCAAACCCTGCACCCCCATACTGCAGCTATTAATCATAAACAAAAAATACACGCAACGCTTGCACGTCTTGATGCACTCAACTGGCTAACCGAAACCTTTCCTAAAGCGTTCGACAACACCTGCAGCATTCAACCCCTTAAAATTGGTATCCTCCATGATATTCTTGCTCATGCAGAGCAAGCGCAATCAGCCGGCATATCTAAAAGTAAATTACGCCAAGCCGTCGTCGTTTTTACGCGTCGCATCGATTACTTAGCCTGCATTAAAGCACGTGAAATGCGCGTTGATCTCGAAGGCAATCCCGTCGCACGCGTTACAGAAGAAGAGGCTGAACACGCCTCATCAAAAATCAAACGCCGCGTGGAAAAAAGCGCGAAAAATGCCCGAAAAACGATCGATTCCCAAACACCTAACCCAATAAAGCCTAAATATCGCTCAACATTCCCTACGTCTGCTTCACCTCGTGAACCTGAGTTCCGCTCGTCCTTTAGTGCGCAACCGGCTCCAACACGTGCAAGCTCCGTTATCGTGAAACGTAAATCTGTACGTGCATTTGATCCAAGTGCCGTTGCACGTCTCAAAGAAAAGCTAGGTCTTGCTCAAAAAGACGCGATGAAAACACCTGTAACAGAATAACCTGAAATTTCTATCTCCCGCAAGCGGGAGATAGAAAAAGCCTAATCGGCGACAACGGGATCGCATTTATTTGAACGCGCATCGAGCACAGCCACGGCAGGCAGCGTTTTACCTTCTAAATATTCAAGAAAAGCACCGCCACCGGTTGAAATATACGAAATTTGATCCATCAAATTATATTGATCAATCGCAGCCAGCGTATCACCGCCTCCCGCAATACTAAACGCTGAGCTTTTGGCGATCGCAATCGCTAAAGCACGCGTACCATACGAAAATTGTGGGAATTCAAACACACCGACAGGACCGTTCCAAATAATCGTTTTTGCCGAAGCCAAGACATCCACATAGCGTGCGACCGTTTCAGGACCAATATCTAAAATCATGTCATCTTCGGCCACATGCGCCAAGGATTTATTAAATGCCGGACACATATCACTGAACGACTTGCTCACCACCACATCAGACGGTAATGGAATCTCACAACCCACCTCTGCAGCCAAAGCCAAAATGCTCCGCGCCTCGTCTAATAAATCATGTTCACATAGAGATACGCCTACTTCATGGGCTTGAGCTTTTAAAAACGTATTTGCAATTCCTCCGCCTGGAATAAGCACATCAACCATCGTGACCAGTTTTTTAAGCAGTGAGAGCTTCGAAGAAACTTTCCCCCCACCCACAATAGCAACAATCGGTTTCTCGGGCGCACGTAACACATGCTGAAGCGCATCGAGCTCACGAAGAAGTAAAGGCCCCGCGACCGCAGTCGGTGCGTATTGCGCAACGCCACACGTTGAGGCTTGAGCGCGATGCGCCGTACCAAACGCATCCATCACAAACACATCACACAGCGCCGCGAGTTTTTTCGAAAGTGCTTCGTCGCACGCTTTCTCACCACGATTAAAGCGCACATTTTCGCACACCACGAGCTCACCAGGCTGGCAATCAAGACCATCAAGATATTCCGTCACAAAACGAACAGGATAATCCAATTGCGCTGCCAAATAATCTGCCACGGGTTTCATCGAAAAACGTTTATCATAATACCCTTCTTCCGGACGACCCAAATGTGACAGCACCATCACAGAAGCACCGGCGTCGAGGGCCGCAACCAAGGTCGGCAAACCCGCTTCTAAACGTTGATCGCTTGTAATCATGCCATCTTTAATCGGCACATTAAAATCTTCTCGAATAAGCACACGTTTATTACGCAGATCAATATCGCTCATTTTAATCATGTTATTCATAGTCATAGCCATTCCTTAACGCGTCATCATATACGCTGCAGTATCTAACATACGGTTAGAAAAACCCCATTCATTGTCATACCACGCAACCACTTTAACCAAAGAACCCATCACTTTTGTTTGCGTGGTGTCAAAAATAGCTGACGCCGGGTAGTGGTTAAAATCACAAGAAACCAAAGGTTCCGAATTAATATGCAAGACATGATTTTCAGCTTTGCACATCACCGCATTCACTTCATCGACCGTGGTTAACCGTCCGGCTACGAACGTTAAGTCAACAACCGAGACATTTTGCGTTGGAACACGCATGGCGAATCCATCCAGTTTACCAGCGAGCTCCGGCAAAACCAACCCAAGCGCTGCTGTTGCACCTGTTTTAGTTGGAATAATCGAGTGCGCCGCAGCGCGTGCGCGGCGTAAGTCTTTGTGGCGTCCATCAAGTAAAAGCTGATCTTGCGTGTACGCATGAATGGTATTCACTAATCCCGACTCAATTCCAAACGCCTCGTGCAACGGTTTAACAACCGGGGCTAAGCAATTCGTCGTGCATGAGGCATTCGATACAATGGTATCGGATGCTCGTAAAACTTCGTGATTCACACCATACACCACCGTTGCATCGACATCTTTTCCAGGCGCAGAAATTAACACTTTTTTAGCACCTGCGGTGATGTGTTGCCCTGCACTCTCACCGCTAACAAAGCGCCCCGTACACTCGAATACCACATCAACATCGAGCGCTTTCCACGGCAACGCTAAAGGATTACGCTCATTCACCACCGCTATCGACTGATTGTCGATTAAAAGCTTAGAGCCATCAATCACCACTTCATGCGGAAAACGGCCATGCGTGGAATCATAACGCGTAAAATGTGCTGTATCTTCAATATCCGCCGAATGATTAATCGCCACCACTTGAAACTCATGTTGCCGATTCTGCTCATAGATAGCTCTTAAAACACATCGTCCGATACGTCCATAGCCATTGATTGCAACGCGTATTGTCATGATTATCTTTCCTCTCCAAAAAATACTTGTATTTCGTGAGCTATACGCTCAACGGTTATATTTAACGCTTCATACACATCCTGTGCAGGCGCTGATATTCCAAACGAATCGGCTCCAATCACCGTGCCGTGCAAACCTACAAACCGGTACCAATCCCCGGTCGATGCCGCTTCAATCGCAATGCGTCGCGTCACCGTCGCTGGCAGTACCGTGTTTTGATACGCCGTGTCTTGCTCCAGAAACCGCTCAACGCACGGCATCGACACCACACGAATTTTCCAGTGTTTGGTGGTGGCATGCTGAGCTGCAGCGCAAGCTAATTGTACCTCAGATCCCGTCGCCAGAAGAATCACATCAGGCGTACCCTCCACATCGTGGAGAATATACCCACCTCGTTTAATATCCAAAATATCATGGCATGCGTGAGGCTGCGCGGGTAATGCCTGGCGTGATAATAAAATACACGACGGCCCGTAATGCTTAAATAATGCTTGCTGCCATGCTATGGCGGTCTCCGTCAGATCGGCCGGACGCCACACATCTAAATCAGGCGTCATACGCAGCATCGCCACGTGTTCAATCGGTTGGTGCGTTGGGCCATCCTCGCCTAAACCAATCGAATCATGTGTGTATACAAACACGACACGCGTTTTCATGAGTGCAGCGAGACGAACCGCACCGCGTGCATAATCAGAAAAAGCTAAAAACGTGCCTCCATAAGGAATCACACCGCCATGCCGCGCCATGCCGTTCATCATGGCCGACATTCCAAATTCACGTACACCGTAATGTAAATAATTACCGTTCCAATCACCACGTGAAATTGCTTTCGTGCCCGACCAGTCTGTATTATTAGATCCGGTTAAATCTGCCGAGCCCCCTAAGAGCTCAGGAAGACGTGCAGCGTAATGCTCCAAGCAAAGCTGCGAGGCTTTGCGAGTCGCGATCGCTTGTGTTTGCTTCACGCATTGCTGAATAAACGCATCGGTATCATCCCCAAAATCATCCGGCAGGCCACCGTTCGCAACACGTAAAAAATCGGTGTACATCTCAGGATCATGTGCTTGATAAGCTTGGCAGAGCAGAAGCCATGCTTGCTCGTGTTCAGCACCCGCATCCACCTGACGCCAAGCATTTGAGATTTCTTCGGGAATAACAAACGCCGCATGGGGCCAATTTAGCTTCTCTCGTAGGGCTTGGATCGCATCCGCACCCAGCGGCGCACCATGCACAGCTGCACTGCCTGCCGCCGTTGAACCAAAACCAATCACGGTCTTGCAAATAATTAAGCTGGGTTTATTGCTCTCAGCGCGCGCCGCATGAATCGCTTGCTCAATGCGTGCTGCATCATGGCCATCAACCGCATCCACCACATGCCAATCATACGCCTGAAAACGCTTCGCGGTGTCATCGGTAAACCACCCGTCAACCTCACCATCGATTGAAATACCGTTGGCATCATAAAACACAATTAACTTACCTAAGCCTAACGTCCCGGCCAGTGATGCCGCTTCATGTGAAACACCTTCCATCAAACAACCATCACCTACAAAAACATAGGTAAAGTGGTCGATTAAGCTCACATCCGGCTGATTATACCGCGCCGCGAGCACCTGCTCAGCCACCGCCATCCCCACAGCATTGGCAAGCCCTTGCCCAAGCGGTCCCGTGGTGGTTTCAACCCCGGGTGTATCGGTGCATTCGGGATGCCCTGGTGTTTTTGAGTGCAAAACTCTAAATCGCTTTAAATCATCGATATTGAGCGAATACCCGGTCAAATGCAGCAGTGCATAAAGCAGCATGGAGCCATGCCCATTGGATAAAACAAAACGATCGCGATTAAACCACGCTGGATTTCTTGGGTTATGCTTTAAAAATTTGGTCCAGAGCACCGTCGCGATATCAGCCATACCGAGCGGCATGCCTGGATGCCCTGATTGAGCCGCCTCCACCGCGTCAACACTCAAAAACCGAATGGCAGAGGCTAACTCGTTTAAATCAGTCATAAATCTCTCTTACACACACGCACGAACAAGGCCACCATTGTCCCTCAGAAGCATGTCCTCAGCAAGTAACGCATCACAGCGCCCCATGTGATTAAAATATTTACACTTAGATCTCTTTATGATACTATTTGCATCGATGTATTATTAATCCGTGAGAAATGTATGCCTAACACTTATGAGAATACTTTCAGCAACATATACACACGTGGCTTCATGACACCCACGTATTTATCATCGCTTATCATGATGGCCGTATTACCCGCTAAATTGTCTGTAAACAAACGTGATCATTTATCGAATCACAGTGTAGATATCACACCTCGGATACGCCCCTTAATGCGCCGCAACACCTACACGTCTTTCTTCGTCAATGGCATAGAAACATTCGAACGCCTCACCCTCAACGCCAACCCAGCCTATCAAATCAATTTTTGTGGTAATGCACAAGATGCCGAAAATACAGCTTCTTGGAGGTCTTTTAGTACTCTAACGAAGAACATGATTTATTGGAATTATCCGAATGTAGGTGCTAGTGCTGGCCAGGCTCAGTCGGTAGATGAGTTAATTGACGCAGGTTATCAGCAAGTAAAACTTGCTTGCTTGATGAGAAGCATATTCCCGCTGATCAAATAACCCTGCATGAGGTATCACTCGGTGGCGGTGTTGCGGCACAGGTTGCACGGCGCCTACATGAAGAAGGTCACGTGGTGCATCTTGAAATTGATCGTTCTTTTTCAAGTTTAGCGGCGGCTGTTACGGAAATTATAAAAGCAGCAGGCCTGAATGGCCCCTTGTCGACATCCGTCATCGCGTTCAGTGTTTCAGGCCTTGCCCTTGGCGTCATGACCGCAGGACTTGTGGCATCGATAGGTCTTGCTTTGGCGAGCCTTACGCCTGCGGCCATCGCACCGTACATCGACACCACCATCAATATCTTAGGAAGCATCATTGGAGCCAGCATTGCTCTTGCAGGTTTAATCATCGGTGCGGCGGTCGGGTGCGCTTTAGGTACCCTGCTTGCTCTTCAGTACCTCTGGACTGACGAACCTGTCACGCTTCCTATGGCACCAGCATTCAGTGCTTTGTTGAATGCGGCCTGCTGTGAAATGGACTCGGTTCATGCCATACACCACCTCAATCCTAATGCTAGCATTGAAGTTATAAATTCAATGGACGATGAAATCATACACGTTCCAGCATCACTCAATGTCGGCCTTGGTTTTGAACCCGGCAAGGCACCGCGTGAAGATGAAAACAGTGCGTTAAAACAAAACATCCACTCTCTTTGGTACAAACACGGCGGTCACAATTATACGCCTTCTGACCTGATGAAAACAGCACCGTGTGGCGCGCCTTGATCGCTCGATAAATCTTATTGACCGATTTGATTTATTACATATGCGTTAATAAAGTTATCCGCAGGAACCAACGATCGTATTTTCGATAACTTGGTTTTCAAGGTAACTTTCTTTTCCTCTAAATCATAATCGGCCTGTAAGCCAAGCCAAAAGCCTTCTGATGTTCCAAGCGCTCGAGATAATCTTAAATCTGTATCAGCTGTAATCGAGCGTTTAGCATGAACAATTTCATTAATTCGTCGCGGAGATACGTCAATATCACAAGCAAGTTTATTCTGGCTGATATGCATGGGCACAAGAAACTCTTCAAGCAACACTTCACCAGGATGGATATTTTTTAATTTCATGGTCACTCCTAATGGTAATCTACCATTTCAACATCAGTTATAACGCTATCTTGCCAAATAAAACATAAACGCCACTGATCGTTAACTTTGATACTATGCTGACCTATTCGGTCACCCACTAATTTTTCTAAATGATTACTTGGCGGTAACCTTAAATCATTTAAGTCTCTTGCATTATTCAACATCCTCAGCTTTCTTCTAGCCCGTTGCTGTATATCTTGAGGAAATTTTCGAGAGACAGAACCATCAAATATTTTTTTTGTCGCCTTACATTTAAAATTTTGAATCATGTTGTTCTGCCACGTCCGTTATTAAGATAAGTATAACGCGCAACGTTATATAACGCAAGGCGTTATACTTTCAACGCATCAACAAAACACCTTTTTTGTTTATTTTATTCCAAAAAGTTCTATTTATGATACAATCCACCCTATGCTATCATGTGGTGTGCCATCATTAATTTATGAGATAATGCCATCGCTGTATTTAAACTCCTGGGTTTTATGACACTTTTATTTGAGCATTTACATCAACGTACCGGCATCGCTACTCCTGATTTCAGTGAGCGTGCCGGCACGTCCATGATAAAAGAAGCGCTCATGACCCAAATTAATGAGCACCACAAAACCAATTTTGAATATTTAGCTGAGCGCGCCTCGCTTTGGCGCTTGCAGCATCGTGTTCAACGCAGCCAACTCGACACGGCTCTGCGTCAAGAAGCCATCACCGATGCAGACAACAGCAAGCGCGTGATACTTATCAAAGAAACGTTATGGATGGCGACGCTGCTCGAAGAACTGCATCAACGTTTAAACGAACAACGTGCCGCTGAGCCGTATCGCCTAGACCAACTTGCTCTCCGTGAATTGCTTCATACCTACGATTCTACCTATGCACTTGATACACATCTTGAAGCACCGCATGAGGCCAACAACACAAGCGATCATCTTGAAGTGTTTCATCGTCGATATACCTATAACTTTGACTCGACGCGATTGTATTTGGGGCACGTGCGACGTATTTGCGCGGCTTTCGTCGCCGCCCCCGACGTCTTTGGTTACGATTGTTATTGGTCCAATCTGTATGCGAACGTGATGGGGCCCGTTTTAAGCTTAGCCTCACTCATCGTCTATTTACCACGAACACTATCCAATCTATTTATTTTGACCGAGCGCTTTTTTGAAACCAATCATGAAATTGATTTCAAACATCGTAAAATAGCGCATTGCGAACTGAACGATCGATTATTTAATTTAGTTAACGATTCGCCTTCGGTGGTCGCAGCCTTGCTTGCATGGTTTGTTTTATCGGGAGCCGGCTTAGCTTTGGTTGTGTACATCACCGTCTTAGTTAAATTTGCGGAAGTTATTTTTTCCTCATCGAGAGCCTATTTTGAAGTCACACGGTTGGATGCCCTACATGATAAATATCATGCCTTTGAATCTAAAACACCTGAAGATACACACTATCTAGAGCATTTAGACAGCTGCATAACCCTGGAAAAAGGCCGATTTATTGCAACAGCCACGCAACACGGGCTTTTACTTTTTTGCCTTGCTGCCTTCACCCCCCCGTTGATGGCACTCAGCCCCTGGGTACCGCTGATTGCCGCACTCTCTGCGATGCTCGTGCTCTGCCTCCGCTTCCCAGATTTTCGTGATGCGTGTATCAACCGATTATCAACCCTCCGTTTTTTTCAACCTGCACCCCATGAACCATCCCCGACTAACGGAACAAGCTTGACAAGCCCTGACGCTCCTGTTTCAATCTAAGATACTCGAGATGGCTAAAGCATCAACCATTGAAGAACCCAACATGAAAAATCGAATCTTTCGAATACTATTGATGATCACCCTGTCGACTATCTTAGCCGCTTGCTCATCTGTCTTTAAAAAACCACCGTATAATGCACCCAGCAACGATGCCACCATCAAGCTAGCCGAGGCTGCCGTCTCCGTCAGTAACTCCATGCTTGAAATGGCACGTGTTGAGAAAGTGGTCACGCCTCTACGCGTCGATAATATTCAAACCATTCCGAGCACACGTGGGTTACTTGAACATGCATCGGTTGACTGGTCAGGTCCTATCGGTGAACTGGCTGAGCGTTTGGCTAAAGCCGCCGATCTTAAGCTTCATGTTTTAGGCCATCCGCCAGCCATTCCTGTGTTGGTCAGTTTGGATCAAGCCGATCGCTCGATTGCAGAACTTTTACGTGACATCGATTACCAAGCGGGCAACAAAGCCTCCATTCATGTGTATCCTAACAGTCAGGTCATCGAATTACGCTATGCGAAAACTTATTCGTAATCTTACAGTTTTTTTGCTTGCAGGAGGCCTCATCATGGCCTGCACGCCGAAAGCCTATGGCCCAGCCGGTGATACCGAATCACTCGCCGGCTTAAAAGCCATGTCCACAACCAAACGCGGTAGTGAACACCATGCAACCAAGGCATCTCAAAGCAAAATACGTGAACAAGCGCTTCGTGAAACAGCCTTAAGCCTTGGCGCACAATCAGCACTTGCTGCACGCGCCAAAAGCATCGATGATCAGTTGGTTAAGCAAACCCGTCATCTTGACGCTATTTTTGATTTTAACTCCCTTATTTTAAATAATAATATTTTGCCGCCCGTGCTTGTTCAAGGTAACAATTCACTGAACCTTGCTGACGACCAAACCATCCGAATTTCAGACCGGACCTATAAGCTCGTCAAGCAAGCACGCTTTATGACCACGCCACCCAACTGGCGCCAATACCTCTGGCTTGATTATCAAAAACCAGAACCCCCTCACGTCAGCCTGCTCCCCAATTCAAAAGAAGAACGCGCAGTCTGGTGTTATTACACCGAAAAAGGCTGGCAAAATGGTCTTGAACAAGCGGATATCATTTTGGCTGAAAACGTGGCGCGCATCAAAGAAGATTTTACAGGCATGATTCTTTACCGAAAGCTGCTTGCCATGAATATGGTCTCGCCTCCTTACGTATCACACCTTGATTTAGGTGTCACAGGAGACGGCAACGAACTCCATATTGATGATCAAGTGCTTCGTATTACCGCACTGCCGGCCTTAAACATTCGCAGTGACGAATGGCGCGCAGCTGTTGCAAAAGATGAGGGCTCTCTCGAGGCACTCACACAAATGGAACAACGTATCCAAACAGCCAAAGTTGAAGCCAACAGCAATGCATGGCAACCGGTTATTCGCCCCGTTCGATAATTTTAATTTAGATCTTAACTTGGATGAATAACCATGAGTGATTCTGAACACTGCAATTTTATGCCTGACGAACCCACGCGGTTCACCTCCGTTTTTATGGAGCGCTTGTTAGAACACACCGAGCGCTTAGATGCCTCCGATATCACGATTCAGACCGGCTCTCCTGTATTTGCAGAAGTGTACGGTAAACTCTTACGTATCACCAAGCGTACGTTATCTAACACCGAGTTAGGCGATTTAATTAATGCCATTTATGGGCCTAATGCGACAACTCAACTGCTGTCAGGTAAAGATATTGATACACATTATGAATTTAGGCCGAACCGTGGCGTGCGTTACCGCTACCGGGTGAATGCCACCGCTTGTTTGGTTGAAGGTCATGATGCCATTCAAATTACATTACGAACGATTCCAAGCACCCCGCCTCAACTTGAGACCATGCATTTGCCTCAACATATTATTGACGCATTAGCCCCTCAAGAAGGGATTGTTTTTATAACCGGTGCAACGGGTTCAGGTAAGTCAACACTGCTTGCCTCGATCATACGTGATTTAATCGAAAAGAAAGACTCAAACCGAAAAGTATTAACCTACGAAGCGCCGATTGAGTTTGTGTATGACGAAATTGATACCACATCATCCATCGTCAGCCAATCCGAAATTCCACGGCACCTCCCTTCGTTTGCAGAAGGCGTACGTAACGCTCTACGACGTAAACCACGCCTGATTATGGTCGGTGAGTGTCGTGATGCTAAAACCATCAGCGCGGCACTCGAGGCGGCTCTCACAGGCCACCCTGTTTACACGACCTTGCATACCTCGGGTGTTGCAGAAACCATGCGTCGTCTTGTGACCTCGTTTTCAGGTGAAGAACGGCTCGGGCGCACCATCGATATACTAGAAACCATTCGTTTATGTATTTGGCAAAAACTAGCACCCACCGTCGATGGCAAACGCGTCGCACTCCGTGAATACCTTGTTTTTGACGAAGCCGCGCGTGATATTTTACTCGAAGCCGATCCGAACGACGTAACCCGCGTTACACGACAACTGGTACGTGAACGCGGACGTCTTATGACGGTGGATGCCAAAGAAAAGTTTGATGAGGGCATCATCAGTGAGCGCACGTACAACTTAATCATCGCCGGTTCAAAAGACCCGGCCGACGCCTAAACAAACCGGTATGCATTCCTAAAAAAAACCCGCGCGTGCTGCGCGGGTTTTTTTAGGTAGGTGTTAACTACCTCATTTCATACTCGCATCAGACTTACTGCCTCCGCCGAAAAGTTTTTCCTGCGCAGCTTTACCCACCTCGACAGCTCCGCCCGCCATACCTTTCTGCAACGCGCCACTGGCTTTGTCTGCACCTTCGGCCGCTTTACCTACTTGTTGTTTGGTATCACTGGTCCATTGCGACGCCTCTTGACCCACACCTTCCGCTTGGCCACCGACCCATCGCAAGACTTTATCCGGCAATACGGCAATCAAACTAAAGGATTTTTCAACCAAGGTGAGGTATATCATTGTGTATATAATAACCACAAAAAAGGATCCAAACACACTAGCCCAGGGTATCGCCGTACTTGTTGCACTCCAACTTTCTGTCGCAGCCCAAACAGCGGCCGTTCTTAAGTAATCAATCACGTTTGAAACGCCCGAATTTAAAAGCCATACACCGACATAACACATGGCAATCGAGGCAATAAATCCAATCACCATCATCGATGGTCTTAAGAATACATTAAGTAAAATCATAAGACCTTGTTCACTTTTACCCAAGGCATCATGCCCTTCGGGGTGCGAAATACCCAAGGCGACCAGTGGTGCTGCCGCCATGGCCTCAATCACGGCAATAAACCATGCCAACGCCCCGAAGGTAAAGATCATGTAGGGCAAGAAGGGTATGTAGTAGGCTGTTGTAAAACCAATACCCACCATAATACCGATCCACACCATGAATAACGGCAACACCATCATCAAAAACGAAGCGATTCCAGCTCCAACAGTGGGAATCAGGCTAATCGGAAGTACGACAAGAACAATACTCATCCACGTATCCATCGACATATTGATGTATTTCACACCCATGACAGCGAGCGCTAACACGGGGTTTGTACCTGGTGTTGTAATGACCTTTAGAGATTCGTTAAAAATAATTGACAAATGTTGAAGAGGTAGAATCAGTACGTTATTCAAAACAGCGTTACCGACTTTATCGAGCTTCAAGATAAACTGATTCATCATGACTTCTGCGACTTTATTTACCGCGTTCATGAAATTTTCCTCTATACAAGGTCTCCATCGAATGACTGGAAGTCTACTATCATTACATGTCTGTCTTCCCAGGCTGACCTTATCCATCTTCATTTTGAACTTAAACTTCGGAAACTTAAGACCCATGTTTTCGGCTTGAAGACCACTTTGCCCTGGTAGATCAATCAGCATGGCATTGTTCGCGTAGCCATACACCGTCGACGCCGCTGCAGGTGACTTAATTGTTTCATCATTGGGAATACGATATAAATTAAGGTCCGATAAATCGGATTGGGGCACACTTAGCTCAGCTGAGCCCTTAAATAACGCAACAATTTGATTTGTTTTGGTTTCTGTACCACCAAAAAAATCACATAAGACTTTAACGTCACCCTCCGCACAAACGCCTATGAGGTCATCAAGAGCAAACGTACTTGTACCTAACCCACTGTGTGCATCAACATTATCTGATGTTGCCGTCGCCGAATCATTGAGTCGAACAAGATGAAAGAAATAACTTCCGGCGAGAATCCAACCCGAACGCTTCGACTTTTCAATAAAGGCACGTCCAGAACGCGCCTTATTCTTATCGCTGAAATCACTCAATAATTTTAATGCCGGTTGCATCACCGCATTATAATCCGTCACGGCGTCCTGGAGCTCGGTCCCATCTAAAAGAAGAGGTGCACTGCTTCCAGGAAGCTTGCCCCAATAAGGACAATCAGCACCCGTACTTAAACACGCGCCGTATACTGAGGTTTGTGGAACACCAAATTGATAGTCAGCAACAGGCGATGCATAATTGCTCGCGTCACCACTGTTTGACGTGATTTCTGGATCGTTGGCCACGATGGTTCGAGCTGTTGACGCCAACGTCGTGTACATCTGTGCGATGGCAGCTTGACGAGACCGTTTGAGAATATCAAAGTCGCTGGCTGATAAAGTAAACACCGCGTCTTCCGGTGGAGGAGTGTAGAGTTTGCTCTGGACATCACTCGTGGTGTCGCTGGTGACTACGGCCTTCGTCTTTCTGGACTTTTTCTTACCAAACAGTCCAGCATAAACATTACCTACCGGGCTTCCTGGAATCGTAGCACGTGCCTCAAGTGGGCCCGCCGCCTCTACGTTATTTTTCGAAGTTTGCATCGCACGGCTGATAAGCTCAGCTTGTTCGGTGAACCCCTCTTCGTATGCCTCTTCTTCGTTAAAACCCCAACCACTACGACCACCCGATTTTATTTTTGTTGTCGTCTTGCGTGTTAACGTCGATTGATTTTCGGTTAAGGTCGAAATATCAAAAGCGCTCCACCGGAGCGTACCACAAACACCGTTTAATTTGCTGTAAGGCTCTGAATCAAAATTAGGCATGACAACACTGTATGAATCATTCGAGGGTTTAGCGTTGAGAGGATCAACACTACTGATAAAATCGGGCACGGAATTATCACAAAATTGTTGCATGAGCTCTGAAGGCTGCCCTGCACACGGTCCTGAATCTTCTTTTTTGGCATCTAAATCGAGTTTGCGCTGGTTTTCAAGCTGAATTTGTAAGGCCTGCATGCACACTTGACCATAAAGAATTGTGCTTGCACCATCAATAACACTGTTATCCGTGTTATCCGTGTTATCCGTGCTATCTTTCTCAATCCCGGCTTGCCTGGATAGGGTCGGGTCGATTTGAGCCTGCATGATAACCCCACCTCGATTGAGGTAGTCCAATGCCGTGCCCCACACCTTGTCCGCAATCCCAACACCTTGGACCACCACCCACATGACAAAAATTTGCATCAAACAATACCCGGACGATTTGGGTATCAATAAGGCAAGCCCCATGGTGGCACGTACAGGTACCCATATGGAGGACCACTTTTGACCGAGCATTTGGCCTTCGTGTGCTGTATTCATGGTGGATACGATGATGATGTACATCATCACAACACCGCCCATAGCCAAAACAGCTGAGTTAAATACGTTAAAGATAATCCCCATCATTTGACTACCGCTACCGTGCAGCACGCCGTCAACCAAGCCAAAAAGATTACCTAAGAAGACAACGGATATATCACTTGCAGGTGGTGCAAAACTCGATGATTCTGACTCTTCTGAAACCACGAGCGAGGGATCATAACCGAAATCTGCTTGGATACCTGACTCTGTTTGTACATTGACATCAATTGTCGTCTCTGGCGTTGTCGTGGTGCTACCTTTCTTAGCACTACTGAATAAGCCTGCAGAGGCCGTAACAGAAAAACATAGTAAGAAAAACACTAAAAACAAGCGCTGGCCACGTATTTTCATGGTTTTTGTCTCCCCAATAATCCTTGATGAAACCACGCGCGTACCGAGCAGCCCAGTTTATGTTCTCTTATCTGAAAATACCAAAAGTGATATCGGAAGGCGAAAGCAAAGGCAAGCAATGAAACAATAAAGCTTAATACAATCGCAAAAAAATAACCGTTCATGCATTGATATATCGTGTATCCCAACATGGATAAACCAAACACGCACATCAGCAGACTCAAACGAAAAAGCGCTCGCTGCTTTGACACGAGTTGCTCATCGGTTAAGTTCATCCGCGCCTGAACTTTTTCAAACGATTCTTTAGCTTCTTTAGGCTGTATAACAAATAATCGTTGAAATAAGTTTTTGATATAATCAAAAAAACTTTTGACGCGCTCAGCGTCCGACCAATATTTAATTTTAAAAATACGATGAAAAAGGGAGGTAACACGTGATTTAGCCGTTTCTTTTGATGTGCTCTTCATATAGTCCCTTAAGTAAGCTTAGCTTTCATATCGCATCAATCTATGATAATAATAATCACACATCATCATAAAATGCAAATGCAACTCAAAAAATAATGCATTGATACCGAAGAGTGAACCATGCCCAACCTGAGTCACGAAGCTTCTGCACAATACTGGTCTGATTATCGAGACACGTCGATTTATCGTGTCATCACATTTATGGAAAGCGTTGAGGATTGGACGCTTGACGGACATCCCGAACTTGAGCAAGCCATCGACGCTCTGGGAAAAACGCTGGATGATTTAGGCTCGGTGGATTTAAATAAGCTTAACGAAGCCAAGCGCTTTGTTGAACTTGCCGCAAATATTAAAACAGGACGAGGGCTTCGTTTGTTGCAAGCACTCGATGTTGCACATCCTGGAAGTGCATCCAAAGTTTTAATGTATGCCGAAGAAAATAGCTTGGGTGGTGCCGACCCTTCGGGCTTTTTTCTAAAGCGCAATATTGTATTCGAACGCCTACGTTTATTATCGCGTGCGTTTTCTGAATCACGACTCAAACTCGTATCACAAGCCCTCGAAGGAGAAGATTAATGCGTTTATTTCGTTATATGTTGCCCTGTGCGTTGCTTGCACTTTCATTCAGTGGTCCAGTCAACGCAACACAGGTCGAGGATCCTGAAGATTTTGATAGCATCAAAGATTTAATTAAGCATTTTGGTGCTTATTTTGGGTTCGACCTGACAAAACCCCCAGAAACCGAACCTCAACTCACCTTACTCGACCCATCAGCGGCAACACTGGCCCAACAATATTCGTTTATTACGTTTCTTGGTGCGCTTCCAGTCAATGCCAAAAATAACGCGACGGCAGCCTTTGTTCCGCCGAATACTAAAAGTATTTCCGTCATCAACGACATGGCAAATTATAGTTTTCAAACACAACCTAACGGCGGTTCTTACAACAACCCCTCTGCCGGAGACCAAGGTGGTATTGCCGTCTCGACGCTCATCGATCAAGCCAGCTATCAACGCGACCCCATCACGCAGTCGGTCCTCAATATTCTAGGAACACCTAACTACACGTATTGCATGAACAACGATGAAACCGCATGGCTCGATGATTGTCGTTATTTATATGACACCCAAGTCACGAGCAAAGTGATTGGAAGCATTCCTAATTCCCATGATTTTTTCTCTTATGCCTACAACGAGCCGGTCATACCCCAACTGAATGCTAATACGTTGATAGCACCGTTGATGTACACCATGGAAGACAGCGAATTGTCGACCTCAAGCGCTCCCAACAGCAAATCAGATGAAGCGGGGCTTGTGGCAAAAACTCAAGCGCAAGAAGCCGAAAACTTTATTCGCTACGCAGCAAATTTAGTCTCACCTCCAGCACTTCCTAAAAAGCAAGCGTACGATAAACTGTACATGAAGAGTATCGCGAAAAAAGGCTCTTCCGTCAGTGAAAAAGATAAAAAAATGGCTGAGCAAGGCCTTGCAAAATACATCGCCAAGCTCCGAACCTTTTCGGCGCAAAGCTCGGTACCTACAGGTAACCTTTACGCCCTGTTATCTAAGCGTATTCCTCAAAGCCAAGGTTCAGGCGACGGCGCGAAAATAAGCCAAGCACTCAGCGAGTTCCAAATGGCCACACGTCGCCTCTATGACCCTGCGGGCCAAGATAAAAAACAATGGATTGATCAAATCAACGAGGCGTCATCCACCACGGTCGAAAAAGAAATCGCCATTCTTCTTGCAGAAATGAATTATCAACTCTATTTATCGCGTCAACAAGAAGAGCGTACGTTGCTAACCCTGACGATGATGCTCATGCAAAACTTGAGTGCGCCTGATTTTAATTCAACAGCAAATATAGAAGGCAATGGCGACAATTAAGCAACGCCACACACCTGCGGTATGATAGCGCTTAAACGCGCGATGACCGCATCAACCGAAACAAGTTGCATGGCCCAAGGTTCATGCACTTGTTTTCCCCAGGGCGCTGAATCAACCGTTAGATTTAAACGTGCAAGCGCTTCAGGATAGCTGTTGATCGCCAAATGTTTCGAAGCATACGGCCCTGAAATATCAAGATTCGTGACCGCATGCAGCGCAACAACCGGTGTGCCCATGGCGGTTGCCATATGAGACGGTCCCGTATCAGGGCACACAACCAGCGCGGCGTGTCCAATCAGCGCCAGTAATTGCTTAGGCTTGGTTTTACCAATCAAATTGATGGCCCCGGGTATACTTGCCGAAATCGCATCACCCAACAACTTATCATGCTCCCCTGGGCCACCGGTCAAAACAACCTGCACCGGCCATCGCGACGACACAAAACGTATCACCTCAATATAGCGCTCAGCAGACCAACTGCGTTCGGGCTTGCTCGCCGCAGGATTCACCACAATCACTGGCGTCGTGGTGTCGGGAAGCTGTGCGTAGGCCCAATCATAATCCTCGGCGCGTACGGGCATATCCCAAACGGGCGCCTCGCGTACAAGACTTAACGCCGCGCCAAATTTAAGAAAACCATCCAAGGTATGTTCGCGCCCCGGCTCAATATGCTCGTTCACGAACAAGCTGTGGCCATCTTTGCCACGCGCTTTATCATAACCAATCTTGCGGGTGGCACGAATGCACGGATAAAGCAGGTTTGCACGAAGGCTTGCTTGAGCAGCAAGCAAGACATCAAACTTTCGTCTACTAAGACTGCGGCGAAAACGCCAATAATCCATCAACCTTTTGGGTTTATCTAAAACAATAAACTCAACCCCTGCCATGCCTTCCACCAGTGTATAAGCCAACGGCGAAATAACCCACGTTAATGCTGCCTCTGGATAATGCCGCTGCAGTGCTCGCACCAACGGCACAAACATCAACACATCACCTAACGCTGACAAACGAACCAGGCATATTGATTGTATGTTCATCTTACTTAGTTTCAGTTGATTTTAAAACATACAACGTGCCGCAATAAGGGCAGGTAACTGTACCATCATCACCCATCGGCAAATAGACTTTAGGATGTGCATTCCACAAAGCCATCGCATCTGTGGGGCAACTGAGTGGTAGATCAGCACGTCCAATTATCTGTTTTGTTTTTGTGCATGCCGGTTGTTGCGGTGGTTGAACCATGGCTTATCCCCTTGTTCTTTATATTAAAAATTTATATTAAGAAATTCCGTGATTTGCTCAAAACAACCCGGTTTTTCTGGATCAAAATAGTGTGCATCAGGCCATGAGCGCAGCCACGTTAACTGCCGCTTGGCAAGTTGTCGCGTTGCGGCAATGCCACGCTCACGAAATGCTGAATAATCGCACATCCCTTCCCGATAATCCAATGCTTGGCGATAACCCACACTTCGCATAGCTGGATGTTCACGTGTTAAATCCCACCGCCCTAATAACGCGTCCACTTCATCAAGAAAACCTAGCGCTAACATCTCATTAAATCGCCTGGCAATACGCTCATGAAGCCAAGCTCTTTTCTCGGGAAAAAGTATGAGATTAATAAAGTTATAAGGCGTCGTGGCGCGCGCAGCACCTAACATTTCAGAAAGTGGCTGCCCTGCTAATTCATACACTTCTAAGGCGCGCCCAATCCGTTGTGTGTCGTTCGGGTGAAGCCGTGCGGCCGTTGTCGGATCAATCTTAGCCAGTTTTTGGTGCATATGCACCCACCCGTGCTCGCGCGCATCGGCAGCAATTTGATGTCGCAGCGCTGGATTAGCCTCGGGCAAAACCGACAACCCTTCTTGAAATGCGCGAAAATACATCATGGTTCCGCCCACAAGCAACGGTGTTTTTCCTGCATTTAAAATTGCTTCACACGCCCGGCCTGCCTCATCACAAAATTGTGCCGCAGAATACGATTCGGTAGGATCGCAACAATCAATCAAGCGATGCGGCGCGCGCTGTAAAATATCAGCCTCTGGCTTTGCTGTACCAATATTCATTTCACGATAGATCATCGCTGAATCAACACTGATGATTTCATACGCTCCGTGTTTAACAAGCTCACATGCAATGGCCGTTTTTCCTGATGCAGTAGGCCCCATCAAACAAACGACGTCACGCATGACTTAACACCTTCATTTCAGTCTGTTTTCTCCAATAATCGAAGAGTTCAGTTTGTTCATCGTGTGACATACTCGTAACATTGAGCTGCTCTGCCTGCACAAAAACACGTATTAAGTCTGTGTTGTTTTGCAGACCTTGATCAAATAAAACCAAGCATAATGCCTGTAAATCTAACCCTGGTAAAGCGCAAGGAATCGTGTGTATCCGTATATTTTGCTCATCTAAAAACTCAAGTTTTAACCCGAACTTGTCTAAACTTTCTTGACGAGCTTTGAGCATGTTTAATTTAGACGGAGACAAGTCCATCATCACAGGCACTAACAAAGGCCGTGCGTCCCAAGGTGTTGGGGCATGAATCAATTGGTCTAAAAGCCGCGCTTGATGCAAAGCGCGTGCAAAGTCTGCATTGATAACCAACCAAGATGCTTGTGACGGTGCTCTATAATTCTCAGTATATGACGGCTTTATCCAGGCCGACCTTCCCTCGTGTCGTGCACGTGTGTATTCAGCATGAGCATCAGAAACAGACGCCGACGCCGACGCCAACACCTCCGTTATGGCTGAACGAATAAAATCATGCACCTCACGGCCGTCACAAAACCGCACTTCGTGCTTGGTTGGATGTACATTCACATCCACTTCATCCGCCGGCAACGTAAGAAACAACACGCATCCAGGATAACGCCCTGGCGGCAACACCGATTCATACGCTTGTTTCACGGCATGAAGCACGAGTTTATCTCGTACCCATCGATGATTAATATAAAACCATAGTTTATCTTGCTGGCTACGCCCATACACAGCACCCGTGGTCCAGCCATGCAATCGCATCGTGCCCCGCGTAACATCCAGGCTTTGCGCATCGTCAACAAAGGTTTTTCCTAAAAGTTTAGTGAGTCGCATACGCCTACCTGACGCTGAGCCTGCAGCCGGTAAATTTAAACGCAGTTGACCGTTGTGGCTCAAGGTTAACGCAAGATTCATTTCACAAAACGCAATACGTTTCACCAGGGCCTCAATGGCTTGATATTCTTGGCGTTCTGTTTTGAGGAATTTTTTACGTACCGGTGCATTAAAAAAAAGATCGCATACATCAATCGTCGTACCTTGGCTTCTGGCACAGGGTACCAGACGTATACCGGCTTCATCTGATTCAAGCCCCATCGCCTCGGTTTGATGTGCAGCACATGATTGAATCGAAATACGTGCCACCGAAGCAATACTTGCCAAAGCTTCACCGCGAAACCCCATGCTTTTAATCGCACTCAAATCATCCAACGATTTTAATTTACTGGTCGCATGCGCAGCAATCGCTAAAGGCAAATCTTCAGCGACGATACCTTGCCCGTCGTCGCTGATTTTTATTTGATTTAAACCACCAAAACCGATGTCAATATGTATTTTACGTGCGCCTGCATCCAAGGCGTTCTCAAGTAATTCTTTCACCACCGAGGCTGGACGCTCAATCACCTCACCGGCAGCAATTTGATTTGCAACATGTGCCGATAACGTGTGTATTCTCATGCAGAAGCTTTATCCAAGGTACCTTTCGGTATACTTAACTGTTGCCCCGGAGAAATACGTACGCCTTGTATACCATTCAACATCACCAGATCGGCCTCGGCAACGCTGTACCGCTCAGCAACCACAGGCAACGTGTCACCTGCACGCACCACGTGCATACGCGCATTCGCCATCACTTCGAAGCGTGTTCCATGCGGTGGATGATTCCAAAAATATTTTTTTAACCCATCAAACATCGCTAGTGTTATCCGCGCTTGATAACGTGGATCGTTTAGGTTTTTTTCTTCTTTCGCATTCGAAATAAAACCTGTTTCGACCAAAATCGACGGAATATCCGGTGATTTTAAAACCACAAATCGCGCCTGTTCTACTTTATTGCTATGCAAGCTGGTCACATGATCCAGCCGTGTAAGCACGTGTGAGCCCATTTGAACACTTGCGGTTGTTGTTGCGGTTTGTGATAAATCAATCAACACCGTACGAATCAAATCATTTTCATCATCCAATCCCGAGAGATCAACCCCACCTAATTCAGAATGATTTTCTTTTTCAGCAAGCCACTGTGCTGCCTCACTGGTCGCCCCACGCTGAGACAATGCAAACACAGACACACCTTTAGATTTTGAGCTAATAAATGCATCGGCATGTATCGAGACAAACACATCGCCCTCATGTTTTCGAGCAATATTTAAGCGCTCACGAAGCCCTACATAATAATCCCCGTCACGTGTCAAAACAGCTCGCATGCCAGGCTGCTTATCGATCAGCTTTTTTAATTTCTTCGCAATTTCTAGAACAATACGTTTTTCTTGGCTTTTACGTGCACCCAAAGCACCCGGATCTTTACCGCCATGCCCTGGATCGAGAATAACCACCACATCACGAAGTATTTTAGGTGGCGCATGTTGAGCAATAACCGGCTTAAGCTCAGGTGCTTTTTTAATCTCAGGCGTTTTTTTAATGGCAACGGCTGGAGCTTGCGTAGGCTTAGACGGTATTTTTTTTACGGTTGATTTAATATTCGTGTTGGACGCAACAACAGGCCGCTTAGATATGTCTTGAGGTTCTAATTCTAAAACTAACTCATGGGCTCCGCGCTTTTTCGACACATCCAGATGGACAACACGCAGTGGACGCGTTGCATCCAACACCACCCGAAGCGTGCCAGTACTGGAACGTCCTGTCCGCATACCGGAGACCAGCTGCTTCCCACCTTCTCGCGCCGCTCCATGCACTTTTTCGTTCACTGCCGGAAAATCAAGAATAATACGGTGGGGATTCGGTAGGGTAAATACTTTATATTCAAAATTATCGGATAACTTAAACCGCACTAAAACATGATTTTTATCTTCGTGAACAACCACGGCATCCAAACTCGCAGCACACGCGACCGAAGAAACCAACAAGCCCATAAGGCACCAAAATATTTTCATCCCTGCGCTCTCCCTAGGCACGTTAATAAAGCTCGTCCACGCTCACTTCTAGCGGTTGCTATCAAGGTTCGTCCTTCATGATCAAGATTAAATTTAAATACAAAGCTTACATCAATCTCAGCCAATAAGTTAGGTGCGCGTTCAGGCCATTCAACACAACAAACTGCATCTGACGAAAAATAATCCCGAACCCCAATGGCTTCAAGCTCCGTTTCATCGCTCATGCGATATAAATCAAAATGATGCACTGAATAATCCGATAATGGATAACTTTCAACAACAGAAAAGGTCGGACTTTTAATCGTAGAGGTCACGCCTAACGTCCGAAGCATGCTTCGAATCAAGGCTGTTTTTCCCGCACCAAGCTCGCCAGAAAACGTTAAAATAGATGGTGATGTTAAGCACTGCGCTAACGTGGTCGCTAGCGCATGGGTCGCTTGTTCATTCGGTAATTCAAAGCACACTTTCATGCACACAAACCCCAAAGCCTACGGAGAATCTCCGTAAAACTACTTCACTAAACGCAAGGCTGGTTTACGCCCTGCACTACCTTGAGAAGAACCCGCGGTTGTTGGAGAAGGTAAATCACCGTCTTCTTCGCCAAACTCCATGCCTCGTCCATTCTCTTGGGCATAGATAGCCATCACAGCACCCGGTCCTAAAGCTAATTGTACGGTACGCCCAGAAAAACGTGTGGTGAATACAATGCGATCGTTATCAAGATGCAAGCCCCGACATGACGCCGGTGATATATTTAAGATAACACGCCCACCACTCACAAATTCTAGCGGAATTTCTACATCTGGATATTCCGCATTGACAAGAATGTAAGGTGTTAATCCATTATCAACAATCCAATCATAAATCGCACGAATCAAATAAGGCCTGCTTGAGGTCATACTCATGACTAAGCCACCCTTAGCTGCCGCTCAGCATCGGTTAAACTGCTTTGAAAAGCATCACGCATAAACAATCGTTCCATATAGGCTTGCAACGCAATTGCGTCGGTTGGTAATGTAATACCTAACATCGGCAAACGCCAAAGCAACGGCGCTAAAGCGCAATCAAGCAATGAATGCTCATCGCTCAAAAAGAACGGTTTGTCAGCAAAAATAGGCTCGAGGCTGCTTAAACTTTCGCTTAAATTTTCTCGGCAGGTTGTAAGTTCAGCATCTGTACCACCCGCTTGAATAGCATGCAATAAAGAATACCAATCCTGATCAATCCGATACATCATTTTACGTGTTTCAGCACGCGCCACAGGATAAACAGGCAACAAAGGAGGGTGTGGAAAACGCTCATCCAAATATTCCATGATGATCGGCGCTTCATACAAAACAAGCTCTCGATCAATCAAGGTGGGAACGGTGTTATAGGGATTTACCGCCGATAGTTCATCCGGAAGCGAACCGTCTTTCGCTGGTATAATGTCAACATTGACACCTTTTTCAGCCAGTACAATCCGAACCTGGTGACTGTAAACATCATCAGAATCTGAATATAATGACATAACGGTACGTTTTGCAATAATAGCCATCATCACTCCTATAAATTACCAAGAATTTAGTAATATTTCGTAATAGTCAATCGTTGGGAGGCTTATTATACCACAATTTATCAAAAAAGTGGTAAAAAAAACCCCGCAACAAGGCGGGGCCACACAAAACGAATATTTATCGTTTCGAGTATTGGGTTGCGCGACGAGCTTTTCGCAGACCCACTTTTTTCCGCTCAACACAACGTGAATCACGTGTTAACAAACCACGGGTTCTTAATTGACGTCGGTATGATTCTGGATTCAATCCTCGAGCTTCGCTACCTTCACCTGTGTCACCTTCTTCATCATAGGCAACCAAAGCGCGAGCAATACCTAAACGGACCGCACCGGCTTGACCTGATATACCACCACCTTTAACCGTGGCGTACACATCAAATCGTGCAAGTACGTCAACCGTTTCTAACGGCTGGCGAACCAACATGCAAGCTGTCTCACGACCAAAATAGTCGGCTACAGGACGTTGGTTAACAATAATATCGCCTTTTCCTGGACGAAGAAAAACACGAGCTGTCGAACTTTTACGACGGCCGGTTCCGTAATGCTGTGCTAATTCAGCCATATATTACCCCTCAATCTCAAGTTTTGTAGGTTGCTGCGCTTCATGTGGGTGCTCTGAACCGGCATATACTTTAAGCTTGCGGTACATATCACGACCCAATGAATTTTTAGGAAGCATCCCTTTAATTGCAAGTTCAATAATCTTGGTTGGATTTTTTTCTTGCAGTTTATCAAACTGAATTTGTTTAAGCCCACCAGGATAACCCGAGTGAGTATAATACGTTTTATCTTTGAATTTACGCCCTGTCACTGCAACTTTTTCTGCATTAATGACAATAATATAATCCCCTGTATCTACATGCGGGGTATATTCGGCCTTATGTTTTCCGCGAAGACGACGCGCGGCTTCGGTCGCAAGGCGACCTAATATTTGCTCACTCGCATCAATAATATACCAACCCCGATTCACATCGGCGGCCTTGGCACTATAGGTTTTCATGTGCTGACTCCGTACGCCTAAAAGTTTTTGCAATACTGCTGAACGGGCGATTCTAAACAAATCCCGAGCAAGTCACAAGCTTTTCATGATATTTTTTATGTTTTTATCCCCTTAAATATCAGGCATACGCTCCAAACACACCCCTGAAATGATTTTATACGTGACATATATTCTAGCTTTTGGTAGTATTTGACCCTATTCGACCACAATATTATATAATGGTTCTTAGGGTTCATGATATTGAAATACTTACCTAACGCGTTCACCCTCATTCGGTTCGCCCTGATAGCACCTTTTCTTATGTATTTGCATCAGGCAAACTACCGCGGTGCACTCTATATCTTTATATTAGCCGGCCTCACCGATGGATTCGACGGTTGGCTTGCACGAACCTTTCACTGGCAAAGCCGATTCGGTTCGTTTATTGACCCTTTAGCGGACAAGTTATTAATCGCTTCCAGTTTTGTTTCGCTTGCCCTTATTAAACAACTTCCTTGGTGGCTGGTTATTCTCGTATTCTGTCGCGATGTCACCATCTCTCTCGGTGTACTGACCTGGCATCGTTTTGTGCCTCAGCAGCGCATTGAATTTAAACCCACGGTACTCAGTAAAATTAATACCGCCTTACAACTTGGCCTCGTTGTTTTTTGCTTAACCAAGCTCGCGTTTGAAAACACCCTACCGCATGCAACCACGCTGACCTATATTTTAATCGGATTAACAAGCCTAACCACCACCACAAGCTATATCGATTACTTTTGGACTGGCGCAAAACACGCATTTGCCAGCACGCCGACACCCCAATGAACCATCAACTAGCCCTGGCCATTCAGCCCAACCTTGAAGCTACGTTTGCTGATTTCGGCTGGGGTGAAAATACATTACTGCAAAAAGAGCTCACATCCGCTCTGTCGGGCACCGGTGAGCGTTTTCTCTACCTATGGGGTCCCGCAGGAAGCGGTAAATCACATCTTTTACAAGCATGCTGCCAACAATTATTAGGGCAAGATAAGTCCAGTCTTTATTTGCCACTCGACACCCTAAAAACATGGGACCCTACGGTTATTCATGATTTGGATGATCATGCTCTGCTGTGCATCGATGAACTGGATGCCATCACCGGCCACGCCGCCTGGGAAGAGGCGTTGTTTCACCTATATAACCGTGTACGCGATGCGGGCACCAGCACCATGATTATCGCCAGTGCTCGGCCCCCACAGCACACCCCGATAGCCCTTCCTGATTTGCGTTCTCGTTTAACATCCTGCCTCGTCATGCAAGTCCACGAACTCAAAGACATCGATAAAATTAAAACACTACGTGCGCAAGCACGTAAACGAGGCTTCGAATTACCCGAAGCCGTAGCTCAGTTTTTAGTCAACCGTAGCGCACGTAATATGCATGATTTACATACGTTACTTGACCGCCTCGATCGTGCATCACTTGTCGCACAACGAAAAATCACCATTCCTTTTGTAAAAACCACGCTAAATTGGTAACTTCACTTGATATTAGCCCACCCTCTCAACTATAGTTCCTGATATAAACGATTATCAACAATACTATTTACACGGAACGTAATATATGGCTAAAACAGCACTTTATTTGGCCGGCGGCGGCGCTCGCGGAGCTTACCAAGCAGGCGTCCTAAAAGCCATTCATCATATTTTTAAAAGTAAAACGCTGCCGTTTAGTATGATAAGCGGCGTTAGCGTCGGCAGCATCAATGCAGCCGTTTTAGCTGAGAATGCTGACGATTTTGGCGTCGCGGTCGAAAAACTCGCGGCCTTATGGCACGACATCCATTGCCAAGAAATTTACAACGCAAGTAATTATGAACTCGGTAAATCCGTCGCGCGTAATTTAACGCGCTTTATGATTAAACAACGCAAATCTGGCTACCTGCTGGATACCGCTCCCCTCCATACATTTATACAAAACCATATCAATTTTGAAAGAATTCATCAAAATATAGAAGATGGCTTGCTTGAAACGATGGAGGTGATTACAAACTGTTACGAGACACAACGTACCGTCTCGTTTTATCAGCACCACTCCCCCCATTTTGATGATTGGTTCTACCCACGCCATACAAGCCAACGCACAGCGCTTCGAGCAGAACATATTCTCGCCTCGAGCGCCTTACCGCTGTTTTTTCCCACCGTACCGATCAACGGCTTGCATTACGGTGACGGGAGCATGGGTTTGGTCTCACCGTTGCGTGGTCCCCTGCGTTTTCATGTTGAGAAAATTTTAATTATCGGCACACGTCCGGTTCCTTCAGCCATCCAACCCGAAAAACTGCAGAGCAAAGATATCGGTTTTGCACATATCTTAGGTAACATGCTGAACAGTTTGTTTTTAGATAATCTTGACCGCGATATTGAAAACGTCAACCGCATGAACGACATTGCGCGCTTGCTTTCTATTTGGAAAAAACGCCATTCACCTTGGCGTCCGGTTGAAACATGCCACCTTCGACCGAGCATGAACGTCGCCAAAATAGCACAGAACAAATATCAAACCATGCCGACCTTACTTCGCGTATGCTTAAATATGCTCGGCGCACAAGAACATTCAGGGGACCTACTCAGTTTTCTGTTATTTGAAAAAGAATTTGCTCAAGAACTCCTTGAGCTAGGCTATGAAGACACGCTCGCTCAAGAAGCGAATCTTCATGCGTTTTTTAATTAGCCGCACCTGTTGCCGGAAACGTTGATGTGTACGCTGTACCTTTTTTATTGTATTGCAAGGTACATATTACTTCACGACCATTCCTGACCACGGGTTTATCAACAGCCAGATTATACATATCCGCTATCGCCGCCCCAGCAGAGCCCAATTTCAAAGCTGGCTTGACTAAAGCCGCAAGATCGGAGCATTTGGACACCTTCATGCATTTGGCCTTAACAACCGCCCGATTATGCGATGAGCATCCAGCTTGGTTCGTGATATTTGCCGACAAAAACGAGCTCGCCATACCGTCCACAGCGGCCTGCTGAGCATTGGCTTGTAAATCAATAAAGCGAGGTATCGCCACCACGGCGAGAATACCTAGAATTAAAATCACCATAGCAAGCTCAATCATGGTAAAACCTTTTTGAATCTTCATGGGGTCCATGCTCCTTTAATCATCATTTATTCCCATCATGCATTAAGTATAGCTTAAAACAACAAAGCAGGACTGCAAAGAGCCCTGCTTCGTTACCTCTATATTATTGCGCTACTCATACACTATTTTAAAGGGCTAATTTTATAATTAACATACTGATAACGAACCATTTTTCCATTAGGCATCATGACGTCCATCGTACCGTGATCTTTCACGCCTTTGATAATACCTGATCGATTCGTGTTTAAATTCGTAATTTTATCTCCTTTTAAGCATTCATGCTTATACTGCATATTGCCGTCATCAGAGACCATACGACCTTGATCAACACCATCTAAGAATTTAACTTGGTGTGTGTATTTATCATGCACCATATAATCGGGTTTGTTACCGTCATCCATACCCCAACCTAAGACAGGTGAAACCACGGCTTGTGTTGTGGAGCCAAGCCAATTGGCTACATCTTCTAATGGATCGGTCACAGGAGCAAGCACGGAACCCGCGCAAACACCCGCGCTCAAGGTTAATGAAGCAACACCCATCATAACTTTTGATAAACTCAACATCTTGATCATGATATTCTCCTTAAAGATTATCTTTAGCGGTAGATCTAAAATCAGGCCTACATGATCAATATTAGATCAAATATATAACTAGTCAAGTTTCAACCGTTTTTGAACAATAAAAACACGAGAGACCTTATTGTTGACACAAAGAGCTCATATGATACAATATCGCCTATTGTTTTCTTCATCAAATCGGAGCGAGTCCATGATAACTAACCATACAGCCTACCTTCCAACAGATAAATTTTACAGCATACCTCAATATGAAGACTATATTCAGGCAAAAAACGAACACCTCCAAAACTTAGACCCGGATTACCCAACGTATGATGCACAAGCTAAATGGTCGTTGCTCATGCCGGCATTTACCAACGCATTAGAAGTCAACGACATGCCTGGTTTATCACGGCCCGAATTTATCCAACGATTAAACGCTTTTAAAACCAAACGTGAAGCAACATCCGGTAGCTACTTTAATCTCTCACTCACTCAATGCGATAACTATTTTGAAGAATTTTATTTTTTATACACGACCACCGATCCACGCTATCAACTCACACCAGCCGCCAAAAAAAATCTTCTCAACTCGATCAAAGAAGCCATCGGTACCTGTGAAACTGGCATCAACGGTCGATTTTATACCGCATTACAAGATCATAAGAAAGACAGTGACTGGATTCAAAACGAGCTATCTAAGGCACGTTGTGAAACTTTGCATCAATTACATCAGCAATATGGTGGTGAAGATATTCACACGTATAACAAGCTGGTTGCCTTAGCTAACCAAGAAAATTTAGGAATTATCACCAAAGAAGAAATTTTGGATATCCATGCGGGTATGGTCGATACACACGAAGTTGAAACTTTTTTTCAAAAGCAGTATCCCATCCTGTATGAAATCTATGAAAAACAAACCATCGACAACCTAACCAATCATTACTTAAGTGAGATTGCGTCGACCCTTGAAATTGATAGCTCGGCTTGGAGCGCCGGTGAACTGAATATTCCTATCGCTAAAACAACGGATCTACAAAAATCGATCGAAGGCCATTTTAAAGATGTTCATATTACAGGTATTGTCGACAGCCTCGGTGAAATGTCAGAAGATTACACAGAATTTACACTCAAAACAAAACAAGACATCGTACCCATAATCAAACGCTTAGTGACCGAAAAATTACTCGCCGACCAGTATTATGTGAGTGTGGATGCCGTAGCAGACAACCGTGACGCACATCAAAATTTACGTATCAGCAAACATGTAACACTTGACGATGTCACCACGGTCTCTGACGCCTTAAAGCAAGAAGACCTAGGCGTCATGAACGATGCATTACGCCAACATCCGCTCATTTTGGCGTACTACCCTGAGCTTGCATTAAGTCGCTTACAATCCAACCCAGCACTTGTATCCGCACTTCCTTTCTGGCTAAAAACAGATACACGCTTTCTTGATGCCGCCATGATTACACTGAATGAGATGCTGTGCGAAGCCATTCTTGAGAATAATAATCTGGTAATCAACCAGCTGACCACTCACGTTCTCACGTTAATTAAAACTGAAACCGGGTATCTACAGGCGTTCTCTGAGACCGTATTAAACCATCCCCTCGTGGCTAAGCGCCTCCCCACACAAAACAACGCTTATTTTAACTGGCTCAACGATACGATTGAACCGAAAGAGTTTATGGCGCATGTTGATAATCTTAACCCACCGAGATTACTTGAAATCATTGAACAGCGAAAAGAACTTTACTTATCACCCCTACCGTTCTTCAATCATGACAAAGCCATCCATGATTTGACACAGTTTAATCACGAGCTTCAGCGAATAGCCCCCAACTGGGACCAACCCTATCTATCCACCAGACGAAAAGCCTGTGAACACGAAAATTTTTCATCCCTGCGCGACCCACATCACAAAAAAAATGCGGTGACCTACGTATCGCAAACCAACACATGGTTCACAGGATTTACGCAATACCATGCTTACCAAACAAGCCTTGAAAAATTATGGCGCGAACTCATCATAGCGGTCATCGCATGCTATGAATTGGTTGTATCTATGATCAAAGTATGTGGCATATATTGGGTATTTACGAACATCATTCCCATGGTCACGCAACTCATTGAGCCCTATTTTTTGCAGCTAGTATTGAGCAGCTGTGTTCTATCACAGGTCAATTATTGGTTGATCGGTAGTCGACTCTTGGCGACCGCCAGCGACATCTTGGCGACCGCCAGCGACATCTTGTGGAGAATAGCATTTCTCGATTGGGAAATTTTCATTATGCTGGGCTTAATACTTATTATGGAAGTGGTTAGATGCGTCTATCACGCTTATAATGTCGTAGTAGCCTTGTTTACCATACTCTGTACAGCTTTCGATATCATGGCCTCCATACTATCTCCGCTTTGGCAGGACACGGATCCCAATAACACCTTAGAAAATGTCTGTGAAAATATTATCGTTCGCTTGGCTAGCATCGATGCTAGTTATGCTCAAGAAAAAAGCGATGTGTTACGAACGCTGTTATCACAGGTCAAAGCAGACGTTAGCGATGAAGCAGAGCATCGGAGCGTGTCAGCGGAAATGAGACAAATTTGATGTGTCGTAGACACTAAATCATCTTGTCATATTGGCTCCCTGTTGTCCAGTAAATACAATTAAATATCATAAATAATTTGCTACTCAGAACATT
>Ga0209491_10002338_pt1 | contig 33991 bp, 13 predicted proteins | sample BON02_FD_187213 | JGI IMG/M metagenome (GOLD analysis project Ga0209491, IMG submission 187213) | Freshwater microbial communities from Lake Bonney liftoff mats and glacier meltwater in Antarctica - BON-02 (SPAdes) (version 2) | ecosystem: Environmental > Aquatic > Freshwater > Ice > Glacier... | reverse complement strand
CGGTTTCTCTCTCGCGCAAAAAAGCGCCTCCCCGCCCCCTCCCCTCTGGCGCCTCTCACAACACGCAAATCTTGTCCTCCGCCCGCACAAACATGATTGGCGGCCAGCCGCGCATCAGCCGCCGCCCGTTGCCGTCCGCCTCGTCCGCCTCGGCCAAGAGAGCCCGCAGCGCGGCCGCGCGAGGGCCTCCGCCGCCGCCGCCGCCGCCGCCGCCCGTTGCGCCGCCGCCGCCGCCCTCGTCCTCCTCCTCCTCGAGCCCCTCAAACCCCCGGGACCACAGCTCCTCCCGCAGCTCCCGGAGCGTGATCGAGCGGCCCTCGTTGCAGAGCTTCTTGATGGCGCGGCCCACCAGCTTGCGCTCGGCGTTCGTGAGCTCGGGGCCCGACGCCGCCGGCGACATCGTCGGCGGCTGCGCGGCGGCGGCGGCAGGTTTGCCCTCCTCGTCCTTTGGGCCGTCGTCGTCGTTGGCGGCGCCATCGTCGTCGTCTTGGCCGCCGCCGCCGCCGCCGCCGCTTCCGCCGCCCGGCGCTGTCAGGGCGGCCGGGCGCGGGCCCCGTGGCGGCGGCGTGGGGACGTCGAGCAGGATCCGCCGCCGCTCGGCCTCCAGGCGTGCGGTCCACGCGCGGTCCTCGGCGCGGCGGTCCTCCTCTGCGGCGTAGGCCGAGCGCCGGCCGCCGCCGCCGGCCGCCGGCTGCTCGCGCCGCCGCTCGTGCCTCCCCTCCTCTTCCTCCTCCTCCTCGTCGCCCCCCGGCCAGAGCCGCCCCATCACGTCCGCCAGCTGCCGCTGCCGCGCCTGCGCCGACGCCCGGATCATCTCGGCCACCGCCTGCGCGTGCCGCGCCTGCACCTGCTGCAGCGGGCAAGGAGGGTCCTGCGTCCGCGCGGCGCCGCCGATCGGCGAGCGGGGGGCGAGCGCAGCAGACACGGGAGCGAGCGCGGACGCGGGCGGAGGCGGCGCGGCCACCGCCACAGCCACCACCGCCGCCGCCGCGCCGCCGCCGCCACCGCCGCTGGCGCGCGGCGCGCCGGCGGCGAGGGCGGGCGAGGCGGCGGGGCTGTGCGCCGGGCCGCGCGCCACCCGCTTGGAAGGGGGCGCCGCGCGCCCAACCGCCGGCGCCGCCGGGCGCTTGGCCGGCGCGCGCCCGGCAGCAGGCGCCTTGGGGCGCTTGGGCGCCGCCGCCGCCGCTGCCGCGCGCCGGCCGCCGCTGCCGCCGGGAACGGGAGCGGCGGCGGCGGCCTCGTCGCGGTCGTCGTCTCCCGGGCCGCTGCCGCTGCCGTCCTCGCGCTTGGGCGCCGGCCGGGGCCGCGGCGCGGCGACGGCGACGAGGGCCGTGGCGGCGGCCGCCGCTGCCCACGTCGCCTCGTCCTCCTCTTCTCCTCCTCCCCCTTCCCCGGACGACGACGGAGCGGACGGCTGCTCCGAGGCCCCGTCCGCGCCGCCGCCCCCCTCGGCCCCCTCCTCCTCCTTCTCCTCCTCTTCCTCCGCCCCCTCGGCCTCCCCCGCATCCACCATCGTGTAGGCCCCCACGCCCGTCCGCACGATGCGCCGCCCTGCGCGCGCCTTGCGGTTGCGCACCTGCTCCGACAGCGCGGACGAGATGGTGCTGGTCGTCGCGCGGAGGGTCTTCAGGCCCAGTTGCGCGTTGACGGGGTCGAGCAGCGCCCACACCTTGGCGTACACCTCGGACGCGCGGAGGCCGCCGCGCCCCGCGGCGCGCTCCAGCACGTGGTAGAGGGCGCGCGTGACAAGGCCGCGGGGCTCGGCGAGCGCCGCGCGGCGGAAGGCGTCGTCGGTGGGGACGAACAGGCCCCTGTGCCCCGCCGCCGGGCGCGCGGCGGGCGGCGGCGGGCGCGCGCCGGGCGGCGACATCGGGGGGGGCGCGGGCGCGGCGGGCGCGGCGGCGGTTGTGGGGCGGCGCCGCCTCGGCATCGTGTTGTTATGGGCGTCGTCGGCGTCCGAGGATCGGCGTCGGCTCGAGGGTTTTGAGGGTGCTGCACGCGCGCTCTCGGACAAGCGGCGGCGTCGGCGGAGAAACGCTCGCCGGGACACAAGAGTTAGGGGCGCGCAGCGGTTTGGGCTGGCCACTCGTGCGCGGGGCTGGTGCTCCCGCGCCTTGTTCCCCGCTCGACGACGCGCGCGTGAACGCGAAGAGGGGCAACGGAGCGCGATCAGGATCGTGATTTCGTGAGTTTCGCGGTTTTTTTCTTGCTGTTTATGATGGGGGCACTCTGTGCGCCAAGTAGTGGTGGTGGTGGTGGTGGTCGATGGTAGAGAAAGGAAGAGCAAGAAACCCGGCCGCCGCTTGTCTGGGAAAGCTGGTCGCGACATTTTTTGGCTGAGCGTGCGACGGCGTCGGCCGGACATCACCAACCCGGCCGACTGCGCCGTCCCTTGCGTCGGGGTCTCTTGATTGTGCGCTACCTCGTTGTGCTCATGATCGAGGGTGCGCCCCTCCCCGAACCCCTCTCCTTTCCTGGGAAAAAAACCCGTCACGCGCCGCCGCCGCCGCCGCCCTCCTCCTTCTTCACTCCCGCCGCCCCGCACCCCGCCCCGCGCGCGCGGCACGCCGCCGCCGCCGCCGCCCGCGGCCACGGCGCGCTTCCCACCGCCGCCCACATCTCGCGCCAGGACGCCTCGCGCGCGCTGTCGGTCAGGCCGGCGGCGCCGCTGGTGGTGGCCGTCACCCACACCTGCGTCGACTGGGGGAGGGGCCACCCGCGCGGGAGGACGGTCTGCAGGCCGAGCGCGACCGGCGGGAGGCTGTTGTTGCCCGCGCCCTTGATGCCCGCGCCCTTTGCCGCCTTTTTGCCCTGCCGCTTGTTGCCCGCCGGCGTCTCGTCGTTCGTCTCGCGCTTTACGGCCGGCGCCGCCGCTGCCATGGCGCCTGCACCGCCGCCGCCGCCGCCCCCTGCCGCCCCGACGGCGGCGGCGCCGCGCGCCCCGTCTTCCTCCCCCTCCTCCTCGCGCTTGACCGCCGCCGCCGCCGCCTCGGCCTCCGCCCCGAGCATGGGCGGCAGCGCCAGCAGCTCCTGGAACTGGCGCTTGCCCGCGAACGCGACCGCCAGCGGCGCGCCGCACTCGCCGCACGCGCACCCGCCGCCTCCCGCCCCCTGCCCCCCGCCCGCGCCGCCCCCCTCTCGCCCGTCCTCTTGCGCCGCCGCCGCCCCCGCCTCCGCCGACGACAGGAGCGCCGACGCCCGCGCCACGTGAGCGCGTAGCCGCGCGTAGAAGAGCGGGCGCCACCGCGCAAAGTCCCGGCTCGAGAAGGCCGACGAGTGCGTGCCGGGAAAACCGGTTCCGACGTCCAAAAATCCGACGCCCGCCGTGAGCGGCAGCAGGTCGTCCGCCGCAGGCCCCGGGGGCGTGCCGGGCGGCGAGACGCCGACGCGCCGCAGGAGGGGCCACATCTTGTTGCTGCCGTGCGCGTAGAAGTGGCCCGCCCGCCAGGCCGCCTCGCTCGGGTTGTGCCCGAGGACGATCAGGCGCAGCGGGCGGCCGCAGCCGAGCTTGGCGGAGAGGCCGGCGGCGGCGGCGGCGGGGCGGGCGGGGGGGAAGGGGCCGAGGCCGCTGCTGCCGCCGCCGCCGCCATGGGCGAGGCGGCGGCGCTTGTTGGGGTCGTCGGCGCCGGCGTCGGCGCCGGCGCCGCCGCTGCGGCCGCGGCGCGGCCGGGCCAGCGCGGCGGGGGCGGGCGTCGCCGGGCCCCCGCCCGAGGGAGAGGCGGCGGCAGGAGGACGGCCCGGGCCCGGCGTCGGCGTCGGCGGCGCGCCGGCGGCGGTGGAGGAGGCAGCGACGCGCTTGCTGCTGCGCAGGCGCCCAGCAACCGCTGCTGCTGCCGCGGCGCTGGCCAGGGCGCCTGCGTCGAGCGCGCCCTCAGCGCCGGCGTGCTGCGCCGCCATGACTGATTTTGCCGATTGCGAGAGAATCGGTTTTTTGTTTTGCTGTCTGTCTCCCCCTTTCAGAAATCGCGACAAACGCGCGAACGTGCGTGTGTGTGTTTTCTCTTCCACAAAAAACGGGCGAGGGAGCGTGGCTGCGTTGTGCTCGTCGAGAGAGATAAAAGGAAAGAGAGACCGAGAGACGCGCGCAGCAATGGAAAGAGGAAAGCGCCGCCGCCGATCGATCGATCGATCGAGCGAGCGAGCGGGGACCGCCGCCCGTCGACTCTTCGCCCCCCGCCCCCGCCTCGCCGAGGAAAAAAAAAACAGAAAAAAAGAAATCACGAAAACTTGCCGAGCTCCAGCTTCTTCTTCACCACCCGCTGCGTGTGGTACACCCCGGCGTCCAGCATCCCGCTCACCGCAAAAACACCCCCCACGATCGCGCACGTGTTGGCCAAGAACCCAAGAAAGGGCGGGCGCGCCTCCAGCACGCTCAAGCGGACCGCCGACGGCTCGTAGAAGAAAAAGACGCCGGGCAGCGAGCGCCCCTGGCCCGCGTCGGGCCCGACGGCCGGCTTGTACGTCTCGGTGACGCTGTACTGGGCGCTGCGGACGGTCTGGTTGCGGCGCGAGACGTACTCGGCGGGCACCACCTTCAGGTGGTACTGGAAGACGCCCGCCTGGAAGGGGGGCGGGGAGGAGCCGAGCGCGCCGCCGTTCGCGCCGACGCCTTTTCCGGCTTTGGCCGCCGCCGCCGCCGCGCGCTGCTCCAGCGCGCGCGCGTACTTCTCGGCCTCGGGGTCCTCCGCCCGGCTGCCCTCGAGCGGGCCCTTTGCGCGCCGCGTCCCGGTCCCCGAGGCCACGGCCTCCTGCGCGCTCGGGCCGAAGGACAGGTGGTGGATCGCGTGCGAAAAGTCGACCGCCTTGCCCTCAAAGGGCGAGAGGTCGTGAGTGTGGACGCTCCCGGATTGGAACGCGCGCCCGGCGGCGACGTGGAAATTTCCGCTCATCCGCTTGACCGACATGTGGCCGTGCAGGCGGCACCCCTCTCCCTCCTGGGCGCGGATGGACTCGACGTACCCGTCGTGCGCGCACTGGTCCACGTCGAGCAGGCGCTTCATGACCCACCCGCGCCGCGCGTACGCGGCCTTGACCTCGTCGCACGTGTTGCAGCAGCGCGCGGCGCTCGACGCCGGCGCCGCGGCGTCCTCGGCGCCGTAGCAAGAGCCACAGGCGGCCGTGCCGCCGGGCCCGTGCCTGGCCGGCGCTCCCGCCACGTGCGCCGGCGCGTGCAGGTCGTGCTTGTGCGCCCCGCCCGCCACCGGCAGGCCCGAGCCCTGCTCGAGGCGCTCCTTGTGCACGTCGTGCGACTCGACGTCCAGGTGCATCTCGCCCGAGGCGTCCATCACGTCGAGCGTCAGCCAGGCGCAGGGCAGGCGCGGGAAGGAGAGGTCGAAGCGGACGTCCAGGCGGGGGTCGCGGGTGGTGTCCACAGACAGCTGGTGGCGCGGCTCGGGCGACAGGAAGGCGCGCGCCTCGTTGGCGAACAGGACGAGCATGACGGCCGCGGCGGCGAGGGTGATGGCGCCGCCCGAGGCCGAGGTGGTCGCAAAGTCGGACGTGACCTTGGGAAAGGCGTCCAGCCGCCGCAGGGCCTTAAACCAGGGCGGGCCGTTGCCGTGGCCGCCGCCGCCGCCGCCGTTGCCGCTGCCGCCGACGAGGCCGCCGCCGCCGACGAGGCCGCCGCTGCCGCCCGCGTATCCGCCGCGGACGATGCCCATGCTGGATGGTTTTGGCTGCCTTGGCGGCTGCGCTTGGAGCGTGGACCTCGCCTCTCTCTGCCTGCTTGCGCGTGGGTCAGAGAGAGAGGCAAGGCGAAGGTCCTCCCTCTCTCGCAAAAAAAGTTGGTTTGAGGAGCGTCGGTCCTCTCTGCCTCTCTCTCTGCTGAAAGAGCTGGCGCTTTTGCCCTCACAAAGGCACGAGAGATGGAACGCGTGGGTCGCGCCGATCCCCTGGGCTCGTGTGCGGCGGATGGGTCGATGAAGGACGCGCGTATGCGAGAGGAAGGAGCTGTTTCCTTTTCAAATTGGAGTCGGAGGAGATTCGCTTCTCCGCTGACGCTCTTGTTCGTGTTGCGTGTGGTTGCTCTTTCAAGCGCGTGATGTGTTTACGAGTCGCGGGTGTGACGCGCGGTTTTGGTGTGTGTGTCTAGGGGCGGGGGCGGGCAGGGGAGGGAGAACCGGCGAGCGAGAGCGCGCCCGAGCGAGCGCGCGCGCGCGCGTCGGCGGCGGCGTCGACAAAGAGGGCGCGCGCTCGCTCTCGTGTCCTCCCCCATCACTCGATGTATCGACCCACCACCACTTTACAGTCACCCGCCCGCGGCGGCCTCCCGCGCTCTCCGAGCGGCGCCGTCGAGCAGCACCGTCAGGTACGCCACGCGCCGCTCCAGCAGCTCGGCGTCCGTCTCGCCCTCCTCTGCGTCCGCTTTTGCTGCGGCCGCCGCCGCCGCAGCCGCCGCCGCCGCCCCCCGAGCGCCGCCGCCCGTCCCGCCGCCGCCACCGCCGCCGCCACCGCCGCCACCGCCCCTCGCCTCCCTCCTCGGCCACTCGTCGTGCGGCACGTGCACGACCAGGTAGCCGCGCGCGGCCAGGCACCGGCGGCGCGCGGCGGTCGCGCCGGTGGGCCGCGGCCGCCCGCCCGTGGGCGCGCGCAAAAAGTGGTGCGGGCCGTCGGCCTCGACGCCGACGGCGCAGAGCGGGTGAGGGGCGCCGAGAGGGGCCGCCGAGCGAGGGGGAGTGACGGCGCCGCCGCCAGGGGCGCCGCCGCGCGCGCCGCCGCCGCCCGCCGCCGCTGCCGCCGCCGCCGCCTCGTGTTGCCGCCGCATCAGCGGCCACCGCACGGCCGCGTCGACGCGGAACAGCCCGTCGACCGTAGGCACCTCCGCGGCCGGGGGCGGGCACCCGGCGCGGCGCGCCGCCTCGCAGAGGGCCGCGGTGACCGACGCCTGGAAGGCAGAGGGCGGCGCGGGCGGGCGCAGCAGTGCAGCGAGCAGGCCGCCGTCGCCCCCCGAGCCGCCGCCGCCGCCGCCGCCGCCGCCGGCCGCCGAGCGCAGCCAGGCGGCCTCGGCCGAGGCCATGAGGCGCGCGGGCAGGAGCGCTTGGGGCCCGCCGACGGGCATGAGGCCGCCGTCGCCCGCGCCCGCGGGCGAGGAAGAGGAGGAGGAGGAGGACGGGGAGAACGAAAGCGTCGACAGGGGCGCGACGCGGGGGAGCATTCGCGGAAGCGCCGACAAGGACAGCGGCAGAGGCAGGGCGTTGGCGGCGGCCGCGGGCGCTTTTCCTCCGCCTCTTGCGGGCGGCAGCGTCGTCGCCACGCCCTCGGCGCCGCCCGCCGCAAACTCCTCGGCCAGCAGCATCATCGCCTGGAACAGCTGCACCAGCGCGATGGACGTCAGAGGCGCGCTCGCCGGCGCGCGCTCGTCGGCGTCGCCGCCGCCGTCGCCGCCCTTGCCGTCGCCGCCGCCGCCCTTGCCGTCGCCGCCGCCGTCGCCGCCGGCCGCGCTCACTGCCTCGCAGCACGCGCGCACCAGCGACTCGTCCGCCCACCTGCCGACGGCGGCCGACCACAGCACGCGCGCGGCGCCCGAGGGCCCCAGGGCCCGCAGCACGCCCGGGTCGGACAGCCGCCCGGCCAGCAGCGGCAGGAGGGGCGGCGCTGAGGGCGACGACGACGACGGCGACGAGCCCTGCCGCCTCCGATCCGCGGGGCGAGGGGAAGCGGCGTCCCCCGGCGGCGGCGGCGGAGGTGGCCTCGACTGCAAGTCGGCCAGCGCCCCGGCCAGGACGGCCAGGTCACGCGGCGCAAACCGGGCTGGCTGCCGCTGCTGCGAGGCGCGCCGGTCGGCCTCGAGCAGGCGCGCGGCGGCGCCCGACAGCGCCGCCACCTCCTGCGCGCCGCCCCACCGCAGCGCCGCGAGCGACCACAGCGCCGTCGCCACGGCCCGGCCCGCCGCGGCCCCGCCGCGGCCGCCCGCGCCCTCGGCCGCCGCGCGCGCGAGCGCCGAGGCGGCGGCGGCCGCGCCGCCACTCGCGCGGCCCTTCAAGACGCCGCCCGGATGCCAGGGGCCCAGGCGCGCAAGGGCCCAGAGCGCGGTGGCGGCCTCGACGGGGGACAGGCCGCCGCCGCCGCCGCCGCCTCTGCCGCCACCGCCGCCCGAGCCGCCGCCGCCGCCCGGGCCGCTGCCGCGCCCGCCGGCCGGCGACGCCGTGCGCGCGAGGTGCGACGACAGCGCCTCGAGCGCGGGCAGGTTGCGGTGACCGAGGCGGGCGCAGGCCCAGAGCGCCTGGCTGGCGTCGCGCGCGGAGACGCGGGGGACCCGAGCGGCCGGAGGAGGCGGCGTTTGGGGCGGGCGCTCTTGCTGCTGCCGCCGCCGCCTCGGGCCAGGGGCGGCGGCAACGGCGGCGGCGGCGCCGGCCGCCTCGTCCCCATCGTCCTCCTCGTCCTGCCCCTGCTCGTCCTCCTGCTGGTCCTCGTCGACCGTGCGGCGCAGCATGCCGCGGCGCGCGAGCAGGCGCGCGAGCGCGCTCATGCTCTCCCGCGGCGCGGACGGCGGCATCGAATCGGCAGCAGCAGCAGCAGCAGCAGCGGAAGCAGCAGCAGGAGGAGGAGGCCGCCCCCCGGGAGCCGCCGCCGCCGCCGTCGCCCGCGACGAGTCGTCGTCGCCGCCGCTCGAAGCACCACCACCACCACCTCCTCCGCCGTCGCCGTCGTCCTCGAGCGCCCCGACCAGCGCGTCCAGTGCCGCCTCGACCAGCGCGGGCGACTCGAACCCCTGCTGCCCGAGCGCCCACAGGCAGGCCGCCGCCACGCCGGGCGACGCGCCCTCCTCGCCGATCGCGCGCGCCGCCGCCGGCGCCACCACAGAGAGCATTCGCGCGCGCAGCCGCGCCGAGGAGGACGGCGACGGATGAGAGGCCGGCCCAAAGCCGGGACCCCGCACCGGCGCCACGGCGGCGAACGCCCAGAGCAGGCGCGAGGCGTCCGGCGGGCGCAGGGCCGCCGCGCTGGGCGGAGAGTCGGCGAACCGGGCGGCGACGGCGTCGAAGAGCGCGCAGGCGGGATGCAGCGCGGCCGCGAACGCCCAGGCCAGGGTCGCGAGCTGCGGGCCCGTGGCGCTGTTGAGCGGCGGGCTGAAAGGGACAGGGCTCTTGGTTGTTTGCTGCTGGGCCGCCGATGCAGGCGGCGGCGGCGGCGGCGGCGGCGGCGACAAGGACGAAAGAGGGTCTCTTTCGCGCTCCCTCTGCTGGTGCTGGTGCTGGTGCTGGTGCTGGTGCTGGTGCTGGTGCTGTTGCCGCTGCCGCTGCCGCTGCCGCCCCCCCTCCTCGGCGAGAGGCGGCAGCTCCACCGGCGCGCCCAGCAGGTGCGCCGCCAGCGCCGAGAACAGCGGCGGGTCGTACCGGCCGAGCGACGCGTACGCCTCGGCCAGCCCCGCCACGTCGCGCAGCCGGAAGCGTCGAAGCGCGCCGGGGCGCGCGCCGACGAGGCCGGCGGCGGCGCCGTAAAATTTCGCGGCGCGCGGCGAGGCGGCGGCCGGGCCGCCGCGCCCGCAAGCGGCGGCGAGGCCCGAGGCCACGTGGACGATCGCGGCGGGGGGCAGGCGCTCCAGGTGGTCGGCGGCGGCGGCGGCGAGCTCAAGCCAGAGCTCGAGGCGGGGGCCGGCACTTGAGTGCGGGGCGGGGGGCGGCGGCGGCGGCGGCGGCGATTCTGGCGGCGTCGAGGGCGACGGCGCCTTGTCCCTGCCGCCTCGCTGCTGCGGCCGCTCCTCGCGCTCGGCGCGCGCCGCCGCCGTCGCGGCGGCGGCGTGCCGCCGCGCCGCGCCCCCCTCGAAGAAGTGAAAGGCGTACGCGGCGGACGCGACGTCGCGCGGCCCGCACAGCGCGCGCAGGCGGGACGGCCTCGCGCCGCCGCCTTGGGCCGCCCCGCCGTCCGGCGCCGTCGCTGCTGCCGCCGCTGCGGCTGCTGCTGCTGCTCCCGCCACGCGCCCGAGGAGCAGCGCCTCGGCCGCGTCCAGCGCCGCGGCGCTCGGGCGCACCTGCAGGCGGGCGGCGGCCCAGAGGGCGCTGCAGCAGGCGGCGACGCACGCCTGTTCGCCGCCGCCATCGCCGCCGTCGCCGCCCTCGTCCCTCGCCGCGGCAGCGGCGGAGGCGCGGCGCAGCTCCGACCCGAGCGCGCGCACGAGGCCGCGGGCGCGCTCGGCCAGCACCGCGGGCGGCGGCGTCTTGGCCGCCTGCGCGCGCGCGTCGGCGCGGCCGCGGGCTGTGGTCGCGACCGCTGCTGCTGCTGCTGCTGCTGCGCCTCCTCTGCCGCCGCCATTGCCGCCGCCGCCGCCGCCGCCGCCGCCGCCGCCGCCGTTCCCCGGCGACATGCTCGCCAGGCGCACCAGGCGCGCCGCGATGTCCGGGAGGGTCAAGCCCAGGTCGTCCTCGCGGGCGTCTTCAGAGGACGCCGCGCGCGGCGGACGGGAGACGCTTCGCCTGCGCGCGGGGAGGCGGCGGAGGGGCTGCTCGCCGGTCTCGTCGTCGTCGTCCCGCGACGGCGGCGGCGGCGCCGGCCGCAGCAGCGCATCGGCGGCGGCGGTCGCAGCATCGCCAGCGCCGCGCGCCAGCCCGGCGCTCAATGCCTGCGGCACTGCTCGCGTCAGGAGAACCTGTCCACGCCACCGCGTCCTCCTCAGCAGCGCCTGCGCCACGGCCAGAGACGACGCCTCCGAGACTGCTCCTGGTGCTCTTGCTCTTCCGAGCGCCATCTGTCCGCCCCCACGGGTCACGGGCGCGCGCGCGCGCGTGAGTCAGATGTAAATCTGACGCTTCTGATCATCCAGTCGACGATGGCTGAATGTCGCCCCGCGCTTGCTTTGAGAGAGTCAAGTGACAAGACAGGCGCGACAGGTGGGTGCCCAATCGCCGCCGTGATTCGGCCCCTCTCTGGCGCGTTTGGACGTGTGCGCGTGTCAACGTCGTGACAAGGTTATTGTAGTTTGTCGTCTGACTGGGTGAGAGGTCTGCGTCGAAGAGCACAAAATCGATGAACAAAATCTCGTCGCCGCCGCGAAGGAGCGCGCCGCTCGCTCGCTCACGCCCGGACGACGCCACCGCCGGGTCCGCCCTCCGCCGACGCCGACGTGGAGAGAACGCCGCAGCTGCTTGGTGCGCCCTTGTCGATTTACACCGTGCTACGGTCCTGCGTGCGCCGTTTTTCAGATCGCTTTGTTGCAGGGTTGCGCTGGGCGCGCGCGCCGGAAGCGGCGCCGGTGCTTCAAAAATTCCTCGCCTTCACCGGCGCGCTCGCCCTGCCCGGGAGCGACCCGTACGCCACGCCGCGCCGGTGCTTCAAAAATTCCTCGCCTTCACCGGCGCGCTCGCCCTGCCCGGGAGCGACCCGTACGCCACGCCGCGCCGGTGCTTCAAAAAAAGTCGAACGATTCCGCTTTGTCCAAAAGATAAAATCTGGAAAATCGCCTACCCCCCTTGCGCCACCCATCCAGCCATCGCCACGGGCCCCATAAGCGCGTGAGCGAGAGGTGCGCCGATGCAGGGTGGACGGGCGGCGCAAAAGGGATGCGGGTTCCCAGATTTCATTTTTGAACAACGCTAGACCGTCCGACTCCCGACGCGGCGGCGTCGCCACGCGCGCAGCGCAGCCGCCCTGCGCGCAAGACCGGGCCTGACCCACACGCGCTAGCGGTGCACGGCCTCGACGGCCGCGGTTGCGCAGACAGCAACAAGGACCAAGTGCGTGGGGGCCGGGGGCGAGCGCGTTGTCGGCAAGAAAAAAGGCCGGCCCCTGGTTCTCACTGCAGTTGGCGCAGCCGCCGCCGCCGCCGCCGCCGCCGCCGAGGGGAACCTCGCGCGTGAGGGTCAGGCCCCCTGTCTTGCGCGGGTGGACGGGGGGGCACGCACGGCCATCGCTGCTGCTGCCGCCATTGCCGCCGCGACGGAGCGCGCGACAGGAGCGCGGCCGCGAGAGCTGCGCCTCGCCGCGGCCGCCGGCAGTCTCAGTGGACACCCTAGAATGCCAGCGCTCGGCCACCGCCATTCGCGACGGGGCGCGCGCTCGCGGCGGTTGGTGGTGGCCGAGCGCGGCATGCGCAGGCACAACTTGTGAGCTGCGGCGGCCTCGGCGAGGCGCACGACGCTGCCTCGCGCGCTCGGGGCGCGGCGCGTGGGAACCAACGTGAGGCATGCCAGGGTCGAGCGCGGCGGCGTCGTTGCGATGCTTTGGCAGCAAAGGGAGGAGGAGCACGTGGCCAAAGCACCGCATCGAAGCCAAGTGCTTGCTGGGCGCCTGACGTTGGTTCCCCGCGCCGCGCGACAAAGCTCACGCCACAAACAAACGCGCCGGAGGCTGCTCTTTTTCTTGTGCGTCGTCGTCGTCATGATTTTCCGAAATCGGTTCCGGCCCCTCTCTCGCGTGTGTGTGTGTGTGTGTGTGTGTGTGTGTGTGTGTCAACGTCGTCAGAAGATGCGAAACGTTATTGTGTTTGTGTTTGTATTGTCTAAATTGGCGTGTGGCGAGAGTAGAGAGCACACACAAAAGGACGAAGAAATTTTGCCGCCGCGCGAAGCGGCGCGCTCGCTCTCTCGCTCCCTCGCCCTCTTTCTCGCTCGCTCGCTCACTATGCGACCCCCTCAGCTCCGGCGCCGACCGCCTCTCCCGGGCAAAGCACCTTGACGCGCACGGGCACGCGCGACGTGCTCGTCGGCTGGTCCCCCGTGGCCGGGTTGGCCCGCGCGGTCAGCATGGCCGAGAACTCGCCGCACGTGCCCCCGCCGCCTCCGACGCCGGCGCCGCCCCGCCGCGGCGCCGAGAAAAAGGCGCGGTACCGGACGGTCTGGCCGAGCGGCGAGCACACGCGCCGCGCGCCGCCGGCGGCGGGCGGGCGCGACACGCCCGAGGGCGCGACGGTGCGGCCGTTGGGGTGCGAGAAGCCGTCGCTGACCACCGCGCACGCGCCCGACTCGGCCGGCGGCGAGGCGCGGGCGCCCGAAAAGTCAAACGCGGCAGGCGCGCTGGCCGCCTCGCCGCCGCCGCGGCCAGACACGGCGCCGTTCGACGACGACGACGAGGCAGAGGCGTTGCCGTCGGATGAGTCGGGCGACTGCACCCGTGCGACCACCGTGCCCGCCCCCTCGGCGGGGAAGGGCACCGAGAAGCGGCACGCCAGCGACCCGGCCGCGGGGATCGTCACGCTGCCGTCCTCGGCCTGGGGGCAGTCGGCGTTGGCAAAGACGGGCGCGGCGGGCAGCGCGAGGAGCGGGGGGGGCTTGCCGCCGCCGCCGCCGCCGCCGCCGCCGCCAGAAGCCGCCACCAAAGACGAAGACGCCTCAACCTGCACCTGCGCCACGCGCAGGGGGCTGGTGTTGGGGTTCTGCAGCACGACCACGCCCGACACGCGTGCCGCCTCGGGGAGGGCCGTGCGCGTGAACGAGACCGTCACGTCGGCCGCGGCCGTCGCGGGGGGCGCGGCGCCGCCCATGCCCCCCGCCGCCGCCGCCGCCGCCGCCGCCCCCCACGGCGCCACGACCAGCGGCCCCTCTGGCTGGACGCTGGCGGCCGCCGCCCACGCGTACGGCCGCACGATCGCGGCCGACACGTCGCTCAGGAACACGTCCGGGTCCGAGGCCGGGCATCCGACAACCGCCACGCGCAGGTCGCCGTGGCCGGTGGCCGTGGCGCCGCCGCCCGTGGTGGTCGGGTTGGCGCGCGCGGCCAGGCGGACGGCGAAGGCGCCGCAGCGGTCGTCGGCCTCGGGCCCGAGCGCGGCGGCGTACCGGATCGTGCGCGACCCGCCGCACAGCACGTCGGCGCGAGTGCCGCCGCCGCGCTCCCCGGGGAGGAGGCGGGCGCCGTTGCCGGTGGCGCGCGGGACGAGCAGGGGCAGGGCCGGGGGGGGCAGGCCGGCGTCGGCGTCGGCGCTGGCGCCGCCGCCGACGAGGCCGCCGCCGCCGTCGCTGCCACTGTTCCCGCCGCCGCCCGGCGGCGCCGCAAACACGGCGCTCACCGCGGCGCACGACCCCCCGCCGTAGCGCTCCATGCCGCCGCCCCACCCGCCCTCGGGCACGGGGGACGCGGGCCCGAGCGCGGCCTCGCGCCCGTCGGCCGTGACCGCGACGACCGTGAGGGGCCCGGCCTCGCCGTCGAACGGCAGGAGGAAGGAGCACGAGGCCGAGGGCGGGGCGCCGCCGCCGTCGGAAGTCATGGCGGGGCCGAGCCGCAGCCACCCGGCCTCGGCGAGCGCGCGCACGGCCGGCGCAAACGGCGCGGCCTCGCCCTGGGCCGCGCGCGCGCAGCTGGCGCGCGCGCTCAGCGGGGGGGCGGGGCTCCCCGTGTCGGCGGAGACGCGCGCCATCTCGACCTGCACCTCGGACAGCAGCAGCGGCTCGTAGAGGTTTGGGTTGGAAACCGTCACAAACCCAAAGAGCGCCTTTTTTCCGCCGCCGCCGTTGCTGCCGCCGCCGCCGTCGTTGCTGCCGCCGCCGCCGTCGTTGCTGCCGCCGCCGTTGCCGTTGCCGCTGCCGCCGCCCTGCTTTGCCTGCACGACCGCGCGCGTGTAGGTCACGTCGAACGCGGCCTGCCGCCTGCCGCTGTAGGGGACGCTGACCATCTCGCCGCCCACGACGCCGTCGCCGCCGGACCACAGAGGGCCGTCCCTGCCGCTGTCCCCGGGGGCGCCGTCCGCGCTGCCGTCCCCGCCGCCGTCGCCCGCCGCCACCACCGCCGCCGCCGCCGCGCCGTCGGCTGCCAGCAGGGCGACGTCTGCGACGCTGCTGCCGCCGAGCACCCCGCCGACGGGGCGCACGGCCACGCGCCACTCGTACTGCGGCATGTCGCCGCCGACCAGCACCTGGGGGGGCCGCAGGGACGGCTTGCTGAGCGCGAGCTGCGAGGCGGGCACGTCGCCGTCGGCGTCGTCGGAAGGGTCGGCGGCGCCCGCCGCCAGCCGCGCGCCGTCCAGGCCGCCGCCGCCGCCGCCGCCGCCGTTGAGGCCGCCGCCGCCGAGGCCGCCGCCGCCGCCGCCGCACTGGCCCCCCTCGACCACCACGGCCGCCCCTCCCGTCGCCGCCACGGTCGTCTGCGTGCCGTTGGTCGGGTTGGCCGTCGCCACCGTCGCCAGGACGTAACGGGCGCCGCAGTCGTCCGGGCCAAAGGGGCCCACGCGCACTGTGTAGGCCAAGCGGACGCTGCCGCACGCGAGGCGGGTCGGTCCCCGCGCGGCGCCGCCAAAGGCGGCGGCGAGGGCGGTCCCGGCGACGTCGGGGGCCTTCTCGCCCGCGATGACGGCCGCGGGGAGGAGCAGGGGGGGCGGGCGCTGGTCGCCGACGGGCGAGCGCGGGCCGCCGCTTTTCGGCCGCCCGGCTTTTCCTCCTCCTTCTTCGCCGCCGGGCCCGCCGTCTTTACCGCCGCCGCCTGTTGACGCCGCCGCCGCCGACGCCGCCGACGCCGGCAGCGGCAGCGGAAAAGACGACAGCGCCGACGAGGGGATCGAGCTCGCCCCGCGGAACGTGTCCGTGATCGCCGCGCACTGGCCCGTCACCACCAGGGGCGCGGCCCTCGCGTCCGCGGCGGAGAAGGCCGCCGGCGCGCTCAGCACCTCGCGCGCGCCCGTGCCCGCCACCACCGTCGCCGTCACAAACGACGCGGCGAGCGTCTCGCCGCCGCCGTCGCTGCCGTCGCCGCCGCCGTTCCAGGGGAGCGAGAAGGCACACGCCAGCCTGCCCGGCGCCCCGCTGCCCGACCGACCCGGCACGACCACGCGGCCGTCCGCGTTGCGCGGACACACGGCCGCCGCGATGGCCGGGCCCAACCCTCCCGGCTGGGGGGCCTCGACCGTGGCCTCGGAGAGCACGGCGGCGGCGCCGAGGCCGTTGGTGATCGTAAGCGTGCCGGAGACGACCACCGGCGCCGCGCCGCCGCCGCCGCCCTGCAGCGGCGCGGCGCTCCGCACGTACAGGGCCGAGAACTCGGCGGTGGCCGCGCCGCCCGCGGGGGCGCGCACGAGGCCGCCGGGGGGCGGGACGACCTCGACGGTCCAGCCGTAGGAGGCGCGGCGGGTGAGGGCGATGGCGCCGACGGCGACGGAGAGGCCGGCGCCGCCGCCGCCGGTGGAGGACGGCCCTCCGCCGCCGCCGCCGGCCGGCGTCGTCCGCGGCGAGGCGGAGCGGCGGGCGCCGGCGTTGGCGGCCTCGTACGAGGCCGCGGGCAAGGTAGAGGCGGAGTTGGCGGCGGCGAGGGCCGCGGCTGGCGACGGACCCGGCGCGGGCCCGAGGACCCACTCGGACACCCAGCTGCCGCCGCTGTCGCTCGGGGCGGGGGCGGCGGGGGCGGCGGGGGCGGCGGGGGCGGCGGCGACGGCGCGCAAGGCGCGCCCGCGCGGCGCGTCGGCCCTCGTTGCTGCCGCGCCTGTTCGCCGCCGCGCGTGGCCGCCCGTTCTCCTGATGCTGCTGCTGCTGCTGCTGCTGGCACTGCTGCTGCTGCTGCTGCTGCTGCTGCCACTGCTGCTGCTGCTGCTGCTGCTGCTGCCATTGCTGCCGATGCTTCCGCTGCCGCCGTCGTCCGCGCCCGCCGAGCCCTCCGCTCCTTCTCCTCCTGCCGCCGCCGCCGCCCCCTCCGCCGCCGCCGCCGAAACCATCCGCAGCCGGCGCCGCATCGAGCGCGTCGGCGCGGCCACCTCAAACGCTAGCGCCTCCTCGTCGTCGTCGTCCTCCAGGCCCATCAGCCTCTTGCCGCCAAACAAGCGCTTCGCGCCCTGGGGCAGCGCGGGGGACTCGGCGTAGTCCGCGACGCTGCCGCCGCCAAGGCCGCCGTCGAGGCCGCTGCCGCCGAGGCCGCCGCCGCCCGCGCCGCTGCCGTCCTCTGGGTCGTACGCAAACGTGTAGGAGACGCCCGGCGCAGCCTTTGGCACGGGGGCCATGGCGGGGCCCAGTCCCGCGGGAATGGCCCCGAGGGGCAGGGGGATGGTCGTGACCCCGCCGCCGGCGGGCGCGGCGGAGAAGCGGCCGGGCGCCGGCGCTGGCGCGGGCGCGGGGCTGCCGCCGCCGCCCCCCGTCAGCCGGTCGCCGACAGCCTTGAGGCCGCCCGTGGCTCCCTTGATGCGGTCGCCCAGCTCGTTGATCTTGCCGAGGGCGCCGAGGAACTTGCCGCCCGCGCTGGTCACGGGGGCCGCGAAGCCGGCCGCGGCGGCGGGCAGGCCGGCCACGGGCCGCATCGTGCCAACGGATTGCGGCTGCTGCTGCTGCGGCTGCGGCTGCCACGGCGGCAGGGCGCCGCCCGGCGTCGCCGCCGCCGCCGCCGCCGCCGCCGCCTGCGGCTGGCGGCTCAGGAGCGACATCATCCTCGGCAGGTGCTTCTGCGGCGGCTGCTCTTGCGGCGGCTGCTGCGGCTGCAGCTGCGGCTGTGCCTGGGGCGCAAACGCGAAGCCCTGCTGCGCCTGCGGCTGCTGCTGCTGCTGCGGAGCAAACGCCATCGGCAGGGCGGCGGGCAGCGGGGCCGCGAGCGCCCACTGGGGCGCGGGCGCGGCCGACGGCGCCGGCATCTGCGCGGCGGGCCACTGCTGTTGCGGCTGCGGCCGAAATGACGAGGCCGGGGGCAGCAGCTGCGCCGGAGGCGACGGCTGCTGCTGCTGGGGCTTCCGCTGCTGCTGCGACTGCTGCTGCTGCTGCTGCTGCCAAGGGGCCGCCGGCTGCATCTGCGGCGGCGGGGGCGGCGCCGCCGCTTGCTGCTGCTGCTGCTGCTGCTGCTGCTGCTGCTGCTGCTGCTGCTGCTGCTGCTGCGGCTGCTGCTGCTGCTGCTGCTGCCAAGGGGCCGCCGGCTGCATCTGCGGCGGCGGGGGCGGCGCCGCCGCTTGCTGCTGCTGCTGCTGCTGCTGCTGCTGCTGCTGCTGCTGCTGCTGCTGCTGCTGCTGCTGCTGCTGCTGCGCAGGAGGCTGCTGCTGGGGCGGCAGAGGCTGCTGGGTCAACTGCTCCGACTCCTGCTGTTCCTGCTGTGAGCTGGCCGAGGCGCCCGCTTCGGGCACCAAAGCCCCCCCGCCGCCGCCGCCGCCGCCGCCGCCGCCGCCGCCGCCGCCGCCGCCTGCCGCCGCTGCCGCGTCTGCCGCCGCTGCCGCCGCCACGCCGGCCGACCCCGCCGCCACGCCCGCCCGGAACCAGGCGTCCGAGACCGCGGGGTCATCGTACTCTTCGGCCCCCGCCGTGGATCGCGCCGACGAAGGGACGGACGCTGCCTGCTGCTGCTGCTGCTGCTGCTGCCCTTCGCCGCCGCCGCCGCCGCCGCCGCAAGCCACGACCACGGCGACGCGCGAGCCTGCCGCCGCCGTCGGCTGGTCCCCGCCGATCGGGTTGGCGCGCGCCAGCGTCGCCACCACCTGCGGCCCGCACCTGCCCGCGGGCGCCGGCCCCACGAGCACGCGGTACGACGTCTCGGTCGTCTCGCACACGCGAAAGCCGCCGCCCATCCCGGGGGCCTTGGCGCCGCGGACGAGCGCCGAGGGGGTCAGAACGTTCACGGCCGTCTCGGAGGCCCTGCCGCCGACGGGCATGGGCGCGGCGCCGACGGCGGCCGCGGCCCTCTGGGCCGCGGGGCTGGTGCCCGCCGTGGCGGCGGTCCCCAAAGCGGGGTCCAGGGCAAAGGTGTCGGTGACGGCCGCGCAGCCGCCGAGCGAGGCAACGGGGCCGCCGAATGCGGCCGAGGACGGCTCGCCGGTGACCTCGCCGCCGTCGCGCAGCACGGCCCGCGGCACGAGCTCTGCCGCGTCGCCCGCGGGGCCGGAGAGCGCGGCCGAGAAGGTGCACGTGAGGGTGCCCAGGGGCGCGAGCTCGATCTGGCCCGAGCGCGCCGAGCGCGGGCAGTCGGCCGCGCGCGTGAGGCGCTCGGAAGCGCGGCGGCCGCCGCTCGCGCCCACCGCTGCCGACGCCGACGGCGACGGCGACGGCGACGACGGCGACAAGGCCACTGCTCGGTACACGACCGCGTCGACCTGCACCTCCTCGAGCGCCATCGGCAGGGCGCCCGGGTTGGCGACCGTCAGCACGCCCGACAGCACGCCCGAGTCGCGCGCCGCGGACCGGCGGAACGTGACAGAGTACCCGAGCTCGCCGCTGGTGGTGGGTCCGCCGCCGCCGCCGCCGCCGCCGCTGCTGTCCCCGGGCGACAGGGCCAGCACGCCGCCCGGCGGCGGCGACACGCTGGCGTCGACCGACCACGTGTAGGCCAGGGCCGGGCGCGCGCGCACGGAGGAGAGGCTCATCAGCGGGCGGAGCTGGTCGGCGGCGCTGGTGAAGGGCGCGGGCGGCGGCGGCGGCGGCGGCGGGCTGTCGGGCGCGGCGGCGGCAAACACGGGGCCGCCGCCGGGCCAGCCCCGCGGCGCCGCCCCTCCTCCTTCTCGCCGCGGCCCGCTGCTGCTGCTGCTGCTGCTCGGCGGTGGTGCTCGGTGGTGGCCTCCTGTTGTTGCGTTTTTGGGCGATGGTGTTGTCAAAGGATTGGAATCGTTAGTTCGTCAGCCGGGGAGGATGCACCCCCTCCTCCCTTTGCGAGTGGCCGAGGGGCCGACGGAGCGAAAAGCAGTGCCACCGGCGGGGACCGGCGAGGACCACATTCTGTTCTCCCGCGCGCGCCTGGCTCTCCGTCTCGACGCGGCGCGCGCGCCCGGGAAGAGGGGCTCCATCACTCACCGAGCAAGAGCAGCGCGAGCAGGCGGAGCGCCGCGGCCGTGCTCCTGCTGCTGCCGCGTCTGCTGCTTCGTCCCTTGGCCTCTGGCCTGCTGGCGGGTTCTCCGGGTTCGAACGCGGTGGCCCCTCTCCTCCTAGCTCGCCGGCTGCTCGTTCCCTCCTCTCTCCGCCGCCCACCACGGCCGTGCGAGCGCGCCTCCATAGTGCTGCCGAGGACCAGTGAGGCCCTGCGTTTTCAAATAGACGGGCGCGGCATTGACAGGGATTCGTTCGCTCTCTCGCGAAAATAAAACAGCGTTTCGAGGACGTGGAGAGAGCGAGTGGAGCTGTACAACGAATAGCAGGGGGGGTGTCCAAGAGGTATTGTAGTAAGGGGTGAGCAAAGGAATGAGCGGGTCTGGCGTCTTCGCGGTCGAGGCGCGCGCGGAACACGAAGAAGCCTGTCGCCGCCGGCGCCGTCAGTGCCGTCGGTCCGCGCCGTGAACGCCGCCGCCGCCTCCGCTCACACGCCACCCCCGCCGTCGTCGCCGTCGTCGTCGTTCTCCTCGTCGTCGCCCGCCAGCCACCCCACGTGCTCGACCCCTCCCCCCGACGCCGGGCCCGCGGCCACCATCATCCGCGCCACGTGGTGCTCCGCGTAGGCCACGTGCGCGTCGGAGAGCCGCGGCAGCCCCAAACTATCCCCGTCCCCGTCGACGGGGGAGGGCAGGGGCGGCATTCGCGGGTCGAAGAGGTTTTGGTTGAAGCCGTGGGCGGCCTCGCGGCCGGCCACCATGCCCCGAACGATGAGCAGCATTGCGGCGTCCTGCGAGAGCTCGGCGCGGAAGACCCGCGCGCCGAGCGCAAAGACGACGGCGGGCGAGACGACGCCCTCGTGACGGCTGAGCCAGCGCCTCGAGCGGCGCGGCAGCAGCGGCGGCGGCGGCATTGGCGCCGAGGGGCCGCCGCTCGAGCGGTGCGCCGCCCGGGCCGCGAGCTCTTCCTCGCGCGTCAAGAAACCGGGCAGGCGGCGGTGCTCGCCGGGCCCCGGCGTCCGCTCGTGGGGCAGGCCGCCGATCCGCGCCGCCCACCGAGCGTCGGCGCCGTGCTGCTCGAGGCCCGCGCGGATGATCGAAATGTAGCGGTCCGTGGGCAGGTGCGCCGGCGCGCCGGCGGCGGGCTTGACCCCGGCGGTGCCGACAAAGACGCGCGCGAGGACGGACCGGGGGGGGGCCGCCGCTCCGAGGGCGCCGTCGTCGTCGCTGTTGCCGTCGCAGGCGCCGGCGGCGGCCGCGCTCGCCAGGAAAGCGTCGGCACCTGGGCCATAGGGAACCACGGGTAGGTCATGCACGTCGTACACGGCCTCTATTGCGGCGAGCTGCTCAAACTCGGGCCGCGTGATCAGGTGAAGGACGCCATGGAGGTAGGGCGGGCGCAGGGCGGGCGGCGAGGAGGAAGGCCCGGCCTCGCGCGAACGCGGCGGCGACGGCGGCGGCGACGGGACGCAAAAGACCGGCCCGTCCGAGTCGGACGCTCCCGCCGGCGGCATCCCCTCGCGCACGTCCGCCATGCCGCCCGTGTTGTCGAAGCAGAGGGTCCACCCCGCGAGCGTCGCGGGGCAGGACGCGCGAGGGTTGATCAACCTCCTCCTCAAACTCTCACGGTTGCACATCGAACCGTAGGCGAAGTAGAGCAGCATGGCGCCGCTGCTGTCTATCGCGGAGGAGGTCATGGCTCATTGGACCCGCGTTGCACACAGTACCGAGAGTATAAGGGGGGCGGGGGTCGCGCGCTATTGCCGTTGGGAGCGCAGCGCACATAAAGAAGAGAAAGGCTCGGCGGCGCCGGGCGTCATCGTCGGTCATCCGGGTCCCGAGGAGAGAGAGAGAGAGAGAGCGGCGGCGGCGGCGGCGGCGGCGGCGAAGCGGCCACCCACCCCCAATCTCCTGTCTCACTCCCATCCGCCGTTGCCCCTCCGCCGCCCGCAGGGGTCCTCCCCGTGGTCGAGCGGCGGCAGGGGCGAGCGCGTGTCGCCGGCGGCGGCCCCCCCGGCGGGCGCAGAGGGCAGAGGGCCCAGCGCTGCCGCGTCGTTGCCCCCGACCGCCGCCGGCCGCTGCCCGCGCCCCCCGCCCGCCGCCACGGCCGCCGGCGGCGCGCCGTGTGTCGTCGCGACCACCCGGCCCCCGCCGCCCGCCCGCCCCCGGCCGACCGCCCCCCCGCGCCGCTGCTCCAGGGCCGACGCCCCGTACAAGGCCGCGCACCGCCCCTCGAACGCGGCGACCATCCGCCGCACGACCTGGTCAAAGAACAGGTTCGCGACGTGCCTGTGCGCCGGCGACGCAAAGCCGAACTCGACCGCGAACGCGAGCCAGGTCGTGCCCGGCTGCGGCCCCGGCCGCAGGGTCCAGGTGGAGGCCAGGTGCTCGAAGAGCATGGAGCGCGAGGTGGTGGCCTCGACCACGGCGGTGGGCGGGGCCTGGGCCGGCGGCGTGCCGCCGCCGCCGCCGCCGCCGCCCGCGCCGCTCGCGACCAGCGCCGCCGGATCGCCCGGCCGCTGCAGGCGCACGTGGCTCACGTACCGCTCCGACAGCGCCTGGAACCCGACCTCGAGCTCCGCCTCGACCATGCGGCCGTCCGCCTCCTCGCGGATCACCCGGGACGCGCGGCACCAGGGCACGAACTCGCGGTACCGCGCGACGTCGGCGATCACTGAAAAAAGCTGCTGCGGCGGGTAGCCGACGAGCCGGCGCTCGCGGTAGGCGCGGCCGCCCGCCGGGCTGGACACGGCCTCGTCCTCGGCGCCGCCGATGCTGGGCCCCTCCTCGCTGCCGCTGCCGGGCATGAGGCTGGCGAGGCCCCACATGGGGCGGCGCTGCTGGCCGATGATGCTGGCGGCGGCGGCGGCGGCCGAGAGGGGCGCGCGGCGGCGCACGTGCGGCGCGTACAGCGTCGGCGTCGGCGGCGCGCCGGCGACTTTTCCGCCGTTCGCCGTCGCCGTCGCCCACGGCTGCTGGTGCTTGCCGCGCCAGGTCCAAGGGCTGCTGGCGGTGGTCCCGCCGTGCAAGCGCGCGGCGTGAAGATGGACATGCTGCTGCTGCTGCCGCTGCTGCTGGAGAAGGGAGAGGCGGGGCGGAGGAGAAGCAGCAGAGTCGAGGGTCTGTCGTTGGTGCCAACCGCTGCTGCTGCTGATCGCCGCCGTGCGGACCGCGCCTGCCTGGGGCTGGGACGCCGCTAGCCACCGTGAGTGGTGCTGCATGACCATGACCAGGCCACGTTGGGCCGCGCGCGGCGCGCCGCCCGCCATCTCAAGAATCTCGAAAACCCCGCTTCTCCCTCTTTTTCGTGTTTGCTGGTGGGGGGTGCGCGGGAGTGTGTCGCGCTCGCGTTGGAGAGGCTCGGTGTGATCAATGTGTGGTAGATGTGAATTTGTGTATGCGTATGTGTGAGTGTGTGAGCGAAGGGAGAGGAGGGCTGGGCGTTCCAAGTTTTTCTGCGCCCTCGCTTACAAGCGCCTTTGAAGCGCCCCGTTCCCTCCAACGCGCGACGGCGCAGAAAAAAGACGACGAAGAATGCTTCCAACACATGTCGGAAGTCAGGGCGCCGCGCCCTCCTATCCCCGGCCCCCGGCCGCGCTTCATCACGCCCCAAACAGCGGCGCCCCCCCGCCCGTCACCAAGCCCCCCGCCCCGCCGGCGCCGCTCCCCACCAGTGCCGCGACCAGGTCGACCGGAAAAGGCAGCAGCACGACCGCCGGCAGCGCCGTCAGCAGCAGCGCCCCGACCAGCCTGGCCCGCGAGTCGGCGGGCGGGTCCGTCAGCTCCTCGCGGCACGGCAGCACGGGCCCGCGCTGCAGGATGAGCACGACCAGCAGCCACAGGCCCAGCAAGGCGTTGCTCAAGGACGCGACCGCCAGCGCGCCCGTGCCAAGGACGCCGACCGCCCGCGCGCCGCGCCGCCCGAGCAGCGCCAGCGACACGCGCCCGCCGTCCAGCTCTCCGAGCGGCAGGCAGTTGAGCGCCTGGATCGTGGCGCCCGCCCAGCCTGCCACCAGCGCCGAAGAGACCCGGACCTCGGGCGCGGCCGCGAGCGCCTCGGGGCCGATGCAGAGATTCGCGATGGCGCCCGCCAGCAAGGAATCCGCGAACGAGGCAGACTCGACGGTCACGTCTCCAAGTCCCGCGGCCGTCAAGCCCGCGCCCAGGGCCAGGAGAGCGGCGCTCGCGGCCGTGCCAAAGGCCGGGCCCGCGGCCGAGATCTCGAGCAGGGCGGTGCGGTCGGGCAAAAAGCCGCGGAAGCGGGTGATCCCTCCGAACGAGGGCAGAAAGCCGGCGGTGGCGGCGGGGATCAGCAGCGGCGCGTACAGCCCGACGCCGAGGCGGGCGGCGGCGAGGCGGTGCCCGAGTTCGTGCGCCAAGAGGACGCCCCATTCGGCCGCGACCAAGGGGGCGGAGGCGGCCAGGTCGCCCGCGGACAGGTTTGTGCGGAAAGGGTCGACGAGGAACTGAATCAGGGGCGCGCCGGCCGCGTCCACGGACGTAACGAGGGTCGCGACGCCAAAGGCAATCGCGAGCCACCACTCGGTCACGGGGGCAATGGTGGCCTCGCGCGCCGAGCTGGGAAGCACCACGGCCGTGGGCTCGTCGCGCCGGTCCGCCAGCAAGAAAAGCTGGTACTCGCCGGCCGTCGTTCTTTCGAGGCGGGCGCTGAGGTCCGCGTACGCGGCGGAGAGGTCCTTCGCGCGCACGCGCCCCTTGAACACGGCGCCGCCGTCGCCGTACGAGTCGACCTCGGTCACGTAGAAGGGGCCCTGGGCGAAGACCTCCTGGCGGATGCGGCGCAGGACGGCGGGCGGGATCTCGACGGCGGCGTCGACGACGGGCGTTGTTGTCTGGGGCTGCTGGCCTGGCGCGCCCTGCTGCTGCTGCTGCTGCTGCTGCTGGGACGAGGCGGCGGGCGCCGGCGCCTCGGGCCGAGGCGGGGGGGGCGGCGGCTCGAGCTTCTCCGCGATGGCCTTGAGCAAGGGCGAGTCGAGGGCCGAGGCCGAGGGCGAGAGGGGCGCCTCGCCGGCGCTCCGCCTCTCGAGGGCGTCGAGCAGAAGCGACGACAGCGGCGACGGCGACGGCGACGACGCTGGCGGCTCGGGCGGTTCGTTCCTGCTGCTGCTGCTGGCCTGGTCGCCGTCGCCCTCGGTGGAGGCGCGCGCGGCGACGCTCAAGCGCCGGTTGACGACCGCGCGGTCGCTCTGCGCGAGGAGGAGGAGGCTCGGCGGGCGGCGAGTGTGGTGGTGCTTGGGAAGCAGCGAGCGCATGCTGCTGGCGCCGGCGCTGGCGCAGCGCGCGCCGCTGCTGCTTGCGGATGGTAGGCTCCACATTGTGTTGTTGTTAAGTTGGTGTGCGGATCATGTCATTTGCGGGAGGAGCGCTTGGTTGTGGGTCGGCGATCAGAATCAGAGATGGAGTCGGTGGTGTCGGGGGAGGAGAGTGTAGGCGTCGTTATGTGTTTTGTTCGCGATCGCTCCCCCCTTACCTCTCTCCACAGAACCACCACGGAATCACGCGAATACTACCTCATCGGGCTCCCGTATCCAAAACCCATCAACTGCCTCCCTCACAGCCTCAATCCCTTCTCTTGTGCATCCTCACGCCCGCGCCCTCGACCCCCCCTCCGCCTCCTCGCCAGGCGCGCGCGCGCGGGCCCAGAGGCCGCCTGGGGCGGGATGTCGTCGTCGTGCTCGGGCCTCATGCGCACCTTTGTCGAGTGCATGCGCCACAGCTCGTGCGTCAAGGTACGTGTTTCGTCATCCTCCAGGCGACGCGCGCGCGACTCGCTTTGTCGCTCACGCTTTTGCCCCCCCCCAACAAAAACAAAAACAACAGGACGAGGGAAAGACCGTGACCGAGTGCTCGGAAAACTGCCCGACCGAGTGCCAGCCCCTGCGATACGCCCTCTTTGCGTGCCGGCGAGGCCAGGTCGACGCGCGCACGCGAATCCAGGGAAACAAAGGTGAGAAGCACAAGGGCACGAGGCCTTTTATTTTTCCGGCGTCTCCTCGCGAAGCGCGCGCTGCCCGCCGCCCGTCCTGCCCCCAGTCGCGCTCTCTCACACGCCCCCTCCTCTCGTCCGCACACACACGCACACACACGCAACCGCATCGCGTCGTCGACAGGATATTGAGGCCAAGCGCTTGGAGCGTCCCCAGCACGCAGAGTCCCAAGTTGAAATCATTTCATTCTTTTGCGGGCGAGAAAGACGGCACAAAAAACGACGACAACGGCGACAAACGACGACCATCACTCAACAACTAGCCACAGCAACGTGTTCCCCCACCACCCCCACCCTTTCATCCCGCCGCCACCTCCGCAAAGTCGTCCAGCGACAGCCGCAGCACGCTCAGGTCGTCTGCTAGCTGCACCGCCGCCGCGCCGCCGCCGCCGCCCGCCGCCGCCGCCCGCACCTCGAGCACCGTCGCGCGCTCGCCGCGCCGCGCGCCGCGCAGCACCAGCACGGCGCCGCCGGCGCCCTTTGGCACCACCGTCTCGAGCGCGGCCTGGGGCACGAGCGGGAGGACCTGGCGGCCGCCGCGCCGCGCCACGCCCGAAGACGACGGCGGCCCGCGCCCGCCGGCGCCCCCTTCGCCCCCGCCCGCGCCAGCAGCCCCCGCGCCGCCGCCGCCGCCGCCCCCCGCCCGCCGCAGGCGCCTGTCCTCCTCCCCCCGCTCTTCCTCCTCGCCCTCGATCGCCACGTCAGCGCACGGGCCCGGGTGCACCTCCAGCACGGCCCCCTTGCGCAGGTAGGCGCGGCCGCCGTCGACGCGGCGGTCGACGACGCGCACGCGGATACCGGGTAGCAGCCAGCAGGCGACGGGGGCGGGTGGGGGTGGGGGCGTGCGCGAGCGCGAGCGGGAGCGGCGGCGGCTGCGGTGGCCGCCGCCGTCGCCGCTGCCGCCGCCGTGGCGGTCGCGGTCCCTGTCCCGATCGCGGCGGTCGCGCTCGTGGCGGTCTCGGCGGTCGCGATCGCGATGGCCGCCGCCCGACGACGGCCGGCGGTCGGCGTTGGAGCCGTTGCCGTTGCCGCCGCCGCCGCCGCCACGGCCCCCTGCCGCCGCCTCTGCCGCCTCTGCCGCCCCTGCCGCCGCCGCCGCCGCCGCCGCCGCCGCGCCCCCGGCCGCCGCCCGGTCCCCCACCATCACCGGCCGCCCCTGCCGCCGCCGCCGCTCCTGCTGCTCCGCCTGCGCCTGGGCCGCCGCCGCCAGCGCCGCCTTTGGGTCGGCGCCAAGCCCGAGGCGCTCCGGCCGGCGGACCGGGTCTGCCGTTTCGACCTTTTGCCGCTTCCGGCCGACGCCCTCGCCGTCGCGCCACCCCAGGCCGCGCAGCAGGGCCTTGCCGAACGCCTCGACGGGCAGGGCCTCGTAGGCCTCGCGCGGGGCGGGCTCGGGGAGGCGCCGGAGGTCCTCCTCGAGGCGCTGGCGCTCGGGCAGCGGGTGCGGGGGGGCGGGCGGCGGCCGGGGCGGCGCGGCGCCTGCTGCTGCTGCTCCTTCCGCTGCTTCCGCTCCTGCCGCTTGGGGTTCCTGAGAGGCCGACGACGCCGGCGGCGCCCCCGCCCCCTCTCCCGCGCCTCCGCCGCCGCCTCCCGCGTCTCGCCGCAGCTCCAGGCCGTACGTCGTCGCCGCCGCCGCGCGCCGCTGCTCCTCGGCGGTCGGCGCCGCCGCTGCGACGTATCTCTCCCCGACGGACGCGCCCGGGTCGTCCGCGGCCGGCGGCACGAACGACGGGACGAAGCGCCCCGCCCCGGCGCGGGCCGCGGCCGCCCCCGCGGGGCCGCGGTACGTGTTGGCCAGCGGCGGGATGACGAGCGGGCCGGCGGCGGCGGCGTGCTGCCGGCCGTCGCCGTCTCCGTCGGCGCCGGCGGCGGCAAAGACGCGGCCCGACGCGTCGATGCCCGAGATGAGCTGCGCGCCGCCTTGCCCCCCGCCGGCTCCTGCTCCTCCCGCGTCGCCCGCGAGTCCGCGGATGGGCGCGGCCAGCCGGCGCTTCTGGGGGTTGGCCGCGGCGAGGCCGAACGCCAGCGGGGCTTTCGGCGCTGGCGGGGCTTGTGCCTCTGCTTCGCCAGGGTGCTTCTGCTGCTGCTGCGCCGCTGCGGGCGGCGCCGAGTCGTCGTCCTCCATTGGTGGTGGTGCGTTGTGTCCGGTGTGGGATCGAAGAAGGGAGGAGAAGCGAGACCGAGTGAATGGCGCGCGCGCCGACGCCGGCGTCAAAAACGGAGCGGCTTTTGGCGGTGGTCGTCGGAGTCGTCGTCCTCGTCGCTGCTTCATGGATCGCGACGCGCGCGCGCCGCCGCCACCAGGCACAGCCAGCGGCGTAGATCACAGCAATCCTTTCATTCATGTCATGAGAGGCAAAGACGAATCGAACAAACCAACTCGACCTCGAAAAGCGATCACGAGAAAAGGCTGTCGGAGGGTCATCCGCAGAATGAGGATAAGCAGCAGCAGCAGCCGCAGCAGCGGCAGCATCGGGAGGAGGACGGAATCCGGCGCGGTCGCGGCCCGAGCGTGGCGACCACGCGGCGGCAAGAAAGCCGCGCCAGGGGGCGGCGGCGGCGGCGCGGCGCCGACGCCGGCACCAGCGGCGCCGGAAGACGGCGGCGAGACCGAGGCAGCGTTAGAGGCGGGCTTTGCGGCGTCGCTGTCGGCGGCGGCGGCGCCCCCCTCTGAGGCCGCCGCCGTGGTGGTGGCGGCCGGCAGCAACAACAGCCTCCTCCAACAACAACACCAGGCCGATCGTGGACCGCCCGGTTCAACTTCCTCTCTTGTCCGGGGGCCGGCGCCGGCACGGGCTTCGCCGTCCGCGCCCGCCGCCGCCGCCGCCGCCGCCCGCAGCGCCGCCGCCGCCCGCACCACCACCGCCACCATCCCCGTCGGCAGCGGAAGCCAAAGCAGCAGCAACAGCGCCAAGGCCCCCGGCGGCGAGCTCTTCTCCGCGGCCGCCGCCGCCGCCGCCCTCCTCGCCGCGCTCGCCTACCGCGCCGCCATAGCCCGCGCCGCGGCAGGCGGCGCCGAGGCTCTTCGCGCCGGCGTGCACGCGCGCGTGCTGCAGCGGCGGGCGGCCGCCCGACTAAACGAGATGAGCGCCCGCCTGGCAAACAGCAGCGCGGTCGACCTGTCCGCCCAGAACCTGGGGGACGACGGCGCGGCCTACGTGGTCGAGGCCCTGGCCTTCAACGTCGGGTGCCTGGCGCTGGACCTGTCGAAGAACGGCATCGGGGCCGCGGGCGCCGCGCGCCTGGGCGAGGTTCTCGCGACCTCTCGGGTAGCGGCGCTCTCGCTGGCGACCAACTCGCTCCGCGACGAGGGGTGCGCCCTGCTCGCGCGCCGGCTCGCGGGCAACGCGTGCCTGGGCTCGCTCGACCTGAGCGGCAACGGCATCGGCGACGTCGGGGCGGCGGCCCTAGCCGAGAGCCTGGGGCGCAACACGGCGCTCCTGAGGCTGGATCTCAGCGGCAACGCCATCGACGCGGCCGGCGCCGCCGCGCTGGCCGCCGCGCTCGGAGACGGCGGCAGCGGGGCGCTTGAGGCCTTAGACCTAGGGGACAATTACTTGGGCCCGGCCGGCGCGGCCTCGCTGGCCGGGGCGCTGCGGGGCAACGCGGCGCTCCGGGAGCTCAGGCTGAAAGGCAACGACCTGGGGGACGAGGGGTTTGCGGCCATCTGCGAGGCGCTCATGGTGCGTAGAAATGGTTTCTCTAAGGGGGGAAGGGGGGGGCCGTCGCCGTCGTTTCTTTTGGGCTCAAAGCGCGCGCGCGCCGCGGCCGATTGATGTCTCACAAACAACCTCTCCCCCCCCCCTGGACCCCACACACGAACTAAAACACACACACACGCACACGCACACAAACAACAAAACGATCACCACCCCAAACAAACAAAGGCCCGCGCCGCGCCGATCGAGGTGCTGGACGTCGGCAACAACGCGCTCACGGCGGCGTCGGCGCCCACGCTCGCCCGCCTGCTCGCGAGCGACAACGCGCGCGCCCACCTGCGCGAGCTGAGCGTCTACATGAACGAGCTGCGCGACGACGGGGTGGGCGCGCTCGCGGAACGCCTGGCGGGCTGCTCGGCCCTGCGCGTGCTGGACCTGGGCGGGAACGAGGTGACGTCAAGGGGCGCCGGCGCGCTGGCGGCCATGCTGATGGGCGGCCGCCGGCCGAGCAACAGCGGGCGGTCCGGCACGGGCGCGGGCGCGGGCGGCGGTTTCGGCGGCGGTTACGGCGGCGGCGGCGGCGGCGGAACAAACAAAGGGGGCGCCGGCGCCGGCGCCGAGCCCCTGCACCCGCCGCCCCTGGCGCTCTCGCTGCGCACCCTCGAGCTCGGGTACAATCCCTTGGGGCCCGAGGGCGTCGCCGCCATCGCCGGCGCCTTCCAGACGGCCGACGCCCGGCTCGAGGCCCTGAAATTAGGGTGGTGCAAGGCCGGCGGCGGCGGAGGCGCCGCCGCGCTCGCCGACCTCCTGCTGCTCAACGCGTCGCTGCGGGTGCTCGACCTCCGCGGCAACAGCCTGGGGAACGAGGGCGCGGTGCGCATCGCGCGCGCCCTGGGGAGCCACGCCAACGGGCGCCTGGAGGAGCTGGACCTGGGTTACAACGAGGTGCGGGACGACGGCGCGTGCGCGCTGGCGCGGGCGTTGAAGGCCAACGCGGGTTCGGCGCCGGGCGAGATCCGCATGGCGCAGAACTACGTGACGCGGTTCGGGCAGGTGGCGCTGCAGGAGGCGGTGGACATGGTGTTCGAGCTGGGGGAGGGCAGGCGGACGAGCGTGCAGTTTTGAAAATCGGAAGAAACGGGCGGGGACGGAACGGGGAGCGCTCCCCCGTTCCGTCCGCGTTGGCCGCCGGCGCCTCTTTTTGGGCCCCCCCCGATTGTTCTTTTTGGGCCCCCCCCGATTGTTCGGGTCGCCCGCTCGCTCGCTCGCTCGCTCCCTCGCTCGCTCGCTCCGTTTGCTTTCACGTTCTCGTCCTGAAAAGTTGTGGTCAAGTGTAAAAGTTGGAGGTGCGTTGTGCTGCTATGCTGCTCGATCTAGTTTTTGGCGGGGAGCGGGGGGAGTTGAGAAGCCGCGTCCTCGGTCGCCGGCGCGCCCGCAGTCTCGGCCGTTTTTTGGCTGGGCGGCGCGAGAGGGGTTGGTGCCAAAGCGGGGAAAGGAGGAGGAAGACACGGTTTTCGTGTGTGAGGCTCGCGAGACCGCGGAACGAAGTGAGTGTGTCGAGCGCGCAACAAACAGGCGCGGGGCCTACGGCCGCCCTCGCCGGAAGAGGCCGCCGCCGGACGATCGCGGCGGGCCCTCTCCGGCGCCGCCGCCAATCTGCCCCCTGCCGCCGCCGCCCGAGGGGCCGTCCGAGTCCTGGCCGCTCGTCGCCGAAGCGTACGAAGCCGCGCGCTCGCGCGGGGTGACGCCGCCGCCGCCGCCTCGCGCCGCGAACGCGTCGAGGTCGCTGCCGCTGCCGCTGCCGCGAGGGCGCCGGCCGCCGCCGCTGCCGCGAGGGCGCCGACCGCCGCCGCCGCCGCCGCCGCCGCCGCCGCCGCCGCCGCCGCCGCCAGCCGCCCCGTCCCCCTCGCCGTCCTCCTCGACCTCGGGCGCGAGCCGTATAAGCCGCCGCCCGCTGCTGCTGCCCGGACGGCTCCGCTGGCTACCAAAGCTCCCGCCGCCGCCGCCCACGGAATCGACGCGGCTCGCCGCGCGCAGCTGGCGCGCCTCCCGCATTTCCTGCGCCACGACGGCCTGCGCCACGGCCTCGGTCTCGGCGGCCTGCTCGGCGGCGGCCTCGGCGCCGCCGCCCTTCCGGAGGCGGCGGAGCAGGCGGTCGCGCTTGCGCAGCCGGGCGCCGCCGCCGGTCCCGGTGCCGCCGCCGCCGCCGCTCGTCGAGGCGGCCGTGCCCCCGCCGGACGAGGAGGCCGCGGCCCCGGGGTGGCGCCGGCGCTCGTCGTCGTCGTCGCCGTCGTCGCCGCTGTCTCGGACGTCGAGCGCGACCGAATCCGACGCCGCCGGCGGCGCGACCTTGGGCCAGCCGGCCACGTTGGCCGCCGCGGCCGTCGCCGACAACGACGCTGCCGCCGCCCCCTCGGCCGTCTGCAGGCCGGCGCCGCCGCGCCGCTTGCGCAGGAGCGCCGCGGGCATCAGGCCCGACATCCCGTCGGCCACGCCTGTCGCCGCCGTGCCGACGAGGGCGAGCGGGCTGACGTTGGCCAGGAGCGCCGCCTCTTCCGCCGTCAATTCCGGAAGCTCCGCGCAGCAGTACTTGCACCTGGTCGCCCCGATCGGGATCTCCTCGATGCAGAAAGCGCAGTCCTTGGTGATGTAGCGCCGCTTGTTCTTGATCGCCATCATCTTCTCCATCGGCGCCACCACTAAAAAGTAGCAAGACAGCACGACCAGCACAAAGGTCAGCAGCGCGTTGATAAAGGCGCCGTACTCGAACTTGGAGCCGTTGAGCTCGAACGACAGGGAGGCCCAGTCCGTGGCACCAAAGATGGCGCCCATCAGGGGCGTGAGCCACGACTGGACGAGCGATTCAATTAGGGCCTGGAAAGAAAATCCGAGCACGACGCCGACGGCCATGTCTACGATTTGCGAGCGCAGGAAAAAGTCGCTAAACCCGCCGCCGCAGCGAGCCAAGCACCCCACCCCGGCCCCTCCGACGACTCCGCCCACGCGCACGCCCGCCCGCCCGGCCTTTAGGAGGGTGTCGCCGCCCTCGCCCAGGCCCTTGGCAAACGAGGCGCCGGTCTTGGCGGCGGCGGCGGTGGTGGTGGCGGCGGCGGCGGCGGCGGCGGCGGTGGCGGCGCGGGAGGCCGAGGCGCCGAGGCTGCCGAGGGCGGCGAGCTGACGCTTGCCGACGCTGCTGTCGCTGGGCAGGCGGGCGGGCGGGCGCGCCCTGCCGCTGTTGCCGCCGCCATTGCCGGCGCCGGCGTCTGCGTTGACGGCGGCAAACGGGTCCGCCGCTTGAGCGGGCGGCCCGGCGGCCGCCCGACGCCCCTTGTGCCAGGGCGGCATATGTTTTGGTATGAGACGGCGGTGATGGTGGGTAGTGTGGGGATTGGAGGGCGCTGTCTAGGTGAAAAGGGGGGCGCGGGACAGAGAAGAGTAAAAAGTTGATGTTTGTTGCGCTTCCCGCCGCGGGGCGCGTACAAAGAGGGATGCACGTATTTGATCCGCGCACAACGTTCAATTGATCGGAGTGGGCGCGTCCGCCGTGTGGGGTGTGGCTGTGCCTGTGCGGCGCGTGGCCCGGAAAACAGTTGTTGGCGCGAGCGCGTCGACGCGCGCGACCCCGCCCCACGACAACGCGGTCGCCGGACGGACGGCTGCTGCCGCCGTTGTCGCCGCCGCCGCCTCCAGCTCGATCCGCGCATATCCAGCCCACGCTTGGCGCCTCGCCGCCTTGTCATCGTCACATCAAACGAAACCACCGCGCGCGCCCCCGAGCGCCTCTCTCCATTGCTGGGATCACGCCCGCTCCAAAAACACACCACGCCGACACGCCGACACGCCTTCTCCACTTTTCATCTGAGAGAGGCCGGTCACGAGAGGCCGGTCACGCCCGTTTCCCCCGCACCCCGGCTGACATTGCGGACAGACACGTCCCCGATCATGACGACGATGCAGCACCGCCGCGCGTCGCACATGGCCGCGTCGACGTCTTGCTCTTCGCCGGCGGCCCCCTCGCTCCGCGTCCCGCTCCCATTCCTCTCCCGCCGCGCCGCGCCAAAGGAGCGGGGCACCGCCACCCGCGCCATGGGTAGCAGCAGCAGCACCCGACAACCGCCCGTCGGCAACATGCGCGGCAACATCGACGCCTGGCACGGCGCGGCTTTTCCGTCGTCGGGCGGCGGCGGCGCCGTCCCTGGAGCGCGCACCGTCGCCACGCCGACGCTCTCGCCCGAGCTCGCGTTCGAGCGCCTGCTCGCCGCCGGCGGCCGCGCCCGCGCGTCGCCCGTCGCCGCCTTTTTCTCGTCCGAGCTCGGCGGCATCGTGACCGACCCGGGCCTGGCCGCCGTGCACGCGGACGACCACTACCTGCACTCGGGGCACGGGGCGGCGGAGCGCATCCCCTTGTGCGAGGGCGCCTGCTACCAGCTCGCGCCGCGGCTGTCGCGGCTGCTGGCGGGTGCGCGGGCGGTCGGCGCGCGCGTGCCGCTGTCACCCGAGGCGCTGGCGCGCGTGGTGCTCGACACGGCGGCGGCGAGCAGGCTGATGAACGGTGCGCTTTTCTTCTTTCGCTCCTTTGTTTTGTTTAGTTTTGGGGGGCCGGGGCTTGTCCTGGCGTTGCATGTTGAGAATGCGCGGGGGGCAAAGGGGGCGGTGTCGGCCAGCGGAAAGAAACGCCCAAAGAAACAACGAAAAAAAAAAAAAAAAAAAAAA
>Ga0209491_10002337_pt1 | contig 33996 bp, 21 predicted proteins | sample BON02_FD_187213 | JGI IMG/M metagenome (GOLD analysis project Ga0209491, IMG submission 187213) | Freshwater microbial communities from Lake Bonney liftoff mats and glacier meltwater in Antarctica - BON-02 (SPAdes) (version 2) | ecosystem: Environmental > Aquatic > Freshwater > Ice > Glacier... | reverse complement strand
ATTATTGTGTTTCCGGCAGTCTCTGGGGTTTAGGCCAAGCACCAAAACGGCGCAGAAGCTGGGGTTTTTTGCCTTGTATCGGGCCATCTCACTGATTCGCATTGAGATGTTGGCGGTGGGAGAGAGCCTGCCAGCCAACTCTCTCTGAATAGAATTGTTGGTAATCGGTGTGTTATAGTTAGGCGGGGTATTGCGGAATCCTGATTGCCCGCAAGCGCGATCCTGGTGAGGCATGCGCTTCTCCCACATCCCTATGCAGCGGCTGACAAGAAGCGCGCCATGGCCACCATCGCCCAGGTGTCCTGCGCGCAATATGTCTTCAGCCCATCGCTTAGGACCGAGCGTTCTTCATCGCTGGTCTCGGGGCGGATGGCTTTGAGATAGGCCTGCTGGGCCCCAGTACCATCCTTCACGTCGAGGCTGTTGTAGTCGAGGCTGGTCATCGTCGGCAGCACGGCCTTGATTGACCAAGAGCCTCGCTGATCGCGGTGATACCAGTGGTTCCGGGTGACCGGCAGTAGATCGACGGTTTGCTGGGCCATGCTGAACAAGCCGGCCTTCAGGTCTGGAAAGAGCGCAGCCAGCTCGCGGAGTACGCCCTTATCGAAAGGCGCGTTGTAGGCAATGATCGTAGCGTCAACTGGGATCGCCGCAATGAGCGCCTCGGCGCAGGCACGCAACGGGTCGGTCCCATCGAGACTGAGGAACTCGTGGTGAACTATCACGCCGTCCGCTTCCTCGACATGCACCGAGAACTGGAACGGAACCTGCTGATACGGCCGCGTGCCGATCCAGCGGGGGACCGCAAATGCGATGGTCTCAAAATCCAGCCAGGCGCGCGGATAACTCCACCCCTCGATAGCTCGGCGAGCGCCCTCGACATCGTGATCCGGGTCACCGCTTCGTGTCGCCCGAACAATGCGGGCGTGCTTTTCAGGAAGCGTGCCTTCGTCCAGCTCCAGCAGGTCGGTGATGCCTTTGCCCAACCAGGATTTTCCACCTCCGTTGGGCAACACCGTCACTGGCCATTCGGGGCCCGCTGGCAGGTGGCTGTTGCAATAACCGGAAAACTCGCAGGCAAACGGAACCGTGCAGTGATCGCCAGGCTCGCGCACCGGCTCATCGCCAGCAAGCGTTGCGCGAGCTTCGGCCACCACCAGCGATCGCTGGGAAGCAATGGGGAGCACCAGCTCGAGCAGTTCAGCATCCTGGAAAAGACCGGTGTAGTCGCCCTCACTCTCTAGCACGAAGGCGCGGTTGAGATGGCGCACGGCGGCTCTGGAGAGCGAAATGCCAGCCGCTTCCATGACCCACACCTGCGTGGCTAGATCACCGATGTGATACTCCTTGGGCCCGGTGCTGCTCTTCACTTCGGCAAGCTGCCACTGGCCTTCTCCATCACGCGAGATAATGTCCGCCCGGATGAGGACGCCCTCGTGCTGAAACGTGGCCTCGAATATCGGACCAGGATGGTCCTGCGCGAGCAAGGCGGCTGTGGTCTCGAGCGCTGCAGTGACATTGGGCTCTGCTTCGACCATCATCCCGTCTGGGTGGAGCTCGCAGGCGACCGTTCCGACATCATTGCCAGCAGCAAGCCGGGCTTTGGATGCGCTGTCGGTGACGCCGAGTTCAGGGCGATGGACCGATAGCCACAGCCGCTTGGGGCACTGCTCGAACGCAGTGATGCGAGACTTGGAGAGCCCGGGGCGCTTGTTCATGATGTCGCCCGAACAGCGTTTGCCGATGATCGCTTCAAGCACCCCCCTTTGCGTCGGCGTTTGCCGCGTCGCTAACCTCGCCCCATTTCGAAAAAAAGAATCGAGAAATCCTCCTTGCAGAATGCAGTAGCTGTCATCTACAAACCCAGGAGTCAACTTTCTGGGCGGGCCCAAAAACTGATTCGCCAACAAAGGGGATGGCCTGTGGACGAAAAACCGAACTTACGATGGGGCGTCGAGCGCAAGCTCGAGTTCATCGAGTTTCGGCTGTTCTGGGAAGGATCCGTCAACCGTAGCCATATCATCGAGACGTTCAACGTATCGGTCAATCAGGCATCGACGGACCTGAACCGTTACATCGCTTTGGCTCCCGACAACATGAACTACGACAAGAGCGCCCGGGCCTACGTCCGCGCCTCTGTGTTCAAGCCGCTGTTTCTGAGGCCCGACGCAAGCCTGTACCTTTCGCAAGTGCGCTCCGTTGCTGAAGGCATTGTCGAGAAAGAAGATGCCTGGATCGGCAACCTGCCAGCCTTCGATGCAGCGCCATCACCCGCTCGAGGCATCGCCCCCGTCGTCCTGCGCTCGATCGTCACTGCCATCAGGCGCCATGAAGCCATTCACATCTTGTACCAGTCAATGTCTGCGCCTGATCCGGAATGGCGCTGGATCGCACCCCATGCGCTCGCCTTCGACGGCTTCCGTTGGCACGCCCGATCTTACTGCGAGAAAAGCGAAGATTTCCGTGATTTCGTGATCTCGAGGATCATTGATGTCCTCCAGACGCGGCCAGCGGCGCTGCAATCTATTGCTGACAGCGCGTGGCGTGAGATCGTTGAGCTTGAAATCGGGCCACACCCAGAGCTCAGCCCCAACCAGAAGCGGGTCATCGAGCTCGATTACGGGATGGACGATGGGAAGGCGACCATCCTCGTCCGCCGGGCACTGCTCTACTATGCGCTCAAACGCCTTGGTTTGGACACAGCCCCATCAGCGCGGCGCCCCCAGGACCAGCAGATCGTGCTTCTGAATGCGGACGACGTGCTGCCCTTGAACGGGAACGGCATGCACTCATGATTCAGAAGGCCAAGACTTCAAAATATCGCATGTCGTTTGGAACTGGCGGGCTCTTTCTTAACGAGAGCGTCGCCATTGCACGCCTATACCAGGAGCTTGGTGACTGGGTTGAGGTCAAGAAGGTTGCCGCCCAACAGGGTGTCATTCCATTCAAAAAGCGATCTTCGGTTACCCGGTCGATTCGGGAAATCGCGAACCGGCTCAGCGTTCTGAATGCCAGCGAGATTGCTCTGCTTTGCGATGGACCCTACCACGATCAAGTGTCTGTGCTCTGGCTGGCACTTTGCCGGGCCTATCGCTTCATCGGCGAGTTTGCGGTTGAACTGCTCTGGGAACGCTACCTTAGCTTCCGGACGCACCTGACATATGACGATTTCGATGCATTCTACCTAGCCAAGGCTGAGTGGGAAGCCGAGCTTGAGGCTATCAGCACCTCGACACGGGAAAAACTGCGTCAAATCCTGTTCCGCTTGATGCGGGAGTCGGGAATCCTGAGCCCGGACGATAATATCTGCCGCGCTATGCTGTCGCCTCGCTTTTCCGAACTGGTCGCTCGAACAGATCCGCACGAATCGAGATATTTCCCAGGTGCAGGCCTTGGGGTCGAGGGAGCCGCTTGATGCCACGAGATACTGCCACCATGACCTCGAGAGAGCGCCAAGAACACCTGCTTGAGGTGATCGCGAGCCCCCGCTTTCTCAAGAAGCAGGGGCTTGGGAACGAGGTGCCATTTTTCATCTGTCCATTCCCGGCAATCGACGCTGTCGACATGGAGCAAGTGCGCACTCAACTGGTCAGGCAACTCGCCAATCGTGGTGTCACTGTTCTCGACATCAATCTCTACGATCTGTCGGTCGGAATGCTGCGCGAGCGCGGTATCTGGGATGAACTGATCGGGACCGAAGCAGGTGTCACCAAGGATGAGCTCAAGGAGCTTCTGCAAAACGTGCTTGATCCCGAGACGCATCTTATCCCCGAAATCGGAAATAGGCTTGAAAGCCAACCGTTCGACGTCCTGTTCCTATCGGGCGTGGGTGAGGTCTTCCCGTATATCCGTTCACACAATGTGCTGAACAACCTCCAGAGCACGGCCAAGGAACAGCCAACGCTGATGTTTTTCCCAGGGAATTACACGCATGCCTTGGCGAGCGGTGCCTCGCTCGATCTTTTCGGAATTCTGCACGACGACAAATATTATCGTGCGTTCAACATCTTCAATTACGAGGTCTGAGGGGGCTGATATGACCATTTTGCGCGACATATTCGAGAAGCCCGTCGACCGTCCGATTGAAGGCGTCATCAAGGCGGATGACGACGCGAGCCTGCGGATTGAGCTCGAGGAATATGTCCTCACCAACGAGATCGAGAAACAGATCGAGAAGTTTCTCGACGCCTATAAGAACTACACGACCGCCAATGGCGTCTGGATCTCCGGCTTTTTCGGGTCGGGCAAATCTCATCTTCTCAAGATTCTGGCAATGGTGCTGGAGAACCGTCTGGTCGATGGGGCAACGGCATATGACCTGTTCAAGGATAAGTGCGCTGATAACGAGATCCTGTCGGCAGACCTCAAGCGCGCCGTCTCGATCCCATCCCGGAGCATACTCTTCAATATCGACCAGAAGGCCGATGTCATTTCCAAGGGCCAGATCGATGCGCTCCTATCGGTCTTCCAGAAGGTGTTCGACGAGACCTGCGGCTACTATGGCAAGCAGGCCCACATCGCCCAGTTCGAGCGCGATCTTGATAGTCGCAAAGTCTTTGCCGCCTTCAAGGACGCCTACCAGAATATTGCTGGCAAATCATGGGAGCGCGGCCGCGAGCAGGCGCTGCTTGAGGGCAGCAACATCGCCAACGCTTACGCAAAAGCGACCGGCGCTGACGCCTCGGAGGCGGCTGGGATTCTCAACAAGTACCGCACTGACTACAAGGTCTCGATCGAGGATTTTGCCGACAAGGTGAAGGCCTATATTGATAGTCAGGGCAAGGACTTCCGCCTCAACTTCTTCGTTGACGAGGTTGGGCAGTACATCGCCGACAACGTCAAGCTGATGACCAATCTCCAGACGATCGCGGAGAGCCTCAACACCAAGTGCCGCGGCCGGGCATGGATTATCGTCACCGCCCAGCAGGCCATGAGTGAGGTCATTGGCGACATGACCGAGCGGCAGGAGAACGACTTCTCCAAGATCCAGGCGCGCTTTGCCAATCGCATGCCGCTCAACAGCGCCGATGTGGCCGAGGTGATCCAGAAGCGCCTGTTAAAGAAGACCGAGCTGGGCGTGGTGAGCCTTTCCGATCTCTACCGCCGCGAGAGCAACAACATGCGAACGCTGTTCGATTTTGCGGATGGTTCGATCCATCTGAAGAACTTCGAGGATCGCGACCACTTCATCCACAGCTACCCGTTCATTCCGTACCAGTATCCGCTCTTCCAGATGGCCATCCAGGGGCTGTCCCAGCACAACGCCTTTGAAGGCCGGCACAGTTCGGTAGGCGAGCGGTCGATGCTGGGCGTTTTCCAGGAGGTCGCCATTCACTTGGCGGAACTGGAGCTTGGCCAGATCGCGACCTTCGATCTCATGTTTGAGGGGATCCGCACGGCGCTCAAGTCGAACGTTCAACAATCCGTCCAGATTGCCGAACGCAACCTTGGCGACGAATTTGCCACCCGCATTCTGAAGGCCCTGTTCCTCGTCAAATATGTGAAGCCGTTCAAGCCGACGGCCCGCAACATTTCCATCCTCATGCGAGAGAAGTTCGACGAGGATGAAACCGTGCTCAAGCGCCGCGTCGAGGAAGCTTTGAGCCTGCTCGAACAGAACACCTACATCCAGCGCAATGGCGACCTGTTCGAATTCTTGACCGACGAGGAAAAGGACATCGAGCAGGAGATCAAGACCGTCGATGTCGACAGCACCGAGGTTGCCCGGGAGTTGGAGGCGTTGATCTTCGATGGCGTCATCAAGGACCGCAAGATCCGCCATGACGGGGCAAGCCATGATTACTCTTTTGCCCGCAAGCTCGACGATCGGCTTCAGGGACGGGATTATGAGCTCTCGATCAATGTCGTTACGCCTTTCCACGAGCACAGCGGCAATGCCGAGGCGCTGCGCATGGGCAGCATGTCAAACGACGAACTGGTGATCCTGTTCAAGGCGGACGACCGCTTCGCCCGAGACCTGATGATGTACAAGCGGACCGAGAAATATGTTCGCCAAACCCGGGCGACCGCTCCGCAAGCCTCGATTGAGCGCATCATCGGCGACAAGGGCCAGCAGAACGCGAACCGCTTCCGGGATCTGTCTACCCGAGCGAGGACGCTTGTCGCCGAGGCGCAGTTGTTCGTGCGCGGCGAGGAACTCGATTTGCGCGGCGAAGATCCGCAGGCGCGGGTAAGGCGTGCATTCCAGACGCTGGTCGACAAGGTTTACACCAACCTGCCGATGCTGCGCGGCGCGACCTATGCCGAAACTGATATCGGCCGTTTCCTGCGTCAAACGAACGACGGGGCTTTGATTTCCGGCGCCAGCAACCTGACGGAGGCCGAGCAGGAAATCCTGAACTTTGCCCAAGGCAATGTCCGCACCGGGGTGCGCACATCGGTGAAGGCCATTGTCGAAAAGTTCGAACTGAAGCCTTATGGCTGGCCCAATGCGGCAATCCTCTGCACTGTCGCCAGCCTCTTTGCCCATGGCAAGCTGGAGGCCCGTTCAGATGGTGCTCCATTGGAGGGCGATGCGCTGGAAAAGGCGCTGAAGAACGCCCATGCGCTGGCAAACATCGTGCTCGATCTGCAGGTTGAGTTCACCGCCCACCAAGTGCGTACCTTGCGGGAATTCCATTCCGAAATGTTTGACAGTCAACCTGCTGCATCCGAGGCTAAGGCACTCGGCAAGGAAGCGGGCGATGCCATCACAAAACTGGTGGCCGAACTGGTCGCGTTCGAACTGCAGCTCAAAGATTATCCATTCCTCGCAGCGCTCACGCCAGTTACCGCCAAGCTGCGCGAGGTGGAGAACAAAGCCTATGGCTGGTATTTCACCGATCTGCCTAAGCTTGCAGACGCCCTGCTCGATGCCAAGGAGCAAGTAATTGATCCTGTTTGGCGTTTCATGGGCGGAGCCCAATGCAAAATCTATGACGAGGCGCGCAATTTCCTGACGGATCAGGCAACAAACCTGTCTTATACCGGTAGCGCCGAAGCCGAACCGATCCGAGCGGTGTTGGCCGATCCGCTCTGCTACAAGGGCAATGCCATTCAGCTGATGAAGGCTGATCTCGACAAGCTGCGGACCAATGTCGATGCCCTGCTGGTGCGGGAGCGGGAGGGCGCCCTTAAAGATCTGGCCGAGCTCAGGGCTAAGATCGAGGCAGTGCCTGAATTTGCAACGCTGGATGCCGCCGCCAAGGCAGACATCCTGAGCGAATGCGAAATTGCCGAGACCAGTATGCGCAATGCCAAACTGGTCGCTATGATCCGTGAGCGCGCCGCTAATTTTCGTAGCGAGGCCTATCCGGCACTGCTTGGGAAGGTCGCTCAATTTGCAGCACCACGTGCATCCCCGCCACCGCCGGTTGCGGCACCGGACCACCCCGGCAAGAACGAAGTGCGTGAGGTGCCTGCAGGCGGAATCACGCAGCAACCAGCTCCAGTCTACAAGTCCGTGGTATATGTCTCCACCGCCAATCTTAAGGTCAGCTTCACCACCCCGTACCTCGCCAGCGAGGCAGATGTTGAGGCGTACCTGCAATCCTACCGCGAGACGCTGCTCGCCGAAATTCGCAGCGGCAAGAGGATCACCGTCTGATGATTGCGGGCATTGAAATCGAGAATTTCACGGCGTTCGGGAAAGTGGATATCCCGCTCTCGCCGCGTATCAATGTGATCATCGGCTCGAACGGAACCGGGAAAACGCATCTCCTGAAAGCAATTTACGCACTTGCGCTCTCAAGCCAGCCAGCATCGGCGGCAGAGCGCTCGGAGAAGGACGCCAACACGCAGCTGACGAACAAGCTCCTGCGTGTATTTTCTCCGGGCGAGAGTCGAATTGGGGCATTGTGGGCCCGGGGATCGTCAGGACGCGCCAGGCTGTGCCTAAAGGGCAGCGATGCGACCCGTGTTGCCATTTCATTCAACAGCAATTCCAAAGGCGTTCAATGGGAGGGGGACGCGCGTTCGGAAGCGCAATCCCGCCCCGTGTTCATCCCGACGAAGGAGGTCCTATCGCTTGTCCGAGCCATGCAGGACGCCAATCATGATCGGGCTACCGTCGAGATGATTTTCGACGACACCTATCTCGACCTCGCCGCGCTGTTGGCCAATCCCGGCTTCGAGGATGAGGCCGCTACCCTGACCGAGGATCCCAGGCTCTCGAACATCGTCCGCGAATTGGTTGCCCTCGTCGGGGGGCGATACCGGTGGACGAAGGACGGCGGCTTTCGGTTTGAACCGGGGGGGTATCAAGAGAGGGCCGATCCGGGTCGGTTGCGAGCCAAAGCTGCGCAAATGTATCAGGACTCCACGGTCCTCCGATTTGCCTCCAAAGGCGGGGAACCACTGTCCAGCGCCATGACGGCCGAAGGGTACCGGAAAATTGGCGTCCTTCACCGCTTGCTTTGCAATGGATCGATCAATCCAGGCAGCACCGGCATCCTTTTATGGGACGAGCCTGAGGCCAACCTGAACCCTGCGCTCATGAGAGAGGTTGTTCAGGTGCTTTTGGAGCTATCCCGGAACGGCCAGCAGATCGTCCTAGCCACCCATGACTATGTCCTACTGAAATGGTTCGATTTGCTCTCAGAAGAGGGAAAGGACGACCACATCCGGTTTCATGCACTCTGTCGTGATCCTGACTCTGACGGACTAACTATCGAGAGCTCTGAAAATTACACTTTGATTTCCAAGACGGCAATTTCCGACACATTCGCCGAGCTATTCGACGAAGACGTGGCGCGGGCACTGGGGGGAGCGAAGCCTTGAGGCTTTATCGAGCGGAACCGGACGCCGATTTGGAATTCTCATTTCCCGAGGATCTCGTTTGGGACGAACTGGACCGGCAGGGTGTGAAGCTGCCGGTCCAGATGAAGTTCGTGGATCTCGTCATAGAAAGGGATGAGGACATACTGCTGGTCGAGATCAAGGATCCGTCAAACAAGGACGTGCCGGTTAGCGAGCGGGCGAGCTATTTCAGACGGTTGTCGGATAATTCGATTCTGACGCAGGAGCTGACTCCAAAGGTGCGCGGTTCCTACACGTTTCTCCATCTGATGGAGCGTGACGCCAAGCCGTTCAAGTATGTGGTCCTACTCGGTCTGGATGCCTTCAATCCGGCGCAGCAGCAGGCGCTTCTCACCGGCTTCAAGGACCGGCTTCTGGCAGACATCCGCTGCGAGACTGACATGCCATGGCGGCGTCAGCACATTGCGGATTGCGTCGTGCTTTCCGTGAATATTTGGAACAAGATATTTGCCGACTGGCCCGTGACCCGGGTTTCTGCAGCGGCCGCAATTGAAGAGGCAGCTGCCTGATGGATACCTCAAAACTCAAGAAATTCGCGCAGTTTGCCCGCCGCGCCCTGATCACGCAGGTCGGTGCCAAGCTTGAATCCGTGGTTGCCGTAAATTCAGCAGCCCGGCGCGAGCAACCGGACGCGATGAGGAAGCTGGAAGCCGCGATCGCCAAGGACGGGAAGGATCAGGTGATTGAGCGGGTTGCCTACACTTGGTTCAATCGGTTCTCGGCGCTTCGCTTTATGGACGTGAACGAGCTGAACCCGGTCCGCGTTGTCTCGCCTGTCTCAGGCCAGTTTCAGCCGGAGATCCTGGCGGAGGCCAAGGCCGGGCATACGGACGAGAGCCGCGTGCCAGACAGGATCCGTGACAAGGTCCGCAGCCTGTTGGATGGCCGCACTCCGAGTGCGGATGCTCAGACCGAGGCCTATCGGCTGCTCATCGTCGCCATTTGCAATGATTTGCATAAGGCGATGCCGTTCCTGTTCGAGCGGATCGACGACTACACCGAGCTTCTTCTGCCTGACGATCTTTTGTCGAATGCATCGATCCTCGCCTATGTGCGTGAGGCCATGACGCCGGACGTTTGCGAGGATGTTGAGGTTATAGGCTGGCTCTACCAATTCTACATTTCGGAGAAGAAGGACGAGGTTTTTGCAGGGCTGAAGAAGAACAAGAAGATCACGGCGGAAAACATTCCGGCGGCAACCCAGCTTTTCACCCCGCACTGGATCGTGCGCTATCTGGTGGAAAATTCCCTGGGGCGGCTCTGGCTGCTGAACCGCCCAACATCTAAGCTGGCGGCGCAGATGGACTATTACATCGCGCCGGAAGAGCCAGAAACAGATTTCCTGCGAATTTCCCGGCCTGAGGATATCCGCATCTGCGATCCGGCCTGCGGGTCGGGTCATATGCTGACCTATTCCTTTGATCTTCTGTACTCGATCTATGAGGAAGAGGGGTATGAGGCGACCGAGATCCCCGGGCTGATCCTGACCCAAAACCTGTACGGGATCGAGATTGATGACCGTGCAGGCGCTCTGGCGGCGTTTGCGCTGGCGATGAAGGCGGCAACCAAGCTCGGGCGCCGCAGGTTTCTGCGTCAAGCGGTGCAGCCGAACATCTGCGTACTGCAGGATGTACGCTTCACGCCATCCGAGATGCAGGACGTCGCTGCCGTCGTGGGCAGCGATCTGTTCACCGCCGATTTTCGCGAGACGATGGGACAGTTCGAGCAGGCCAAGAACTTCGGCTCGCTCATCGTGCCGAAATTACGCGACCCTGCCGAGGTCGCCCGGGTTGTGAGGCTGAAGGATTTCGGTGGCGACCTGCTTCTGCGCGAGGTGCGGGAACGGGTGCTGAAGGTGCTTGAGATGGCAGAGGCCCTCTCGCCCAAATACCATGTGGTGGTGGCTAACCCGCCATATATGGGCAGCGGCGGGATGAACGCGACGCTCAAGTCGTGGCTTGCAATTGAATATCCGGTCAGCAAGGCTGATCTCATGACGGCCTTCATGGAGCGCGCAATTGCCCTGAGTGTGCGCGGTGGAAGCATGTCAATGATCAATCTGCCATCTTGGATGTTTATTTCTTCATTCGAGAAGCTCCGCGTTTCGTTCCTCGACAAGGCTAGATTGACATCAATGCTTCATTGTGGGCGTGGCTTGTTTGGATCTGACTTTGGTGCAGTTGCATTTTCAACATTGAATGCGGACACTCACAAAGACCGGAAGGGCGTATTCCGGCGCCTGTTCACGAAACACGTCGAAGTGCGTAAGCCTGAAGTGATCGAGGAGCTATTCCTTGACGCAGATTTTCAACGATATACCGCCTCTAACGCGGATTTTGAAAAAATTCCAGGTCGACCTATCGCCTACTGGGTGCCTGACAGTATTCGCAAACTATTCTTAGAAAACTTGGTGAGCGAAAGCTTTGACTTGGAGTTCGGAATTAAGACAGGAGACAACGAAACCTATCTACGCCTTTGGCACGAGGTGCCCAAGGGCAACACGAATATCGAGATGGTCGCGCGGCCCAAATTCATCAAACACAACAAGGGTGGTGAATATAGGAAATGGTACGGAAATGGGCAGCACGTTATCAACTGGCAACGGCCGGGCGATCTGATGAACGTTGGTTCCAGCACAACCGCTTCATCATACGCATCCTACCGCGTCGGCGCAGTGACTTGGTCAGAGGTGACATCGGGGAGCTTTTGCACGCGATATCTTGAAGGCGGGATTCTCTCGAACAACAAGGGGCCGGCTGCATCTTCGGAGGCCCGCGCAGAAATCATGCCTCTCTTGGGCCTGACGAATACAAAGGCTTACGCTTACCTGACACAGATAATCAATCCTACCGTCACTTTTCCAATTGGCGATTTCGGAAGATTGCCGTTTCCAAAACGGTTCTCCGTTCAGTCCGATCTTTCAGACAATGCATCCAATCTTGTCGCGTTGGCCAAGTCAGACTGGGACGCCTACGAAACCTCTTGGGATTTCGCCACGCTTCCGCTGCTCTCACCGGATCACCGGGCTGGGACGCTGGAAGCCGCCTATGGCCGCCTACGCGCCCATTGGCAGGGCATGACGGACGAGATGCAGCGGCTGGAGGAAGAGAACAACCGTATCTTCATCTATGCCTATAGCCTGCAGGACGAACTGACCCCCGAGGTGCCGATCGAGGAAATCACCCTCGCCTGCAACCCCGCCTATTCCATCGGAACGGGAAAGACCGACGAAGACCGGGAAGACGCACTTCGCGTCCGCACGATGCAGGAGTTCCTCAGCTACGCAGTGGGATGCATGTTCGGCCGCTACAGCCTTGACGCGCCTGGCCTGATCTTGGCCAATCAGGGCGAAGGCCTCGCCGATTACCTCGCCCGCGTCCCGCACCCCACATTCGAGCCGGATGCCGACAACGTCATCCCGGTGCTGGATGGTGACTGGTTCGCCAATGACATCGCTGAACGCTTCCGCAAATTCCTGCGAGTGACCTTCGGCGAGGCCAAGTTCCAGGAGAATCTTGCGTTCATCGAGGCTGCCTTGGGCAAGGACATCCGCAAGTGGTTGACAAAGGACTTCTTCGAATACCACGTCCGGCGCTTCAAGAAGCGTCCTATCTACTGGATGTTCGCCAGCCCCAAGGGCAGCTTCCAGGCGCTGATATACATGCACCGCTACCGGCCGGACACTGTCAGCATCGTGCTGAACGATTATCTGCGCGAGTATCGCAACAAGCTGGAGGCCCACCGCAAAGCCCAGGAGGCGCAGAGCATCAACCCCGAAGTCACGCCCGCCCAGAGGACGAAGGCGCTAAAAGAGGTCGGCGAGGCAACCAAGGTGATTGAGGAACTTGATGGCTATGAGCGCGACGTGCTGTATCCGCTTGCCACGCAGAAGATCGAAATCGACCTGGATGACGGGGTGAAGGTCAACTACCCGAAGTTTGGCGCGGCGCTCAAACCCATCAAGGGCCTGTCGGATGCGGATGACTGAGCATGAATGACCGCATCGTCAAAGGGCTGGGAGCCGCCTTCGATCGTCACCGCATCGTGTTCTGGACCGATACGGCCCGCGAACTGCGCGAGACGTTTGAGGCTTTGGATCTGCCCGGGGTCGAAAAGATCGGACTCGCCAACAACGAGTTCGCGGTAAAGCACCGGATCTTGCGTGAGGCGCCGCAGGGGCGCTTCCTGATCTACCGCGAAGGGCCCGAACCTGCCCTGATCGACAATTGGCTGCTCGACGTTCAGCTAACCCAAGGCACCTTCAAAGCAGACCAGGCAGCACTGTGGCTGACCGAGCTGGGCCTGGGCCTGGGCCTTGAAGATGTGGTGCGCGCCCACGGCGAATTCTTCCGCTCGTCCCGCCGGCTGGATCATCTCAAGCGCTTGGCCCGCAACGACGATACGGCAAGCGCTTTGCGCCTGAAAATGCTGAGTGTTTGCGCCGGTGTTGAGGGTGGATTTGATACCGTTGTCGAGCGACTTCTTGCAGACCTCGCCACCGACAGTGAAGAGACCATCCGGCTGATCGAGCGTACTGCCCTTAGCCCATTCCTGTGGGAGCAGATGGGCCGCCACTTTGGCTATTTTACCGTGCAACCCAGTTTCGATGACTTCGCAGTCACCTTGTTCAAGGCGTGCTTCGCCATGGGGCTCGGCGGTGCTGGTGGGCTTTCGCCAGAGGCGATGGTGTTCTTCCGCCGTTGGAAGAATAACCGCCACGCAGCCGAAGCCTTCGAGGCCCTCTCCTCAAACTATGCCACTGTCTTGGGGGTTCAGACGGAACTGGAAACACGTGATTTCCGGGATCTCATCGATCTGGACTATTTCGAGGACATCGATCGCGCGATCATTATTGCCCTCGTGCGCGGGGTGGCGGGGCGCACGCTAGCGGTAGGCGATGTCGCAAGTTGGATCCGCCAGCGTCGCCAGCAGAGCCACTGGTACGACCGTTTCCGCGATCTCTACGAGGCGATCGGGTTTGCGGCCGAGTTCCATGCCATGATGGCGCAGGTGAACCTTGGCATGACCAGCTTGGCCGAAGGCGTCAGCCGCTATGTCGGCAGCTGGTTCCGCATCGACCAACTCTACCGCAAGTTCATTCACCACATGCAGAAATCAGGGCAAGCCAGCCTCATGGCTGAGCTCTACGAGCAGGTGGAGAACCATTATGTGAACAGCTACCTGCTGCGCTTGAACGACAGCTGGCAGGTCCACGTCGATGCCGCGCCCAAATGGGATGCTGCGCCAGTACCGAGTCAGCGTACGTTCTACTCCACCCACGTTGCCCCCTACCGGCGCAAGGACCAGAAGATCTGCGTCATCATCTCAGACGCGATGCGGTACGAGGTGGCGGAGGAACTGCTGGGGCGCGTCCGCGCGCTGGATCGCTATGACGCAGAGATTGAGCCGATGCTGGGGTCATTGCCGACCTATACCCAGCTCGGCATGGCATCACTGCTTCCCAACCGCGACATGCGGATCGCCGACAATGAAACAAGCGCGGTGATCGTCGATGGGCAAAACTCCCAAGGGACGGAGAACCGCAAGAAAATCCTGGCGCAGGGCCGGGAAGGAGACCGCACGACCGCCCTTAAGGCCGATGTTCTTGTTAATATGCAGCGCGACGATTACCGGGCGCTGTTTCGCGACCATGACGTGATCTACGTCTACCACAACTTGATCGATGCGACTGGCGACAAGCCCGGCACCGAAGAGCGTGTGTTCGAGGCAGCGGAGGACACGCTTAAGGTGCTTCTGCAGGTGATCCGCAAGCTCGCTGCGGCCAATGCCAACAATCTGCTCATCACCGCAGACCACGGCTTCATCTATCAGCACCGCCCGATCGAGGAGAGCGACTTTTCCGGCTCGGAAGTGTCGGGCGACAACATCCTGTTTCGCAACCGCCGCTTCGTGCTCGGCCACGGCCTGAAAGCCCAGCGGGGTCTCAAGCTCTACAGCGCGGAAGAGGCGGGGTTGCAGGGCGATATTGAGATCCTGATTCCCAAGTCCATCAATCGCCTGCGTCTCAAGGGTTCAGGCAGCCGCTTTGTACATGGCGGCTCAACGTTGCAGGAAGCCGTGATCCCTGTCGTCAGGATCAACAAGAAGCGGCAAAGCGACACGTCTGTTGTTGATGTCGAGATCATCGCCAGCACAAATCAGGTCATCACCGCCAGCCAGATCTCGGTGCGATTCTACCAGTCTGTTCCGGCGACCGACAAAACACAGCCCCGCCGCCTGCGTGCCGGGATATTCTCGCCAGCAGGTGAGCTGATTTCCGACAGCCATGAACTCGTTTTCGATTTCCGGTCAGAGAATCCTCGGGAACGCGAGCACCCGGTCCGGTTCCTGCTGTCGCGTAAGGCCGATGACTACAATGGCCAGGAAGTTGTCCTACGGTTGGAAGAACAGCATGGCGACACGTCGCACTACCGCGAATATCGAAGCGCTCGCTACGTCCTGCGTCGCAGCTTCACCAACGACTTTGATTACTGAGGGGCTGGATATGACTGCGCTGGACGAAAAGATCAACGAACGCTTCCCAGGCCTTGTGGTGCGCAAGGACCTGGTGAAGGCGGTCAAAGGCAACGCGATCGTTCCGACCTATGTGCTGGAATATCTGCTGGGCCAATATTGCGCGACCAACGACGAGGCGTCGATCCAGTCAGGCATCGAAACGGTCCGCGAGATCCTGCGCAAGCACTATGTGCACCGCAACGAAGCTGGCCTCATAAAATCCAACATCCGCGAGAAGGGCCGCTGGAAGATCATTGACCGGATCAGCGTTTCGCTGAACGAAAAGAACGATTCCTACGAAGCGAGCTTTGCCAATCTCGGTATCTCCAAGGTCCTGATTGATTCCGGCACGGTCAAGGCGCACCCGAAACTGCTGGTCGGCGGCGTCTGGTGCATCGCCGACATCGAATATGACTACACCGAAGACAAGAATGTAACGCCCTGGATACTCGGCACCATGAAGCCGATTCAGCTCTCGCAGTTCGATTACGAGGCCTATCTGGAAGCGCGCAAGGGCTTCACGACGGACGAATGGATCGACCTCCTGGTCCAGACCGTCGGGTTCGATCCCGAGATGTTCGGACGGCGCTCGAAACTTATCCAGTTGATGCGCCTCATCCCGTTCGTGGAGCGCAACTACAACCTCATCGAATTGGGGCCCAAGGGCACCGGCAAGTCGCATATCTTCTCCGAATTCTCACCACACGGCATCCTCGTATCGGGCGGTGAAGTGACCGTTCCCAAGCTGTTCGTGAACAACAGTTCGGGCAAGATCGGGCTGGTCGGCTACTGGGATGTGGTTGCGCTCGACGAATTCGCCGGAAAGCAGAAGAAGGTCGACAAGGCTCTGGTCGACATTCTCAAGAACTACATGGCGAACAAGACCTTTTCGCGCGGTGTCGAGCCTCTCGGGGCCGAGGCGTCGATGGTTTTCGTCGGAAACACGAAGCACACGATTCCGTATATGCTCAAGAATAGCGACCTCTTCGACGAGCTCCCCGACAAATATTATGATTCCGCTTTTATCGATCGCCTGCACAATTACGTCCCTGGCTGGGAAGTGGGCATCATCCGCGGTGAGATGTTCTCCAGCGGATACGGTTTTGTCGTTGACTATCTAGCCGAGGTTCTGCGCCATCAGCGCAACAATGACTTGTCCGATCGCTACCGGAGCCACTTCGATCTTTCGTCTGACATTTCGACCCGCGACCGCGATGGGGTGCATAAGACATTCTCGGGGTTGATGAAGCTCCTTTTCCCTTCGGGAGAGGCTCAGCTTGAGGAAATCGAGGAACTCCTGACATTGGCCATTGAGGGACGCAAGCGCGTGAAAGATCAGCTCATGCGTATCGACACGACCTACCCGGAGGTGGACTTCTCCTTCACTCGCAAGGACGGGGCCAAGGTGACAGTCGCGACGCTTGAGGAATCCGAATATCCAGCCTTCTATTATCGTCGGGCTGTTGAAGCTCCAGATTCGGATCCCTCAATTCAGGCCGATACCGGGACCGCTGCAGCCGGCGCAGCCCCGGGATCATCGGGGCAGCCGCCTGTAACGCCGCCGTCGGAAGGGCCAAAGGAAGGGCATTTCACCTTCAATGAAAACCAGAAGGGTGTGTCATTCGATAAGCTGGTCGGCCCCTATCTGGTTGGCGCGCAGAAGATCACCATCACCGACCCCTATATTCGGGCGTTCTACCAGGTCCGAAACATGATGGAACTCATCGAGACCATTGCGAAGATCAAGGCGCCTGCGGATGAGGTTGAAGTGCATTTGATCACCTGCGTTGATAACATCCGGCCAGAAAAGCAGGCCGAAAATTTGGCCGCAATCGAGGCATCTTGCGAGGGGGTGGGAATCAAATTCACCTGGGAATTTGACGCGACAAATACCATTCATGCTCGCCATATTGTGACAGACAGCGGCTGGAAAATAGCCCTCGATCGAGGGCTCGATATCTTCCAGCAGTATGAACTGAATGACTCTTTCAGCTTCGCTAACCGCTTGCAGCAGTTTAGGTCGGTGAAGGCATTTGAGGTGATCTATCTTCGGACAGGCAAGGCTGCCTGAAATGCGTCTGCGCTCAATCAACATATTCCTTCTGGATGGCGACTCAGTGTGACCGGATCTGACGTATCGCCCGCATACCGGTCCAACATGGACGTAAGATCGAGCGGCCTGGTCCATTCGGCGGAGCGCGACATCGAACGCCTCCAGCAGATTCTCCGCGAGAGCTATGCCTCAGGCTTCACGATTTTCAAGGAACTGCTCCAGAACGCCGATGATGCAGGGGCGAGCCGCCTGATCGTCGCCGGGCACGAGGGGTTCCCGGGCGCGACCAATCCCCTGCTGCAAACTCCCGGCCTGATCGTGGCCAACGACGGGCCGGTCCTTGCCCGGAACATGGATGGAATCACCCTCGCGAGCGGCGGCAGTAAGGCCGACGAACGATCTGCCGTGGGCCGGTTCGGGCTCGGCCAGAAGTCGGTTTATCACCTCTGCGACGCCTTCATCGCCCTCGCCAGGGTTGAGGACCAAGGCAATCGCCCGTGCCTGCTGATCATGAACCCCTGGGAGAAGGTGGGTGAGGCCAGCGTCGCAGGCAACGAGTGGCCCCGGCTCACCGACACCGAAGGGCAGATGCTGCTCGACAAGGTCGCGACGCTGGGCCTTGACAAGGGCATGGCCTTATTCCTGCCCTTGCGGACGGCGGGCTTGCGGCCCGGAAAGGATCTGTGCCTTTCCGACCGGAACTGGGAGCCCGACAACGCCATCGCCGATATCCTGCACGGCGCGGAGTTCGCCGCCGCGCTGTGCTGCCTGCGTAATCTTAAGGCTGTCGAAATCATGCCCATCGAGGGCGAAGGCCGCAGGATTTCGCTGGCCCAGGGCGCCCGGCGGCTCTCCGGACCAGGTGTCGATGGCGGCGATCAGGTTATTGCCGGTCAGGTCGATGGCGCTGGTTTCGCGTTATCATTTTCCGGGCGCCAGCAGTGGGTGCCCGATGGCGAGGCAGCCCGCCTTTTGGGGCAGGATGGCTGGGACAAGGTGTTCGACATCCACGGCAAGCACATTCCGCCCAAGGCCAATCCACACGGCGCGGTGATCCTCTGTCGTTCGGAGGCAGGTGAAGGCGCAGGTCGATTGCGATTGCGCGATGCGGTTTACCTGCCGCTTGGCGAGCCGGTGTTCACAGAGCGGCTGGAACGCGGTGCGCATGACATCGATGTCTTGGTGCATGGCTATTTCTTTTTGTCCAGCGACCGACGCAAGCTGCGTGACGACGATCATATCGAAACCCGCTGGAACCGGGCGTTGCGCCGCGAGGCCGCCCTGCCGCTGCTACTCGATGCGCTTGCGGATGCCTTGCCCGACTTGCGCGGCGATCCGGAGCGCTATGCGTTGATACGCACCCTGCGGACCCAAAACTGGTGGGAAGAAAATCGCGCTGGCGCCTGCCAAGGCAGGGCACTTGCTCGGTGCTGGCCCGGAGACCAGCAAGAAAGCTGGCAGGTTGGACCCGGCGCTGCTTTGCGACCCGTGTCGCGGAGGGAGGCGACCGCGCTACCCCGACTCAAGGCGGCCTTTACCGGACTTGAAGACTGGTGTGGCGAACGGGGCCTTAAATTGGCCTTTGGCACCGTGCTGACCGATGTCGATCCGCGCTGGCCCGACGATCAGCTAGCCGAATTGGTGCATCTGGCCGGGCCAGCCGCCTTTCAGAAAGGACAGGTGGCCGAAACGCTAGCGGTTATGCTCGATGCAGCTATACTCGGTCCGCAGGCCGGGGCGGCCCTCGCGGAGATATATCGCCAGGCTACCGCCGACATTGGACAGAGCTTCGCCAATGCGGAAAAGCTTAAGCCGCTCGTCCGTCACCTGCCGCAGGATCGGGTTCTTTTCCTGCCATCAAGCGTGGACAACCGCGAGCTTATCCGGGCGGTGGCCGCATCGGGATCGACTTTGCCAATCAGGGCCGCCTGGGCGAGCGGGGGTGGAGCCGATCTGCGACGGCTCGGCCTCGAGGAAACGGTCGATCTGCTAGTCACGGTGGAGCCCTTCCTGACCGGCCGAGGAGAAGCTGCACTGCAGGCATCTGCGCTGGTATCGCACCTGCTCCGCAATGGTCCATCGCTTGACGCTCTATCCTCGAACGAGCGCGCCAGGGCCATGCAGGTGATTCCGGCTCGCCGGATGCAGGACGAAGCCGACGAGCGCCTGTCGCTTGGCAGGATCGTCGACCTGAAGCGACAGGGCCTGCTCTTTGATGCAGCCCCAAACCGCGAACTCTCCGTTCTGGCCGCCGCGGTCGCGGAGCCTGCAGTATACCGCGTGGGCCTGAAGGACGGGGGCATTGCCGACCTGGCTTCGGCGAAGAAGCCCGAATGCCTGGTGGCAGTGCTGCGACAGGCGGTTCGTTTCGACGATCCCGCCTGCTGCGGCCAGCTCGCCGAGATGTTGCGCGAGCATGCAGGGCGCGACGAACTGCGCAGGCTCGTAGCCCGCGATCCGCATTTACCGTCGGATGCTGGCCTGATCGAACTCGACCTGTTCGATGGCGAGCTAGATAATCTAGTCGATGCACTGCGCAAGGGACGGCAGGACAAGCTTGTTGCTTCCGCGGTGGCCGCAGAATTGAAGAAGGAAGTTCGCCAGAAGGTCGGATTGCGGCGCGTGGATATGGTCATGCTGGGCGACTGGATGCAGGAGGCGCACAACCAAGGCATGATCCCCCCGATAGACGATGCCACCGCGATCGCGCTCCTGAAGTCGGGAATCGATGTTGCGATCCTGCAAGTCCTGCCGCTGCACAAATGCGAAGGGGGAGTCGGCCTTTACACGGCCGAGGCATTGTTCATCGGTCGCAAGGCAAAAATCGCGCCTAGCCTGGCGCCGCTGGCCCAGCTGGTCGAACTCTGGCCCGATCCGAAGGCGAGCCAAATCCAGAACCAACTGATCGCGCGCTGGGGGCCAGACGCCGCCATCCAGACCGCGCTGGGTGCGGCGACCCCATCGCAGTTCACCAAAGAAATCTGCGATGCACTATGCGATGCACTAGATGTAACGGAAAGCCTGCCTGCAGAGCTCGCCGAACGACTCGCGTCCGTCGCCTGGATCGCCGCCGAAGGCGCGGAATGGCGGCCCAGCCAGATCCTGGACCTGCCTATCGAGGTCGAAAAGATATTGGCGAAGCTGGCGCCTGAGCAGGCCGGGGTCATGGTCGCAGGCCGGTTGCCCGGATGCTTTCGCGAAAAAGCGGTGCATGAGCGCCTGCGCCATGTGCTGCCTGATCGAGCTGCATCCTATGAGCTGGCCTTTCTCCTTGCGTCCGAAGGTGGTGCTGTAGGCCTTTGTTTTGAAGTGATTGCGGGCCTGGACGATCTGCGGAAGCTCGTAAGAGCCCAGGCGGACATTGGCGACGAAACCTGGGTTCTGCTGGCGGCCGCGCTGCGCGACGACTTGCCTGACGAGACCATTGCAACATTGGCGCAGGCCTTGCCGGCGCCCGGCGTGCCGACGATCATCACGCAGATGAATGCGCTTGCCGGATTTGCCGAGACAGGCACAGGCGCCATTGGAGAAGCAGCAAGAAGGCTTTATCATGCTGCATTCTTGCGCAACCTCTTTGTCCTGCGATCTGGTGGGGGCTATCTCCCCGCCGAGCTGCTCGTGCCGAACGAGATTGGAAGTTTTTTGCAAGCCGATGTCTTGGCGCTAAATGCCGAAGGGATCGCGCCCGAGGCGCTTCTTGCGCGCGCATTTGCCAAAGGTATTGGCGACGAGCATCAGGAGCACCCGCAAGCCGCCGATCATGCCACCGGAGTGCCAGTCGATTTTTTGAAAGGCCTCGAGCAGGCTTTCACGCCGCTTAGGCAACACGATGTCAGTGACGGCATCCTGCTGGCGTTGGCCATGCTGGGTCGTGAGGAGAGCATTCGTAGACTTGCGAGCCAGTGGGCAGGGCAACGATCCTTCGACCGGATCTGCGATGATCTAGACGGGCTGGCCGATGAACAGCGCGGCATACGTGGCGCGAACCACAAACGGTTTGCCGAACTGCGCTTTGCAGTCGAATTCCCGAAGGATGGGCAGGCACGCGTACGGTCGGCGGCGGGTTCAGAATGCATCGTCCCACTTTCCGGACGAGGCGAAGCCTTGCTGCTAGATTGCTTGTATTGTGGCATCGAACGCGACGAAACCGGTTACCGTCACCTCTGGCGTCTTGTGTTTGGGCCGGTCGCACCTGCAGACGAGGACGAGGCCAGATCTCTGCTCAACCAGTTCGTGCGCAAGCTGGCCCCGGCGCTGATGCTGGCGTTTGATCCACATAAGCAGGCCTTGTCAGATTTGCTCGCCAGCTATTTTTCCAGCGACCAACGCACGCTTGCCGATACCTGCGCCGAACTGAAGGAAGTGCTGCACGATCGACTGCGAGGGATCAAGCTGGGGCCGGTAATGAGCGCAGCGTTGCTGGATTACGACCGGAACTCCTACCGCGATCGCGATGGTGCGCGTGAGACGTTGTGGCTGGCGGCTCAATCTGCTCCCGGAGCCGCCGAACTCCTTGCGGCCACCCGCCGAAAGATTGGCGAGATGGGATATGAGCCTCACCGGGTGTTGTTCGAACTTTACCAGAACGCGATCGATGCTCAGGCACAATGGCAAGGAGAAGGCCGCTTCCGGGTCGAAGTCTTACGCGATGAAGATCAAGCGATAACGTCCATGCGCGTCGTTCACTGGGGACGCCCGATCAACCAACCCGGCGGTGATCCCCACAAGGCGGAACAGGAAGGCCATCGCCGTGACCTGTCGAACATGCTCGCCATCAATCATTCTGCAAAGGATGGCGAGGCCGTGACCGGGCGTTTCGGTCTTGGGTTCAAGACCGTCCACATGCTGGCGGACGAAGTCAGGCTTGCCAGCGGCGGCATAGCGATCCGCATCCTAGGCGGCATGATCCCTGCGGACTGGGAAGAAGGCAGCCGGGAACTGGCTCCGTTCCATGACAAGGGGCGAAAGGCGACCCTAATCGAGATCCCGGTCGCACTGGGTCGGTCGGAAGAGGCTTTGCGGGCATGGGAAGCATTCCAGAATGCTGCCCCGCTGCTCGCCGCGCTTGGTCAGGACGCCACCATCGAGTTGGCGGACGGCAAGACGGAGCAGTTGTTCCGTCAAGAGGAGCATCAACTGGTCGAAGGCGTTAGCAGGCTTGCTATAGACGGCGTCCGCCAGGCGCTGCGCTTCGATCTGGGTGATGACTTCCGCCTTTTCCTGCCGTTCGGACGGAGCGGCCCGCATGCCTTTCCCGATGATGTACCCCAGTTCTGGCATCTCGTCCCGCTGGTAGGCGAGCGCCGCCGCGGCGCTTGGCTGATGGAAGGTCGCTTTCCGGTCGATCCCGGTCGAACGCAGTTCTCCGGTACGGCTGATGAAAAGGATATGCTGTTTGCCCGGCTTGGCCTTAGCCTTGGGTCACGGCTGATCGCTTTTCATGACCACTGCCTTGCGGATTGGGCAAGTTTCGCACGCGTCACAGGGCTGCCCCCTGAAGGGCACGACGATTTCTGGCAAAGGCTCGCGGCGCTCCTTGCGCTAGACTTGGCAACCCATGGGTCGGAACGGTCCCTGCACAAGCCTAGCCATGGGCTGGCGCGATTGTTAGCCGAGCGCCCATTGGTGCCACTGGCCTTCGGGGGGGCGGTGCGCACGGTCCATGTGAAGTGGCGCTTCGCTGGGGCGTTGGCGGATGTCGACGCACAAACAGCAATCAAGGGCCTGCTGGATCGAGACGGGTTGAAGGACGCCATTGTCACCGAGGAAACCGGCCGGCTGCTTAAGGCGGTGGGGTTGTCGGCTGGGCAACAACTGGACGTGCCCAAACTGGCCGAGACGGTTGCCAGCGGTGAAGGTATCGATCCCCTTCTCGCCACCGCGCTCGCCTGCCTGCGCGATGCAGCCGTGACACTTGCCATGACCGGCGACGAAGGCACAGAGCTACGCAAGATTCTGCGCGACCGGCGCTGGTTGGCTGAAGACGGCAGTTGGCAAGAGATCAGGCGTCTGGGGTTCCCACAGGGTAACAGCGACGAACAACAACGCGCGGCCTTTGCCCCGCCAATGGGGCGGCTTTCGACCGCCTATGAAGGCGTCGGGTTCGATCTGGCCGCTTTCGCGCGCGAACAGGCAGGCAGTCAAGAAGATGTGCGGAAAGGCTGGGCCGAAACTGCTGACTCCAGCACGGATCGTCAGATAGCCTTTATCCGCTATCTGGCGGATGCGGATCAAGGTTCAGTTACCCTGCTGTCAAGAGCTGCTGCATGGCTTCCCGCAGCCGACCAATTAGCTCACTCGACATTGCTCGAAGGGCTGACGACAGACGAACGTGGCCGCCTTCTCGCCAAGCTAGGCGTCTACCATTTTATCGGTTCGGTCGAGACCTGTGCGCGAGATGCTTGCCCGCCCGATGCCGAAAGGGCGCTGGTCGCAATCGCAGGCTGGTGGCGGAAAAACCGCGAAATCCTGCTCCCCGCATACGATCACGCTGTCTATCCGGAAGACTTTTCGCCGGCGGCACTTGGCGAAGGTGACGATACGGCCTGGTTCACCATGCTCGCGCTTGCATCGTTCCACACGCTGGGCCGGACGAGACCCGGTCAGTCCCGCGAATTCGTGGCCAAGGCCATTCAGGATGGCTGGTGGCGAAAGCTAGCCAGGATAGATCCGGACGACCAAGAATTGCAGCCATTCGTTGAGCGACTGCGTGCTTGGAGCGAGCCAGACGCCGAGGAGAGCTATCTGCAGTGGCGCCGGTGCCTGACCGATTTGTGCATGATCGCCCGGCATCTCGACTCCTATCGCAGATTGTTCATGAAGCTCCCTGCGATCATCGCCAAGGAAGGTGAGGTAAGCTTGCGTAACCATCTGCGTCCGGCGTTTTCGCAAGTAGCCGCGCGCATGGGCGTCGAAGCCGCACCGCTGGCGCGCTCGTTAGGAATTGGGGCCAACTGGTTGATACGCGAACTGTCGCGCTACGGGATTTATTCTCAGGAACAGGCCGACCTGATCGTGCCGTATGGCTGGAGTACAGCAGAAAGGGTACGCCGTCTGTTCCATGTCCTACACATGGGTCATTTCGAGCACGGTGTCGATCAAGGCCGATTGCTGCATCAGAGCGTCAACGATCTGATTGGCGATGAGGTGCGGTTCTGCGGCGATGGCGACTTGCCGTTGCACATCATCACACTCGCCAAGCACCGGGATGAATTGAATTCCATTCTCTACGACACGGATGTCGGAGAATGGCCCGACGAAGGATGGGACGATCCTAACGATGACGATGCCTGACACTCTTGAGGCCAATACGCGGATAGACCATCCTCGCCATGGTGCCGGCCGTGTGATTGCGGACACCGGCGAGTTTGTGGTTGCTCGTTTTGGCACGGCAATTCAGCAGGTCTTGCGGTCGGAACTCTCGGTGGCCCGTTCGCTTGACCATGCTCTGGCAACCGGCACCGTCGATGATAGTGCCGACACCCTCATGCGGGCGAGCGCTTTGGCGATCCGCTCGGTCAACGACCAATGGGGCGTCTTCTCGCGATCGCGGGTGCAATTACTGCCCCACCAGCTCTGGGTCTGCCACAAGGTCAACCGGACGTTTCCGTTCCGCTGGTTGGTGGCAGACGACGTCGGTCTTGGGAAGACTATCGAAGCTGGTCTTATCCTGATGCCTCTGGTCGCCCGGGCACAGATTCGGCGCCTGTTGGTGCTGGCGCCGGCGAAGCTGGTGCCGCAATGGCAAAAACGCCTGCGCCAGATGTTCGACATTCGCCTGCAAGTTTATGACCGTGCCGTTGACACACCCACGGTTGATTTTTGGGACACGGCGAACATGGTCGTTGCCTCGGTTCATACCTTGCGCGGGGAGGTGGCCGAAGGCCGGGCGGAAGGCAGCCGTTTCCTTGCGGCTGATACCTGGGATGCGGTTGTCGTTGATGAGGCACACCATCTCCATTCCGACGAGCGGACCGGGGAGACGCTCTCGTTCCAGTTGCTGCGCGCCATGGAAGATCGCCGCAAGATCCGTTCGCTCGTACTGTTCACTGGCACCCCTCATCGCGGTAAGGACTTCGGGTTTCTCTCCCTGCTCAGTTTGCTCGATCCAGATACCTTCGGACCAGGCCAGGATCTGGACGAGCAAATGGCCAAGTTGCCCGAATTCATGATCCGCAACAACAAGTCGACCGTGACCGACCTAAAGGGAAATCGTCTGTTCACGCCAGTCACTGTCGAAACGCGCGTATATGCTTTCAGCCCTGAGGAGCGCGCATTCTACGAGACGCTCAGTGCGTTCATCATCGATGGACGGGCGTATGCATCCACGCTCGATGGTCGTGCGCAATCGGCCCGCATGTTATTGCTGATCGCCTTGCAGAAGCTTGCCGCCAGTTCGATCGCGGCAATTCGCAGCGCGCTGAAAAAGCGCCGGGCGAAAATGTCGGAAATAGCCGAGCAGGCCCGGACTCCACCGCCAACCATCGGCAGCAGCGACGAGGATGACACGCTGGATGACCAAGCGCGCGCCGACGAAGAAGCCTGGGGCAAGATGCTCGCCGAGCTCATGGATGGCGAGATCGCCAGACTCGATGAACTGCTTGCGCTAGCCGAGCCAATAGAGCGCGAGCGGAAGATCGACCGACTGGTCGACCTGATCGAGGGGGAATTACCCCCCAACGAGCCCGTGCTGCTCTTCACCGAGTACAAAGCCACACAGGCGCTGGTAGTTGATGCCCTGCACGACCGGTTTGGGCACGGGTGCTGCGCGTTCATCAATGGCGATGAGCGGCTGGGCGAGGTGCAGAAGGCCGATGGCTCGCGTGGGCCGAAGAGTTGGTCGCGCGATTCTGCGGCTGAGGCATTCAATGGCGGCGGCGTTCGTTTCCTCGTATCCACCGAGGCCGCCGGCGAAGGCATCGACTTGCAGGAACGCTGCGCAACGCTGGTCCACGTCGATATGCCGTGGAATCCGATGCGACTGCACCAGCGTGTTGGCAGGCTTTCACGCTATGGCCAAAAAAGGCCGGTCCAAGTTTTCATCCTGCGCAATCCAGATACGGTCGAAGCGCGGATATGGGATCTTCTCAACGCCAAGCTGGAACGAATTCAGCGCGTGCTGAATGAAGCCATGGACGAGCAGGAGGATATTAGCCAGCTGGTCATCGGCATGAGCGGGGCCGGTGCATTCGAGAAGATCTTCGCCGAGGGGCAGACGCGTACGCGTGAAAGCCTGGACCAATGGTTTGACAAAGGGTCTGCCACCATTGGGGGTGAAGATCTAGTCGACAAGGTCAAGACCATGCTTGGTAACGTGACCCGATTTGACTTTGCACAAGTCGGCCGCAATCTCCCACAAGTGGACTTACCGGACCTCGAACGTTTCTTCAGCTTGATGATGGAGGCGAAAGGCCGACGGGTTTTCCGTAGGGAGGATGGCGTGGATGTTCTTTCGCCTGAGAGCTGGGTGGACGAGGACTATGCCATGCAGGACCGCTACAAGGGCCTGCTATTCGACCGCAACGCTCGTCTCGGCAATCAGGAAGGTCCGATCAGACTTGTCGGGATTGGTCATACCCTGTTCGACCGCGCGCTGAAGGAAGGCGAAGAGCTGCAAAGTGTTCTGGCGTATTGCGCGCGATTGCCGCAACCGCTGCTGATCGCTTCGGTTGAAGATCAGGTCACCGGGCAAGATCATTCCGTTACGCGGATCGTCATTGGCGCATCGCGTGACGATACAGGCGAAGTCCATGTCCTGCGCGATTGGGAGCTTCTGCGGCTACTGAATACGCTTGGTCGCAGTGACCAGGCAACGCCGCCCAGCGTGAATAGCGATCAGTTGAAGGTACTCGAATCTAACCTTTTCGCAGCCATGAAGGAAAGCCTGTCCGCAATAGCTGAAATGATGACCCGCCCTGGCCTATGCAGCGAGATTATGCTCTTGCCGGAAGCTGAGCAGTCTCGGCATGAAAGCCAATAGCTGGCCTTCGGAGAGTTTGAGCACCCCCTCGAAAAAGCTGAATGCCTTGGTGGCGGCCTCGGCGTCGAACCGGATGCCATCGGTGCGCTTCAGATCGTCCAGATGGCGGCGACAGGCGTTGCGGACATGCGGCCCGGCGATGATCTCTCCGGCCACGATCGCTCGGGCGTAGTCGGTTGTGCGGTCAGCCGAAGAAGCGGTCGGCGGGGTCGACGCCCTGGTCCGACGCCTGGCTTTCGATCCGGGTTCTGGCACTGGGCGTCATCCCGAATTCGGCGGCGTAGCGCATCATGTCTGAGGCTGCCTTGTTGGCGGTGCCGACGAGCGGGTTCTGAATGGCGTTACCGTTAGAGGTCTTGATCATCAGGCCGCCGGTCAGTTGGTCCTTCTCGGCCATCTTCGCGATCGCGCGCTCGGCCTGGACCCAGCGTCCGTAATACCAAGTCCCATTGATCAGAATCCATTCGCCCATTGGCGCATGCCGATGGACATGATGCGCCAGGGCTGATCGACGAGCTTGTTCCAAGCGAAGCAGCAATGGTCGACGATGTCGTCGTAGGATGAGAAGATGCGGTTGGAGAGCCAGTTGTCGCGCATGAACTGCCAGACGTTTTCGACGGGGTTGAGCTCCGGGCACCTGGGCGGCAGCGGCATGAGAGTGATGTTGGCGGGCACGACCAGTTCCGCCGAGCCATGCCATCCGGCCTGATCGAGGATCAAGACGGCATGCGCCCCCGGCGCGACGTGGAAGGCGATCTCTTCGAGGTGCATGCTCATGGCCTCGCTGTTGCAACGGGGCATGACGATGCCAGCACCCTTGCCCTCGGCGGGACAGATGGCCCCGAAGATCCAGGCTGAGGCCCGGCGCTGGTCTTTGGGCGCACAGGGCCGGGTTCCGCGCTTGGCCCAGCGGCGGGTGAGCTTGGTCTGTTGGCCTATGCGCGCCTCATCTTGCCACCACAGTTCTATCGCGGTGCCGTGCGGCAAGGATAGTCGGATTTTTGCCAACTGGCCTGCGAAGTTTTTTAAAATCGGCAATGTCATCCGCTTTCTGGCCACGATAACGAGGGCGGGCCGAGAGCTTGCGGAAGCCCAGCGCGCGCATCTCACGGCTCAGCGTCTGTTTGGTAATCGACAGGCCAAACTCATCCCACACCCACTGCGCCAGATCGATAAGACGCCAGCGGACAACCCCGTGCGCCGCAGGAATCGGGCCTGCTTCAACTTGCTGTGCAAGAGCGCGGCGCTGCTCATCGCTCAGAATCGAGACTTTGCCGGGGGCCTTGCGTGACATCAGCCCGTCCGGGCCATCAGCATTGAAGCGGATCACCCAATCCCGCACGACCTGCAGCGTCACGCCAGCCGCTTTGGCCGCTTCGCTCCGGCTGCTGCCGTCCAGGATCAAGCCCAACGCCAACAACCGCCGTGCCTGATCCAGATCGTCACATCGTCGGGAAAATCGGCTCAAATCCCTCGAAGTGAAATCTGATCGAACACCAATCGCCGTCGCCATCGCAAGCCTCCTCGTGCTTGCTCCGGTGAATCAGAAAATCAGCGCCTTGGAAATCCCCCATGAGTCAGCCTCATCGGGATTTGGTATAAGCACCCTTTCTCTAAACCAAATCAGTCAGTTATACTACGCTCGCCAACCGTGATCCAGGCTCCCGATGAATAAGACGGGTTAATGATGGTGTCGGTGAATATAGTGCTCCCCGCTGCCCTGGTCACAGCCACCCCGATAGGCGAGATGGATACGATATGAGCTTTGAACACCGCGCTCTAATGAACCTTGAAAACGTCCCAACCCTCAATGTTCTGGTGAGCAACACTATGATCCTTGAGGAACTGGGGATCGACGCCGAATCCTACACCAAGGCACCCGAAGAATTTCGGGGGGACATAGTCGACCATGTCTGTGAAGTAATCGACGAACGCGCCAGTTGGGGGGAGAGCTACACAGCCTGGGATGGCGCTGCTGAAGAGGAGTTCTCGATCTCAGTGCGCAGCTGGGGCGGCATATGGTTCGTCACAGGGGGCGAACAGTTCGAGGGCTACTTCCTGTCAGAGGCCGAAGCCAACGACGCGGCGGTGGTCCTGGCGTTATGTTTTCCACCGCCAGAAGAATGATTGATCCCACCGTATCACCCAATCCGCGCCTTGGCCGTCTTCCGAAATACAACGCTACTAATACCGGTCAGCGCCAGCACCACGGTCAGCACATCGGCCTGGCTGAGGCCATCCGGCAGTAAACCGAGCATGCCGGCCACGCCCCAGACGCTGCCGATGACGCCGGTCCAGATGGCCTTCGACGCCCACCAGGGTTTCAGATCTTCCATGTCATTTCTCCATAAAAAAGCCCGCAGGAAACGCGGGCGGTTGCAGGTTCGTGAAGGTGTTGGCCTGTCAGGCCTCGTTGGCGGACAGCGCCCCACTGGCGGCGAGCTGGACCGGCTTGGCAGTCGCAGGCGCCTTGCGGTAGATCGGCTGGCGCACGGCAACGCAGCGGTCGCGGGCGATCCGGGTAATGGTCACGCCGTCGGACTGGTTGCCGCCGAGCACGCGGTAGGCGCCGTAGTCCTCGCCAACATAGAGTCCGACATGGCCGGAACTCTCAGCGCGGCGGAACACCAGCACATCACCGAGCTGCGGCTCATCGGCAGCTTTGCCGAACGTGGCCCAGTTCCGCGCCCAGAGCGGCCCGTCGACGACTGCCTTGCCAGCGCGCTTGGCGACCACGGCCATGAATAGGCCGCACCACGGGATGGCGTCGGCAGGTTCTGTTTGGCAAAAATTCGTCAGATGACAGCTTGCGGCAGGCTTGTGTTCACTATACGTTCTGCACGGAGTATACGCAGCGCCTCTCTGACCGGAACTCAAATGGCCGATCAAATCGTCATTACCGAAAAGACCAGCCAGGCGAAAGACGTGCGCGCTGCGATTGGCTCTCGCTATGGTGAAGTGCTCCCCGCCGAGGGTCATTTGTTTGATCTCGCGGAGCCCGAAGATGCGGTTCCTGAGTGGAAGCGTTGGTCGCCAATCCTGCTGCGCCCCGAAGGGCTCTACGCCACCCGGCCGGCACACGGGGGCAACAAGGCGTCCAAGCTGAAAGCTATCCGCGAGGCGCTGCGGTCCGCCAAGCGGGTCTGGCTCGCCACCGATTGCGACCGCGAAGGCCAGCTTATCGGGCAGGAAATTCTCGAGCACTACAATTACCGCGGCGAGGTGATGCGAGTGCTGTTCACCGCGCAAGATCCCCAGACCATCCGCGACGCGTTCAGCCGCGCCAAACCCAATTCAGAATATGCTAGGCTTTATGCCGCCGCGGTTGCTCGCCGCCAGGCCGACCAGATCTACAACCTGTCGCTAACCCGAACCGCGACGGTGATCCTGGGGAGAGGGTCCAAGGGCGTCATCGGGGTTGGCCGTGTAAAGACGCCGACACTCGCCATTGTATGTAAGCGCGAGCTGGAAATCCGCGACTTCGTCCCCGTGACTTATTTTGAGATCGTTGCCACCGCCAAGGTTGCGGGCGGTCAGTTCAATATGCGCCATGCACCGCAGGAGCGGATCCTCAAGCGAAAGGATGCCGAGATCGTCGTCAAGGCCGCATTGGACTTTGAGGGCCCGCTTGGGGTGCGCGTTGAAGACAAGCGCCAGGGTCCGCCCAAGCTGCATGATTTGCCCTCGCTGCAGAAGCTCTGCGCCTCGCGCTTCAGCTGGCCGGCTGCCAAGACGCTGGAAGTCGCGCAGGAGCTGTATGACGGCCAGGGCAAGAAGATCATCACCTATCCTCGCGCCGAAGTGCGCTATTTGCCGGAAAACCTGATCGGCGACGTGCCCAAGATCGTGGCTGGCCTGCAGGTGGGCCAGTCATTCAAAACTATCCCGGTTCCAGCATCGCCGGTGATCCGTAAGGGCTCAAACGGTTCGTTCCACGACAAGGGACTTGAGGGCGCCAGCCATCATGCCGTGATCCCCAACGTCAATACGATCGACAGCCTGCGCGAAGTCTGGCCGCGTCTTTCCAACGACGAGAAGAAACTGTTCGACGTGATTGCCCGCGCGTATTTGGCCTCGCTCATGCCGGACTTTCGCTATCGGCAAACTACCGCGACGATCGATGCCAACGGTTTTCCCTTCAAGGCGACCGGTCGCCAGCCGCTGGATCTTGGTTGGCGCGCCGCCTTTCCAGAATGGCAGCCGGCCGATGAGAAAAGCGACGATGCGCAATTGCTGCCGCAGATGAAAAACGGCGAGACGGCGCGGCTGCTGAACCCGACCATCGAGAACAAAGAAACCCGCCCGCCGCCGCGCTATAACGAGGGCACGCTGATCGAGGCGATGCAGAACGCCTGGCGTTTTGTCGGCGATGAGGTTTTGCGCGACCGACTTAAAGAAGCCAAAGGGATCGGCACACCGGCGACACGCGCTGAAATCATAGGCGGGCTTAAGCGTCAGGACTTTCTGACCATTCAGGCCAAGAACATCGTTCCCACTGCAACCGGGCTGACTTTGTACGGCGTTCTTCGGACAGCGGATCCGGCGCTGGTCGATCCTGGCGTTACGGCACAACTCGAATGCCTGCTCGACGATGTCGTCGTTGGCAAACAAGAGATGGTCAGCGCCATCGATGCCGTATGCGACGTGGCGCTGCGCATCATCGGCAAGCTGAAGGATGGCGCGCCCGGTGGGTTGCCCCCCTTGTATGGGGCGGCCTCACTTAGTGGTGGCGGCGAGCGTCCCCCAACACCGGCGATGAAGCAGTATGCTATAACCCTAGCCCGCCAGAAACGCGCCAAACTTCCGGATGGCTATGCAGTGACTGGCTCCATCTGTAGCGGCTTCCTCGAACAGCACGCGCCCAAAAAGGCAGGCGCTAAAACAGGCATGAAAAAATCTGCTAAGCCGCCAGCGGAGGATACGTCCACCCCTCGATCCACCATGCCAAAAAAGCGGACCCGCAAACCCAAAGCAAGTGTCGCCACGATTGTCGGCGTATCCCCTCCTGACATTCAGAAGGCCGAAAACAACACGCCGTTGCGAATTCCTTTCGGCAACAAGGAGGTCGCGCAGAAACTCGGCGCACGTTATGGCGCCGGCGGATGGTATGCGCCGCCGGGTGTCAATCTCCATCCCTTCAGCAAGCAGGGTTGGCTATGACCTCGCCCAATCCCGCTAATTGAAGCGCTGTCAGCAGAGCGTTTCCGCCCATATTCGCAAAATGGAAGCTGCGTTCCGCGCTCGACTGGGATTGAGCAACCTGATGTCTGGAAATTCGCTGCGGGTGAGCTCAGCCATTCTGGCATTCCCACTTGATGTAGGCCTTGGTTTCGGAGGCCCATTTTTCGTCGATTTCGACGAGGATGGCGGTGGCGAGGCGCAGGAGGGCATCTTCGCTTGGGAAGACCCTGACTTTGACGGTGCGCCGCTTGAGTTCCTGCTGGATGGACCGTTCAATCGGGTTCGAGGTACGCAGTCGGCGACGATGATCTTCGGGCAGAGTGAACACCGCGAGACCCTGAGGCACGTTCTGTTCGAGCCAGTCGGCCAGCTTGGGGGCTGTGCTGCGATAGCCGGCAACCAGTTCGGCGAGCGTGGTGGTGGCTTGGGCCAGCGTGCTGGCGTTCCACACGCCGCGCAGGTCGGCGCCGATACGCTTGCGGATTTCGGCGTTCGGGGCGTGGTGGATGGCATTTTGCGCCAGATGGAACTGGCAGCGCTGCCACGTGGCGCCGCCGAGGACCGCGCGGCGGGCAGCACGTAGCCCGGCATGGTCATCGGAGACTATAAAATCCACCCCTCGCATGCCGCGGGCGACAAGGCTTTCGAGGAAGTCGCGCCAGTGAACCTCCGCTTCCGAAAGGGCTACCGAGATGCCTATCACCCGTCGGCGCTCGTCCGGGCCGATGCCGATGGCTGAGAGTACTGCCACGTCGCGGACGATGCCGCCGCAGCGCATCTTTTCGTAGCGGGCGTCGATTATGAGATACTTGATTTCGCCCAGCGGCCGGCGGCGCCAGGCCTCCAGTTCATCGTCAAGCAGCTTGGCCGCACGGCTGACCTGGGAGGAGGACAAGCTTTCGATCCCGAGCTCGCGCATCACGGCTTCCACATCGCGGGTGGAAACGCCTTTGATGTACATCTCGGCTACCGCCAGCATGACGGCCCGCACCGACCGTCGCCCTCTTTCCAATGACTGGGGATAGAAGGGCTCGTCCCCGTGTCCGGCGGTCTTGGGCACCTGTATGTTCACCGTGCCCGCAGGCGTGTCGAGGCGCTTGGACTTGTAGCCATTGGCATAACCGCGCCGGTCCTCAGTGCGCGCATAGTGGCTGGCACCAAGGAAGCGCTCGCGTTCGACCTGCATTGCCATCTCGAACACCCGCGCAAAGAGCGAAGCGATCTCTCCCGGCCCGTGTTCGATCAGCTGTTCCAAGACTGCCTCAATCGCCGTATCCTTGTTCCTGTCCATTCGCTGTTCTCCATGGTTGTGTTGTAACTCCATGGAATACCAGATTGGGCAGCCTGTGCTGAGGCGAGCCTCAGCACGGGCTTCACAACCCAACCCGCAAACGAATTTCCAGACGTCCTGTTACACAACCTCGACTGGCCACGGAAAACCAACATCTGC